>Ga0206823_1009_pt1 | contig 62277 bp, 55 predicted proteins | sample Alteio_BWOrgCont_81_FD_152868 | JGI IMG/M metagenome (GOLD analysis project Ga0206823, IMG submission 152868) | Enriched cells from forest soil in Barre Woods Harvard Forest LTER site, Petersham, Massachusetts, United States -... | ecosystem: Environmental > Terrestrial > Soil > Temperate forest >...
AAAGAAAACATTCCTATTCAAACAATAGGGCTTTCCCGTCCATCGCTGGATGATGTATTCCTACAAAAAACCGGCCGCTCTCTTCGTGAAGGAAAAAACTAAAACTCTATTATTATGATTATTTTAAAAGATATCTACTTGCTTTTTACACGTCATTTAAAAAAGGCATTGCGCATGCCCGTGTGGCTTTTTATCGGGCTTTCCCAGCCGGTACTTTATCTTATTCTTTATATGCCTTTACTAAAGAATATGGGCAATACATCTGTTTTGCCTACAGCAGAAAGGTTTTGCTGAGACTATTCGTCTCAAGAATAATTCCGCTCATAAATAATTTATTTGTTCGAGGCTCCGATTTTTATTTTACACTGTTGCATCATAAAATCATTGGCACGTTTTCCCCAATGAGGTTTCATAATATCCTGGCTATCGTAAACAAATAGCGAATCAGCTTTTTCATACAGGGGTAATGCCCTGGCTGCTCCACCTCCAAATGCCTCCGGGGTATAAAAAATACCATTGGCTTTCATATGAAACACGCGTGCATTCTTGGGATTGATGGAAAGGGCCTTTGCATAGTATTTACTTGCAATCTCTCCATATTTTTGGTAACGCATCATCGGGTTTACTCCGATTCGAACATTCGCTAATAGTGCCCCAAGCGCATTTACTTCGTCGCTGGTGCTATCCATGTAAGCAATTTTGGCATAGTACTTGTCTGCTTCATCCAGCATAGGGTCTTTTTTATCGTTGTCTGGTTCAACATATGAGAGTATCGCAATGGACCATGCAGCATAAAAATTAGCTGCCCAGTTGTCGGGCCATTTAGCAGCTATTAATTTGAATTTGTTACAGGCTGCTAATTTTTTCGAATAGACCATTGTCGTATCAAATGCAGTGTAGGTTTGTTGCAGGACATCTTCTATTTTTTGTGCAAATAGTTCACGAGGCATGAATACTGCCAATGTTAAGACGGATACAATCAGTAATTTTTTCATGGTGGGCGGGTTTTAAAGTTCTTCTTTTTTAAATGGAGTTAGCGAGATGAATACACCTGCAAATATACTTCTGTACAGTGCAGGTAAAACAGGGTAACGGTATAATCCGTTATCTGAATAATTATATCCGAGTATATTGTGATTATTCGTGATATTATCAATACCAATATATAATACAGAAAACATTTTCTTAACCTTGAAGAGATAATTAAAACTGAAAGCGAGGTCTTGGTATGCCGGAGAATGTTCACTCAAAAAAGGAACTGCGGGATTGGGGTCATAATATGGCCTTCCAGAAAGTAAAGTATAAGTGAGGGAGAGATTAATACCGGGTTTATCGATAAAATATTTAGTCACTACACTCAGGCTGTTATTATATACATAGTCGGGTGTAGCTTCTACGGGATAATTCATATAAAGCCTCTTTGTATCAATATAGCTGTACGAAATCCAATAGTCAAAATTTTTAATCGATTTTTTATCTTTCCAGAATACGTCAATGCCTTTTGCGTATCCATATCCACCATTGGTTACAGGATACAAGAAAGGACGGTAAGGATTGGGGTCATAAGGTTGGCCTTCCGTATTTTCGAGAATTAAATCGCTGTATGACTTATAATAACCTTCTACCCGGAATGTGCGATCTACTCCTAAGAATTCATAGTTGAGGATATAGTGTGTAGCTTCTTCAAAATTCACATTAGAGTGTCCAAAAAGCAAATATTTTTCTGAAGGGTCCTGGTAAAACATACCATAAGCACCTGAAATTTGTCCGTATTTATTCAATCGTATGGCAGCAGAAATCCTGGGAGCCAAATCACTTTTCTGTAACAATTCGCTGTGCTCATAACGTATGCCTGGCTTAATACCGAACCATTTAGCAGGCTTCCATTCAGCTTCTGCATACCCGGCTATTAATGTTTCGGTATAGGCAAGATGGTCAATGTAGAAAGGATTGGTAAGGTTGGCAGGATTGGTATATTCAGGATTAGCTGTATCAAACATTTGTTTCTCGGTAATATGTTGCATCTCACCACCTATATATCCATATAAATTTTGGGTGATCTGACTTTCAAATTCGGCTCTTGCCTGCGTACGCTCATCACTTTTGTTAAAAGGTTCTGCGCCCCATTTCACTGAATCCCCATTTTGGCTGTAGGAAGAAGAAAGCGTAAAAGAATTTTTCAAGTTAAAAGCATGTTTATAATAAATACTGCCTGTTTCATAATAATTTTTCAGATTGAAAGCTAGTGTAGTATCAGGCTGGTTAGGGTCAATCACATTGATTCCACTTTTGTATTGGTTATAATTACCGGATATTTTTAGAACATCTCCCTTTTTATTCATCCACACGTAGCGGGCAAATCCACCAATGCCCACCGGGGGTTGGAAGAAGTCTAAATTGGTTTTGGTAATACCGTAAAAAGGTTGTGTGTTGGTATAGTTTATTCCTGCCTCAAAGGAAGAATTAGCCCAACGCTTAGCCCCTGCAACTCCTACTCCGGCCATATTTATATTTGCACTGATGGTAGTTTCTTCAGGTAAGTCATTCGTGCTTAATTCGAGTATGCCTGATAATGCCTGCCCATACCGGGAGCTATAACCACCACTACTGAATGATATTCCCTTAAACTGGTAAGGACCGAAACGACTGCGCTGTGCAACTCCCGGCACCGCGCTGAAAAAAGCATCTTGTACTACCATGCCATCTACAAGAGCTGCCGATTCACTGGCGTCACCGCCTCTTACAAACAGACCCGTTTGGTCAGATACTTTTTCAACTCCCGGCAACATTTGTATAACGCCCACCACATCACCCGCTGCACCTGCAGTAGTATAAATATCCATGGGAGTAAGCATAGTGACTTTACGGTCAGTATTGGCATCAAAGGAACCGGGCGATACCTCTACTTCGTTCAGTGTACTACCGTTTCTTTTCATTTGGAGGTTCACGGTATACTCTTTTCCTGCTTCTACAGTTAAAATTGATTTGACAGTATCGTATCCTACACCCGTAGCAAGTACTGTTATATTTCCCTGTTCCGAAGTTGTGAAGCTGTAATGTCCCGTGCTGTCAGTTAAAGCTCCGTCGAGAGAGTTCTTAATAAAAACAGTTCCATACTCAACAGGATTATTATGCGGGTCAGTAACCTTGCCCCGAAGAGTTACTTGTTGTGCATTAGATACCCATGCAGATACTACTATTGGTAAAGCTATTACTAATTTTTTTAACGAAGTATTCTTTTTCATCTGTTTTCAAATTTGTGATGCAAAACTACTTGTAGAGTAAGCGCAGGGTTAGTGTAATTAGGCATAAATATTGAAAAAGTAGGTAAATGAAAGGGTTTCATCGGCAGAAGTATTTTTATTCCAAAATAGCACCGGAGTGATTATTTTTTTCTAAGATTTTAAAAACCAATTCTGCATCAATTCTCCCTCCGGCATTTTCAATTCTCAATACTTTATCACAATCATCCAAATCAAAATTGCATTTGTACTCCGGTTGGTGTGAACCAATTTCGGCTAAGATGGATTGGGCCGTATCTTTATTAAGCACATTCGTTTTAAAAACTTCAACCGTTTTCATCAGGGGTAATTTTATAGTCCAAGTATAGCTTTTAATTTAGGATAACCTGTTTTGCTAATTGGGATTTTTTCTCCCGATATAAGTATGGCAATATGGCCGTCTTTCTCATACGGCTCAATACGTGTAACCTGTGATACCTGGACAATATAAGAACGATGTACCCTTACAAATTGGGAGGCATCCATCACATTTTCAAAATAGCTGATGGTTTTCTTTTTCAGGAATCCCCCGTCCTTCGTAAGAATCTTTACGTAGTCATCATCTGCCTGGATGTATTCAATTTCATGCATAGGTATGATGCGGATATTGTTCCCTGTTTTTACTACCACCCTGTTATGCTGCTCGGGGCTTATGGGAAGAGACCCTTCATTTAATTCTTTCACCGCAGAGGTTGAAATGCTGTGTTGTTGTTTCCATTTTTGTATTGCTTTGTCAAACCGTTCCTTGCTGAATGGTTTCAGCAGATAATCTATGGCATGTGTTTCAAACGCTTTCATGGCATATTCATCGAAGGCGGTAGTAAATATTACCCCGGGTGAAGTATTTAATAATTCCAACATTTCGAAACCATTGATTTTTGGCATTTGAACATCGAGGAAAATCAGGTCCGGCTGATGTTGTGAAATGGCTTTCACCCCCTCAAACCCATCACCACACTCTTCTGCCACCGTAATAAATGGATAAGCCCGGAGATACTCTTTTATCATATTCCTTGCCAGTGGCTCATCATCAATAATAACTACTTTAATCATAATTGTGGTATTTTTACAGTGGTGATGAATATGTTTCCGTCTGCTTTTGTATCTAATAAATCGTTTCGCCCATAAAGTAGATATAGTCTCCGGGATATAGAACTCAATCCAAAGCCCGTTCCTTTTTTAGATATGGACGTAGATGCGTCAAAAGGATTTTGAACAGATAGCAATAACAGGTATTCTTCTCTTTTTGCAGTGAGTTTGATTAATACTTTTTCGGTAGTATCATATAGTCCAAACTTGATAGCATTCTCTACAATAGGTTGTAATAATAACTGTGGTATTTTGGAAGTAAGACATGTTGCATCTGCTTCAATTAGGGTATCCAGCCGGTGCCCAAAACGTACTTTTTCAATGTCAAGATAAAGCTGGAGCAAGCGAAGTTCCTCTTCCAATGTCACCTGTAGCTCCTCTTCCGTTTTTAATGTACCTCTCAAAAAATCGGCAAGCTGCTGCACCATGCGCCGGGCTTCTTCGGGCTGTGAGCCTATAAGGGCACTTATAGAGTTTAAACTGTTAAACAAAAAATGCGGATGAAGTTGTTTACGAAGTTTGAATAACTCTGCTTCCCGGGTAAGTTTTTCAGCTTCCATTTTCCGTTGTTCATTTTGTCGGTGCTCCTCGTAGCTATATACAACCCAGCTTATCATGGCTGCTAAACCGGTGATAAGAAAGGCAACAAAAAACCGGACAGGTAGAGATTTGGAGAGAAATGCCAGGTAGGGGGCATCTGTTATCAGCGAAGAAAGAGCCCAATTTATTACCAATAACCATGCGCCCGTTATGCCTAAATCCCAAATAAAAACGTAGAAAAACTTACTTCTTCCCGGGCGATAGTAGCGAAGAATGTTCCCCAGGTAATAAGTAATAACTGCCAGTAAAATATTACTTATAGAGCTGTCAATAATAGAATTAATGGGAGAAATTCCCAGCCAAATCAATACCAGGCTTTGTATAATAACAAACACTACTGCAAGAGCCACGCTTATCAATATCAAATTACGAGTTGAATGGGTGGCTGGAAAATTCATCTTAATAACATTGAATGCTTATACCTGCAAAAATGGAGGTGCCGTCAATAATGAGTGTTTTTTCAGGATTTTCTTTAATGAGCGACGGGGGCCGTTTATCTTCCACTCCTCCAAAAATGGAAGAGGTGTTAACAATAATTTTCCAATCAGTAGGGACAATTATTTTTGCCCCTCCGAATATTTGAACTAATTCAATAGTCACTGTTCCGGTAAAATCGGCTTGAGTGAGATTAAGGTCGCAGCCACCGAAAATATTTACAATGTCTCCTCCCTTGAAATTTTTGGATACGATTACTTTGTGCACTCCTCCGAAAACAGAGGTAGAGTCAATAAAATCATCTCCCGACGGAGGCATGTTTACAGCATCTTGCCATTTCTCCCATTTTTTCCAATACTTATGCCGGTGTTTTTCATGCATGTCTTCCCAATCCCAATGCCGCCTCGGACGCACCATGAGGTATATTCCGACTACAATAATAGCAAGCGGCCATATATAATCTGCCACCTCGTATTGTGGGAAATAATCTCTTATGAGAAAGACAGCTCCTACAAGGGTCATGATTAACCACCCGCCCCAGCCTCTAAAGCCATGCCTTGCTCCAATAAACAATCCCCATACCATGAGAAGCACTGGCCATGTAAACAACCAGTGAGGGAAAATAACTATGCTCATTTGTTTGAGGAGTAGGATAACACCTACTGCTACAACTATTAAACCACCGAGGGCTCTTCCTCCACGATGGTTGCTTTTTTTGATCTTTTCTGAGTCCATGATTTTTCGATTTATGAGGCAAAACTATACCAGTTGTTAAGAACATGTTAGACAAAATAGGCATGAGAAATGGAAAAGTCGGTGGGACGGGGGAATAAGTCGGCGAATTTTACAAAGTACAATAAAAAGGTAAAATGAAGGTTTTGTTGAACAGAAACGTCTAAAACCCTGCAAGGAATGCTAAAATATACGGAAAGTGTGAGGGTTAATAGGTAGATTAAGTGCCATTTACAGTCATAATCAAAGATTTTTGTTGACAAACGCCCCTTGAGGCATTATCTTTGCAGCCTTTTTATAAAAAAGTAACATATATATAAAGCATGAAATTATCTGAATTTAACTTTAGTTTTCCGAAAGACCTGATAGCGGAATATCCAAGCCCAACTCGTGATGAAGCCCGCCTGATGGTGGTTAACCGTAAGACCGGAAAAATAGAGCACAAGGTTTTCAAGGATCTTTTAGGTTATTATAGTGCACACGATGTATTCATTTTGAACGATACTAAAGTATTTCCTGCCCGCTTGTTTGGCAAAAAGGAAAAAACAGGAGCAAAAATTGAGGTATTTCTTTTGAGGGAACTCAATCGGGAAAGCTTTTTATGGGATGTGCTTGTTGACCCTGCCCGTAAAATCCGTATCGGGAACAAACTTTATTTTGGTAACAATGAAGAGCTGGTAGCTGAAGTTATAGATAATACCACTTCGAGAGGTAGGACCCTGCGCTTTTTGTTTGATGGAACGTATGATGAGTTTAAGAATATAGTATATACTTTGGGCGAAACCCCGCTTCCAAAATATATTAAGAGAGAAGTTAAGGAATCGGATAAGGACCGCTATCAAACGGTGTATGCCGTTAATGAAGGGGCTGTGGCTGCGCCTACTGCCGGGCTACATTTCAGCAAGGAGTTGATGAAAAGAATGGAACTGAAAGGTGTAGAATTTGCTAATGTAACCTTGCATGTGGGCTTAGGAACTTTCCGCCCGATTGAAGTGGAAGATTTGAGCAAACATAAAATGGATTCGGAGCAAATGATGATTGCTCAAAAAGCTGCGGACATTGTAAATAAGGCTAAACACGATAAGAGGAAAATATGTGCGGTAGGAACCACCTCTATGCGTGCCATTGAAAGTTCTGTTTCAACAGATGGCTTTTTGAAGCCCTTTGATGGTTGGACAAACAAGTTCATTTATCCTCCTTACGATTTCCGTATTGCCAATAGCATGATAACGAATTTCCACATACCTGGTTCCAGTTTATTGATAATGGTTTGCGCTTTCGGTGGCTATGATTTGATAATGAAGGCATACAAAGAAGCCATTAAGAATAAGTATAAGTTCTTCTCCTATGGCGATGCCATGTTGATTATCTAACTTAGGTCGATGTCGGAAGCAGGTAACAAAAGGTATGCCATAATTGTGGCAGGAGGCAACGGAGCAAGGATGAATAGTCCTGTTCCCAAGCAATTTTTGAAGTTGGACGGAAAGCCCATCATACTTCATACCATTAATAAATTTCTCGATACAGACCCCAATATTGAAATCATTTTGGTGCTTCCACAGGACCACCTGAAATATTGGGAACAACTTTGTGCAGAATACATGTTTCATAAGCCATTGAAGATTGCTTACAGTGGCGAGAGCCGTTTCCATTCGGTTAAAAATGGGCTGGAATTTGTTACTGAAAGCGGTATAGTAGCTGTTCACGATGCGGTGCGTCCTTTAGTGAGCAGCAAAACAATTTTAGCAACCTTCAAAGCTGCTGAAATGTATGGTAATGCGGTTCCTGCCGTTCCAATTAATGACTCCATACGGCAAATAGAATCTACCCGCACCATTGCAGTTGACCGCTCCCGCTACTGTGCCACACAAACACCCCAGTGTTTCCGGACCGATATTATTAAAAGGGCCTACCAGCAGGAATACCACTACACGTATACCGATGATGCTATGGTAGTGGAAGCTATGGGTGAGCATATACGCCTGGTAGATGGGAACCCGGAAAATATTAAAATCACAAGCCCAAAGGACATCCTGATAGCTGAGGTTTTATTAAAAGCAGAAGCACAGTCCTTTACTCCAAATAAAATATAGTGTCTACCTTTGCACCTATGGCCGCATCGGGAACATCATTGCCGAAGAATATACGCAACCTTGAATTGACTGAGATAAGCTCTTGGTTTAAACAACGGGGTGAGCCTACTTTTCGTGCCAGGCAGGTATATGAATGGCTATGGAAAAAGTCCGCTCTTTCGTTTGACGATATGAGCAACTTACCAAAACCTACAAGGGAAGCCCTGAAAACAGATTTTTCCATTCACCGTTTTGAAAATGTAATATCCCAAATCAGCAAAGACGGGACCATTAAAAATGCATTTCATCTTTACGATGACAGAAGAGTAGAGGGTGTTTTGATTCCTGCTGAAAAGCGTATGACGGCTTGCATTTCTTCGCAGGTAGGCTGTAGCCTCGAATGTAAATTTTGTGCCACTGGCCGCCTGAAGAGGGAGCGTAATTTAGGCGCGGATGAAATATATGACGAAGTAGTTTTTATACAAAAGCAAACGCTGGAAAAATATAATACTCCCCTTACCAATATTGTATTTATGGGTATGGGTGAACCCTTGCTAAATTATTCTAATGTGTTGGAGGCTATTGATAAGATTACTTCTCCCGAGGGCCTTAATTTTTCTGCGCAACGGATTACGCTTTCCACTGCCGGAGTTGCCAAAATGATTAAAAAGCTGGGTGATGATAATGTGAAGTTTAATTTGGCGCTATCCTTACACGCCGCTACCGATGAGAAACGAAGCAAAATAATGCCTATTAACGATTCGAATAAGCTGGAGGAAGTAGCGGAGGCGCTGAAATACTTTTATAGCAAAACACAAACCAAAGTTACCTACGAGTATATTGTATTTAAAGACTTTAACGATTCAGTGCAAGACGCTTATAAGCTGGCAGAGTTCTGCAAAGTGGTTCCCTGCAAAGTAAACCTGATAGAGTATAATCCTATAGATAACGGGGAGTTTAAACAAGCTAACCCTGAACGACTGGCAGCTTTCGTAAAACTTTTACGTAGTCGGGGTATAATCGTCAACACACGACGCAGCCGCGGTAAAGATATTGATGCCGCTTGCGGACAGTTGGCAAATAAGTTGCAAGAAGTTGATAAGAGTTAATTTATTCTTCCCTCTCCTTAAACCTTATTCCCAGCGTTTCCAGCTCATCTAATAGGGGCAGGTAAATTTCCTTTACTGTTGGGGTTTGAACGCCTGTCAATTTTATTTTCCCTTGCAGTATTAGCTTGGTAATTATTCCAACGGGTAAGCCAACCGTTTTAGCCATAGCCGTGTAAATGGCATCTTCTCCTTTTACAACCAGCGATGAGAACAGTTTCTGTTTTTTCCCCTGTAGTTCATATTCAAACTGGTGCTGCATTATAATCATGTCAATATCTCCCTCTTTCAGCTTCCATTTGCTTTCTAAAAAAGCCTGTAGGAGTAGGGCAGGAGAGGCATTTTTCATTTTTAACCGGGTGTCTCCAAATAATCCAAGCCATTCTAATTTTGACATAATATCTCCTTTCAGTGGTATTTCAAGGTATTGGCAGAGCCGTGTTCTTACGTCTGTTTTCCCCTGGGGAAGAAAAGACTCTACCAGTTCACAAATACTCAATTTTTCCGATTCGGGAACCATGTAGCTGTTATCTGTCATTCCCAATTGGACAAAGATATTCCATGCCTCACAAAAGCCTTTTTTACGCAGAGTTCCTCTTAAAATGGTTGGTATGTCTTCCAAGCCATACACGGAACGATAGCTCAATGAATCGCGATTAGCATAGCCTTCAAAATCGCCTAATCCTTCAAAGTGTATATTTTCAGTCCGGGTAAAAAGCTTTTGATAAGGAATAAAAGCATACCTGCCATTCTCCATATATTTTACTGTTTCCTGCCCGGCTAATATTACATTTCGGGGGTTCCAGGTAAATTTATATCCCCAGGGGTTGTCATCCGATTCAGGAGCAATTAAGCCGCCTGTATATGATTTGTAGGCAAGTAATTTTCCGCCCGCAGATTTTATGCGTTCAATTATTCTCACTGCCGAAGCATGGTCAATACCGGGGTCTAGTCCCGCTTCATTCATTAAAATAATACCTGCTTTTTTTGCCCCATCATTCAGGTTCCTCATTTCAGGAGAAACGTAGGAGGCAGTAATCAAATTTTTTTTGAATTTTACACACTGCACAGCAATAGCAGAATGCAGAAACGCAGGAAGCATGGAGATAACCAAATCAGCCCGTTCAATTTCCGCACGGGTTTTTGATTCATCATGTGTATCTAATAAAACAGGTCGGGAACGGGAGCTTTTTTTTGTTTTTTGTAAGACTGATTCTATGGAAGTATCTGCAACAGTTATTTCATAATCATTCTCTGCTGCTGCCTTTAAAAGGTATTTGATTAAAGAGGAGGAAGAACGTCCTGCACCGAGGACAAGTACCTTTTTCATTTAATGTTGCATTCCAATAGTTTTTCAATTCCTATATAGCCTTCTAATGTATCACCAATGGTTACAGGCCCAACGCCGGAAGGGGTCCCGGTATAAATTAAATCGCCCATTTTCAGAGTAATAAATTTGGAAACATATTCAATAATTGTATCAAACTGATAAAGTAAATCACGTGTGTTCCCATCTTGCACAGTAGTTCCATTCAGGTCAAGATGAAAAGGAATGGTATTCATATTTACAAAGTCATCCTTAGGAATAAATTTACCAATAGCTGCCGAACCATCAAAAGATTTTGCCATTTCCCAGGGAAGGCCTTTTTTCTTGCATTCTGCCTGTAAGTCGCGGGCAGTGAAGTCAATGCCTACTGTTATCTCATCAAAATATTTGTTAGCAAACTTTTTTTCAATGTTTTTTCCGTTGCGGTTTAGTTTCAATACAATTTCTATTTCGTGATGGATTTCTTTTGAAAAACTTGGATAAAAAAATGGGTCCCCGGGCCGTATAACAGCATTTTCTGCCTTCATAAAAAACACAGGATTCGTAGGGATTTCCGCCTTCATTTCTGTTACGTGCTTGGGATAGTTTTGCCCGATGCAGATTATTTTCATTTCTATTTAGGATTTTTTGATTTTAGTCGTTGGTATGCTAGTTGAGCATCTTTAAAGTTAGGGTTGATTTTATAGGCATGATCATAATCAGCCAATGCCATCCTGGTTTGTTTAAGCATTTCGTAGCAATTACCCTTGCCATAGTATGCCATATAATAAGCAGTGTCGCATGTAATAGCTTTACTAAAATAGTAGAGCGACTTATTGTAATCGGACATGTTAACGTTATAGATAACCCCCAAATTGTAATAGGCATTTTTATAAGTGGAATCTATTTGCAATAATTCGGTGTACATTTTTATGGCATCCGTATCATCTCCGCCAAACTGATAGAAGAGCCCCTTATCGTAATAAGGCTCGGGGTTTTGAGGTCGGATATTTATAGCGTTATTATAGTAACTAAGTGCAATGGGATTGCCCTTGTGTGCGAATAATAATCCTAGTTGTATATAGGCATCAAAATAGTCAGAGTTTTGTTCGATAGCAGTTTGCATACTGGATATGGCTTTTGCCGTATCATGTTTTTCAATATAGATCAAACCCTTCAAAAAATACTCCTTTACAATGTACTGATTTACCTGCATAGCCTGGTTAATTAGCTCAATAGCATCATCATATTTTTTTACATAAAAATAAAGCTCTGCCAACTTCAGAATAGCATCCGTATTTTTGGGATTGAGCCGGATAGATATAGCAAAAGCATCTCTGGCCTCATGTGTGTGCCCGGTTAAAAATTCAATGTTGGCAAAGTCACAATAATACTCTGACTTGGTGCTATCTAATTGTACAGCTTTAGTTAAATCACCCATGGCAGCTGCGTAGCTTTTATTCAGCATCTCCAATTTGCCACGGTTCCAATAAGCATTGGCATCCGTTGGGTTTGAGGTAATGCGCCCGGTATAAAAATTTATCCTCGATGCAATAGTATCTCCTCCTTTAGAAGCAGAGTCATCTGCCTGTACTTGTTGGTTAGACTTTACACTACTGGAATGACAGGCGCTAAACAGAAACCCGAATATAACAACTAGAACTAATAACCATCCGAACGATAGCCTCATGAAACTTTTACAGAAAGAGCTTCTTTTATTTTATTTTCTATTTCTTCTGCCAGTTCAGGATTGTCATTAAAAAGTTGTTTTACCGCATCCCTGCCTTGGCCTAATCTAATATCCCCATAACTAAACCATGAGCCACTTTTTTTAATGATATTTTTCTCCACACCGATATCAATTATTTCTCCTACTTTCGAAATACCTTCACCATACAAAATATCAAATTCAGCTATACCAAATGGAGGTGCTAATTTATTTTTAACCACTTTAACCTTAGTACGGTTACCAATTACTTGCTCAGCTTCTTTCAATTGTCCTATCCTACGAATATCAAGACGAATGGAAGAATAAAATTTGAGCGCATTTCCCCCGGTCGTAGTTTCCGGGTTTCCAAACACTACCCCAATTTTTTCCCGTAACTGGTTAATGAATATGCAGCAGCATCTGGTCTTGTTAATAGTTCCCGTAAGTTTACGAAGTGCCTGTGACATGAGTCTTGCCTGCAAGCCCATTACAGAGTCTCCCATTTCTCCTTCAATTTCACTGCGGGGGGTAAGGGCTGCCACCGAGTCAATCACAATAATATCTATAGCACCCGAACGGATAAGGTTATCTACTATTTCCAGTGCCTGCTCACCATTATCGGGCTGGGAAATTAAAAGGTTGGCTACATCTACACCCAATTTTTGAGCGTAGTTGAGGTCAAGAGCATGTTCAGCATCTACGATGGCGGCAATACCCCCTGCTCTTTGCACATTGGCAATAGCGTGAATGGCTAATGTTGTTTTTCCGGATGATTCAGGACCATATATTTCCACTACCCTGCCCTTAGGTAATCCACCAATGCCAAGGGCAATATCAAGTGTAAGCGAACCAGTAGGTATTACTTCAGGCACTTCAATAGGAGTATCACCCATTTTCATTACAGTACCTTTACCATAGGTCTTTTCTATCTTATCGAGCGTAAGCTGAAGCGCTTTCAGTTTTTCTTTGTTAACTTCTTTCAAGTCTTCTTTTTTCTTTTCTGCTACCTTTTCCATAAAATGGGGTATTAAATGTTGTTTTTATAATGAAGTGTAAAGATAAGGAATTATGAATTTATTAGCTCAGTATTTATTATCGACAAAATAATAAGGGTTTGTGGAAAACGTGCTTTTCATAGCTTTGCCTAAATATTTATTTTGACTAAGCTAAGTGTAAATATTAATAAGATAGCCCTTATTCGTAATTCACGCGGGGGCAAGTTGCCGGATGTTACAAAGGCAGCATTAGATATTGTTCGTTTTGGGGCAGAAGGTATTACTGTTCATCCCCGCCCGGACGAAAGACATATCCGCTATAAGGATGCATACACTTTAAAGCCTTTGCTCCCTGTAGAATTTAATATTGAAGGTTATCCCAATGATAAGTTTATGCAAATGGTAACAGAAGTAAAACCTGCCCAGGTTACCCTAGTGCCTGACCCGCCGGATGCACTTACTTCTAATGCCGGATGGAATACTATTAAGTATAAAGATTTTTTAAGGGAAGTTATTGGTGTTTTACATGCTTCCGGGATACGAGCTTCGGTGTTTATTGATACCGATTTGAAATTTATAGATGAAGTTGTTCATACGGGGACAGATAGAATAGAACTATATACCGAAGCCTATGCCAAAAACCATTCCTCGTCACCTGAAAAGGCTATAGAGCCATATCACAAAGCTGCTATTCGGGCAGATGAATTGGGGCTTGGGATAAATGCAGGCCACGATTTGAATTTAGATAACCTTGCTTATTTCCACCATCACATTCCAAACCTGGCAGAGGTGTCCATAGGACATGCTCTTATATCAGATGCCTTGTATTTTGGATTAGAGAAAACAGTACAATTATATCTCCGGCAATTAGGAAAGGTATGAAGCTATTCTTTCGTAAAATGGGTAGCGGCAAGCCCTTGTTTATCCTGCACGGTTTGTTTGGCTCGTCAGATAACTGGCAAACATTAGGGAAACGCTTTGCTGAAAATTATACCGTTTATTTTATTGACCAACGTAATCATGGCCGCTCACCACATAGCCCTGAACATACTTATAAGGTAATGAGTGATGATTTGACAGAATTGATAGAAGATGAAAAGCTGGATAAAGTAATATTAATGGGGCATTCCATGGGCGGAAAAACGGCTATGTATTTTGCCGTTAACCACCCGGAGAAGGTTGATAAAATTGTGGTGGTGGATATAGGCCCCAAAGAATACCCGATAACGAATAAGGATATTTTAGATGCAGTGGAGAAGGTTAAGCTGAAGGATGTAAATTCCCGTAAACAAGTAGAAGAAGTTATATCCCACGATATTAAGGACCCTCGTACTGTGCAGTTTATTCTTAAAAATCTGTATTGGGATGACAATCAAAAATTAACATGGCGATTTAATACAGAAGCATTAAAAAATGCCCTTGCTACTATTGCCGAAGCTACACCTATTCCTGCAAAACCACTACAAATACCTGCCTTATTTATAAAAGGGGAACAGTCGGAATATGTTGCTCCAACAGATATGGAACTTATAAATCGGTTCTTTTCAAATGCCAGGCTGGTATCTATACCCCAATCAGGGCATTGGGTTCACGCCGATAATCCCGGGGAATTTTATAAGGTGGTAATGGAGTTTTTGAATCGATAAGATGTAATACAAACTATTATTAGTCTGTAGTTATACAATTTTCTATTTTTGCATTCAATATGATAGTAGATATTTTTATCCCCTGTTTTGTTGACCAGCTCTACCCACAAACAGGCTTCAACATGGTTAAGGTGCTGGAGCGTGTGGGCTGCGATGTGAATTATAATCCAGAACAAACATGTTGTGGCCAGCCTGCCTTTAATGCCGGTTATTGGGATGATGCTAAAAAAGTAGGTGAAAAGTTTATTAAGGAGTTTCAGCATGACCGCTATGTGGTTTCACCCTCGGCATCATGCGTGGGAATGATAAAAAATTACTACCCGGAGATGTTTCATAACTCTGCTTTGCATAATGAATACAAGCAGCTTGCAAAGAATATTCATGAGTTCAGTGATTTCCTGGTAAATGTCCTTAAGATATCAGATGTTGGCGCAACTTTGGAAGGAGTTGCAACCTATCACGATTCTTGTGCAGCCTTGAGAGAATGTTCTATGAAAGAGGAACCCAGGACATTATTGAGCAAGGTTCGTAAGCTGGAACTAAAGGAAATGAAAGATACAGAAAGCTGTTGCGGTTTTGGCGGAACGTTCTCTGCCAAGTTTGAGCCTATTGCTGTCGGAATGGGTTCCGATAAAGTGAAAAATGCGATGGAAACGGGGGCACAATATCTTATTTCGACAGACCTTTCATGCTTATTGCACCTGGATGCATACATTAAAAAACATAATATGAACTTAAAGCCCATGCATATTGCTGATGTGTTGGCAAGTGGCTGGTAAATCACTTTTATGTTAAATAAAAGGTGGAGTGGTATGTTAAATTTGTAAGTGGGTTAATAAGTTTTTGTCTTGATTTACAGTAGTAAGAAATTTATTTGTCCATCTTTTCTCCCGACACAACAAAAATTTAACATTTCAAACGTCTTTAGGTAATAAAAAGTTTATACCTTAGTTCTCCAATTTCGTACGACCTATGTTTGAAATGAGTAAAAAAATCCTGGAAAAAGTTAGCTTTGACAGGGCCTTGTTCAATAAAGAATTAATCAAGACGTTGAGATGGCTTAAGCCCGATGAAAAAATGCTTTTGAAAGTATGGTGCTTAACCAATTTCGGTCATGTATATAAAGATGTAATTATGGAGGCCTTCCGCCATGTTACAAAGATGTAGTTCCGGGATTTAAGTAGATTTTTGTTTTCCGATTAGGTTACTTTTAAGGTAGCTTAAGTTTCTTTTTATTCCATTAAACCCGGGCCGTTGTAAAGGCGAGTCTTTAAAAGCTTTTTTAAAAACCTCTTCGGTAATTTCATCCCAATCTTCTTTTTTCATATTTAAGAGTTCAGCGGTAGGTTTCATTTCTTCTGAGGTGTGAGGATGTGAAAAACGGTTCCAGGGACATACGTCCTGGCAAACATCACAACCGAAAAGCCAACCATCAAGTTTACTCTGATATTCGACAGGCATAGATTCTTTTAGTTCTATGGTAAAATAAGAAATACACTTACTGCCATCTACTATTTTAGGCCCCACTATTGCCTGCGTGGGGCAGGCATCCATACACCGTGTGCAGGTTCCACAATAGTCCTTTATAGGAGAATCAGCTTCCAATTCTATATCAACAATCAATTCAGCAAGGAAAAAGAATGAGCCATTTTTTGGGTGAATGAGCATGGAATTTTTTCCAATCCATCCCAAGCCACTTTTAGCTGCCCACGCCCTGTCGAGTATTGGAGCTGAATCAACAAAAGCCCTTCCATGTATTTCTCCTATCTGTTCGTTCAATGTATGCAGAAGCTCTCTCAGCTTGTCTTTAATTACAAAATGATAATCTTTGCCATAAGCATATTTAGAAATTTTAGGAGCAACCGGGTTTTGCTTTTCCGAAGGGTAATAATTCAACATAAGCGATATGACCGATTTAGCCCCGTCAACCAGTAGTCTTGGATCCAGTCGCTTATCAAAATAATTCTCCATATAGCGCATCTTGCCATGCATACCCATTTGCAACCATTTTTCCAGGTGACTTGCCTCATCTTGTAAAAATTCTGCTTTAGATATGCCACAAAAATCGAACCCCAGCTTTTTAGCCTCACGTTTCACTATTTCCGAATAGGTCTCCATTGCGATAAAAGTATCAAATAAAATGCACTTTAGGTTTATAATTTGCTGGTAGTTGGTTAATTTACGACCTTTGCAGTGTTATAAATAAGAATATCAGATAAACAAATAATAAGATATGAAATCGAAGACACCTAAAGAAAGTTATACTGTATCTACTCAAATAGTTCTTCCCAATGATACTAACGTGCTTGGAAACCTAATGGGAGGGCGGCTTTTGCATTGGATGGATATTGTAGCTGCTATAGCAGCACACCGTCATTCGAGCCGGGTAGTTGTTACAGCTTCAGTTAACCACGTGTCATTTGAAAAGGCAATAAAACTGGGCGATTATGTAATTATTGAAGCTAAAGTTTCAAGGGCATTCAACACGAGTATGGAGGTATTTATTGATGTGTTTGTAGAAGACAGCAATACAGGAAACAGATTAAAATCGAATGATGCCACGTATGTATTTGTGGCCGTTGACCAGCAAGGAAGGCCCATTGAAATTCCTTCGCTTACTCCTGAAACAGAGTTAGAGAAGGAACGCTACGATACGGCACTTAAAAGAAAACAATTGAGTTTATTACTAGCCGGCAAGCTAAAGCCCGGAGACGCACCAGAATTAAGAGACATGTTCCTGGAGAAAACTCGCCTGAAGGAGCTTTAAACCCAAAGGGAAATGGCATTAAAAATATACACCAAAACGGGGGATAAAGGACAGACAGGTCTTTTGGGAGGCACCCGTGTGCCCAAGCACCATATACGTATTGAAGCATACGGAACAGTAGATGAACTTAATTCATGGATTGGATTATTAAGGGATTCCATAAGTGATGAGCATGTGAAATCTATATTGGTAGAAACCCAGGACAGACTATTCACTATTGGCTCCTCATTGGCATCGGACCCCGAAAAATCAAAAGTGAAAATACCCCATTTGAGTGAAGAAGACATCACCCTTTTCGAAAAGGAAATAGATGCTATGGATGTTATTTTACCACCCATGAAAAATTTTGTGTTGCCCGGGGGGCATGAAACAGTATCCAAATGCCATATTGTACGTTGCGTATGTCGCAGGGCAGAGAGAAGAGTGAACCATTTAGCTGAAAGTGAACCTGTGGATGAGATAGTGATAAAGTACCTTAACCGCCTTTCTGATTACCTTTTTATGCTTTCCCGCAAACTCGCGCATGACCTTAATGCCCCAGAAATTCCCTGGAAACCTAAAATAAAAGAGTAAAGGAGTGCTTACAACCTTTGTGGTTTAATATTCCCCATTCCCGCCTATCTTTGTACTCTAATCATCTGACTATGATCTACCGTCCGCGCCGATTGAGAAAAAATCCTATTGTAAGGGATATGACCGCCGAAGTACGCTTTCACCCCGATATGCTTATTTATCCGCATTTCGTAGAGAAAGGGAAAAATATAAAAGAGCCTATAAGCTCTATGCCGGGCATTCATCATTTTTCTCCCGATACCTTGATAAAGGATGTTGAGAAAGGATTGAAAAATGGAATAAACAAAATCTTATTATTTGGCAGCGGGGAAGAAAAAACCCCTGAAGGAAAATCGGCATATACAAAAGATACTGTCGTGGCACAAGCTATAAAATTGCTGAAGAAAAACTTTAAGGAAGATATTTACATCATTACCGATGTATGCCTTTGTGCATATACCGACGATGGCCATTGTGGCATTATACACGATGGTTATGTTGAAAATGATGTGTCAGTAGAAGCGATTGCTAAGATGGCGCTCACCCATGCGCAAGCAGGAGCCGATATGGTGGCTCCTTCTGACATGATGGATGGCAGGGTAGGGAGTATACGTGAAATACTGGATAAAAATAAGTTGGAGAATACGGCTATTATGGCATATTCCATCAAGTTTGCCTCGGCATATTATGGTCCATTTCGTGAGGCGGCTGATTCTGCACCACAGTTTGGGGACCGCAAATCATACCAAATGGATTTCCGCAATCCCAATGAAGCTATGCGGGAAGCCTTTCTGGATGAAACCGAAGGAGCCGATGTGCTGATGGTGAAACCTGCACTTGCCTACCTGGATATTGTGAACCGCTTGCGGGCAAACACCCAGCTTCCGCTGGCATGTTATAATGTTTCGGGCGAATATTCCATGGTGAAAGCTGCTGCTGCTAAAGGCTGGCTTGATGAGCGTAGCATAGTGATGGAAAATATGTATGCTTTTGCCAGGGCAGGATGCGGATTGATTATTACCTATCACGCCAGGGATATTGTGGAGAAAGGATGGACCTAGTTCATCAAGTTCAAAAGTTTATAAAGTAATTACACATGACTTTTTTACTTTGCAAGCTTTCTATTTCTTTTTAAATGCCTTTACCAACAAAATCTATATCCGTTTTTGATACGCCCATAGAATATCTAAAAGGCGTGGGGAGCCAGCGTGCCGTGGCACTTGGGAAGGACCTGAACATTCATACATTTAAGGACCTGCTCTATTTTTATCCTTTCCGTTACGTGGACCGCACACGCATTTATAAAATAAAAGAAATAAATGCTGAATTGCCCTATATCCAGGTATGCGGAAAGATTACCCATGTTGAAATTACAGGCCCAAAGCGCAGGCAGAGAATGGAAGCCGATTTGGAAGATGATACAGGCCGCATACAATTAGTGTGGTTCCAGGGGATAAACTGGGTGAGTAAAAAAATGCGTCCCGATGCAGCGTATATTGTTTTTGGGAAGCCTTCTGTATTTAAGGGAAAGTTCACTATTTCGCATCCTTCTATGGAAGAGATGACAAAAGAGAATTTGGAAATAGTGAAAGGCCTGCAACCTGTTTACAGTACCACGGAAATGTTAAAGTCCAAGGGGCTTGAATCGAATGGCATTTTAAGATTAGAGCGTGAGTTGCTTTCAAAAATAGAAGATGAAATTACGGAGACACTTCCAACTTATATGGTAGAGAAATTGAGGTTAATGCCCCGGAAAGAAGCATTGAAAAATATTCATCTGCCAACAAGTATTGAAAAATTAAACCAGGCACAATTCCGGTTGAAATTCGAGGAATTGTTTTATATGCAGTTAAGATTATTGCGTAATAAAACAGAGCGGGAAGTTACAGTAAAAGGATTTGTGTTTTCGAAAGTAGATCAATATGTAAATGATTTTTATCATCGCTATCTACCTTTTCCACTGACTGAAGCACAAAAGCGGGTGATAAGGGAAATAAGGCAGGACATGGGCTCTGGCAAGCAGATGAATCGTTTGCTGCAAGGTGACGTAGGAAGCGGGAAAACATTGGTAGCCCTGCTTTGTATGTTGATAGCAATTGATAACGGTTTCCAGTGCTGTATGATGGCGCCTACTGAAATACTTGCCATGCAGCATTATGCTACGTTGAAAGAATCTTTAAAAGATATGCCTGTGCGCATTTCATTAATCACGGGCTCTAAAAAAGAAACGGAAAGAAAAATAATACATGAAGAATTGGAGAATGGACAAATGCAAATTGTAGTCGGTACACATGCATTGATAGAAGACCGTGTAAAATTTAGTAACCTGGGATTAGTGATTATTGATGAGCAACACCGCTTCGGAGTAAACCAGCGTGCAAGGCTTTGGCAAAAAAGCAGTCCCGCCCCGCATGTATTGGTGATGACTGCGACACCTATACCGCGTACACTTGCCATGACACTCTACGGAGATATTGATACATCAGTTATTGATGAAATGCCGCCGGGACGGATTCCTATCAAGACAGTACATAAATACGATTCGAAACGGAGTGAAGTTTTTTCATTTATCAAAAAGGAATTGCAAAAGGGCAGACAGGCATATGTAATATATCCTTTTATTGAAGAATCGGAAAATTCGGACATCGAAAACTTAATTGAAGGATACGAAGAAATACAAAAGGCATTTCCCGCTAACACAGTTGGAATGGTGCACGGCAGAGTAAAATTGGCTGAGAGAGAAAGAACAATGGCAAAATTTGTGGCAAATCAAATACAAATTCTTGTTGCAACCACAGTGATTGAAGTGGGAGTAAATGTCCCCAATGCAAGTATTATATTAATTGAAAGCGCGCAGAAATTTGGATTATCACAATTGCACCAATTACGTGGACGAGTGGGCAGGAGTACACACCAGAGCTATTGCATTCTAATGACACCATATGAGCGGGGAGCTGATGCCAAAGCAAGAATAAGTATTATGGTTGCGACCAATGATGGTTTTGAAATTTCGGAAGAGGATTTGCGCCTCCGCGGGCCGGGTGATATGATGGGCACACAACAAAGTGGTGTGCTCGATTTAAAAATTGCAAACCTTGCAAAGGATAGTAGCATACTCCGACAGGCAAGAATAATTGCGTCGGAAATTTTAAGTGAAGACAGGAGCCTGGCATCTGAAAAGAATCACGTACTGGCTGAACAGCTTAAACAGATACAGCAGGAGAAAGCCGACTGGAGCAGGATTTCATAATGGCGAAAGCACAAATTAAAAAGGCTCCCGAAGGAGCCTTTCAACCTATTTCTTTTTCGAAGTTTTCTTCTTCGCAGGTTTCTTTGCAGCTGCTTTCTTTTTAGGAGCAGCTTTCTTTGCTTTCTTTGTTGCCATAATGTTGATTTTTTAAATTATGATACGAAATAAGGAAATAATCGGACAGAAAAAAGTCTTTCATAGGGGTACTTTTAAACACTCAAATGTTCATAAGCGTGAAATATGTTTTTAAAATTTCTCCGATAAAAATTTTGTAATATCTGAAAACGCCTTTCTATAGCCTGAATCAGGTGGAATAGAAAATCAGAAGTTATTCTTATAAATCGTATTCCAAAACCGAACATGAAAGAAAAATATTTCAGGTCTTTTATATTTTTTCTTCAGAATGGGTGAAGTATCATTTCAAAAATTATTTGGTTGAGAAGTATAGACTCTCCGAAACAGGCTACTATCAATAAAAAGGAGCAAGTCAACTTGCTCCTTTTTCAACTGCACATCGCAACAGTATTAATCCTGCTTTATCATTTCAACATTCATTTCTAATTTCACTTCCTCACTCACTACAATGCTCCCTGCTTCAGTAGTAGCACTCCATTTCAAGCCATAATCTTTGCGATTGAGCTTTCCCTTCAATTCAAATCCTGCCATTTGTTTATTGTAAAAATTCGATACGCTGCCACCATATACTACATTGAGCGTAACAGGTAATGTCTTATCGCGTATGGTAAGGTCCCCCTTAAGCGTATAATCCATTCCATCTACTTTTGTGATGGAAGTTGAAACGAATTTTATTTTTGGATAAGCTGCAGCATTAAAGAAATCATCGCTTTTAAGATGATTGTCGCGCTGCTCAATCCCTGTATAAATACTGTCGACATCGGCTTCGAATATAATTTTAGCAGTAGTTAAGTCTTCACCATCCCATTCCATAGTGGAATCAAATTTTGAAAAGTGTCCGCCAAGCGTAGTTACTACCATGTGTTTTACTTTGAATTCAATGCGGCTGTGTGCCGGGTCAATTTTCCATGTGTTCATGTTATTTAAATTTATTGGTTGTTATTTGATGATAATTTTTGGTCAATAGAAAAGTTTCCTCCCCCAGCAATTACCAAGGCAAGAGCCATGCCTAAAATAAGGATGTGATATTCGAATCCTTCACCTTTTTTGTCTCCACCCCAGTTCATGAAAAATCCATTTGCATAGGCTACATTATAGATGATGCCCATAAAAAGTCCGAACACCCCAAGTGCTGCAACCCTTGTGAATGCACCCAGAATAAGCATGAGCGAACCGAAGAACTCTATCAGGATTACAAAGAGCGCAGTTATATAATGCATGCCGCCTCCGGTGGTAAAATGATTCATAGTAGTGCTAAAGCCACCTCCTCCATACCACCCCAACATTTTTTGTGCACCATGCGGAAATAATACACATCCTAGGACAAGCCGTATAATGGTGGGTGTCCATGTTGCATTTGTATTTATTATTCGTTTTATCATATTTTAAATGTAAGTTGAATATTACCTTTCGTGAGTACAAAGATAGACCGCCTGTATAAAATGCAACTTGAACTAGATTAAGAAATCAGGTACGGGCTATTTTATTTCGTATTTTACTAAGAAATTCGGGGGAGATTCCGAGATAGGAAGCAATATATTTCAAGGGTATTTGTTGGAAGATACCTGGATACTTCTTAATAAAAACTTTATACCTTTCCTCAGCCGGAATAGATATAGTTTGATCTATGCGCCGGGTTTGAGCTACAATGGCATTCTGAAATAGTATCCTGAAAAAGCGTTCAAATTTCGGGATGCGTTCATATATTTCTTCCATATCTTTTTTTCGTATCTCAAAAACTTCTGTCGGTATAAGCGCATCTAAAATATGTTTAGCAGGTGTTTCTGTAAGATAACTATACAAGTCAGATATCCACCAGTCGGTAGGGCCGAATGCAATAATATGTTCTTTGCCGTTTTCGTCAATGGAAAAATTACGAAGGCAACCTTCAATCACATAATATTGGTTTTTTGCAGTTTCACCAAAATATAGAAGAACCTGACCCTTGTCAAGCTTTTTATAGTGCAGGATAGAGATAAAATCCTGTTTTTCGAGCTCATCAAGCGTGATGAATCTTGCAATATTTTTTAGTATGGTTTCTTCCTTCATAAATTTTGTGAGGGAGAGATTAATATGTTGATACGAAACGGGAGAGATTAAAACTATTGCCTGGTTCCTTTTCAATTTCCTGTTTTAGTTTTTCTTTGCTAATGTCTTCCATTCTTTTTTTTAGGATGAGGCGGTATGCTTTTTCTGCGAGTAATTTACTTTTTTCAGAAGGTTGCTTGTGTTGGAGATGTTTATTTATGCTGTTGGCTAAATTCTCTATGCCTTCATTTTGTGTGGCTACGGTTTTTATAACTTCTATATCTTTATTTTTTCCACTTTTCAGTGGCATTGTTTGATAAAGGTTTTTGGAAAATTCATCAGCTCCATCACGGTCTGCTTTATTTACTACGAATATGTCGGCAATTTCCATAATTCCCGATTTCATAGCTTGTATTTCATCGCCTGCTTCAGGGGTAAGAACAAGCAGGGTAATATCTGCCAGTCCTGCAATCTCTACTTCCGATTGACCCACTCCTGCTGTTTCTACTAATATATAATCAAATCCTGCGGAGCGCATTAGTTCGGTAATTTCAATAGTTTTTGCAGATAATCCTCCCAATGTTCCACGAGTCGCAAGAGAGCGGATAAATACCTGCTTGTTGTTGAAGTGTTCATTCATACGGACACGGTCCCCCAGGATAGCCCCATTATTTATGGGTGAGCTTGGGTCAATACTAATTACACCAATGCCTTTTATTGATTTTTGTAACAGCACAGAAATAAGACTATTAACCAATGTGCTTTTTCCTGCACCCGGTGGGCCGGTGATACCAATTATGGGTGTATGAGCCGGGCTCTCCAGGTTGAGCAAAATATCTTCATAGCCTGGAAGGTCATTTTCTACAAGGGTAATAGCCCTCGCAAGTGCCTTTTTATCGCCTGCCTGTAATTCTGATAATATGCCCTGTATTTCACCGGTCATTGATAGCAAAGATAATTTAAACTCATGTTCCCTGTCAATTTGGTACTTTTGTTGTAGAATTATTCCGCATGATCCAGTTGTCAGCTGTTATTATTACCCATAACGAAGAAAAGAACATTGGCAGGTGCCTTGATTCGATAAAAGATGTTGCGGATGATATTATAGTAGTAGATTCTTTTTCCACAGACAGAACAGAGGAAATATGTAAAGAGAAAGGAGCCCGCTTTTTCCAACACGCTTTTGAAGGACACATAGAGCAGAAAAATTATGCAGTGAAATATGCGGCGTTTCCGCACGTATTATCGCTCGATGCAGATGAAGCCTTGGATGATACGTTGAAAAAAAACATACAAAAAGTAAAAGAAGACTGGAGATATGATGGCTATGAAATGAACCGCCTTACCAATTATTGTGGTACATGGGTACGTCATTGCGGGTGGTATCCGGACTGTAAATTACGGCTTTTTGATTCGCGAAAAGGCAGATGGGGCGGGGTAAATCCTCATGATAAATATGAAATGCAGGAAGGCAGCACAGTTGAATTTTTAGAGGGAGATATTTTGCATTATAGTTATTACACTATTAATGACCATTACAAGCAGATAGAATATTTTACCACTATTAATGCTGCAGCTTCTTTTAAAAACGGTAAACGTGCCCCTGTATTGAAAATGTGGTTTGCCCCGGTGTTAAAATTTATTAAGGATTATTTTATCCGGTTGGGATTTTTAGACGGGTTTGCCGGCTGGCAGATCAGCAGGCTTTCTGCTTGGGCAACTTATGTAAAGTATAAAAAACTTAGAGCATTGTATAAGTAGTGCTTTTACTCCTTGCACAAATTTATTTTTCTTCGTATCAGTTCAGTTTCGGCATTAGAGGATGTGAGGGTAAGAGCATGTTGAAAATATTTTAATGCTTCCTTTTTATGCCCTGCTTTCAAATGCATCTCAGCAAGGGATGCATTGTAGTAACAATTTTCTGACATGCCATTTATTTTTTCCAGTTCTTCAATGGCTTTTTCATATCCTTTTACTTCACCAAGTGCAATGCAACGATTTATACTAACTACAGGATTTTGTACACGGTTGGCAAGCGAATTGTAAAGTTTTAAAATTAGTGGCCAATCGGTATCTTCGTATGATTTTGCATTAGCATGAACGGAAGCGATTGCTGCTTCGATATGATATTCGTGAATCAAATCCTCATAAGCAGAACGGTTCAGATAGTCATTGCCTCTTTCAATTAGAAAGTGATTCCACAGTTTTCTATTCTGGTCTTTCAGCAGGATAATAAAACCATTATCATCAAGCCGGGTATTGAAACGCGAAGCATGATAACACATAAGAGCAAGAAGGGCGTTGGTGTAAGGTTGGTTCGTTTTTTCGTTTTCAGTTAGTAGAATTGTAAGCCGCATAGCTTCTTCGCATAAATCTTCTCGTATCAGCTTTTCAGGGTGGGAGGAGTTGTAGCCCTCATTGAAGAGTAAATACAATGCTTTTAAAACAGAGTCTAAACGGGCCGGCATCCTATCTGCTCCCGGATAATCAAGTGAAATGTGTTCTTCTTTTATTTTTTCTTTGATGCGATAAAGCCTTTTTTGTATCGTTTCTTCATTACTGAGAAATGCCCTGCCAATTTCTTTTGTACTAAGCCCGCAAAGAGTTTTCAGCATGAGGGTTATTTGTGCCTCCTTTGTAATGGCGGGATGACAGCAGGCAAACATCATTCTCAGTTGACTGTCTTTTACTTCATTTTCTTTGAACATTTCACTCATGGCAGGGACGAGGGTATATTCAGATTTTAATAAGGGGGCTAGTTCGGTTTCTATTTTATGTTTTACTTTTTCTCTTCGTATCAGGTCTATGGCTTTGTTGCGGGCTGTGCGGTAGAGCCATGCCTGGGGGTTATCTGGCAGCCTGCCAAATCTCCAGGTTTCAAGCGCACGGATAATAGTATCCTGCACAATATCTTCGGCTTGCTCAATATTGGCAAAACCGAAAACTCTTGTTAAAACGGCGACCATTCTTCCCGACTCGTGCCGGAAAAAATGGTCGACCAGTTTGTTCACTGTATTGTCTGACTGTTCAGGCAAAACTTACATTTCCATTTTTTGAATCGGGCGTACTTCTACTTTCCCGTTTTCATTGAAAACAGGGCAGCCTTTGGAAATTTCTACAGCCTCATCAATGTCTTTAGCATTTACAATCAGGTAGCCACCTACCATTTCTTTTGTTTCAGCATAAGGGCCGTCGGTTACTACTTTGTTTTTGCCGCTTACCTGCTTGCCGGTGGGTTGTAAGGGCTCTGCTCCTACCAGGATTCCCTTTTGGCCGAGCTCGCCCATCCATTTCATCCAGGCTTGCATGTTTTCCTGTGCTACTGCTGAATCATTTGCGTTGTGGGCATGATTGTCGCCCCCTCTGAATAGATACATGAATTTTTCCATGATGTTTTTGTTTTTAAGGTTTTTGATTTTTGAATTATGTTATGATGACGATTGGGTTTTTAATATCCGGACAAGAAACGAAAGAAATATTTTTATTTTATCCTACTTTTTTTCTGCTAATATCGCAAAGCATATCGGAATGGATGTTTAACCCAATATAGTTATATTATAAACGTGTTCGCTGGCAACCAGCCATATAATCTCACAGATGGCACGTTCATTATAATAGCTTTTCAAGCGGTCAAAAGTAGTTGGATGTACATTTTTATCTTTTACCAACTCCGCTACATAGTCGAGCAATGCACGTTCCTTATCACTAAAAAGGGAACTTGTGCGATATTGTTCTACTTTACCATATTGACGACGGGTAAAATAATAGACGAGCTTCATCATGAGCCCGTTAGGTTTTTCGACAGGAGGAAGAAATGTATCCATAGTTTTAGTAATTTAATTGTTTATGTCTATGACGAAAAGGAGTATATCTTCCGGACACAAGTTAACAAAAAATTATGAAGTATCTGTTACAGGAAAACGGATACCATTAAATCCATTACATTTATAACTAATTTCAAAATTAAAATGGTATGGAAGAAAAAGCCCCGGAGAAGAAAATACAAAAGGAAACTTTTAAGCGCTCTTTAATAAAGTCAGTTTCATACAGAGCTGTAATCATTGTACTTGATTTTTTTACGGTGTATTTTTTTACCGGAAAAGTAGAGGTAGCTGTAGGTTTTATGTTGGTGAGTAACACCTATACTACTATTGCCTATTTTCTGCATGAAAGAATATGGAATAGGATAAAGTGGGGTAAAACGGCACTCGTTAATCAATAGATGGTATTTTAATTTGCAATGATTTTACTTTTGTCATTTTTCAATGGATAAAGACCTTCTTTATAAAATAGGACTTACTTTTATTGACCATGTGGGGCATGTAACCTCTAAGGTTCTTATTTCCTATTGTGGTAGTGCCGAAGCCGTGTTTAAAGAAAAGAAACAAAATCTGCTGAAGATACCCGATATTGGTGAAGTTACAGCAGAAGCAATTGTTAAGCAGGATATACTTCACCTTGCGGAAAAGGAAATAAAGTTTATAGAAAAAAATAATATTACTCCGCTTTTTTATTTGGATAAGAACTATCCACTGCGGTTAAAACAGTGTGTTGACTGCCCTGTTATTTTATATTACAAAGGCAATGCCAATCTTGATGCAGAAAGAATTGTTGCCATAGTTGGAACCCGAAATGCTACAGACTATGGCAAAAAAATGTGCAATGAACTGGTGGAAGGATTAAAAGATACGGGCGTATTAATAATAAGCGGCCTCGCTTTTGGAATAGATGCTGCAAGCCATAAAGCGGCTCTAAAAGCAGGATTGCCTACAGTAGCTGTAGTTGGGCATGGACTAGATAAGATATATCCCGCTACACATGATGGCCTTGCCAAAAAGATGCTCGAAAATGGAGGATTATTATCTGATTTCACAAGTGAAACCAATCTTGCCCCTGAAAATTTTCCTAAACGTAATCGCATCATTGCGGGCATGTCGGATGCCGTAGTTGTGGTTGAGTCGAAAGCTGCAGGTGGAGCTATCATCACAGCTGATATTGCTTTTTCCTATAGTAGGGAAGTATTTGCTATTCCGGGTAGGGGTGACGATGTGTTTTCACAGGGTTGTAATAAACTCATCAGGCAAAACAAAGCAGCACTCATTCAATCTGCAGAAGATTTACTGGATAGCTTGGGATGGAAAGAGACAAAAAAGAAAACACGACCACAAGTACAACTATTTCAGGATTTGAAGCCACAGGAAGAAGCAATTGTAAAGGTTCTTCAAACGCAGGGGGCACCTATGCATATTGATGATATTGCATTGCAGGCTAACTTATCGCCCGGAAATCTTTCAACTCATTTGCTTACCCTTGAATTTGCAGGAATACTACGTTCGCTGCCGGGTAAAATGTACTCGTTATAACAGAAATAGAGTGTAACTTTTTTCGTGCCATACCGTCTTACGCAAAATTCTGAACAAACCTCCGGATTTATTGTTATTTAGCAAAGTTTTTACAAATAATAGTTAATTTAGTAACCAAATTATTTAGTATGAATACAACTCCCCTCAAAAGTAAGGCCTACTATTTTATGGCGGTTCTGTTAGCCACTATTGCTGTCTATCCGCTATTATTTATCTATTTGTCGATTGTTTTTATCAACGACCATACCCTGGAGATGATAATTACTAATGGGATTTTCCTGGTATCTATTTTACTTCTTATGATAGCTATACCATCCTTTGTTACATTCTTTTCCACTAGAAGAAACAGCCAGGAAAAGGTAGAGTATTATGCTGTTGCTATTTTATGCTATGTAATAGGATATATTATGCTATTCTATGGTACAGATAAGTTGATAAATAAGCAATTTGTGGTTTTTTATAAGGGATTAGATACCAGGCTAAATGATATAGATTCATATACCCTTACGTGGTATTATTACGGACGTTCCAATACTCAGGTTTTTATTATGGGTTTTTTAGAAACATTGCCTGCGTTGCTATTACTTTTCCGAAGAACACGGTTTATTGGTTCGATTATTATGTTGCCGGTCATTGCAAATGTTTTGGTAACAAATATTTTTAATCGTATTTCACCATTCACTTTGTTTGCCATAACACTGCTTACCATTTTCAACCTATTTATTATATATTCCTATAAGAATGAAATAAAGGAGCTCGTAAAAAAGATAAATACTATTCGTACTCACGGAGCGAAAAATTCCAGGTGGAGGATTCCCATTATAGCTTGTAAGATACTATTTTGGGGATTTATTGTTGTTATATTGGGAATGAAGACCAAGTCATATTTAAGAAACGAGGATAACTTTTTATATGGAAATGGAGCGTATCAATTAACGGGCTTGAAGATAAATGATAAGCAAATAAACCTGGATAGCGTTCCTGCCAGATGGTACAAGAAAATATATAAAGAGAAAGATAAGAGGTACAACACTATTATAGATGGGAAAGACACGGAACAACGAGCGGATATTGTAATCAATCCCAAGCACGATTCAGTAAAAATTGCTACGATTCATTACACTCAATACGATAATACAGAAGAAAATCCAAACACCTTGTTTAGGGGTAGTTTTCAATTATCAGGCAGTCAACTCATACTGAAAGGGAAACAGGATGGGAATAACATGGAAGCAATATATAAGAAGCTTCCTTTCAAAGACTATAATTGGTGGTGGTAGTTCACAGGGGTTTTTGTACCTTCGCCTCTTGTAATTATTCCGGTGAAAAATAAAAGATACTTAGGCAGTAATGCCATCTATATTTTGACAGGCAGTTTAATCCTGATGATGTATTCTTCCTGTCGTAATTCTAATAATACGGGTAGTAACTCTAATCCCCCGACCCAGAAAGCAACGCAAAAAATAAGTTTAGTAAAGCTTTTGGTGGGTAATGGAAATAGTTTTTTTCGGGCAGTTGAATTAGGGTCTGACTTTAAAACAGTGCTTAACTCCGAAAAGAAAGTGCCCGATGAAAATGACACGGATGATATAAGCTATACGTTTCCTATAGATACTCTGCAACCTGATTCGGTTAATGAGCCTATCGATTCGGTAAATTATTTTAAGGTTACTTATTATTTTGACAAGGGAAAACTAAATGAGGTGGATGAAGATGTCTATCTTGAAAATGATTCAGCAGCAGCGATTCTTCTGGATAGACTTACCGGGTACCTTAATTTAAAATATGGGGACTATGCCGGCCAAAACGACAGCCGTGTTTGGAGCACTATGCGCAACGGAAAAAAGGATTGGGTTTCGCTAAATGACCAAAGTGATGAATATGATAGCGGAAAAATTTCACTCGTGTTTTATAGTGAAGAATATTAAAAAGTATTCATGGCGGAACCTCTCTTAGAAGTCAAAAATCTTACTGTTGATTTCCATGTTGAACAAGGTAATTTCAGTGCAGTAAGAGACATAAGCTACTCACTTGAAAAAGGAGAGTGCCTTGGAATAGTAGGTGAATCCGGTTCCGGGAAAACAATTTCTACTTTGGCACTCATGCGGCTTATTCCACGTGCGGGAAAAATTTCGGGAGGAGAGCTTATTTTCAATTCAAAAAGAAGTGGAAATGTGGCTATTCAAAATCTGGCTGAAAAAGAAATGCGTCATTTCCGCGGGAATGAAATAGGCATGATTTTCCAGGAGCCGCTTACTTCATTAAACCCTGTATTGACCTGTGGCTCGCAAGTGATGGAAGCAATTATGCTTCACCAGGGTGTTCGAAAGGCTGAAAGCCGAAACAGGACATTGGAACTTTTTAAAAAGGTAAAACTACCAAGACCCGAATCTATACTCGATTCTTACCCACATCAATTATCAGGAGGACAAAAACAACGGGTGATGATTGCTATGGCTATATCGTGCAATCCTTCACTACTCATTGCGGATGAGCCAACTACTGCATTAGATGTTACCGTGCAAAAGGCCATTTTAGAACTGATGCAGGAACTCCAGGAAGAAAATGGAATGAGCATTATTTTCATTTCGCACGATTTGGGTGTAATTGCTGAAATTGCATCGAAAACGGCAGTTATGTATAAGGGACAGATAGTAGAGCAGGGTAATGTATTGGATATTTTTTCTAATCCACAACACCCATATACAAAAGGGCTGCTTGCCTGCCGTCCACCTTTAGATAAGCGTTTACATTTTTTACCAACAGTAGCAGATTTTATGAAAATGGACGGACCTATGCCCCAAACTCCTAAAGAGGCTTTGAATAAAGGTTTGGGACTGAATGAAATTACTCCAGAAGAAAGGAGGAAATCTCATCAGAAACTTTATAGCCGACAGCCTATTATTAAGCTAGAGAACCTTAAGACCTATTTTCCAATAAATAAAGGCATTTTTGGAAAAACTACCGATTTTGTAAAAGCGGTGGATGATATAAGTTTTGATATTTATCCCGGCGAAACCTTGGGAATTGTGGGTGAATCGGGATCGGGTAAAACTACATTAGGAAGAACTATTTTACGATTGATTGAACCAACTTCCGGGAACATCAGTTACAGAGAACAGGATATTTTAAAACTTTCTCAGGAGGAAATGCGTCCACTCCGGGAAAAACTGCAAATTATTTTCCAGGACCCCTATTCTTCTCTTAATCCGCACATGACGGTGGGGGAATCTATTTTGGAGCCTATGCGGGTGCACCGTATAGGTAACGACGAGCAGGAACGAAAGACAAAAGCTTTGGAATTATTAGAAAGGGTAAACATGGATCCATCGCAGTTTGACCGTTATCCGCATGAGTTTTCCGGCGGACAACGCCAAAGGATTTGCATAGCAAGGGCATTGGCGCTTAACCCTGAATTTATTGTATGCGATGAGTGTATTTCGGCATTAGATGTATCGGTGCAGGCACAGGTTATAAATCTTTTATCGGAGCTAAAGAGGGATTTTGGATTTACTTATTTATTTATTTCGCATGATATTTCCGTGGTTAAATTTATTTCAGACCGGATGATTGTGCTTTATAATGGAAAAATAGAAGAGGCAGGTGATGCCGATGAAATTTACTTCAATCCGCAAAAGGAATACACTAAACGACTAATTAATGCAGTTCCTAAGGGTAGGATTCAAGATATTAAAGCATCTTTGCAAAGACGAAAAGAGACAGTAAACTAAATTATGGCGGATTCTCAACTATACGTTTATAATACCCTAAAAAGGGAGCGTGAAGTTTTTGTTCCCCTGCATCCACCATTTGTAAGCATGTATGTATGCGGGCCCACAGTGTATGGCAATGCGCATCTCGGCCATGCGCGCCCTTATATTACGTTTGATGTGGTGTGCCGTTATTTGATGTACCTGGGTTATAAAGTGCGCTATGTACGCAACATTACTGATGTTGGTCACCTGGAGAATGATGCCGATGTGGGAGAAGATAAAATAGCTAAAAAAGCCCGCCTTGATAAAGTTGAACCCATGGAAATAGTTCAGCGTTATACCTTGGATTTTCATAAAAACATGGCGCTACTGAATAATCGGTCTCCTTCAATAGAACCTTGCGCTTCAGGGCATATCATAGAACAAATCCAGATGATTGAAAAGATTTTGGCTCATGGATATGCTTATTTATCGCAAGGCTCCGTTTATTTTGATGTGCAACGATTTGAAAAGGATTATCCCTACGGGGAGCTTTCCGGCAGGGTTACCGAAGATTTACAACACAATACCCGCGAACTGGACGGGCAGAGTGAAAAACATAATCCCCTTGATTTTGCCCTGTGGAAAAAAGCATCCCCCGAGCATATTATGCACTGGCCCTCTCCCTGGAGTGATGGTTTTCCGGGCTGGCATATTGAATGTTCAGCTATGAGTGCTAAATATTTAGGGGAAACTTTTGACATACATGGTGGTGGAATGGATTTACTTTTCCCTCACCATGAATGTGAAATTGCTCAGTCTTTGGGGGCTAACGGAATCTCCCCTGTCCGCTATTGGATGCATAATAATATGCTTACCATAAATGGGCAGAAGATGGGCAAATCACTTAACAACTTTATTACGCTGGACGAGCTCTTCAGCGGGAATCATCCTCTGCTTGAAAAGGCGTATAGCCCTATGGCATTACGTTTTTCTATGTTGCAGGCACATTACCGCAATCCGATTGATTTTTCAAATAAGGGATTGGAGGATGCAGAGAAGGCATATGAGAAATTAAGTGCTGTATATGTGTTGCTGAAAGAGATGAATTGGGCAGGGACCACTGTTAATACAGAAATAGAAAAAGTGCTTTCGTCTTTTGAAAAAGAATGTGTGGATGCCATGAATGACGATATAAATACTGCCGTGGTCATATCGAATATGTTTAAGGTGTCCTCTTATGTAAATCAATTTTATTCAAGTGGGAAAACAGAAGGAGTAAGCAAGGAAGCTTTTGAGAAATTTAAAAACGCATATTTATTGTTCTATAGAGATATACTGGGACTGCTCCCTGACCAACAAATGGAAAGGAGCAATGAGGATTTTGACAAACTGGTAGATAGCTTGGTAGATTTAAGAAATAGTGCTAAGAAAGAAAAAAACTTTACGCTGGCGGATGCTCTTAGAAATGTGCTCTCCCAATTTGTAACATTGCAGGATTTGGCCGATAAAACGATTTGGAAACATGAAAAGAAAAAATAGGGTATTCATATTATCAATTTGTGCTTTAATAATGGGATGTTCTGCATGCCATAATAACAGCACAAATAATAATAACACTACGGTTTCAAAACCGGATACTGTTTCCGAAACTAAAGTTACTGTGCCTGCATTTAATGCCGATACAGCATATTATTACACCCAAAAACAGGTTGATTTTGGTCCCCGCATTCCGGGCAGCAAAGCACATAAAGAGTGTCTGGATTTTATTGTTGCCCAATTGGAAAAGGACAGTATGCACCCGGTTATTCAAAAAACTAAAGCAAGAACATTCGATGGCAAGCAGTTTGAAATTGACAATGTAATTGCTTCTTCCGAACCAAAAAACAATGTCCGCATAATGCTGTGTACACATTGGGATACCCGCCCCTGGGCAGACTTGGATTCTGTGGATGACCATAAATCTTTTGACGGAGCCGATGATGGAGCCAGCGGCGTAGCTATGTTGTTGGAACTTGCCAACAAACTTAAACAGTCAAAGGCCGGTACAGGAGTTGACCTTGTTTTTTTTGATTTGGAAGATTACGGCCAACAGGATGAAATTGACTGGGAGACGGATAAATATAAAATGCAGGATAATACATGGTGCCTCGGCTCGCAATATTGGGCGAGTAATTTACCTACCAATTACATTATGCCCCGCTTTGGAATTTTACTGGACATGGTGGGCGGTAAAAATGCTGTCTTTCCTATGGAAGGCCAATCGTTGAGGTTTGCCCCGCAGGTGGTTGATAAGATGTGGAACATAGCTGCCCAATTAGGATATGGAAATTATTTCAGTCGCGACAGGGCGCCTCTTACTATTGATGATCATTTATATGTAAATACATTGGCGGGTATTCCAACCATTGATATTGTGCATTATGATGTAACCAAACACGATTATCCTTATTTCCATCATAAGCATGGGGATAATATGAGCGTGTTAGATAAAAATACCATGCACGCGGTAGGAACAGTTTTGCTGAATGTTATATACCGGGAAAATAGTGTCTCCTCAATACCTTGAAAAAGAGGATATTTATTCTTAAATTGGGGCTGTTTTATATCTGCAATTAATGTTGTTTCAATATAATTTATCCGTGAAAAAAATACTTGTTGCTCTAATCCTGCTGGTAATTCAGGAGAATGTTTTTTCTCAACCCTATTATAAATATTGGATACAGTTTACAGACAAGAATAATAGCCCCTATTCTATTAGCAAACCCTCTGCCTACCTTTCTGCAAGGGCTATATACAGACGTAAAAAATACAATATACCCATTCAGTTGAATGACTTTCCTCCCAATCCTGCCTACATAGATAGCGTTATTTCCAAAGGTGTAAAATTGCTGAATCGTTCACGCTGGTTTAATGCTATTAGCATTAATGCTGTGAGTGCGGCTGACACGGCTGCTGCTATGAAGAAGATAAGAGCTTTGCCATTTGTAAAGAAGTCAACCTTCGTAACCTTAACAGGTCCGCACAATTCAAACAAAAATCAATATGTGGAGACGATTCAAAACCGTAGCCCATATGCGGTAGATACACTTAATTATGCCAATTCATATAACCAGGTACATATGATAGGAATAGATTGCTTGAATAATATGGGCTTCTGCGGAAAAGGTAAACGCATCGCCCAGATTGATGCCAGGTTCGGACAGGCAAATCTTCTTCCGGCATTTGACAGTTTATTTAATCGCAATGGGATTCTTGGTACTTGGGATTTTGTTTGGGAGGACCCCATTGTGTGGGACGATACCAATAATGTGGATGTTCATGGGGAAATGGTTTTATCATGTATGGGCGGGAACCTTCCGGGGCAATTGTTGGGAGACGCAAAAGATGCAGATTTTTATTTACTGCGAACGGAAGATATTCAAAGCGAGTACGAGATTGAAGATGATAATTGGACTTCTGCCGCGGAGTATGCTGATAGCGCGGGTGCAGATGTTATTACTTCATCCCTTGGATATACCACTTTTGATGATACAAATACTAGTTATACCTATGCGGATATGAATGGGAAAGTAGCGGTTGCAAGCAGGGCTGCTACTATAGCTGTTGAAAAAGGATTGGTAGTTTGTGTGGCAGCCGGGAACCAGGGCGGAAACCCCTGGCAATATATTTCCTCGCCGGGTGATGCAGATAGTATTCTTACGGTGGGTGCAGTGGACCCAAGTGGCAACTATGCCGGCTTCAGTTCTAAAGGGCCTACCTCGGATAAACGAATAAAGCCTGATGTAGCTGCACAGGGAGTAAATACTGCTGTTGCTTCTCCAGGTGGCGGGGTTACCTTTAGTGGAGGTACTTCCTTTGCAACACCTTTAATTGCAGGAGCAGCCGCTTGTTTGTGGCAAAGTGATACCAATGCAAGCAATATTCAAATTATGCAGGCAATAAGAGAAAGTGCGAGTCAGTATTTGCATCCCGATACATTATTAGGATATGGGATACCTAATTTCTGTATGGCTAAAATTATTACCGGAGGCTTTACTGAAAATAAAGTGGTAACAGGCCTTAACAAAGTTTTCCCTGACCCGTTCACAGATAATATTACTGTTTCATTTTTCTCATCCATAGTGCAAAATGTGAATGTTAAAATGTACAACACATTGGGGCAACTCATTACCCAAAAAACTTGGAAGGTAGCAGGAGGTGGCAATACTCTTATCCCATTACATGGGTTGGGAAATCTTGTAAAAGGTATATATCTTGTTCTACTAACAGATGAAAAAGGCTCTGTTTATACCAGTAAGATAGTGAAGGAATAATTACCTGCTCAAATACAAATTCCGCTGGGCATATATATCAAGGAAGTATTCATCCGTGAGGTCATTAATAAAGTATATTGACTCACCGGTTGATTTCATTTCAGGTCCTAATTCTTTCTTTACCTCGGCAAATTTGTCAAATGAAAATACCGGAACTTTTATGGCATATCCTTTTTTACGCGGGCTAAATTTGAAGTCCTTTACCTTTTTACTGCCCAGCATTATTTTGGTAGCGTAGTTCACATACGGTTCATCGTAAGCCTTGCAGATAAAGGGAACAGTACGAGATGCACGGGGATTAGCTTCGATGATGTATACAATACCGTTCTTAATTGCAAACTGGATATTTATCAAACCAACCGTTTTCAATGCTACTGCAATTTTCCTTGTATGGTCATCAATCTGCTTTAATACATTTTCATCAAGGTCAAAAGGAGGGAGCACGGCATACGAATCACCGGAATGGATTCCGGCAGGTTCAATGTGTTCCATAATGCCAATTATATATACGTCCTTTCCATCACACAGCGCATCAGCTTCAGCTTCTATGGCATTTTCCAAAAAGTGGTCAATCAATATTTTATTTCCGGGAATATCTTCCAGCAGAGCAACTACGTGTTGCTCCAGTTCCTCTTCATTGATTACAATTTTCATGCTTTGTCCGCCCAGTACATACGAAGGGCGCACCAGCAAAGGAAAGGTCAAATCTTTTGAAAAATCGGCAGCCTGGTCTACTGTTTCAATAACACCAAACTTAGGATAGGGTATGTTATTATCGCGCAACAATGCAGAGAATTTTCCCCTGTCTTCTGCTAAATCCAGCGATTCGAAATCAGTTCCGATTATTTTTATTCCGTAACGTTCTAACTTTTCAGCGAGCTTCAGGGCTGTTTGTCCGCCCAGTTGCACAATTACTCCTTCCGGTTTTTCATGCAAAATGATTTCATAAATATGCTCCCAAAAAACCGGCTCAAAATAGAGTTTATCTGCCACATTAAAATCGGTAGAAACTGTTTCGGGGTTACAGTTTATCATAATGGTTTCATATCCGCACTCTTTGGCAGCTAATACCCCATGAACACAGGAATAATCAAATTCTATACCCTGTCCTATGCGGTTAGGTCCGGAACCAAGTACTACTATCTTCTTTTTGTCGGAAACTATGGATTCATTTTCTTCTTCGAAAGTAGAGTAGAAATAAGGCGTTTTAGCTTCGAACTCAGCCGCGCAGGTGTCTACCATTTTGTAAACCCTTTTTATTCCCATTTCTTCCCTGCGTTTTTTAAATACTTCGCTTTCGAGGCAACGTAAAAGGTGTGCAATCTGCCTGTCGGCATAACCCTTGCGTTTTGCTTCGAGCATCAACTCCCGGGGAATATCGTTCAGCGAGTATTTTTCTATTTCTTTTTCCAGTACAATCAATTCCTCTATCTGGCGCAGGAACCAAGGGTCTATTTGAGTTAACTTATGAACTGTTTTTACGGGTATGCCGAGTTTTAATGCATCATAAATGTGGAATAACCTGTTCCAACTTGGGCGTTCCAGGCTTTGAACAAGCTCATCCTGCTTTTTCAATTCTTTCCCGTCTGCACCTAATCCATTTCTTTTTATTTCAAGGGACTGGCAGGCTTTCTGCAATGCTTCCTGGAAGCTGCGTCCAATGGACATTACTTCACCCACCGATTTCATTTGCAATCCCAATTCCCGCTTGGCCCCTTTAAATTTATCAAAATTCCAGCGGGGAATTTTTACAATTACATAATCCAGTGTAGGCTCAAAATAAGCAGATGTGCTTTGTGTAATTTGGTTTTTCAGTTCATCGAGGTTGTAACCTATGGCAAGCTTGGCAGCAATTTTAGCAATAGGGTATCCCGTAGCTTTCGATGCAAGTGCTGATGAGCGCGACACACGGGGATTTATCTCAATAGCAATAATATCTTCTTTTTCATCGGGGCTAATGGCAAACTGCACATTGCAACCACCTGCAAATGTTCCAATAGAGCGCATCATTTTAATAGCCATGGTACGCATCTTTTGGTAAGTAGTATCGGCAAGTGTCATAGCGGGAGCAACAGTAATAGAATCCCCCGTATGGATACCCATAGGGTCAAAATTCTCGATAGAGCAAATGATATTTACGTTGTTGTTACTATCGCGCAACAACTCTAATTCAAATTCTTTCCAGCCGAGCATGGCTTTATCAATCAACACCTCGTGGATAGGCGAAGCATGCAATCCCCGGCTAAGGGCTTCATCCAACTCATCTTTTTTATGAACGAATGATGCACCAGTTCCTCCCAATGTGTAGGATGGGCGTATAACAAGCGGGAACCCGATTTTTTGGGCGATTTCTTTTCCTTCTAAAAATGAATTGGCGATAGCAGAAGGAGCGGTGCCTACCCCAATTTCCTCCATACACTTGCGGAACTTTTCCCTGTTTTCGGTTATTTCAATGGTCTGAATATCTACTCCAATAATGCGCACACCATGTTTTTTCCACACGCCCATTTCTTCCGCTTTGATACAGAGATTAAGAGCAGTTTGCCCGCCCATAGTGGGGAGCACAGCATCTATTTTTCGCTCCTCCAATATTTTTATAATCGAACTAACTGTCAGTGGAAGCAGGTAAATATGGTCGGCTGTAACCTTGTCAGTCATAATAGTAGCCGGGTTGGAGTTAATCAGGGAAACTTCAATTCCTTCTTCCCTTAACGAGCGCGCAGCTTGAGAGCCCGAATAATCGAATTCGCAGGCCTGCCCAATTATAATGGGACCGCTACCTATAATTAGTACTGATTTTATGCTTTTGTCTCTTGGCATGGAGGTGTATTTACGGGGCGCAAATTTAGAGAATTATGAGGTACAAATTATAGGATATAAATTCCTTCTAAAAAGATTTATTCTTTTTGTATCTTGCAATCTTATTAAACACCCGTCTATGGAACCCATGCGCATATTCGACATCCCCTATTTACACAACAAAAAGTTCCCGAAAGAGGATTGTATAGCTTCGAAAGTCAACGGGGCCTGGCAAAAAATTAGTACCGCGCAATTAATTTCCATTGCTGAGAATTTAGCATACGGATTTATTGATGCCGGAATTAACAAAGGGGATAAAATAGCTACCATCTGCTCGAATAACCGCATCGAATGGAACTTTACCGACCTGGCAATTTTGCTGACGGGTGCTATTCATGTGCCGATTTATCCTACTATAAGCGATGAGGATTATAAATTTATTTTCACTGATGCGGAAATAAAATATGTTTTTGTATCTGATGAAAAATTGTATGACCGGATTAAGGTTATTGTAAAAGACATTCCAGCAATAAAAGAGGTATACACGTTTAATGAAATAAATGGGGCACACCATTGGAAGGAGTTGTTGGCAATAGGTGAAAAAAATCCCTGCCCGGAAAGGCTGGAATCTATTAAAAAGTCTATTGAGCCCGGTGCATTGGCTACCCTTATTTATACATCGGGAACAACAGGAACTCCTAAAGGGGTAATGTTGTCGCATACTAATATAGTGAGCAACGTGGAAGCTGCAACCATATTTGTTCCTGTGCAGGCAGGGGGCAGGGCATTAAGCTTTCTTCCCTTGTGCCATGTATATGAGCGCATGTTGAATTACCTGTATCAATATTTAGGGATATCCATTTATTATGCAGAAAGCATTGACGCTATTGGTGACAACCTGAAAGAAGTGAAGCCGGATATATTTGTGGCAGTTCCCCGTGTGCTGGAAAAGGTATATGATAAAGTTCTTGCGGCAGGTAATGCCCTGAAAGGAATTAAAAAGAAACTTTTCTTTTGGTCGGTAAATTTGGGTGTACGCTATGAACTTGACCACGCTAATGGCTGGTGGTATGATTTCCAATTAGGCATTGCCCGTAAGCTGGTTTTTAAAAAATGGCAGGAGGGCATAGGCGGCAATATAAAAACGATTGTATCGGGTAGTGCGCCTTTACAACCCCGCTTGCAGCGGGTGTTTTGGGCGGCTGGAATACCTATACTGGAAGGCTATGGACTTACAGAAACATCACCCGTTATATCAGTAAACCTATTGGAACCGGGAGGTGCAAAGTTTGGAACGGTGGGCCCAGTGCTACCGGGAGTGGAAGTGAAAATGGCTGACGATGGGGAAATATTATGTAAAGGCCCTAATGTAACAATGGGTTATTATAAGCGCCCCGACCTTACTATGGAGGCTATTGACAGGGATGGCTGGTTCCATACGGGCGATATTGGAGTTTTTAAAGATAAATTCCTGATGATAACCGACCGCAAAAAGGAACTGTTAAAAACATCAGGGGGAAAATATGTAGCGCCCCAGCCTATTGAAAATAAAATGAAAGAATCGCCCTATATATCGCAAATAATGGTGGTGGGCGACGGACGTAAATTTACGGGGGCATTAATTGTTCCTAACTTTCACAACCTGGAGGCCTGGTGCAAAGCGAATAATATACCTGTAGACAATAACCGCAGACTGCTTATACAAAATGATAAGGTACATCACCTGTTTGAGACGGAAAGGGACCGCTTGAATGCAAGCTTTGGACACATAGAGCAGGTGAAACGTTTTGAACTTTTGCCGGATGAATGGACCACCGATGGTGGGGAACTTACACCTACTCTTAAATTGAAACGGAAAGTTATTTTGGAAAAATATAAATTTTCGATAGAGAAGATTTATGCGGAATAAAATGATTTTATGAAAGAAGATATACTTGAACAAATTGCTGACGATTGGCTACAATCTAGAGGTGGACTTACAAAAGCAAATGTTATGTATGGTCGTGGTAAGGGCAATAAGTCAGATATTGATATTATTGCAATTCATCCCAACCCCAAAGAATTAGGAATTAATGGAGTATCGATAGTTTCCTGTAAATCATGGACAGGAGGTTTTAACTGTACTAATTGGTATAATTGGCTGACAAAAGACCCTAATAAAATAATTTCTGGTAGAGAAGCATGGAAAAAATTTAGAGAATTGGTTAAGAAAGAGTGGTCAACAGCTTTTGTCAAAGAAATCGAAAACCAAACTGGGTCGTGTTCATTTACCTATTATGTTGCTGTTACAAAAACCAAAGGCGATATTAAGAAATTTGAAAATATATTGAAAAAAGGGGGAGCTAAGGAAGTAAAAATTAAAATAATCACATTAAATGAAATGCTTATCAGTATATATAAGAAAATAGAAGACGAAATAAAGGAGAAAAAACATACTCTTCAGCCAACTGTTGTAGGACGATTATTTCAAGTAATGATAGCTTCAGGATTTCAAACCCCTACAAAAGAATTACGAAAGCCCAATACAACAAAGAAATGAAGAAGCGGTAGGAATCCGGCCTAAAACTCCATCGCCAACCTTACATTCACTTCACGGGCTGTGAGGTAATTTGGGACTGCATATTTGTTGCCATTTACATCGGAAATCCATTCGTAGGATATTACGTTGTTAGCCTGGAGCAGGTTAAACACTTCAACACCTATCCACATCTTTTTAAAATACTTGGCAACGCCGTGGTTATTTTTCTGTCCTTTTCTGCCCACTATAAGATAGGAGCCTCCAATGTCAACCCTTTCGTAGGGAGGAGTTCTGAGCGTGTCGCTATACAGGTTATTAGGAATACCAAATGGAATTCCTGTTCCAAAAATCAGGTTAAGATGCACTTTGAAATTTGGGAAACGGGGTAAATAATCCTGGAAAAACATGCTGAAAGTTACGCGCTGGTCAAGGGGCATGGGCATAGTGCTTACAGGGAATTGTTGGGTATAAGCAACCGTATTATCTGCTGTTACACCCGGTATTATTTGTTCCCCAAATGAATTATAATCAACCGTTGAATAGGCGTTATTTATAGTGTATCGTGCATCTAGAATAGATACGCTTGCCCAGGACTCAAGCCCCTGTACAAATTCGCCTCCTATTTTAGAATCAATACCCGCTGCATACCCGTGTGCAGTCATAGTTGGGTAGTATTGTACATATACATTATCAATATCATACGGAATAACATTTACCAGTTGCTTGTAGTATACTTCTGTTATCAGTTTAAATGGACGTCCCCAGGCTTTAAAATTATAATCACTGCCTAATACATAATGGATAGATTCCTGGTCTTTTACATTCTTATCCAGGTTGCCTTGCAAGTCAATAAGCTCCCTGTAAAATGGAGGCTGGTAATATAAGCCACTCGATAAACGGAATAGCACATCTCTTTTCCAATTGGGTTTATAAGCTATAGAACCCCTCGGACTTATTACGGTTTCATTATTTACATCCCAATAATTAGCACGTACCCCTTCCGTAATCGTAAGGTATGAATTACCGGAACCATGCCATTTATTATTATTTTCTACATACCCCATTACACGATTTGACTGGAGTGTATCGAATGTCTTCACTACATTTTGAAGCTCCAATATAGAAGAGCTGTAAGGAAGAGAATATCCGGCAGAGTCAATAAAATTCCACTGGCTGATTTGGCTGGTTACTATTTCGTGTTGGACAGAAGCCCCCCACAGGAATTTACCGGTAGTATTATAATCATATTCTCCCTGGTGTTGCAGGCTGTATACTTGTGCATTCAAATCATCACGGGCATGGTTCAGATACGTACCGACTCCTAAATTAAAAGCGGGTTTGCCAAAGCCTGAAGTCCCCTGGTTAGTATTAAGCTGGCTAATCAAATAATCTCCTTCAATGTCATAGTCCTGTGTTTCCTGGTCATTGTATGCGGAGGCAATAAGCCGCAGGGTCACCTTGTCGCTTGCTTTATACTTTAATGCGGTAGCGCCTGTCATGGTAAGGTAGTTATCTACTTCCTGTCCCTGGAAATAAACCTGTAATTGATATGCGAGGCTCACCGTGCCAAAGGATGTGGTCTGGCTTTGGGGAATGAACTGGTAAACATTTTCGGAGATATTGCCGAGTATCTCCAGTTCAAGCCTGTCGGTAATAGCATAGGTCATATAAATCTGCCCGTCTAAAAACCAGGGTTTGTAAGAACCTTGCACATCCAGTGTATTAAGCAGGTATTGGTTCGTTTTATAACGTGCCCCGGCAATATACGTAAAGCGGTGATTTTTACTTACCCCTTCAATATGCCCTGTAGCGCCCAGCAGGCTTGCGGAAACAGAAGCCGCAAAAGCAGTAGGTTGCTTATACGTTACGTCGAGCACCGAAGACATTTTATCTCCATATTTAGCTTCAAACCCCCCTGCTGAAAAATAGGCAGATGAAACCATATCAGGATTTATAAAACTGAGCCCTTCCTGTTCTCCATTCTCTATAAGAAAAGGCCGAAAAACTTCAATACCATTTACATATACTAAGTTCTCATCATATCCGCCGCCTCTCACAGAATATTCCGAGCCCAGCTCGCTGCGTGTAGCAACACCGGGAGCCGTGGTTAATATGGCATTGAAGTCACTGGAGGGCATGGGGATAGAGGTTACTACGTTTGTATTTAGTTCCAATAATCCTTCCGAATTGTGTTTCATAGCTGTAACACTGGCTGTATCAAGCAATATGCTGGGAGAAATATTAAGAGGAAGAGTATATTCCATTACTTCTCCACTTTTCAATTTTACTTTCATGTAGTGGGTTACGTAACCATAGTGAATAAAGCCTACTTCAATTTCTTTTTCTGCCGGAACAGTGAGCGAAAACCTGCCAAGGCTATCGGTATATACCGGCGGAAGGGGGTTTCCTACAACGTCTATAATTACATTCTGCAGGGGTTGCCCCAAGCTGTCCTTTATCACTCCTTTAATGGTAGCTGTTTGGCAAATGCCGGCCTGGTGAAAAGCAAAAAAGAAAGAGGGAATGATAAACAGAAGTTTTATTCTGTCACTAAAAGCCTTCGTCACCTGCAATTAAAAATTAGTAAAGTATTACTGTAATCAGGGGATAAATGTATTAATTCTATGCAGTTTATTGAACATTTAGGGAGCCGTCTTTCCAGGCCTGTATAAATTGTGCCCAGGCAAGAGGATTGAAGAGGTTATTAGGCGGCAATTGTCCTGCATAGTATAACTTATCATTCTCCTGTTGCACGGTTTGCAGGTAGTTGACCCCAGGCGAACGGGCATCGTTACTAAACCGGGCTTTGCGGGCTGCAAGCGCCATATTGGCCCTTGCACGGTCGAGGTCGTTATTCGGTATATCTAATCGCAGAAAAGCGGATTTAAATTGTTCCTTTGAGGGCCAGGAATAGAACACAAAGGGCTTTAAATGAACAGTGTCTCTTGTCATAAGATGTATCTGGAAAAAGTATTTCTCAACCTTGAGCGTATCGGGAACCCGGAAGAAATTGGTCTGGTAACCTATAGCAGAAAATAAGATGGTGTCATTCGGCTGGGCAACCAATGAAAAGAAGCCGGTATAATCGGATACTATCCCACCACCTGTTCTTTTTACCAGGATGGCTGTATAAGGAATTGGGACTAAACTGTCCTTATCTACCACTACCCCCGAAAGCTGCATTACCCTGTCAAGCTTTTGTGCCTGTGCATGGCAACGGCAGGCAAGGGTGATAAACAAAGCGGGGAGCAGTAAAGTGAACAATAGCCGTTTGAACATAGCTCTTTAATTATTTTTACAGGGAACTATCAGTTTAAAAAGAGGGATATCAACGAAAAACGTAGTTCCGTCTATTTTATTTTCCATCAGGTAGGTTCCATATATTTTACCTGCCTCACTGATAAGCGGGCAAAATGATTCATATTGATATTCTTCGGAGGGGTATAACGTAGGTTTTTGAGATACAACACCTTCTCCCTCCACCTCGCTCCAGCCTGACATACTGTCGAATATATGCCAGTGCCTTCTAAGTAATTGGACAGGGTTAGAAGTATTGTTTTCGATAAGTATACGATATGAGAATATAAAATAATGGTTTGCCGGACGCGAATGGGCTGCCTCATAATTACTTTGTACCGTTATTTTAACCCCATGGGTTGTAAGTGTAACCATATACTTCGCAAGTATAGTAAATATTAATAACACATTATTTTTTGACTTCTGTTATCTCAAGCCCCAAAGGTATTGTTTGGCACAAGCGCGAATTTTTGCGAAAAAATCAATAAAATTCTATTGAATTGAAAAGTTTTATGTCACGGTTTTTCACGAAACGGACAATGTGACATAATGATAGTAGGTTCACAAAACCAGATACTTATGGTGGCTTTGCAGCGTGACGTATTTTTTTGACCACCGTGACATATCTTTTTGCCATGCAAGTGTATACTAATTGCATGACAAATAAGCTGGCTGTAAGCCGCAGATTGACAGGTTATAACAAGCCTTTAAGATAACAGGTTAGGACGGGTAAATTACTACAGGGTTATGTCACGGTATAGTAAGAACCGTGACATAAAACATGTAAACAATAGATTTATAGGTGGTTATGGTGTAATATGACCCGTGACATATTTTACGGTAGATTAAGTAAACTTTGTAGGATTTGTATTTGAAACAATTTATCCTTTTTTGAATCATCCATTATAACAGGAGAGCACTGTGCAAATTTTACCGGGGCTGATATGGGAAGTTTATAATCCTTAATAAATTTATTCACTAATTTTTTAAGGTAATGTCATAGTTAGAGACAGTAATATTAATTAACTGATTGTTATATAATTACTTGAGTATTTTCATGGCATTGCCCCAGTGTTTTTTTGGTCCATACGGGTGGGTCAGGTAAACTGGCTATACGGGAATACCATACCATTTGCACCAATAATATATGAGCCATAATCTCAAGGCTCTTTTCGTCGGTTTCTTGCAGTTGAGTAAGGGCATCTAAAATGCGGGCATTGGCCCACATTTCATAATTAAAGAGAGTGGTTATGTGTTTTTTCATGGTTATAAATAGTAATTAAAATGAACAACTTTTTCAGCAGATGCTTTTGTTTTATGATAAAAGTTTACTGCTTCCATATCTTCTTCGTTGGCCTCTACAAACATGGTTTTGATATTGTGAATAGAGCAATAGTTCTTTAAAAAGTCAATTAGCTTATGGCCAATACCCGTTCGTTGATGTTCTTTTAAAATTGCAATATCATATAAGTATGCTTCGGAATATGTATCGTAATAAGAACTCATTATATAGGCTGTAGCCCCACCCACCACTTTATTATTGAGCATGGCTACTACACAAACAAAAGAAGAATCTTTCAACAGTTTTTTAAAATAACTATCAGGAGGTGCTTGCCCGGGGCCCATTTCGAATACATTTCGGAATACGCCAATCAGTTCTCTTAACTCATCTAAGCAGGAGGTATCCAGCTTTTTTATTTTGGGGATAGACATACTAGTACAAATTTATAAAAAAGAAGAATGCATCTTATTAGAGAGACAGTAGGGGGATGGAACCTTTTCCTAAAAATTGCGTTAAACCTTTGCTACGTATAAAAGCGGAGAAAGACACTTAAAAAATATTTGACTGATTTAGAATGAATTACCCTGTATGTTAATTAAATGTGAACATTCTGATGCCGACCAATTGTAAAACGTACTATTTTTGCATCCCTTTTAAAGAAAACGTTCTTAGAAAAGCAGCTTAAATTTACATAAAAATGTTCTGAAATCCTTGCCCAAAGCCACTTTAAAGGTTTAGGGCAAACAAGAACCAACACAAGGACTGAAAAAATATTTTTCGAAAAGTGTTGGAGGTATTGAAATCATGTGTACATTTGCAGCCCTTTAAAAAAAGGGAAACGAAAATAGAGTGTTGAAATCCGCTTAGAAATAGGCGGAAATTATATACAGAAAGTTCTTTGAAGTATTGAAGAAGATAAGATAGCGGGCTAAGTTGTTTCGTGGGTTTTATTCCCGGAACAATGAGAAACCAATTCCAGATGAAATTTCTATAACTAATGCAGGAATGCATAACAGTTAGGATAAACTCAAACATACAATGGAGAGTTTGATCCTGGCTCAGGATTAACGCTAGCGGCAGGCCTAATACATGCAAGTCGAGGGGCAGCAGGGTGTAGCAATACACTGCTGGCGACCGGCGCACGGGTGCGTAACACGTATGTAACCTTTCCTTAACTGGGGAATAGCTCCGAGAAATCGGGATTAATACCCCATAACACTGCGAAGTGGCATCACTTTGCAATTAAAGCTCCGGCGGTTAAGGGCGGGCATGCGTCCCATTAGCTAGTTGGCGAGGTAACGGCTCACCAAGGCTACGATGGGTAGGGGTTCTAAGAGGATTTACCCCCACACTGGCACTGAGATACGGGCCAGACTCCTACGGGAGGCAGCAGTAAGGAATATTGGTCAATGGGCGCAAGCCTGAACCAGCCATGCCGCGTGCAGGATGAAGGTCCTACGGATTGTAAACTGCTTTTGTACGGGAAAAAACCCCCGATTTCTATCGGGGTTGATGGTACTGTAAGAATAAGGATCGGCTAACTCCGTGCCAGCAGCCGCGGTAATACGGAGGATCCAAGCGTTATCCGGATTCACTGGGTTTAAAGGGTGCGTAGGCGGAATGTCAAGTCAGTGGTGAAAACCTATAGCTTAACTATAGAACTGCCATTGATACTGTCATTCTTGAGTGTATTTGATGTGAATGGAATGTGTCGTGTAGCGGTGAAATGCTTAGATATGACACAGAACACCCATTGCGAAGGCAGTTCACAAAACTACAACTGACGCTGAGGCACGAAAGCGTGGGGATCAAACAGGATTAGATACCCTGGTAGTCCACGCCGTAAACGTTGATTACTAGATGTGTGCGCGTTAGCGTACGTGTCAAAGCGAAAGCGTTAAGTAATCCACCTGGGGAGTACGACCGCAAGGTTGAAACTCAAAGGAATTGACGGGGGCCCGCACAAGCGGAGGAGCATGTGGTTTAATTCGATGGTACGCGAGGAACCTTACCTGGGCTTGAAAGTTAGTGACCGCTCCTGAAAGGGAGCTTTCCGAAAGGACACGAAACTAGGTGCTGCATGGCTGTCGTCAGCTCGTGCCGTGAGGTGTTGGGTTAAGTCCTGTAACGAGCGCAACCCCTACCATTAGTTGCCAGCGGGTAATGCCGGGGACTCTAATGGAACTGCCTGCGTAAGCAGCGAGGAAGGTGGGGACGACGTCAAGTCATCACGGCCCTTACGTCCAGGGCTACACACGTGCTACAATGGCCGAAACAATGGGTTGCTACTTGGTAACAAGATGCTAATCTCTAAATTCGGTCTCAGTTCGGATAGAGGTCTGCAATTCGACCTCTTGAAGTTGGATTCGCTAGTAATCGCGCATCAGCAATGGCGCGGTGAATACGTTCCCGGGCCTTGTACACACCGCCCGTCAAGCCATGGAAGTTGGGAGTACCTGAAGTTGATTGCCGCAAGGCGTTGCCTAAGGTAAAACCAATGACTGGGGCTAAGTCGTAACAAGGTAACCGTACCGGAAGGTGCGGTTGGAATACCTCCTTTTTAGAGCGAATTGGTTTTATTTGCTCGCTATCTTGCTTCTTTAATTTTTCCCAATGCGAGATAACCCTGTAACCAATGGGGCACGGACTATAGCTAACAGCTATCAGCTAATGGCTACAAGCCAACAGCCGCAAAACAGTCCCGTAGCTCAGTTGGTTAGAGCACTACACTGATAATGTAGGGGTCGGCAGTTCAAATCTGCCCGGGACTACTTATAAGCCTCCTACAGCGTGTAGGAAGCAAACTCGTTTGGGGAATTAGCTCAGCTGGCTAGAGCACCTGCTTTGCAAGCAGGGGGTCATCGGTTCGACTCCGATATTCTCCACAATGTCCAACTTGTTGTTATGGTTGGATGGCGTTCTTTGACATAATAATTAGAAAATACAACAATGATCTATAACAGAGGTCAATGTAAAACACAATTTTAGTAAGAAAGTTACTTAAGGGCGTATGGTGGATGCCTTGGCTCTTATAGGCGATGAAGGACGTGATAGGCTGCGATAAGCTTCGGGGAGGTGCCGAATAACCATTATATCCGAAGATTTCCGAATGGGGGAACCCGGTGCATTGAAGGTGCACCACGAAAGTGCCAACCTGGAGAACTGAAACATCTAAGTACCCAGAGGAAGAGAAAACAATAGTGATTCCCCAAGTAGTGGCGAGCGAACGGGGAAAAGCCCAAACTTGTGTGGTTAAGGCCACGCAGGGGTTGTAGGACTACAATGTGGACTATAAGTGGAAAGTGGAAGTTTCTGGAAAGAAACGCCATAGGAGGTGATAGCCCCGTACACGAATTTCACTTATTACCTAGTAGTATCCTGAGTACCGCGGGGTCGGAGACGCCTTGCGGGAATTTGCCGGCACCATCCGGTAAGGCTAAATACTCATAAGAGACCGATAGCGAACAAGTACTGTGAAGGAAAGGCGAAAAGAACCTCGAACAGAGGAGTGAAATAGAACCTGAAACCATACGCTTACAAGCAGTTGGAGCCCCAATTTATTGGGGTGACAGCGTGCCTTTTGCATAATGAGCCTACGAGTTACACCTCACTAGCAAGGTTAATTGCGTGAACGCAAGCAGCCGAAGCGAAAGCAAGTCTTAACTGGGCGATTCAGTTAGTGGGGGTAGACGCGAAACCTTGTGATCTATCCATGGTCAGGATGAAGTTCCGGTAACACGGGATGGAGGTCCGAACTGGTGAACGTTGAAAAGTTCTCGGATGAACTGTGGATAGGGGTGAAAGGCTAATCAAACTGGGAGATAGCTCGTACTCCCCGAAATGTTTTTAGGAACAGCCTCGATTTAATTGTCATAGAGGTAGAGCTACTGATTGGGCTAGGGGGCTTCATCGCCTACCGAACCCTGACAAACTCCGAATGCTATGACATATGATCGGGAGTGAGTCTCTGGGCGCCAAGGTCCTGGGACGAGAGGCAAACAAACCAGATCATCAGCTAAGGTCCCCAAATGTATGTTAAGTTGCATCTAACGAGGTCTGACTGCACTGACAGCCAGGATGTTTGCTTGGAAGCAGCCATTCATTTAAAGAGTGCGTAACAGCTCACTGGTCGAGCGGTTGGGCGTGGAAGATAAACGGGCATAAAACATACTACCGAAGCTATGAACGGCGCAGCAATGCGTTAGTGGTAGGGGAGCATTCCAAACAGCGCAGAAGTTATATCGTAAGGTATATTGGAGCGTTTGGAAAAGAAAATGTAGGCATAAGTAACGATAATGCGGGTGAGAAACCCGCACACCGATAGACTAAGGTTTCCTGAACAACGTTAATCGGTTCAGGGTTAGTCGGGGCCTAAGGCGAATCCGAACGGATAAGTCGATGGACAACTGGTTAATATTCCAGTACTGGCTTTACTGCGATGGGGTGACGGAGTAGTGAAAGGTCTGCCTTCTGACGGAATAGAAGGTTAAAAAGCAAAGGTATACGGGCTGCAGGTAAATCCGCAGCTTGTGCTGAAGCCGATAGTACCGTGAGCCTTCGGGCAAGCGGATAATGACCCTAATCAGACTTCCGAGAAAACCCTCTAAGCTTCAGGTAAAAGCCACCCGTACCGCAAACCGACACAGGTAGTCAAGGAGAATATCCTGAGGTGCTCGAGTGAGCCGCGGTTAAGGAACTAGGCAAGATTACCCTGTAACTTCGGGAGAAAGGGTGCCCCGCGCAAGCGGGGCCGCAGTGAAATGCATCTAGCGACTGTTTAACAAAAACACAGGGCTTTGCAAAATCGAAAGATGACGTATAAGGCCTGACACCTGCCCGGTGCCGGAAGGTTAAGAGGAGAGGTTAGCCGTAAGGCAAAGCTTTGAATCGAAGCCCCGGTAAACGGCGGCCGTAACTATAACGGTCCTAAGGTAGCGAAATTCCTTGTCGGGTAAGTTCCGACCTGCACGAATGGTGTAACGACTGGATGGCTGTCTCGACCGCGAGCTCGGTGAAATTGTGATACCGGTGAAGACGCCGGTTTCCTGCAACGGGACGGAAAGACCCCGTGCACCTTTACTATAACTTAACATTGTCTTTGGGTGAATGATATGTAGCATAGGTGGGAGACTTTGAAGCTGCGGCGCTAGCCGTGGTGGAGTCGCCAGTGAAATACCACTTTTCGTTTATTTGAAGTCTAATCCCGTAACCACGGGAGACAGTGTTTGGTGGGTAGTTTGACTGGGGTGGTCGCCTCCAAAAAAGTATCGGAGGCTTTCAAAGGTACCCTCAGTACGCTTGGTAACCGTACGCGGAGTGCAATAGCATAAGGGTGCTTGACTGTGAGGCATACAAGCCGAGCAGAGCCGAAAGGCGGATATAGTGATCCGGTGGTTCCGCATGGAAGGGCCATCGCTCAAAGGATAAAAGGTACGCCGGGGATAACAGGCTGATCCTCCCCAAGAGCTCACATCGACGGGGGGGTTTGGCACCTCGATGTCGGCTCGTCACATCCTGGGGCTGAAGAAGGTCCCAAGGGTTGGGCTGTTCGCCCATTAAAGTGGCACGCGAGCTGGGTTCAGAACGTCGCGAGACAGTTCGGTCCCTATCTGTTGTGGGCGTTAGAAATTTGAGAGGAGCTGACTCTAGTACGAGAGGACCGAGTTGGACAGACCTCTGGTGTATCTGCTGTGGCGCCAGCTGCATCGCAGAGTAGCTATGTCTGGAAGGGATAAGCGCTGAAAGCATCTAAGCGCGAAGCCCACCTCAAGATAAGATTTCTTTTAAGGGTCGTTATAGATGATGACGTTGATAGGCTACAGGTGTAAAGTCAGTAATGGCAAAGCCGAGTAGTACTAATAACCCGTAGACTTTTTGCAGATTTTGTTTTATATTGCCCTCTGAGATCTTGTTGTATTTTCTATAATTATGTCGAACTTATTAGACCGATTTGGTAATATGGTGATTTGATAATTTGGTAATTCGCATTATCAAATCACCATATTATCAAATCATCTTATAGTCTTAGGGTGACTATAGAAGCGGGGTTCACCTCTTCCCATTTCGAACAGAGAAGTTAAGACCGCCTTCGCAGATGGTACTGCCCAAAAAGCGGTAGAGTATGTTGTTGCCCACTTTTAGAACCCCGGTAGAAATACCGGGGTTTTTTTATTTATATCACTATCTTTTTATTTGTCTTATTATTCTATATATCTTTAAATTCTAAGATGATACTGAAAGAACTAAATAATAATAAAACAACACTTTCCTTGCTTGATTTACTTGGAAAAGATGAGAATGCTTTATCAAAAGCTTTTGCACATTTATTATCCAGTGACCAGGATTGCTATTTTAAGTTCTTACATTTTGTAGGTGTCACCGCTCAAAATAATAGAAAAAATTTCTTTCAATCTAAAATTTTTATACAACTTGGATAGGCCTTGCAAAATGTGATACCGTTCCGGCAAGAATGTACAATTTCCCCAATCAAGGTGAGTAATCGTATATCCAGTGTGATACATACTATCCCGGAGTTCCCTGAAATGTATAAACAGGATGATTTGAAAACAAAGAACGATGGGAGTTTTCGGGTATTTGTTCAAGACAGAATCAGAATTTCATATCAAATTACACCAAGGAGAATCTATATTGTAATGGTAAGACATACCTCCCAAGAACCAATAGACTATTAAGAGAAATATTTGTAAAACAATTCTACCTTTGTATAAAATCAATCATTTATGATGGTATCTGATATAAAACTCTATGAAATATTAAAACAAAAGTTGGGCGATAAAGAAGCCGAAGCTTTGGTGGAGTTTATAGATTCAAAATTAAAAGAGCAGGAAGAACAAAATGCCCGTTTACTTGCCACCAAGCAGGACATGGATATAAAAATAAATGACCTTTTGAAGTGGATGGTGGTATTGTGGATAAGCCAATTGGTTGGTGTTGCAGCCCTGCTTAAGATGTTCCACTAGAAGTATTATCTTTTTGAAAGTCCCCGAAAGCAATCCGGGGCTTTTTGTTTCAATGATTGGGTACATTTGCCGGGTAAAAACATTTGCGAATGGAAATGAATGATGATGTATCTGTTTTGCTAAGGTATTTTACCTTAACGGAAACACAGCAAAGGCATTTTGAAAAGTTAGGTACGTTATATCATGAATGGAACCAAAAGATAAATCTCATTTCCCGCAAGGATATGGAGCATTTGTACTTGCACCATATTCTGCATTCATTGAGCATTGCTAAGGTGATAAGCTTTGCAGACGGAACCAAAATTATGGATGTAGGAACAGGAGGAGGATTGCCCGGAATACCACTTGCCATCCTGTTTCCAAAATGTTCTTTTCTGTTGGTTGATTCTATTGGGAAAAAAGTAAGAGTAGTACAGGAAATAGTTAATTCGCTAGGACTCAATAATGCCCTTGCCCTAAATTCCCGTGCCGAAAATTTAGATGACAGGGTTGATTTTATAACCGGGAGAGCTGTAAGCAGCATAAGCGAGTTTTATTTCCGCGTGGAACGTTTGATTATACGCAATAAAAAAACTACCAACACTCTGCCAAATGGCTTACTATACCTGGCAGGTGGAGATATTGAGGAAGACCTTAAGCCATTTAAGAAGAAAGCAACTATCTATCCCATTAGCACCTGGTTCAGCGAAGAATATTTTGAAAGGAAAAAGGTAGTACATATCAAGAAATAACTAAACTACTCTTGCCATAAAAAGCTTGGAATGTTGGTAGATTTTATACTTTCATAATAAGTTTTGCCACTGTTTGTTTTTCCTACCCTATATAAGACGGTATCATATCCATCTGGGCGGACTTGTTTTATAAACTCTTGTTTGGTGCGCACCCCTTTTTCATCATAATAATTTATCAGCAGAAAATTGTCTTTAGTAGTAACAACTTCAAATTTTAACTTTCCATTCTCATGCCAGCCTTTGTCATACTCCTTGCGCAATGCTGAAAAAATATATTCACTATCTGAATGGTTGTATATCCTTCCCGTATCTTTTTCTTTCATCCACCCCATTTGCCTTTTTGCACCGCTTTCATACCACGATTTCATTTTATATACCCACTCACCTTTCCAATAGCGGACGTACTGCTTCTGCCCATTTGCATAGTAATAAACAAAACGTTCATTCAAAGAGTCCCCTCTTTTATAATGACGAACCGCTTTAAGTTTCCCGTCAGGATAGCGTCCAAGTATTTTTGTTTTGGGATAACAGGAAATAAAGTAAACAGATAAGATTAAAAGAGCTGAAAAAAGCCGCTTATTAACTTTCATTCTGCCATATTTGATATTGTATAAACGGCTTTCAATAAGAAAAATTGTATTTTAAATATGCTTTCAGATTCTTCACTTCATTGCAAGTGAGGAGTCTGCTTGCAAAGGAAAATAATACCTTTGATTTCAAAAATGTACCTATGCTAAAAAGACGCCTATTATTGTTTCTACTCCTAGCTCTCAGTTCTTCGCTCCTCACTCTTTCTGCCCAGCCTTTCAATCCCTCTCTTTTTAATTGTATGAAGTGGAGGTGCATCGGCCCCTTTCGCGGTGGGCGTGCTATTGGGGCCTGTGGTGTAATAGGGCACCCGAATGTATTTTATATGGGTGTTAATGATGGAGGAGTTTGGAAAACTGATGACTATGGCAGAACATGGCAACCCATATTTGATGACCAACCTACAGGCTCTATTGGCGATGTGGAAGTGGCTCCATCTAATCCCGATGTTATTTATGTGGGTAGTGGAGAAGGTGTTCAACGCCCTGACTTATCGGTTGGAGATGGAATGTATAAATCAACGGATGGGGGTAAAACATGGATACACCTGGGATTGGAAGATGCTTATCAAATCGGGGGGCTTGCTATTGACCCTAAAAATGAAAACCGTGTATTTGTAGCTGCGCTGGGGCATCCTTACGGCCCCAATGCTGAACGGGGAGTTTTCCGCACTACCGATGGAGGTAAAACTTGGGAGAAGGTTTTATTTATGGATGAAAATACGGGTGCTATACAGGTAACCATAGACCCGGTTAATACGAATATAATATATGCTGATATGTTTGCTGCGCGGCAGGGCCCTTGGGAAAATGGGGAATTTACGGGTCCGCAAAGTGGTTTGTTTAAATCGGTGGATGGGGGCAATACATGGAAAAGATTAGAAAAAGGTTTACCCGGAAAGAATGAAGGCCTTGGCAGGATTGGATTTTGCATTTCGCCATCGAATACAAACCGGATGTATGCTGTAATAAGTTCTAAAAAAGGGGGCGGTATTTATCGCAGCGATGATGCAGGAGAATCGTGGATATTGATGAGTAATGATATCCGCTATTGGGATAGGGGAGATGACTTTGCTGAAATGAAAGCAGACCCCAAAAATCCTGATGTAGTATATGATATTAATGTGGTGAGTTGGAAATCGGTAGATGGAGGCAAAACATGGACAGGCTGGAAGGGCGCACCGGGAGGAGATGATTACCACCGTTTATGGATTAATCCCGATAACCCGGATGTTATTTTATTGGCAGGCGACCAGGGCGCAGCAATTACGGTGAACGGTGGCAGAACATGGAGTTCCTGGTATAATCAGCCTACTGCCCAGTTTTATCACGTAAGTGCTGACAATGCTTTACCCTATAACGTATATAGCGGGCAGCAGGAAAGCGGCTCGGTTGGAATTGCTTCCCGCGGAAATGACGGGCAAATAACAGACCGGGATTGGCATCCTGTATCGGCTGAAGAATATGGCTATGTGGTGGCTGACCCGCTTGACCCCAATATTGTTTACGGTGGAAAAATATCAAAGTACGATAAACGCACAGGCCAGGTTCAGGATATATCCCCTAATTGCCACAATGGTAAGTACCGCTTCATAAGGACAGCGCCCATTGTGTTTTCGCCCATTGATAAGAAGACCCTTTATTTTGCAGGAAATGTAGTTTTCAAAACATCGGATGGTGGCAATTCATGGGATATAATCTCTCCCGATCTTACCCGTGTGAGCTACCACATACCTGCCAGTGTGGGCGTATATTCTAATGACACCATGCAGCATATGCAGAGGCGGGGAGTGGTTTACACCATTGCTTTATCTCCGCTGGATGAAAACCTTATATGGGCAGGTTCGGATGATGGGCTGATTCATATAACCCACAATGGTGGCGGGTCGTGGCAAGATGTAACTCCCCCGGTAATAACCGACTGGAACAAAATATCTATGCTTGAAGCAAGCCATACCGACGTGAACGAAGCTTACGCCGCAGTAAATTGCATAAGGGTAAATGATGAACACCCACATATTTATAGAACAAAGGATGGAGGCAAAACCTGGAAAGAAATTGTGGATGGATTGCCGGAAGCACCTGTCAATTCTGTGAAAGAAGACCCTGTGAGAAAGGGCTTGTTGTTTGCAGGCTCTGAAAGAGCAGTGTATGTTTCATTTGATGACGGTGAGCATTGGCAATCGTTACGGCTCAATATGCCGGCCACCTCTATACGCGACCTGGTAATTAAAGATAATGATCTTGTTGTTGCTACACATGGACGTTCTTTCTGGATATTGGATAATATAACCTCATTAAGGCAGATTACTAAAACTATAACGAAAGACGATGCGACACTTTACCAACCCGAAGCTGCTTACCGTGTGCGCTGGGATATGTGGCCCGATACACCTTTGCCCGCCGATGAACCAGCCGGGAAAAATCCCCCGGATGGAGCCATCATAGATTATTATTTGAAAGAAAAAAGTGCGAATGAAGTTACACTTGATATACTCGATTCAGCGGGAAATGCTGTAAGGCATTATAGCAGCCGGGACAGTATGTATAAAATTCCGGCAGTGAACATTCCCTTGTACTGGATTCGCCCGCAACAAATACTTTCTGCTGATTCCGGTTCGCATCGCTTCTTATGGGATTTGCATTATACGCCACTTACTATCCCACCTTCTTATCCTATTTCTGCTGTTGTTGCAGAAACGGCTCCTGGAGCCACATCTCCCTGGGTAATGCCCGGAGCCTATAAGGTTAAACTTACTGTGAATGGGAAAAGTTATATACAATCGCTCACTGTAGAAATGGACCCGAGAGTGAAATCATCTAACAGTGATTTAATAGAACAACACGATTATTCCATGCTCTGCTATCATGATGAGCAAAAGGGTATGTTAATAGTTGATAATACAGATACTCTGCAAGCCCAATTACGAATAGCGTCCGGGCATATTCCATTGGGAAGACATGACAGTTTGAGAAATGAAATAGATACCTGTTATTTCAAATTGGGAATGATAAATCGTTTATTGACGGAAAGTGCAGCAAGAGGGCAAGCGCCTCTAAACAGCGAATTACAGGAATTGTCCGGAATGATAGAAGGAGTGGATGCACGGCCTACTACACAATGCATTGCCGAAGTTAATGCAGTGGATGCACGATTTAATAAAATAGAACATGACTGGGAACTGTTGCAACAAGAATTACAAAAGTTAAACTCTATGCTGCAAACCGGTGGATTGGCAGAAGTAAAATGGAAATGATTTTCTAACTTGTTGACCCTGCCCGTTTCTTTTCTTCTTCAGCCCCGCCTTTGCTATGCATAGATTGTGAGGAGGGTGACCTTCCGAAGCTATAGGTAAATGATACCCCTACATATCTTGTATCTCTTCTCACAAAAACTGCCTGGTTGAATGTATTAAAGGTGGTAGTTCCCCGGGTGGTATTAGTCCAGAAGATGTCATTGGCATTTAACTTTAGGGTGCCTTTGCTTTTCAAGATACTCATCTTTACTCCTACAGCTGCCCACCATGAACCTTGAATATACAAATATCCCAGGTCGTAGCCTGAGTTATAGGATGCCGTTACCTCGGCACTTAATTTTTTATTCAGTGTGAAATTATTCATACCGAAAGCATCAAACAAAAACCGGTTTGTATTTAAGGGGCTGTTTGAAAGTGTAGCTTCATAATGGCTAAGGTAAGCATCGGCGCTTGCGTTAATATCCCACCATTTGGCAAATTGATGCACAATGGAAAGGCTGGCTCCGTAGTAATCATACGTGGCAAGGTTTTCTTCTGTTTGCTGCACAATATTTTGATCGCCGGGAATGGGGAAGATTACCGTTTCAATAGCATTGGTGGTATGTGTGTAAGTAAGGCTCAGGCTATAGTCGTCTTTATAGGTATCGGATAATTGGAGTGAATATGCGCTTTGGGGAATAAGATATGGGTTGCCCTGTAAGTAAAAGGTAGGGTTCACATATATCCTGAATGGATTTAATTGATCGTATGTGGGGCGGTCAATGCGGCGAGAGGCAGAAAGCCCCAATTGATTATCTTTTGTGAGAGAATCATTTATGGAAATATTTGGAAATAGTTGAATGATGTTGTGTGCAAATGTTTGTCCCGTGGTAACTTGGTCACCGTTTGCAATGGTTTGTTCGGTACGCATACCAAGCTCTACACTTGCCTTGTGAATATTTTTAGTATAAGTCAGGTAGCCTGCATTAATGTTTTCCGAATAGATAAAATGATTGCTTTGAGTAGTATCAACGGGGGCGGAAGCATCTGTTCCGTCATATACCATTACACTGTTATCAGTAGTTACATAACTGCTTTTAATACCCGTTTCTAATTTGCTATTCTTGCCAAGTTCCCCATCATAATCTGCTTTAAAGGAATAAATGCTGAGGTTTCCGGGAAGGTACCCATAATAATTAACGGGGCTTCCGGCACTTGTACCGTCAAGATTGTAATAATTAATCAAAATATTTTGGTACCCCTTACTGTGGTAATTGGCATAATCAATATTCACCAACAACTCCCGCCCCGTCGAATCAAAAGTATGTTTCATATTCAGGTTGCCCGAATAGTTATAAGTAGTATTTGGGTTCGTGCTGTTTGTGATATTGTATGATTGCAGGGCATCTAGGCCATTGTATACGTATGTGGTAGTAGTTTCAGAAGGGTTGAAGAACCGGGTTCCACCATCGGCTATAAACCCAATAGTAGTTTTATCAGAAGCAAAAAAATCAGTGCCTATTCTTGCTGTATTAGTCTGGACGGGTGTCCGGAGATATTCATTTTGCAATGTGGCGCTTGCAAGTTGAGCGTTGGTATAGTAATTGCTTTGAAGTGTAACGGCATTGGCTGCACCCCGGTATGAATAGTTGTAGTTTGCAAACAGGTTAAACTTTTTTGTGCGCTTGCTAATACTGAAACCGTCATTACTCTTAGGATAAATTCCTTGGCTGTATCCTGCGTTTATAGATACATGTGTGCCAACATATTTATTCTTTTTCAAAATAATATTAATGATGCCTGCTGTGCCATTCGCATCATACTTGGCAGATGGATTGGTAATAAATTCAATCTTTTCGATAGATTCTGCCGGCATACCCTTCAACAAATTTGCGAGGTCGGTGGAAGACATGGGGGTTATGCGTCCATCTATCATTACCATTACATTTGATTTGCCATGTAAACTAATATTGTCGTTTTGGTCAATTAGAACACCCGGCGAATGCTGGAGTACATCATATGCACTCCCCACTGCATTTAGCGGGCTTTGTTCCACATTCACCACCGTTTTATCGGCATAGTGCTGTATAACCGGGGTTTTACCCATCACCACTACTTCATTTAATGAATTTGCCTGGAGCCTTATAGCAGGAAGTGTAACCAATGGATGTATACTATCTATTATAAATGGTGAGGAAAAATAATTTTTAAATCCTGTTTGGGCAACATAAATAGCATACCTGCCTTTCGCGACATTACTAAATTCTGCCGCGCCATCCTGCCCGCTAACTGTATACTGCACCATTGTTGAATCTTTTGCTCTTACCAGTTCTATAAATATTTCACCCAGTGGTTTCTGTTGCTGGTCGATAATTATTACATCTACTTTGCCTGTATTTTGAGCAAATACAGCACTCCCTATACTAATGAGTCCAATCAGGGGAATAAAAAATAGATGTTTCATAGGGTGATATTTATTACTAATTCAAACCATTCAGCATGATATTGTACAACAAATGTACAGGGTGCACCAATGGTAAATAGTTAAGGAGTGTTAACGATAGTAATTAGATTCTTAAAAAGGAGGAATTAATTTTGTATGCAACCCCTATAGGTTTGGGGCTAACAAGGAGTTATTCTGCTAATTTTGCAGATATAAAGGCATAAAACCGATGTCAATCGCACCTACTCTTAGAAATTCAACCCATGAGGTTTGGATTACCCTATTGTTGCTTTTTTGTGCGGGATTGTTTGTGGTAGTAAGAAGTACTAATCCTAAAAAACTGCCTTCCCTGGTATCCGGTTTTTTTCGTGGTAATTCAATTGAGGAAAAGACACTTACTCCCGATTCAATTGCCCTATTTTTTATATTTATCTGTACTGTTTCCCTGCTTGCTATGCAAACCTTGCAGTTTCATAGTATCAAAATGCGATTTAAGGGGCTGGATGAATTTGCGTTTTTGGGTGCCTTACTACTCGCATACTACCTGGCTAAAACTATTGCTTTGTTTTTATGTGGAGCTGTTTTCAGGGTTCAAACAGATGTAAGAGGCTATATTAATGAAATATATGCCTCTGCGCATCTTGCCAGTATGGCCTTATTACCAATAGCCATGGTTATTTATTTTGTCGGAAATATCAATGAGAACATAGTTGAGAAGAGCATGCTTGCCCTGGTTATCATATTTTTTCTTTACCGGACTGTAAAAATGTTTATTCTTATGACAAACAGGGGTTTAAACATGGTGTATTTATTTTTGTATCTTTGCGTGCTTGAAATTGTTCCATTGGTGCTGTTATTTGAATGGAGTAAGAATTATAATTTATAGCCTTAGGTAAGAAAAATTATGACAGAAAGAATACACTGTTAATGAAAATAAAGAAAATACTTATCTCCCAACCTAAGCCGGAACTTGAACGCTCCCCTTATTTTGAAATAGCTAAAAGTCATGGTGTTGAAATTGACTTTAGGCCTTTTGTGCAGGTGGAAGGAATACCCGCAAAAGAATTTCGCAAACACCGCATAGATATTCTATCTTATACGGCTATTATAATGACCAGCAAAAATGCGGTAGATCATTTCTTCCGTATATGTACAGAGATGCGGGTTATTGTACCGGAAACCATGAAGTATTTCTGTATCTCGGAGACCACTGCCTATTATCTTCAAAAATATATTCAATTCAGGAAAAGGAAAATATTTTTCAGTAATCATTCTTATGCTGATTTGGTAGAACTTATGCGGAAAAAGCATAAAGATGATAAGTATCTTTT
>Ga0206823_1011_pt1 | contig 56794 bp, 57 predicted proteins | sample Alteio_BWOrgCont_81_FD_152868 | JGI IMG/M metagenome (GOLD analysis project Ga0206823, IMG submission 152868) | Enriched cells from forest soil in Barre Woods Harvard Forest LTER site, Petersham, Massachusetts, United States -... | ecosystem: Environmental > Terrestrial > Soil > Temperate forest >...
GCTGCAATAATTATTTTTATGGGGATACTATTCCCAACGACCCCAACTATAGTGACTGTCTCCATTCGAGTACGAATTACAGTAACTGCTATATAACCGACACCTCCTATTGCACCGGCCCTGGCCCCGACGGATGCCTCCCGGATTATAACGCCGGATGCACCGCCGATAATGATTGCTGTCAGTCGGCAGGCAATACCGGCGGCCTCGGCACCAGCACCTGCATAGTTACCGGCGGCGTCGGCTTGTGCACCCCAGCAACCGGCGGCTCAGGCGGTAACGGCGGCAACGGCGGCGGCGCAGGCTCAGGCGGTACAGCTGGCAGTGGCGGCACCGGAGGAAGTGCCGGATCGGGGGGCACCGGTGGAACCGGCGGTGCGGGAGGTGCCGGCGGAACAGGCGGTAGTGGCGGCACCGGAGGAAGTGCCGGATCGGGGGGCACCGGTGGAACCGGAGGCACCGGCGGCAGCGCAGGGTCAGGCGGAACCGCTGGCGGCTGCACCACGGACATGGATTGCCTAGGAGTCAATAATGGTTGCTGTATAGGCGGCAGTTGCAGTGCGGGTGCAGGTCTATGCCAAAATAACCAACTTTGCTCCGGCAGTAATTCCGATTGCGCCGATGGCTGTTGCACATCCAGCGTCACTGAAACCTGCGGCATCAAAGGCTGTAGCAATCACAATTGCAGCGACACGGCCTGTTTGGGCGGAACCGGCGGAACAGGTGGAACTGGAGGTGCAGGAGGGACCGGCGGAACCGGAGGAGGCGGAGGTACGGGAGGAGTTTGCATAGCTGATAATGCCACCGGATGCATAATGGATAATGATTGCTGCAACTCGGCGGCAAATATAGTCGGTGGCACCACCACCTGCGTATCTGGCACTTGCACCGTTCCCACGGCAGGCGGCAGCGGCGGAGCCGCCGGTTCAGGAGGCGGAAGTGGCAGCCTATGCACATCGGATTCTGATTGCACTAATGTTAACGGCGGATGTTGTATAAGCGGCAGTTGCAGCTCAGGTGCCGGTCAATGTGTAAGCACTCAATTATGCACGCAGAATACCGATTGCCTGGATGATTGCTGTAGTGCCAACCAATGCAATGATACCGCTTGTGGCTGCATACCCGATAATGGAGCGAAAGCATGCGTGGTAGATGGAAATTGCTGCAACTCATATTACAATAATGGAGGCAATACCACATGCATAGGCGGTAACTGCACTCCGGGAAGCGGCAGCGGCGGCTCAACAGGAGGAATTGGCGGAAGCAGCGGTTCGGGCGGAAGCGGCGGCGGAAGCGGGGTTTGCATAGCCGACAATACTATTGGATGCAGCGCAAATGGTGATTGCTGCAACCCAAGCAGCACATGTAAAGGCAGCCACGGCGGTCCTAACGGCGCCTGCACCAATTCCTGTTCACCTATTGGCGGTCCTTGCAATACTTACCTGGATTGTTGCTGGAGATTTGCTCCCCCCTATAACGATACTTTCTGTGATGCACCCGGCGATCCTCAATACCGATCAAGCGATATTGGTGCCTATACTTGTAAACGAAAAGGGCGGTGAGAATTCGTGGTTTCCAGGTTAGCGTGGTAAATTAACTATCGCGTTGCCATTCGAACCGAAACCGAAATGGTAGCAAAACTTAAAGAATGGAAAAATTCATTTTCGCGGCGGAAATCTTCAAGCTTTCCGCGATGGAATTTCCTCAAGTTTTTTTAGGAATTAATTACGGCACAATGGGCAGGCGGGCTCCCGGTTCAGCCGGGTTTTCCGGAATTCATTCTTAATCAAATCCACCATCAATATATAGCCGGACAAGCTCTCACCTATCCCCAGCAATTCTTTTATCGCCTCCGCCGCCTGAATAGCGCCCATGATTCCGGCAAGGGGCGAGAGCACGCCGTTTTCGCTGCAATTTGGCATGGCTTCAACCGGGGGTGGGTCTGGATATAGGCAGCGGTAGCACGGATTATTTCCCAGCAGGTATGCCTTAAATGTGGAAATCTGGCCCTGGAATCCAAGGATAGCCGAGGATATGAGGGTTTTGTGCAAATGATGGCAGGCATCATTCACTAAAAACCGCGTTTCTATATTATCGCTGCCGTCCAGCACTAAATCATATTCGGAAATCAGCGCAGCGGCGTTTTTTTCATCCAGCCGGACGGGGTGGGTTTTTATATTTACCAGCGGGTTCAAATCATGCAGCGCATCCCGCGCGCTTTCCGCTTTCAAGCGCCCGATATCGCCGGTTTCATGGATAATCTGGCGCTGGAGATTGGATAATTCCACTTTATCGTCATCGACAATACCGATATTCCCAACTCCGCTTGCCGCCAGATAAACCAGCGCCGGGGCGCCTAGCCCGCCCGCACCGATTACCAAAACTTTCGCCACTTTTAATTTCTCTTGTCCCGCCGCGCCGATTTCCGGGAGGATGATGTTGCGGGAATAGCGGCGGGTTTCTTCTTGGTTGAGTGACATTGGGACTAGGTGCTAGGTTCTAGGTTATAGGTGCTAGGGAAGAATTTCTTCCCCTAGAACCTAGCACCTAAAACCTAAAACCTCCTCTCTCTATGCCTCAGCAAACAAATCAGTCGACAAATACCTCTCGGCAAATGAGGGCACAACCACCACAATCAGCTTGCCTTTATTTTCCTTGCGGCTGCCGACTTCTAATGCGGCGGCGATGGCCGCGCCCGAGGAGATGCCGCCGGGTATGCCTTCGAGTTTTGCGGTTTTGCGCGAGGTGGCGAATGCTGTTTCATTGCCGATACGCACTACCTCATCTATCACTTTTGGGTCCAGCACATCGGGGATGAATCCGGCGCCGATGCCTTGAATCTTATGCGGGCCGGGCTGGCCGCCGGAAAGCACCGGGCTATCCTCCGGCTCCACAGCGATTATTTTCACGGAGCTTTTACGCTTTTTCAAAACGTCCGCGCAGCCTTGCACCGTTCCGCCAGTGCCGACCCCGGCAACTAATATATCGATTTTACCGTCAGTATCATTCCAGATTTCTTCCGCCGTAGTATTGCGGTGAATTAACGGATTGGCCGGGTTTTTGAATTGCTGCACCATCACCGCGTTTTTATCCTTGGCGACAATTTCCTCCGCCTTCTCAATCGCGCCGCGCATGCCCTTGGCCGCCGGGGTCAGTTCCAATTCAGCGCCAAGGAATTTCAACATTTTCCGGCGTTCCTGCGACATGCTTTCCGGCATGGCGATAATGAGTTTATAACCCTTTGCCGCCGCCGCGAAAGCCAGCGCGATTCCGGTATTGCCGCTGGTGGCTTCAACCAGGGTGGTTTTCCCGGGAACCAAGCGGCCTTCCGCCTCACCGACTTCTATCATCGAAAGGGCAATCCTATCCTTCACCGAAGCCAATGGATTAAAAAATTCGAGCTTGGCGTAAATATTTGCCACCACCCCGGCTTCCGCCGCGATTCTGTTGAGGCGCACCAGCGGGGTATTACCGACGGTTTCGATTATATTCTCATAAAGCCGCCCGCGGCCTTCGGTGTGAGTGAATTGGCTTTCATCTACTTTTTTCAAATTTTGTGCCGTCATTTTTTTTCTCCTCTCTATTGTCATTCTCGCGCTTGACGCGAGAATCCATTTTTTATCAGATAGATACTCGGGTCAAGCCCGAGTATGACAACCTAAACGGGTTGTCAAATTATAAAATCCGAAGTTTTAATTTTCGCGCCGCTTTTGCGCGATGTTTCCGCCTTCATGCATAAATCTTCAATAGTGATATATTCAAGTTCATTTCGTACTTTCTCTTTTATGCTTTCGGCAATGGGGAGGATGGTTTTTTCCGCCATTTCCGAATGTTCTTCAGCCTCCAATATATCGCCGCTATAAGAATCGAGAATCTCGAAAATTTCCGCCAGCGTCAATTTACGGCGCTCGCGCGCCAGCAGATACCCGCCTTTTGGGCCACGCACACCACGCAAAATTCCCGAATGCACCAGTTGCTGCATCACCTGCTCCAGATAGCGCACCTTAACCTTCACCGCCCGGCAAACTTCTTTAAGTGAAACCGCCCGCGCCCCGGAATTCAGCGCAATATAAAGCACCGCTTCAAACGCATATAAACATCTTTTGGGCAATATGTACATAAAAAAAAATGTATTTTTTGTTAATATACATGTTAGGGATGTGAATAGCAAGGGTGTTTATTTATGATTGGAAAGTCTCTACGTCCCCGTCGAACCAAACCCGCCCGCACCTCTCTTCGAATCCGGCAATATTTCAACCGTTTGCAATTCAGCTTGGGTGAATGGCGCGATTATCATTTGGGCGATGCGCATTCCGCGCGTAATGTTGAAATTTTCCTTGCCGAGATTTATTAGAATCACCTGAATTTCGCCGCGGTAATCGGCATCGATGGTGCCGGGGGTGTTTAGTACGGTGATGCCGTTTTTCAGCGCCAGGCCGCTTCTCGGGCGTACTTGGGCTTCGAAGCCGTCCGGCAGGGCAATGGCGATGCCGGTCGGGATGAGTTTCCGCTCCATTGGGTGCAGCGTCACCTCGCCTTCCACTGCCGCGCATAAATCAAGCCCCGCGCTGTGCTCGGTGGCATAGGCGGGAAGCGGAATCCCGGCGGAATTAGGCAATTGCTTCACCGAAATTTTAATATTTTTCATTTTTTATTCCTTATTTTTTGAATTATTTTTTCCACCAGTTTTTCCGCGACTTCCTTCTTGCTCATCTTCGGCCATTTTTCGTGGCGGTTTTTTTCCACGAATAATATTTGGTTTTCATCCTTACCAAAAACTTGCCGGAGGGAAACATCATTAGCCAAAATCCAATCGCATTTTTTATACTGCAATTTCTTCTTGGCATTTTCCAGAAGCTTTTCTGTTTCCGCCGCAAAGCCGATTACCAGTCGCGGCTTTAGGATATCGGGATTTTCCTGAAATTTAAGCTGCGGCGCGCCGCCGCCGGATTTTTTCAGCTTGCCGGATGGGACATTCGCCACTTGCCAATCCGCCACCGCTGCCGCCATAACCGCGATATCGACGGCCAAATTTTTCATGCATGCATCATACATTTCCGCCGCTGATTCCACCTCGATTATCCTGGCAACATTAGGCCGGGAAAGCGCAACCGGCCCGGTAACCAAAACCACTTCCGCTCCGGCTTGGCTTAAAGCTTCAGCAATCGCATAACCCTGTTTTCCCGAAGAACGGTTAGCAATATAACGCACCGAATCAATCGCCGCAAAAGTCGGGCCCGCGGTTACCAGCGCTTTCAGGCCTTTAAGTGCACCCGGCCCACTTCCTCCCCCTTTCTTCAAGGGGGAGGGCCAGGGTGGGGGTAGGGGAGATGGTGCAAGAACCTCACCTCCCCCCTCCCTACCCTCCCCCCTAAGGAGGGGGGAGGAATCACGAGAATCAAAGAACCCTTCTATCGCCGCAAAAATTTCCGCCGGTTCCGCCATGCGGCCTTCGCCTTCTTCCCCGCAGGCCAGGCTTCCCGAATCAGGGCCGATGAAAATTATTCCGTCTTGCCGCAATCGCTCGGCATTTCTTTGCACCGCCGGATGCTGCCACATTTTCACATTCATCGCCGGGGCAATCATCACCGGTTTGTCGGTGGCCAGCAATATCGTGCTTGCCAAATCATCAGCCAAGCCGCCCGCCATTTTCCCCATAATATCGGCGCTGGCCGGGGCCACCACCACCAAATCCGCCGCGCGCGAAAGCCGGATATGCCCCATTTCCAGCTCATCGGTTAGCGAAAACAGCGCCCCATATGATTTATTTTGGCTCAAGGCTTCCAGAGACAAAGGCGTAACAAATTCCGCCCCGCCCGCCGTTAAAACACAGCGCACATCATATCCGGCGGCTTTAAGCATCCGCAGCAAATCCAGGCTTTTTATAGCCGCAATCGAACCAGTTATAATGAGAAGGATGGATTTCACGGAAACGGCTATGCCTTTTTCTCGCTGACAAAACTTTTCAGCACCGCGTTTATATAATTCTGATAACCTTTACCCTGCCCCTTGAACCACTCGATGATATCCGGGTCAAGCCTTAAGGAAATGCTTTTCTTCGGACGCGAACGGAAAAGCTCCACCCTTTTAAAAAACCTTTCATCCAACTCTGGTATGTCGCTGTAATCTATATCCTCATCGCGCATTGCCGCAAGTTCCTTAGCTGTTTTCTGTTTAATTTTTTTCATACATCCTCCTTTCTTTTTTATTGGCTCTTCTTGCCGATATAATCCTGGTTTTCTTATCTCTCTTAGTATGAACCACGGTAATGATAACTATACTTTCCATTTTCCCGATAGAAATATAACGTATCTCGTCATACTCTCGTCTGGTATCTTGAAAAGTTACCAACCGGCCTTTGAAAATCTTTCGGGCTCTTTTGAAATCGAATCCATGCTTTCGAATATTCTCAAGATTCTTTTTCTCGTCCCATTCGAATTTCATATTGTATATACTATAGTAGTACTAACATCATTGTCAATGTTTTATGAGAAACACCGTCACCAATAAGCCCATCACCAATATAAATCCCATCCCAAAAAGCTTCGCATTATGGGCGAATTTCTGCAAATACATTTCCTCTATGGAGGCAGGGTGGATTTTTATGCCTTCGGGGCCGATGCTGGAGGAGATATTATCCATGAACCCGCGTAGTTTATGCATTCCGGAAGCGAGATGGCGGAAATCTTCGATGGCGGCAGAAATCCTGGCTTTCGCGCCCATATTTTCCCTCGCCCAATCCTCAATCAGCGGCTCGGTTAGAATCCACATATTGATATCGGGAGTTAAGGAGCGGCCAATCCCTTCGGTCAGCATCATGGTTTTTTGCAAGAGCAATAATTGCGGCTGGGTTTCCATCTGGAAATCTTCGGTGATTTTGAAGAGCTGGCCGAGCAATTTGGCAATCGATATTTTATTCTGCGGCAACCCAAGAATCGGCTCGCCGACGCCGCGGCAGGCCTGCGCGAAAAGCTCGATGGATTGGCCCTTCGGCACATATCCGGCGTCAAAATGCACCTCGGCCACTTTCATATAATCGCGCTTAAAAAAACCATAAAGCATCTCGGCCAGATAACGCCGGGTAGCGCTATCGACACGGCCCATAATGCCGAAATCCACCGCGGCGATATTGCCGTTTTCATCGATGAATAAATTTCCCGGATGCATATCGGCATGGAAAAATCCATCGCGCAAAATCTGCTTGAACATGGCGGAGGCGGCCTTGGCAGTGATTGCATATAAATCATGCCCGGCGGCAATCAGGCCTTCTTTATTGGCAATGGATATGCCCTCAATCCATTCCGTAACCAGCACGCGGCGCGAGGTGCGCTGCCAATCAACACGCGGAATGCGGAATTCCGAGTCGGCGGCGAAATTTTCCGCCATTTCGGAGGCCGCCGCCGCTTCCATTCTTAAATCCAGTTCCAGTTTGATGCTTTCGGAAAAAGTCTGCACCACTTCGCGCGCTTTCAGCCTTTTCGGAATGCGCCCTTCGGTAATTTCCGCCGCCCACAGCAGCATCTCGATATCGCGCGCGAAATCCGCCTCAATACCGGGCCGCAAAATCTTAACGGCGATTTTATTGCCGAGCAAATCGCGCGCTGAATGCACCTGCGCGATGGAAGCCGCCGCCACCGGCGCATCATCGAATTCGGCAAATATTTCATCGATTTTTTTTCCCAGTTCGGATTCGATAATTCTTCTCGCTTCGATGGAAGAAAAAGCCGGCATTTTGTCCTGCAAAATAGCCAAGTCGGCGGTAATATTTTCACCCAGCAAATCCGAACGCGTCGATAGCGCCTGGCCAAGCTTTATAAATGTCGGCCCCAGCTCATAAAACGCCCGCACCATCCTTTCACCCGGCCTACCCTTCGCCGAATGAACCGCTGCGATAATCCCAGCAGATTTCACCAGCACCGGCGCGATTTTCAGCTCCTCCAGCAGGAATAATGCATCATGTTTCGCAAGGATGAAGCTGATGCGGATTAGCCGGAGAAGGTTTTTTAAATGGCGGATCACACTTTCCACCCGGTGTGAATATTCACGATGCCCTGGGATAAGGCCCGCGCCTTTACTTGGACGAATCCAGCCTCGCTAATCATTGCCGAAAACCTGGCCGGTGGGGGGAATTTTCGGATGCTTTCTACCAGATATCTGTAGGCTTCCGGGTTATGCGTCACCATTTTTCCAACTAGCGGAATCACATTGAATGAATATAAATCATATATTTTCGCCAGCATTCCGGCCTCGAGTGGCGCGAATTCCATGCAGATGAACTGGCCGCCGGGTTTTAGAACGCGATGAGCCTCGCGTAACGCCGCCGCAATATTGGTAAAATTCCTGATGCCGAAAGCTATTGTGTAATGGTCGAAATGCTTTTCCGGAAACGGCAAATGCTCGCCATCCGCTTCCCGCCATTCCAATGAATCCAGAATATTGTGGTTAACCGCTCTTTTCCGGCCTTCAGCAAGCATTTGGGCATTTATATCGGAAACGGTTATATGGATTTTCCGGCCATTTTTTTTCGCACGCCGGTAAAGCCGGAACGCGATATCCCCGGTGCCGCCTGCCACATCGATTATTTTTGCGCCATCTATGGGATTGACCAGCGCCGCCATGCTGTCCTTCCATAAGCGGTGCAGGCCAAAACTCATCAAATCATTCATCAAATCATATTTCGCCGCCACTTCGCTGAAAATATTCCCGACCAGCGAGGCTTTGCGCTCCCGCTCCACTTTGCGAAACCCGAAATCGACCGCGGCTTCCTGCGATTGTTCTTTGAAATTATGCGGCATATGTAATATTATTTTAAACAATTGACTGTCATACTCGGGCTTGACCCGAGTATCCATCTAGAAATTAATTGTTTTCGATGGATACTCGGGTCAAGCCCGAGTATGACAGCTATACTTAAATCAATTTGCCGAAGATATCAAATATATGCCTGAACTACCGGAAGTGGAAACCGTTATCCGTGGACTTAAAGAAAAAATCACCGGAAAAATAATCCGTGAGGTGACGCTGCGGCGGGCGGATTTGCGCATTCCTTTTCCGGAAAATCTGGCGGGGAATTTGGCAGGCAGAAAGATAATTTCGCTGGCACGGCGGGCGAAATATATTTTAATGCATCTGGATGATTCCAATATCATCATCGCACATCTCGGCATGAGCGGAAAAATTATGATGCTTGAAAAGGGCTATAAACCGCAAAAACATGACCATGCGCTGATATCTTTCAATAGTGGCGATATTATGGTGTTCAACGATCCGCGCAGGTTCGGGCTGCTAACTCTCACCCGGAAAAAAGATTTGCAAACGCATAAACTATTCAAATCACTCGGCGCTGAGCCATTATCACCCGAGTTCACCGGAAAAACCCTTCATGGAATTTTGAAAAATAAAAACACCAATATTAAAAATGCGCTGATGGATCAAAATTTTGTTGTCGGAGTCGGAAATATTTACGCGGCTGAGAGCCTTTATCTTGCCGGAATTTCGCCGTTAAGAAGCAGCAAAAAAATTAATTCCGCAGAATCCGCGCGGCTGGCGGCGGCCATAAAAACAGTGTTAAATTCGGCGATAAAAGCCGGCGGATCGACGATTAGCGATTACCGCACCGCAACAGGAAAAAACGGCCAATTTCAGCTAAAATTTCAAGTTTACGGCCGCAAGGGAAAAAAATGCCTGAAATGTCAGGATATTATAGAAGCCATCCGGCAAAATGGCCGCTCAAGTTTTTACTGCCCATCCTGCCAGTCTTAATATATTTTTTCTAAAAAACTCTCATCTATTAACACTTTCTTAACTGTTTTTGTGTTATTATGAAAGTATGAGTAAAGAAAGGATTATTAAATTCTGGTTTATTTTTAGCCTAGCAATATTAGCGCTCTATTATGCAATGCCCAAAAGCGCGATGGCCCTTGATGTCTCCGCGAAAAAAACTGATAACGAAGATGCAAATGTATTAGACTTAAGCAAAATTCCTTTGCTGAATCGTTTTCGACTGAAAGATAATATGGAGAGCAACGGGTTCAACGATGAGGAAAGAAGAAGCATCTACTACGCATATAAGGAGGGTCGCGTAGGCGATGAGGATTATTATAAATTCTATTCCTCAACGGAAAAGCCAAGCACCGGCCAAAGCTGGAGAAGAATCAGCTTTTCGGTTTATAATGAACCAAATAAAAAACTGCGCGTGGATATAAACCCAAAAGATAAAGCCGTTATGTTGAATTATGCGGTTAAGCTTTATGGCGTGAAGTGAGGGGGAGGAAGAGATTGGAGTTGGAGAGATGGGAAGTTGGAGAGTTAGTAAAATTGTACCTTTCCATCTCTCCTCTCTCCAACTCTAATCTCCCTCCCTTCTCTATTTCTTCCGAAAATTATCCAGCATCACAATATTATTATTGCTTCCCTGCTGGTCTTCCGGCTTGGACTTCACAGTTTTTTTAGTGCGGGATTCTTTTTTAGCCGCACCGCCGCCGGAAACTTTCCTGAATTGCAGGCCGAATTTCACGCTCGGATCGGCAAATGCAGTAAGCGCATCGAAGGGAATAACCAGGCTTTCATGAATATTATCAAAACTTAAAACGATGCTGAAACTCTTCTCCTCCACTTCCAATTCCCAATATTGGTGCTGGATGATTATGGTCATTTCCTCGGGATATTTTTCGAGCAGGCGGTCGGAAATCATTACGCCCGGGAATTTTGTTTGGAAAGTAATAAAGAAATGATGGTCGCCTTTCAGGCCTTGGTGCTCCACCAGCATTAGCGCCTTTTTGACAATGCTCCGCATTGAGTCATCTATCAACCGTCCATATTCTATGTAGTCTTCGGTCATAAAAGTCAGTTAAGAGAAGTCCCAGGTTTTAAGTCCCAAGTCCCAAGTTGCAAGTCCCAAGTAATCTTTGCAACTTGGGACTTGCAACTTGAGACTCTATAAGCGGGGGGTTTCTGTTGCCCGGTACCCCCCCAGACCGCGCTAAACTAAGCTGCGAGAGCTTGGTTAGCAGGTGCTACGTTATCGTTAGCATTTATTGTTTTTGACCCAATCCATAAATAAATATGGCAGAGGTATCATCCTGGACAAAAATTGCACCTTTACTACGCACGTCGATCCTATTTCGGCCCCATAATATCTTTTAGAGTCCCCCTACGCTCCAAGTGGAGCTTCGGGCGACACTCCCACGCCTAAGATCGCCTTCGTGCGACAGTCCGCCTGAAGAAGGTGGCCTGCCACCCGAAGCCGAAGGCGTAGGGTGGTGGAGCCGCCGGGTACCGCCCCCGGGTCCGAAACGCCTATTCTGTACAACGTTTATTGTCGTATTTCCCATAAGGGAACGTTTGTATTATAGCGGTTTTAATGGCGTATTGGAAGCAAAATGAATTACGGTTTCGCAAAGCCAGTTGATATTTGATAACATTTAACTAATATCGCATTCCATATGCCCCTAAACAAATCACAAGCCGAAGAAATCCAGGAAATCCGGGCGGAAACCCGGGAGACCCGCCGTGCCACCGTTCCTGCGCTCGAGGAAATTCTCTATGAGCCGGTGAAATGCCTGGATCATGGGTTTATCCGCGTCATTGATTATATGGGGGATGATGCGGCAATTGTGCAGGCGGCGCGCGTTTCTTATGGCAAAGGGACAAAGAAGGTCAATGAGGATAAGGGGCTGATTAATTACCTGATGCGCCACTGGCATTCGACGCCGTTTGAGATGTGCGAAATTAAATTCCATGTGAAACTGCCGATTTTCATCGCCCGGCAATGGATTCGCCACCGCACCGCAAATGTTAATGAATATTCCGCGCGCTATTCTATATTGGATAAGGAGTTTTATATACCCTCGCCGGAAAATCTCGCGGCGCAAAGCGCGATGAACCGCCAGGGTCGCGGCGATGTGCTCCAGGGGAAAGAGGCGGCGCGGGTGCTGGAATTATTGCGCCAGGATTCCGAGAATGTTTATGGGCATTATGAAGAAATGCTGAATGAGAATTCCGCCGGGGGAAAAATCGAGGAAAATAAATCCGGCCTGGCGCGCGAACTGGCGCGAATGAATCTGACCCTCAATTATTACACCCAATGGTATTGGAAAATCGACCTGCACAACCTGCTGCATTTCCTGCACCTGCGCGCTGACGCGCATGCCCAGTTCGAAATCCGCGAATATGCGAATGCCATGCTGGATGTAGTGAAACGCTGGGTGCCGATTACTTATGAAGCCTTCATGAATAACCGCGTAAACGGCGCCCAGCTTTCCGGCGCCGGGTTGGAGATTGTCAGGAGAATGATAAAGGGCGAAAAGGTAAACCAGGAAACCAGCGGGTTATCGAAGCGCGAATGGGCGGAGCTTGTTAGTTCTTTGAAAGTGGATTTGTAAGCTGCCGCTTTTGAGCAAGCTACGTACTAATTCGTCGCTATAAGCGGCCCCCATCATTGTAGATGCCTACTTGATAAGAAAAGATTCTACTTTGAGCCCAAGTTAACTCAATTGGAACTACTCTAGCAGAAGGCGACACTCCTTCATCACTCCCAGCAGGTATTATAGTATTATCAGCAAAATTATTCGCAGCATCTCGAATTTCATTAATCCGCAATTGTATTTGTTTTACTACACCCGCACTAAAAGCGTTGGCATTAGTCTTCAGATCATCATAATATTTTGCGTCTAAAGATAGAATAAGAGCATCTTTAATATCGTAATAACTTTGAGCAATACTATTTTCTAGCTCTTTCTTTTTACGCATTCTTTGCGGCGCTTGTCCATTTTCTGCAATATCTATCATAGCCTGCTTTAGAGCCAGAACCATTCTTTTCATAACATTCGAAGATTCTATTGCATTCTCAAAATCTCCATTCTTATCTTTATTGCCAATAACATTAGTCAAAACCAAATTTATATCTTCCACCCTTATCGCCATATATCCCCCTTTGATTGATTTCGGCGATACTACCCGGCGATTATTAAGGATTTATGACAGTTTCATGAAGGTTTTATTACATTTCATTATCGCCGGTTTCTTCCGCCGCCGCATAAAACGAATAGCCAATCACCCCCAGCAAACCGGCGGCATAAATGAATTTCAGCAATAATTCGGTGCTTTGAAAACTGCTAAGGACGAACATTAATATGTTTAATCCGAAAAGCGCGGCAAGGGCAATCATGCGCCAGCGCTCCTCTATTTTTTCCGCGAAAAGCAGCGCGAAAATGGCGGTAAAAATATAATAGATTTTCGAGAGGGAGAATAGGAAGAATAGCAGTGCCGCGCCGCCGAGCAGGAAATTTTCGTGATAGGATAATTTTCTTCCCGCCATGAATAACCCGGCAACAGCGCTCACTTGCAATATTATCATAACCGGCAAAAATTCTTCCAGCCTGCCGCCTTTCACCACCCGAAGCCCGCCCGCCAAGAACCCGCGCACCTCGCCTTCCCACAAAAATATATCCTTAAATCCCCATTGCCATATTTCGAAATTTTTAGCGATTACAATTTCCCGGGCGAAATATTCGTGCCAGGCGGATAAGGTGTTTGGGAGTATTATGAAGGAAAGGAGAATGAGGACAAAAATGGAGAGGGAAAATCCGGCGAGGAATTTAATGCCACTTAGAGTTGAATTCTCCGCCCCTTGCGGTGTCATCCCGCCGTAGGGCGGGAGCCATGCCATACCACTTGCGTTGCTCGGGGGGATAGGCATGGATACCGGCCTCTCGCCTCGCTTGCGCTCCGGCGCAGCAGGTCGCCGGTATGACGTGACCTTAATAAAATCACTTATAGCCTTCAAAACATGCGGCACCGCGAAAACCACGGCGAAAGGCCTGATGCAGGCGGCAGCTCCGGTTAATCCGCCGGCCTCTATATCTTTCCCGCTCTTCAAAAAACATGCGGCCATAATAATCAAACACAGCCAATCCATCTCTAAGAGCGAATTGCCGGACCAGGAAAAATAGGGTGCGTAATTACAGCATAACAGGATGGTAAATAATGCCGTGGGCTTAAGGCCGAAGCTGCGGAAAATCATTGCCGCCATAACACCAATCAGCAGTAAATCGGAAAAACTCATTAGAATCATGGCCGCAATATTCGTAGCCGGAAAAATATTAGCTATGATATAGCCAAAGCTCAGCCAAACCGGGCTTTCTGTGAAGGAATCGGTAGTCAATATATTATTCCAGTTCCACCAATTAAGATTCACCGGGCGGCCCTCGAAACTTTTCATTCCCCCTTTGAATTCGAAAAATTTTAAATCTTCCTTGAAATTTTGCCAGCGCTCCGCTGAAAAATTTCCGCGCCACTCGCCCTGCCTGGTAAAAGCATCCGCCACCGCATGCAATGAAGAATCCATGCCCATCCTGATTCGCCCGACGCCGCCCAAGAATTTCGCATCCTCGCTATCGGCGATAATCGTCGCTTCATTCAAATGCGAATAGCCGACTTCCTTAAAATATTTCGCCGTCATATAGCGGTTAAAAAAATCCAGCCCGTGGAAATAACCACCCTGATAATGCAGGAAACCCATATTGAGAAACGCTAATATTGAAACCGCGCCGGTGATGACCAAAGCGCGATTTAAATGTTTTTCATAGCGCTGCAAAATCTGGTAATGCCGCATTAAATGCATAAGCAGTGCCAGCATTATTCCCGCCGCCAGAAGCAAGCATTTAATGAAATTTACATTGGGGTCGAAAAATTTATCGAACATCTTCTATCGCTTTCGGGCTATTAGTTATGCAAGCGGCAACTAGCGTATAAACATAGAGCAGATATACCGACAGGCAGATGACGAACTGGAGCAGCATCGAGGTTTGGTTAAATGAATTTAACAGGAACATGAATATCATTATGCCAAACAGCATCGCCATTCCGCGCGCGCGCCACAGTTGCTCCAGGTGGCTGGCATAAAACGGCACCAGCGTAATCAGATAAACCAGATAATATTTCGTCGGGTTCAAAAACAAGAACACCAGCACCCCGCCAAGCGCGAAACTCTCCCAATATTCCAGGCGCCGCGCCGCCATAATCAGCAGCATAACCGTGGCCACTTGCAGGCAAATAATAATCGGCATGAGCGCATCCAGCCGCACCTGTTTTATTATTTTCCAATTTCCCGGCAAGTTATCATAAACCTCGCCTGTCCACAGGAATATATCGATAAACCCCCAATTCCAGGTGTTCCATGATTCCTTATGCACTTTTAATTTCGCAACAAATTCCGGCCAGCTTCCAAGGTGGCCCGGCACAAAAATCAAGGTGCAGAGAAAAATCGCCGCGCCGCAAGCCGCGGCGGCGACGATGAATTTGCTGCCATTATCGGCCAGAGGATTTTGCCTTCCCGTGGCCAAATCGCTGGGATGCTGGAAAAGCAAATTTTTCATGACATAACCGGCAGCCACCGGCAGGCCGAACAATACCGGGAAAATCCTGAGGCCTGAAGAAAGCGCATAGAATAAACCGGCCGCTTCGGCCTTGCGCATCTTTAGGCAACATATGGCGATTACCAGATAAACTATCCAATCATGCCGCAGCATCGAAGCGCCGGTGAAGGAGAAAACGAAAGTGAATGTCGAGCCCCAATATAGCATCGAAAACAGCGCCGTCTGGCTGTCGAAGGCCTTATAGATGGTGAAGAACATTATGAGCGCCAGGATGCCGTCCATATAAGCGATGAACCACATGCCGAGAGTGGAGCTGGTCGGAATCAGGTTACTGAAAACCCCGGCAATCATCGTCCATACCGGCGAGGGATTATAGCCGAAATCCCCGACAATCCCGCCCCACCATTGCCAATTATGCGGCTGTTTCTGAAACCAGACCAGGTCGCCCTTAAATTCCCGCCACCTTTCATCGGTAAATTTCCCGCGCCATTTAGCCATGGTTTGATGCGCGACAATGCGTGGAACGATATTATAACTAGTTTGATCGCGGATTTCCCTAACCTCAGCCATATAATTATTAGATTCCTCATCGGCCAATATCGTTGCGTCATAAAGATAAAGATATCCCGTCTCCTTAAAATATTTGGAGCCCATATAATAATGGTAAAGGTCATGCGTATGAAAATGCCCGCCGCCGAAATGGAAAAACCCGAAATTATAGAAAGCGAGGAATGAGGTCAGCGCTGCAACTCCAAGGCCGTAATTCAGCTTTTTTTCGAGGCCAACAAGCTGGTGCTTTTTCGCCAGATAAATAAAAAACGCCAGTAATATCCCGCATAGAAGCAGAATGGCTTTTATATGGTCAACTGTGTTATCGGAGAAGCGATCGAACATTTTAAAGTGGTTTGCCCTCGGCTATAATTTTTTTCCTTAACTTGTGATCTTCACCCAAAGATTCCAAATGCAATATATCCATTTTATATATTATAGGCAGGCTCTCCATTTCCCAACATACGCTGGAGAATTCGCTGGAAGTCATCGTGGGCGCGGAGATGGCGATATCAATATCGGAATAATTTTTATAATGGCCCGTAGCACGGCTGCCGAAAATCAATATTTTTTCTATCTTAGGGAATTTTGTTCCAACTTCTTTCAGCCAGCTTGTTACATTTTCTCCTAAACCAAAATTATTTTGGCAGGTCTTTTTTAAGGCGCTCATATAATTCACCGAAAAGCCTCGCTGCATGGTTCTTTACAAAATTATAAACTTCCTTTGCTTTTTCCTCATCGTAAGTATGGCTGGTAATATTGCGCATTTTTTGCAGCTCAGACCATAAATTGCCATCGTCTATTAAACCGGCAACCAAACCTTCTTGCAATGCCTCTTTGGGATACCTAGCCTCAATTTCCTTGCTTTGCAAATTCAATTTTACCGCCTTCCAGGATAATTCGTAAGTAAACTCGAAACGCTGAATAGTCGCATCGCGTACCACTTCATTTTCCTTCATCATAACGATTTCTTTAAGCTTTTCCAAAGCCTTTCCGAATTCCTCAACCCGCTCCTTATAGCGCTCCCAATTCATATCACGTATTCAAAAAACCCCTCAACTTCCGCGACCTGCTAGGATGCTTTAATTTCCGCAGCGCTTTCGCCTCAATCTGCCTTATCCGCTCGCGCGTTACCGAAAATTGCTGGCCGACTTCCTCTAAGGTGTGGTCGGTGTTCATGCCGATGCCAAAGCGCATGCGCAGCACCCGCTCCTCGCGCGGAGTTAAGCTTGCCAGAATCCTGGTCGTCGTTTCGCGCAGGTTCGAATTTATCGCGGCATCAACCGGCAATATCGCATTCTTATCCTCGATGAAATCACCGAGGAAACTGCCTTCCTCATCGCCGACCGGCGTCTCTAAACTCACCGGCTCCTTGGCGATTTTCATTACTTTGCGCACTTTATCGAGCGGCATGGAAAGCTTGGTCGCCAACTCTTCCGGCGTCGGCTCGCGGCCCATTTCATGCAGCATCTGGCGGCTGGTGCGGATGATTTTATTGATGGTTTCAATCATATGCACCGGTATACGGATGGTGCGCGCCTGGTCAGCGATTGAGCGGGTGATTGCCTGCCTAATCCACCATGTCGCGTAAGTGGAAAACTTATAGCCACGGCGATATTCGAACTTATCCACCGCTTTCATGAGGCCGATATTTCCTTCCTGGATGAGGTCCAAAAACTGCAAGCCGCGATTGGTATATTTCTTGGCAATCGAAATCACCAGGCGCAAATTCGCCTCGATCATTTCTTTTTTGGCTCTAGAAGTCACCCGCTCGCCCTTCTGCACGGCGTTAACCAGAGTTTTGAACCGCCCGATTTCCAGGCCCATATCAAGCGCAATCAGCCGCACTTCCTCACGGATACGGTTAATTTCTTCGGCTTCTTTTTCAGCAAAATTCTTCCAGCCTTTTTCCGTGAAACCGGCGATTTTTTTCTGCCATTTCGGGTCAAGTTCCGAACCTATCCAGTTTTTTAAGAATGATTCGCGCTTCACCCCATGGTTTTCCGCGAGTTTCAAGAGCTTGGCCTCCAGCGCGATGAGCTTTTTATTGGTGCCGTAAAGCTGGTCTAATATCGCCTCGATGCGGCTATCATGCACGGTGATGCTTTGCATCATCTCAATCATTTCCGCTTGCGTTTTTTTATAGGATTTATCTTCCTTAAGCGGCGTGGCTTTCACCGGCTTGACGGAAGCTTCCTGAAGATTTTTCTCATGGAAGGTAATCATCTTCTTGGCGATTCTGGTGACTTTCTCAAGCGTCTCCAGAACTTTCGGCAGCAGGGAAGTTTCCATCATGGCGAGTGAAATATTTTCCGCGAATTCATCATCGGCGTCATCGCCATCGCCTTCCGCGGCGCCTTCTTCGCCCTCTTTCTTTTCTTCTTCCTCTTCCGGTTCTTCCTCAGCCACCGGTGGTTTTATCGGCGGCATAATTCCGGCAAACGCCCCAACCTTATTCGGGTCTTCATTCACGCCGACTTCCGCCGCGTAAGTCGCTTCCAAATCAATTACATCGCGCAGCAGCAATTGCCCGGTGGAAAGGTCATCATACCATTTTATTATCTCCTTCATGGTCAGCGGAATCTCGAATAACCCGCCCACCATCATTTCCCGGCCGGATTCTATACGCTTGGCGATTTCGACTTCCTGCTCGCGTGAGAGCAATTCGACATTGCCCATTTCGCGCAGATACATGCGCACAGGGTCATCCGTGCGCGCCGCCGGTTCTTCTTCCTCTTCCACGAATTCCGGCTCGCCCGCCACTTCCAGCATATCGCCTTTTTCAACGACATTGACGCCAGCCTCGGAAAGCATATTCATCACGCCATCCAGCTGCTCGGTGGAAACCTGCTCGGATGGCAGTGCGGCATTCAGCTCATCATAAGTTAAAAACCCGCGCTCCTTGCCAAGCGCCAGAAGTTTCTTGGAAAGCGAGGAGACATTTTCCTTGCTCGCTTTCGCCTCGGATTTGCTTTTCGCTTTTTCTTCCTGCGCTGTCTTTTTCGCGTTTTCCTTAATAGCAGCCTTCTTCTCCTTATCGGAAATTTTTGCGTTTTTAACCGGCGGCGCTATTTTTTCTTTTTTGCCCGGCTTAGCCGCTTTGGGCGCTGGTTTGGCATTTGACTTTTTCTCCGGTTTACTAATCTTCGCTTTAGCTATCGGCTTCTTATTTTCTTTTTTACTTTTCATCTTCTTATTGTTTAAATTTTTATGAATGGTCTTTTTAGCGGGAGCTTTTTTTACAGCCGCCACTTTCTTCTTTACCGCTTTCTTAAGGGCTTTTAGAATTTTTTTATTCTTCACCGGCAGAGGCTTTTTCTTGGCGGCTTTCTTACTCGGCACAGCTTTATTTTTCTTCGCCGCAACCTTCTTTACCGGTTTGCGCGCGGGTTTTTTATTCGCTATTTTTTTCGCTGCTTTCTTAACAACCTTCTTTTTAGCCGCCATAATAAACTCCTTAAAAAAACTATTCTTCTATTTTCAAAATCGTTTCGAAGCTGGTTTTTTCGGCGGCGAAAATACTTTCCAGAACTTTTGCCTGCCGTTGATATTCATGCTGCCGCGCCGCATCCGTTTCTTTTTCGATAAGTTCTTTGATTTTGAGGAGATTATGCCGGGCCACCGAGAACCCCCAACCCGCCTTCGCTTCCTCTAATTCCATCCCAGGGCGCAAGCTTATTCCCGCGCCATTTTTCCCTTTGCCATAGAATATGTGGAGGTTGATGCCCTTTTTTTCAAGATATTCCTGCAAATTTTCGTCCGATCCCATTAAATTCAGGGCGGTATGTTCTAATATAGCGACTCTGGCCTTGTCAAGCGCGGGATGCTTAAATTCCAGATGCGCGAACTCCTCCTCTATCACCGAATCTTCCAGGATTTTCGGGCAATCCAGCACATATTTCAGCAAAAGCAGCTCGGTTAAATGCGGCGGCGACACCTCCGAACGGTTCAATTCCTCAACCGCAGATGTACGTTTTATTGGCTGCGGCTTGGCCTTTTTCTTGCCTGAAGACTGTTGATTCCGACCATATTCGAACAATTTCGTCTTAAAAAACCGGGCATAATAGCTCTTCACTGCTTTATCCTGAATTCTACCGGAAAGGGCGGAAAGCCTGGATTCCAGCGCCGCGATGCGCTCCGGCGTTTGCGGCGGTTCCCCCCCAAGCTCGATATTCCACACCGCCTCGGAAAGCGGCAGCGCCCTTTCAATAGCCTTTCTCATATAATCAGCGCCTTTAGCTTTTATCGCATCGTCAGGGTCGAGGCCTGGCGGCAGAATCACGAATGACAGCGAGTTTCCGGGCGTTAGCAGCGGCAAGTAATTCTCCGCGATTTTGGCCATGGCGCGCTTCCCGGCACTATCGCCATCAAGGCAAATGGTGGGTTCATTCACCAGATTCCATAATTTCTGCAATTGCTGCTCGGTAAGCGCCGTGCCGAGCGGGGCAACGCTATTGGCAATACCCGCTTTATCCATGGCAATCACATCCATATAGCCTTCCACCACCACTATCCGGTTGGTTTTGCGCGCCGGCATTTGAGCGGAGGAAAGATTATAAAGGTTATGGCCTTTTTTGAATATATCGGTTTCCGGCGAATTCAGATATTTCGGCATCTGGTCGCCAAGCGCCCGGCCACCGAAGGCTATAACCTTCCCGCGCTCATCAGTTATCGGGAAAATCAGGCGCGCGCGGAATCTATCATAAGTTTCCCCTCTCTCGCCACGGCCAATCAGTCCCGCACCTTCGAGCAATTCCTCAGCCACGCCTTTAGCCTTGAAATAATTTTTTAAACCAGAGCCATCCGGCGCAAACCCAAGGCGGAATTTTTTCACCTGCTCCGCGCTCAACTCCCGCTTCGCCAGATATTCCCGCGCATGGAAACCGGCGCCAGAGGCCAACTGTTCTTCGAAAAACCGGCAGGCCATTTCCATTATCTCATAAATATCGGAAATCTTTTTTTCCTTCTCCCTGGCCTCCGGAGTAATTACCGGCAAGGCCAACCCGGCCTCCGCAGCCAATTCCTTCACGCTATCTGCAAATGAAAGCCCGGAAGTTTCCATCAAAAACTTCACTATATCGCCATGCGCCCCGCAGCCGAAACAATGGTAAAAACCTTTATTATCGGAAACCGTGAACGACGGCGTTTTTTCATTATGAAACGGGCATAGCCCAACATATTCCCCGCCGGATTTCGCCTGCAAACGCACACGCCTCCGCACCACCCGCGAAGGCGGCAGCACTTGGCGCAACTGGTCAAGAAAATAAGCGGGGAATTTCATCGGAGAAGATATTAATATCCCAATCCATTAACTGCAATCAGCATTATTACCGGCTAAACGATTGTCTATCCAATTCAGCAAGCCTTGCTTGCCATCTAGAGCGAAGAACTTTATCCGAGGATCTAGCCCCATTAATAGATATTAAATTCGGAGCTCCCACTATTTCCAAGGATTCCAATCGAGGAAAATTCATAATGTCTTGAATAAGAATAGAAAGAGCCCTATTCAATTCTAGATTGTTTTGCTGTAAATCGCTGTGTCTTAAATCCAGTCGCATTGAACGAACTTTTTCCCCATTATAAATGATACGCACTTGCCCATGAAGAGAAAAGTGATTACTTACACTCTCCAACTGACTCATGGTACAAACAGTATCTAAATGTTTAATGAAAGTTCCCTTAAGTGCCGTATTAATGGACTCTGCAAAATAAGTAATTATTTCTTCCTTTAGCCTCCTCTCATTTCCTATCATGCTTCGGAAACCATCTACTTCCGCCACTTCCGCAAAACCCTTGCGGAACCGGAACCTAACATTATCCTTATGGAAATAAGAATAAGTTATAAGCTCTGGAAGCTTGTCATCTCTGGACCACTTGCTTCTATGTAAATTTAATAATTCCTGAATTCTTAACGGATCTCCACCATTCATCTGCAGCCTTATAAACTCAGCACGCGGATCCCCGCTATCCTCCAGCCAATCAGCATAAACTAGCCGAATTTCATCATCTTCTTTTTCTGTTAATGAATCATTTCTTAAGTATAGCATCTTAATTTCGGCGAAAATTGATTAAAAATTAATTATAAAATAATTTACTATAAGATCTAATCTAAATTGACTATCCTCAAACGGCAAGTAATATCAAAAAATGGCGGAACCGCAGGCAATAGCTGAAACCGGATTTATCGGTGCATGGGATAAGATAGCGCCCATTCTTAAGGGCAAGGGCGATATCTTTTTCGCCATGGGCATCCTCAGCATTTTGTTTGTGCTGATTTTTCCCATCAATAAAATATTGCTGGATTTCCTGCTCACTATTTCCATCACATTATCCATCCTGATTCTGCTGAACGTGCTGTTCATTAACCGCTCGCTCGATTTCAGCTCATTCCCAACCATTCTGCTGGTTGCCACCATGCTGCGGCTTAGCTTGAACATCGCCTCGGTGCGGCTGATTTTAACCAACGGGCATAAAGGAACGGCGGCAGCGGGGCATGTGATTGAGGCATTCGGCAGTTTCGTCATGGGCGGGCAAGTGGTAATTGGGATAATTATTTTCGCCATTCTCACCATCATCAATTTCGTGGTAATCACCAAAGGTTCGGGGCGCATCGCCGAAGTTTCCGCCCGGTTCAGCTTGGATGCCATGCCGGGCAAGCAAATGGCCATCGATGCCGATTTATCGGCCGGGTTAATCGATGAGGAAACCGCGAAAAGACGCCGTAAAGATCTGGAAGATGAAAGTGCCTTCTTCGGAGCAATGGATGGCGCCAGCAAATTCGTGCGCGGCGATGCGGTGGCCGGTATTTTGATTACCTTCATCAATTTCGTCGCCGGAATTGTCATCGGCGTTGTCCAGCGCGATATGAGTTTTGTCAGCGCGCTGCACACTTACACCGTGCTTTCCATTGGTGACGGCCTGGTCAGCCAGGTTCCAGCACTCATAGTTTCCACCGGCGCGGGCCTGCTGGTTACCAAATCCGGCGTGTCCGGCTCGGCGGAAAAAGCCATTTTCGCGCAACTCAGGAGATATCCGCAAGCAATGGCGGTGGCAAGCGGCATTTTGATTATTATGGCGGTAATGCCCGGCCTGCCGATGATTCCATTTTTGCTGCTTTCGGGGTTAACCGGCACTCTCGCCTGGTATTACCAGAAAAAACCGGTGCCGTTGCCGCCGGAGGAAATAGAGAAAAACAAAAAAGCCGCGGAAGCCGCCGCCGCAGCGCCGAAAGAGGAGCCGGTGGAAACTTCATTGATGATAGATGGCTTGCGGCTGGAACTGGGTTATGGCTTGCTGCCGCTCATCAATTACCAGAAAGGCCACCGGCTGGTTGAGCAAATAAAAGCGCTACGCAAGCAGATTGCCCGCGATATGGGTTTCATCATGCCTTCGGTGCGCATTCAGGATAATATGCAATTGCCCGCTAATACTTATATCATCAAAGTGAAGGATATTGAGTGCGGCCGCGGCGATATCAGGCCGGATATGCTGCTAGTGATGGACCCGAAAGGCGGCAAAATCGCGCTATCGGGCGAAGCCACCACCGAGCCGACATTCGGTCTGCCGGCAATGTGGGTTTCCGAAGGCGCGCGCGAAGATGCGCTGTTCCGCAATTACACGGTGGTCGATCCGCCGACCGTAATCACCACGCACCTCACCGAAGTCATCAAGGAAAATATTTCCGATCTGCTGTCATATGGCGAGACGCAGAAGCTGCTGGATAAAATCGCCGAGGACCATAAAAAGCTGGTGGCCGATACCATTCCGGGGCAAATTTCGGTTTCCGGCGTGCAGCGCATATTGCAAAACCTGCTTGGCGAAATGATTTCCATCCGCGACCTCGCAACCATAGTGGAAGCGATTTCCGAAGCCTGCCGCATCACCCAGAACACCACCGCCATCACCGAGCATGTGCGCACCCGCCTGGCGCGGCAAATCAGCTATTCGCACACCAATTCCGATGGCTTCATCCATATGCTGACGCTCTCGCCGGAATGGGAACAGGCTTTTGTGGAAAGTTTGAGCGGGAAGGGCGAGGAAAAACAATTAACCATGGCCCCAAGCAAATTGCAGGCCTTCATCACCAAAGTGCGCGAGACTTTCGATGCATTGGCCTTACGCGGTGACACCCCAATACTCCTCACCAGCCCCGCAGTCCGCCCCTATGTCCGCGCTATAATAGAACGCTTCCGCCCGGCAACCACCGTCATGTCACAGAACGAAATTCACCCAAAGGTGAAACTGAAGAATTTAGGGGCGATTTAGGTTAGCGGCTTCTTGCTACCGGGCGGAAGGGCATGGTGGGAGCTTTCTGCTGAGGCGAAGAAACATGCTGAACCCAATATCCCGCTTCTCTCTTTTCAAATGGATTGAATATTGCCCTAGGACTCAAAACCCTATCATCGTCAACCGGAATGAAAACATCGCGGATAGTGGGAGCTTGAATATTTTCTTGTGGGAGAGATTGATTATAAGAAATTTCTTGAATCCCAGTTTCTCTCGGTTTTGTTCTTTCCGCTACCGCTTTCTTCCAGCTATCAATCCCTGAATTCCCAGTATTTCCAGAATTATTACCCGCACGCATATTATCGGAGTTATTAGTGCCGGAACCGGAATCTGCCGCCATCCAGCCAAGTTCCCTGGCTCTTGCGGCAGCGAACTTGCCCCAATCTATATTATCGAGTCCACGTTGATTTATATTATTATAACTGGCCATCTCCGGAATATATCATAATTCTTCCGGCTTTTTTAGCCCTATATGCATATGGCATGAAAACTTAATAAAACTGTAATAATTCCCAGCCAGTAAAACTCATAAAATCGCCATAAAAACCTATCAACCTCGCTTCCACCGCCATGCTAGAATCTGCTGCAAAAGCCGGATGTTCTTATGGAAAACATAAGTTATCGCCAACCCAAGAAGGCAGCCGCCGGCCACGGAGACGATTCTTTCAAGAACGATGCTCCAATGAAACTCCGCGCCATGCATGATGATAACCACTGCCGCCAGCGCAATGCGGCTGCTATCCATGATTTTGAATATCTGGCAGAGGATTATGGTGGCAAGCAAGGCCATGGAAATTCCCGCCGGGCCGGATAGACCGAGCAGCAGGAAAGCCAGGCTCGTCGCGCCGCCGGCCAGATTAGCCTTGATGCGTGTCAGCGCCAGCGGCATCGATTCTTTCGCATCGGGCGAGAGCACCAGCATCGTCGAAATAAGAAACCAGCTTATATCCCGGTAATTAAAAATATAGGCCATGGAAAAAACTATAGCGCTACCAATCATGCATTTGGCGCTATAGAGCAGTAGGTTTTTATGGGAGAGGCGCATTTTTTAATGAGTATATGAGTATTTGAGTTAAACTCAGCAACTCATTAACTCACATACTCATATACTTAACTAATGCATTATATCAATCTCATCAATCGACACCTGGTTCCGGCCAGTGTTTTTGGCTATATAAAGCCGCGTATCGGCCATTTTATATAGTTCGGTGCAATCGATATCGGTTCCGGCAACGGCGGCAGCGACTCCCAGGGAAACCGTGCAGCCTAGCGGGGCTTTGTCGGCGCTTGTGAAATTGTGGCGGGCGATGGCTAGACGGATTCTTTCGGCGACCCAGAATGCGCCTTCTATCGGCGTTTCCGGCAGCAATATGCCGAATTCCTCACCGCCTAGGCGCGCCGCCAAATCAGTCTCGCGCAGGCAAGATTTTATCACCGCGGAGAGCTCAATCAGCACTTGGTCGCCCGCCGCATGACCATATGCATCGTTGATTTTTTTGAAATGGTCGATATCGGCGATGATGATGGAAACTTCGCTGTGGGTGCGGTTTATGCGCTTTATTTCATTATCGAGGCGCGAGAAAAATTCGCGCCGGTTGGCTAAATCCGTCAGCACATCGGTATGGGCGATTTTCGCCAGCTCCTCTTTTACCTGGTTCTCAACGCCGATGCGCTCGGTGATATCACGCAGCGTCCCGACCGAACCGATTATGCGGCCGCTTTCATCGAACCACGGATAGGAAATATCGGAAATCCAAATCTGCCGCCCGTCGCGCGTGCGCACCAGATAATCCGCCTGCCATTTATTCACATCCCCGGCCTTGCGCCGTTTTTCCAGTTCTCCGAATGAATCAACCTTCTTCATGCCGCTGGTGACGATGCGCGTTTCCATAATCAGCGAGCGGAAATTCAGGCGCCTCACTTCATCCTCGGTAAACCCGAGCAGCCGCACAATCGCCGGGCTGATGTAATCATAAGTCATAGTGTCGTAGCGCAGCCGGTAAATCGTATCGGAGGAATAAGAGGTGAGGAATTTTATCTCATCCTGCAGGCTCGCAATTTCCTTGGAAACCGCCAGCGGAACCACAGCGGTGGATTCCACCCGCCTGCCAATAGGCCTCAGCGAAAATTTCGGCAGTTTCTGCAATATGGAAGTTCTTTTCTGCTTTTTTGACATCTTTATGCTTTTAACAAGATGTTGTTGATTTAAGGGAAACATAACACAACATGTTGCCGGATGTCGATGGTAAATAGCTTGTGAGAGCGGGGATTATGGGTTGACTGTGGCGAAAATATTACGGGATAAATCTTTACCGGCAAAACTTCGAGATATCCAATCTTGTCATGCCAAACTCCCGGCTACGCCAAGGCTTCGCCGGGCGAGTGATTTGGCATCCAGTTATATAATTTGAGGCGCAAAGCGCCGAATCTGTTTTACTGGATGCCAGCTTAAAGCTGGCATGACAAGATTAAAGTGTGCCTTCCAGCAACCTATTTACCCTTCTCGAAAACCCCCCTGCATCGGAAATATTTTCGCCTTGGATTACCAGCGCCTGATCGAGCAGCAAAAACACCGCATCTTTTATCTCATCCGACGCCCCGGTTTTCACCAGCTTTTCCGCCAGCTTCGCAATTACCGGATGCTCCGGATTAATTTCCAGCACCTTGGCCTGCCGCCCGGGAATCTGGTGTTGTTCGGCCAGGAATTTTTCGAAACGGATGTCGATGCCACCTTCTTCAGCGGAGATGCAAGCGGGGCTATCGGCCAATTTCCCGGTGGTGCGGACATCCTTTACCTTGTCTCCCAAAGTAGTTTTGCAAAAGGCTATGAACGTTGCGATGTCCTTTTCCGGCGCGGCATTTTCTTTTTTCTCTTCCGCCTCGGGTGTTTTTATTTTGCTGAGGTCAATCCCGCTGCGGGTAATGGATTTTAGCTGTTTGCCTTTGTAATCAAAAACCACCGTCGTCCAGAAATCATCGACATTATCGGTGAGCAGCAGCACCTCGATGCCTTTTTGCTTAAAGCCTTCAAGCAGCGGGTTTTCGGCGAGAGCTTCATAATCATCGCCGATCAGATAAAAAATATTCTCCTGCCCCTCTTTCATGCGCGAAATATATTCTTCCATCGAAGTATATTTGGCGGAATCATTAGTGGAATGGAATCGGCAGACTTCCATGATGGCACCCTGGTCTTCCATGCCTTCGCACAAGCCTTCTTTGAAAACCGCGCCGAAATTTTCCCAGAATTTTATATATTCATCGGGCTCAGCCGAGGCTTTTTTCTTAAGCTCCGAGATAACTTTTTTGGTGATGGATTTTTTTATTTTCTGCAAAATGGCGTTATCTTGCAGGGTTTCGCGGCTGATATTGAGCGGCAGATCCTCCGAATCGACAATGCCGCGCAGGAACCGCAAATAAGCCGGGATAACCTTTAAATTTTCCTCAGTAATAAATACGCGTTTCACATAAAGCTTCACCCGTGTGCGCCGCTCCGGATGGAATAAATCGAACGGTTTTACGCTTGGGATAAACAGCAAATTAGTATATTCAATCGCGCCCTCCGCCTTGTTATGCAGCACCATCCACGGCTTATCGCCCGCATGCGCGGTATGGTGATAAAATTCCTCATATTGCTGCTCGGTGATTTTGGCTTTGGCCTTAAGCCACAATGCCGAAGCGGTATTCAAAACCTCCGCCTTGCCATCTTTTTCCACCAGCTCTATCGGCAGAGCGATATGGTCGGAATAAACGCGCACGATGTGCGAAATGCGGTGTTTATCGAGGAATTCCTTGGCGTCCTCGCGGATATGCAGGGTGATTTTGGTGCCGCGATTTATGCTATCACCCGGCCCTTCCGCAACCGTATAATTCCCCTCCCCCGCCGATTCCCAGGCAAACGCTTGCGCCTCACCAGCCTTCCTCGACACCACCGTCACCTTATCGGCCACCATGAACGCAGAATAAAACCCGACGCCGAACTGGCCAATTAATTGCAGTGCATCCTTATCCTTGCCTGCTATCTGCTGCATGAAATTCTGCGTGCCGGAGCGGGCGATGGTGCCGAGATTATGAATCAATTCATCACGGCTCATGCCGATGCCGTTATCGGCAATGGTAATGGTTTTCGCCTCCTCATCGAGGTAAATGCGGATTTTTAATTCGGGATCTTTTTTAAGAAGCGCATCATTAGTAACCGCCTCATAACGCAATTTATCCAGTGCATCCGAAGCATTCGAAATCAACTCACGCAGGAAAATTTCCTTATTGGTATAAAGCGAATGGATAACCAACTGCAAAACCTTGCCAACCTCGGCATCGAACTGCATGGTTTGTTTTTGTAGAGTGTCTTGGGACATATCTTAACCTTTATTTATATTCCAGTTAGATATAATAGCGGGAGAAGCGATTTCAAGTCCCAAGTTGCAAGTCCCAAGTCCCAGGTTTTTTCTTGGGACTTGCAACTTGGGACTTGGGACTCACTTCAATAAGTTTTCCCCAAACTCACTTCCCGATTAATATGCGCATTCAGCACGAACCCGTAGGTAATCAGCGTCATCACAATCACGCTGCCGCCATAGGATAGCATCGGGAGGGGCACGCCGACTACCGGGATCATGCCCATTACCATTGCCATATTGATGAATACATGCACGAATAACAGCACGCTTGAGCCCATCGCAATCAGCCGCGCATAATGGTTTTTGCATTGCAGGGCGATGCGGATGCCGTAAAACATCAGGAGGGCATAAAGGAAAATCACTGCCAGGCCGCCGAAGAATCCGAATTCCTCCGCCACCATGGTGAATATGAAATCGGTGTGTTTTTCCGGAAGAAAATTCAGTTGGCTCTGCGAGCCTTGCAGAAAACCCTTGCCCCAAAAGCCGCCGGAGCCAATGGCGATTTTCGATTGGATGATGTTATAACCGGCACCGAGCGGGTCTTCATTGGGATTAAGGAAAGTTATCACCCGCCGCTTCTGGTAGCCATGCAGATGATGCCAGCCGAATGGAATGACCGCCGCAACGCCGAGCCCCGCCACCACGAATTTTTTCCAACCGACACCGGTTGCGAAAAACATGCCGATGCCGGTCAATAGCAGCACTGTCGCCGTGCCGAGATTCGGCTCTTTCAGAATTAATACGAACGGCAAAAATATCATGAGTCCCGGCAATACCAGCTGCCGCAAATTATCCGAATCACTGGAATGGATGCTGTGGAAATAGCGCGCTAAGGCCAATATCAGGAATATTTTCATCAATTCCGAAGGCTGGATATTAACCGGCCCAAGGTTAATCCAGCGCTGCGCTCCCATGCCGACAAACCCGGCCACCGCCACCATTCCCACGAACACCAACCCGAATATATAGAAAGCATAGGAATAGCGGAACCAGATGCGAATATCCGTCACCGCAATCACCAGCATGATGGGAAAAGCAATAACGAACCGCGCCGCCTGCTTAATCGCCCATGGCTGCATATTGCCCTGCGCCGCCGAAAAAAGCATGAGGAATCCGAAAACCGAGAGGGCAGTCACCACGCAAATCAGCGGCCAATGCAGCTTGCCAAGCTTGTGGTGCAGAAATAATTCATGATCGGAACTAGATTTCCGCTCGCGGAGGAAGTTAGTGGTCATTTTAAGTTCCCTCCTTATTTTCCGAATCGCTACCAGGCTTCACATCCGCCCGCATTTCTTGAATCTTCAGCAATATATCGCGTCCCACCGGAGCGGCGGTGGTGGCGCCGTGGCTGCCATGTTCGATTACGACGCCGACAGCGTATCTCGGCGCCTGGATTGGCGCGTAGGCGATGAAGAGGCCATGATTGCGGTATTTTTTATCGGGCTCTTTGGAGCTATCGGCGCCATGGGCTTGGCTGCGCACCTGCGCGGTGCCGGTTTTGCCGGCCATGGCGAATTCCGGGATATTGATGCGGCTCATATAAGCGGTGCCGCCAAGCTGATTAACCACCATTTCCATCCCTTCTTTCACCACATTCAGGTTTCTCTGCGATATGCCTGGAATATCATCGAACGGCTTTTGCAATTCCTTGAGCCGGTTTACCAGCCTTTCATCGTCAATATTCTCCAGCTGCACATTTTTCAAATATTCACTATCGGTTTTTATCAATCGCGGAATCACTTTTTTGCCACCCGAGGCAATGCGCGCGCAGGCAAGTGCAAGCTGGAGCGGCGTTGTCAGCACATAGCCTTGGCCGATGCCGGTATTGATGGTTTCACCGGCCATCCAATCCTTATTATAGGTGCGCCTTTTCCATTCCTTGCTTGGGATCAAGCCTGGTTTTTCGCCAGGCAATTCAATGCCGGTGACTGTGCCATAGCCAAGCTTGAATGACATTTCGGCGATTTTATCGACGCCCAAACGCTGGGCGGTGTTATAGAAAAACACGTCGCATGAATGGCATAATGCATCGCGCACCGAAAGCGAGCCATGGCCTTCTTTTTTCCAGCAATCGAAGCGGCGGCTGCCCAGCATATAATAGCCTGGGCAGAAAAATGTGGTCGATTCGGTGATGGTTCCGGCCTCTAGAGCTGCGAGCGCCACGCCGGTTTTAAAGGTGGAGCCGGGCGGATATTGGCTGGCGATGGTTTTGTTAATCATCGGCACATCCGGGTTATCGCGCAGTTCCTCCCAAATATCCGTCGGGATGCCGCGGATGAATTGGTTAGTATCAAACCCGGGGGTGGAGGCCATCGCCAGAACATCGCCGGTTTCGATATCGATGCACACCGCACCGCCGCCTTCCTTGGAAACACCGCCAAGCCCAGCCATGCGCTTCACCGCGAATTCCTGCAGGTCGGCATCGATGGTGAGTTGTAAATCATTGCCGCTCTGGCTTTCCTCTATCGATAATTCACGCACCGGCAGGCCATGAACATTAACTTCCACTTTCTTAATACCCGGCTTGCCACGCAGCAGGCTTTCGGCGGTTTTCTCCACCCCGTTTTTCCCGACTTTGAAATCCGGAATGCTGAGCAGCACGCTGTTACCGGTCTCATCCTTCACCGGCCCAAGATAACCGATGAGATGTGCGGAAACCAATGAATAAGGGTAATTGCGCACTTGCCCAGTTTCTATATAAATCCCCGGTAAATCCGGCTTATTGACTTCCAGTTTCGATACCTGATTCCAGGTTAAATATTCTTCAACTAAAAACGGCTCGCGGCTGTGATTCTCGGAAAATTTCTTGCGCATGAACCCGCGTTTTTCCTCGGAAAATTCCAGGAGGCCATATAATTTTTCCATTATTGCCAGCGCTTCCTTATTCCCGTAATGGTCAAACATCGCGCGGTAATAACTGGTATTTTCCGCCATCGCCTTGCCGTTGCGATCGAATATGCGCCCGCGGAACGGCAATACCGGCATGATTTTTATGCGATTACTGTCAGAGAGCGTTTTGAACTCCTCGGACTTTATAATTTCCAGATAATAAAGCCTTCCCACCAGCGAAGAAGTAAGCAGCAACTGCCCCGCCCCCAAGAGCAATGCCCGGCGCTCGAATATTTTTGATTTTATTATTTCACTGCGCATAAGCTTAGTCCCAAGTCTCAAGTCCCAAGTTGCAAGTTCCTTGGGACTAGGGACTTGGGACTTGCAACTCCCTTCTCATCTCCAGCCAACATACCTGAAATTCTTCACCATTGCCAGATAGATCCGGCTGAAGATTAGATGGATTACCGGATAGAAAGTGGCGGTGAAGAACCATTGGATTAATATCGAAATGGAGAAGAATATTTTTGCCGTTACCAGGCAGAATATCAGCCATTGCAGCCCTGAAGCGGCTAAACTGGTGATGATGAATATGCCGTATAAAACCGGAAAGCTTTCCTTGATTAAGAAACGGCGCTGAGAATATATTATTCCCCATAATATCAGGTTTATAACCGCTGATTGCCCAAGCACAGTGCCATTTATCGCATCCTGAAATATTCCGAGAAGCAGGCAGAACCATTGCGGCATGAATTTCGGCACATAAATCGCCCAGAAAAATATCGCCATCACGGCGAAAGAGGGAATGAATTCGGAAATACCGGAAAGCTGGAAGTTGCTGGCGCCGAGAACTATCAGCATTGCCGTAAGCAGCCCAGGCACCGCGGATAATAAATAAAGCCGGAGCCTTAGGGAAAAACCGCGTTTCATTTAACAGGCGCTACGGCCGCGCCGTAATCGACAACGCTCACATAAACCAGCCGCCCCCAATCCACCGCCGGGCGCACGATGACACTTTTATCGTTAATGCTTTCAATATAGCCAATCAGCAGTCCTGGCGGAAAAAATTGGCCGTCACCCGAGGTATAAACTTCTTCGCCGATTTTTATTTTGCTGCCCTCAGGCAGATATAAAAGCTGCAATAAAGGCCCGTTATTACCGACGGCAATCGCCAATTCATTTGCTTCGCCGGTGACAACCGGGATGCGTGAATTAATATCGGTAATCAAGAGCACGCGCGAAGTATTCGTTCCAACTTCCATTATTCTCCCAACAACGCCGTCTTCATTTATGACTATCAATCCTTTGCGAATCCCGGCTTTTTCGCCCTCGGTGAAAAAAGCGCTGCGGATATAAGGCCCGGCGCTTTCTCCCGCTATGCGCCCGGTTATATATTTAATCCCCGGCTCGGCGGTGAAATTCAGGAGCTTGCGCAGCGATTGATTTTCATTGGCAAGGACCAGAGAAATTTCCTGGGTTTTTTTAAGGGAGGCATTTTCTTTTTTTAACTTGCGATTTTCTTTATAGACGCTGGTTATATCGGTTACTTCTTGGCGCAGGTTCGAAAAAAAATCCAGCGGGAGAGAAAGGCTGTTTTGCACCGGCACCGTTATATCGGTTATTTTCGCCCTTATCGCGGAAGTTAAATTAGGATTGGTGCGGCTTAGGAAAATCACCAAGATTGCCGCAAGAACCATCAAAAAAACCGAAAGCCGCCCAAGCAGCGCCTTCAAGGGAAAAATTATTTGGAGCAGGGTTATTCTATTGCGATGATGCATTATGGAAACTGGAAACTAGAAAATGGAAAATGGAAATATTGAGGCGCTTTGCGCCGATTCGATATTTCCAATTTCCAACCTCCAGTTTCCAACCTCCAACCTATTCTTGCTTAAACAATACATGCTTAAACTTCTTCGGGTCTTCGATTACTTTGCCGGTGCCCATTACCACGCAGGTGAGCGGGTCATCGGCTACGAAAACCGGGAGACCGGTAGCGTTGCGCAGCACGGTATCCATGTTATGTAGCAGCGCGCCGCCGCCGGTCATAACTATTCCCTTATCGACGATATCGCTGGAGAGCTCCGGCGGAGTGCATTCGAGCGCCACTTTCACCGCATCAACAATAGCGCTCACCGGCTCCTGCAAGCTTTCGGCAATCTGATATTCGCTAAGCGTCAATTCCTTCGGCACCCCATTAATCAAATCGCGCCCCTTTATCTCCATCACTTTGCCCTTGCCGTCTTCCGGATGGCAGGCCGCGCCGATTCTTTCCTTGATTTTTTCCGCGCTCGATTCGCCGATTAGCAAATTATGGTAACGGCGGATGTAGGAGATAATCGCCTCATCCATTTTATCGCCGCCGACTCGCACTGACCGGGAATAAACAATGCCGCCGAGCGAAAGAACCGCAACTTCGGTAGTGCCGCCGCCGATATCGACAATCATCGAGCCGGTCGGCTCGGTAACCGGAAGTCCGGCGCCGATTGCCGCCGCCATCGGCTCCTCAATCAAATAAACATCCCGCGCGCCGGCTGATTCCGCCGCATCCTGAATCGCCCGGCGCTCAACCGGCGTCGAGCCCGAAGGCACACAAACCACAATCAGCGGCCCTGTGAAACTTTTGCGATGATGCACATTGCGGATGAAGTGCTTTATCATCTCCTCCGCGCCTTTGAAATCGGCGATAACGCCGTCTTTTAATGGACGCTTAGCCTCGATTTCCGCCGGCGTCCTCCCCAGCATCAATTTCGCTTCATGCCCGAAATAATAAGGCACCATTGTGCCGCGATCTTTCAGGAAGGCCACCACCGAAGGCTCATTCAAAACAATCCCCCTGCCCTTCACATAAACAAGAGTATTGGCCGTGCCCAAATCGATGGCCATATCAGAGGAAAACATGCCGAGAAGCTTGGAGAACATTAAATTATATCCCTTATATATTTTTAAATATTAACGGCTAGGTATAACACAATATTTTTGCGGAGCAATAAAGGAGTTGCAAGTTGTAAGTTGCAAGTTGCAGGTTTTTTGTTATTGTTGCAATCAAGGTGCGTCAAATACACCGAACCGTAGTCGGCTCCAACCCGTCAGCTTGGACTTTTAGCCTAACGGCTGGGAGTCCGCTGTCATATAACAGCGCTCCTAGCAATAGGAGTGTGAAAGCAGTGGCCACGAACTACGTGCGTGTGTTTGAGCTCCCAGTCAACCAAGGAGTTAAGAACATGGACCAATATAATTTTCTCGCCGATATGCTAAGCAAATTCCACACTTCTTCCGATATAGTGAAAACCGCGGCGCTAGCCAGTTTTTCAATTTTCTTCGTCACCATCGGCTTCCTGCTGCGCACGATAATCATCTGCGCCAAAGACGCCATTTCCCTCTATATCCTAAACCAGCCCGAAATCCCCAAAGGCAAACTGCTTTATACGCTGGAGATGAATAATGACGAAGAGCATATGCTGGTTTTCCGGCATAAGGATTTAGGGCTTAGTTGCGATAGGGTTGAGTAGTGGTAGCATATCATTCCCGCACTCCCTCCACCGTCATCCCCGCCTTGAGCGGGGATCGCTCCTATCAGCAGTACAAGTGCCGGACGAAGCGATCCCCGCTCAAGGCGGGGATGACGACGCCAAATGCATTTGAGGAATAAACCTTCCTACCCCGCCAACGAAGAAGTCTCCGGTTTCATCTTCACCTTATCCGTCTGCGTCGGCAATTTATTTAGCGCCGCGATATAGGCCATGGCGCTCGCGACTATAGTATCCGTATCCGCCGCCGTGCCGTTGACAATCGTTTCTCCTTGCTGCAAACGCACCGTCACTTCCGCCTGCGCGTCGGTGCCTTTGGTGATGGCGCTTACTTGGTAGAGCACAAGCCGGGTTTCGTCAGTCACCAGTTTTTTTATAGCATTGAAGGTGCTGTCGACCGGGCCGTCGCCGCTGGTTTTTGCCTTATGCGATTTGCCGTCGATTTCCAGCTCCAGTTCCGCCGCCGCCGGGCCTTTTGAGCCGCACATTACCTGCAACGAAATAAACTTTATCCGCTCATCGCCGCGCACCGCCTGGTTATCCACCAGCGCAATCAAATCATTATCGTAAATATCCTTCTTCTTATCCGCCAACTCTTTAAATTTCCCGAACACTTCCTCGAAGGAATTATCGCCGAGATTGAAACCAAGCTCCTGCAATTTGCTTTTAAGCGCATGGCGGCCCGAATGTTTTCCCATCACCAGGTTGGATTTGGTGAGACCGACTGATTCCGGCGTCATTATCTCATAAGTTCCGGCATGTTTCAGCATTCCGTCTTGATGAATGCCTGATTCATGGGCGAAAGCATTGGCGCCGACAATCGCCTTATTCACCTGCACCGCCGCGCCGGTAATCCCCTGCACCAGCCGCGAAAGCCGGGTGATGTGGGTAGTATCGATGCCGGTTGCAAACGGAAATAAATCCTTCCGCGTATGTATCGCCATCACCACTTCCTCCAGCGCCGTATTGCCTGCGCGCTCGCCGATGCCGTTTATCGTGCATTCAATCTGCCGCGCGCCGCTGGTTATTGCCGCCAGCGAATTGGCGGTGGCAAGCCCGAGGTCATTCTGGCAATGGGTGGAAATCACCGCTTTATCGATATTGGGAACGCGGTTTACAAGAGTTTTTATCAATTTCCCATAATCCTCTGGGGTCGCGTAACCCACGGTGTCGGGCACATTCACGGTGGTGGCCCCGGCCTTAATCGCCACCTCGAACGCCTTGCATAAATAATCGACATCGCTGCGCGTTGCATCCATTGCGCTCCATTCGACATTATCGGTGAATTTCCTGGCCAGCTTCACCGTATCACGAATAATTTCCAGCACTTCCTCGCGCGAAAGCCGGAACTGGTATTGCAAATGAATATCGCTGGTGGAAATGAATGTGTGGATACGCCCGCGCCGCGCCGGTTTAATAGCCTCCGCCGCCCGCTCGATATCAGCTACTTTCGCCCGTGCCAGCGAACAAACCACGGCATTTTGCGTGACTTTAGCAATCGCCTTCACCGCCTCGAAATCGCCATTGGAAGCCATGGCAAACCCGGCCTCAATAACATCCACCCCCATAGCATCCAGCGCCCCCGCCACCAGCAGCTTTTCCTCCAGGTTCATCGACATCCCGGGCGATTGCTCGCCATCACGGAGCGTGGTGTCGAAGATGATTATGCGGTTGTTTTTTGTCATATCGGCATTGCCTCATTCAATATTCTATCTTTCAGCAGATGATATATTCCCTCTTCATCGATGACATCGACTTTCCTTTTCAATAAATCCTCGGCATCCTGCTGGAAGGCGATGAAATCCAACAAGCTCCGGCCTTTTTCCATACCAACTAGAAAATCAATATCGCTATCCGGCCCTTCCTCACCCCGCACTACAGAACCAAAAACCCGAACATTCTTCGCCCCATGCCTGGCGGCAATGGCAAGAATAAGATCGCGGTTTTGTTTTATTTCTTCGAGAAGCGGCATGTTATATAGCCTGCAATTGCCCGGTCGTGAGTTTGTGGATTATGCTAGTCAAGAACGTCTGGTAAGGTAACCCTTCCGAAGCCGCCATGCGCTTTACATTATTCAGGTCCGTCTCGGAAATGCGGAAGCTGACGCGGGCGTTTTTCTTGAAATAATCTTTCGCCATCTGCCGCGACTGGGCCACGAATTCATCGTAATCATCAATCCTTTTAAATGGAGCACCACGCTCCAGCGCTTGCAGAAGCTCAAAAGAATCACCATCAATTTCGCGGGAAGGCGGCGAAAATATAGATTTCTTTTTCCTGTTCTTCACGCTCTTTTTTTTCATAATCCATTCCTCCCTAAATAACGTTTGGTCATTTTTCGGCTGGCATACATGGTTTTAAAGAACACGCCTTCCTCATTCCGCACGAAAGGCACCATATAAGCGTAACCATTCAGTTCAATTATATAAACACTCTGATGCTCATACCCTTTTATTTCATTTTCTATCACATCCAGAATATGCCCGTTCTCGATGCAATAAATCGCATCGTCAAAATTCACACCGCGCTCATCCTTGAGAAGAGCATTCTTTTCCGTCGCAAAGTAAAATTCTCTCCTTCTGGTAATTTTGTAATTCATGTTATGACATTACGCACACAAAAGCAATGGTTTTCACCCATCGGCGTTTATTTTATTTTCATTCCGATTATTTGCTAAACTAATATTTACCCTATATATTGGCAAGCTGCAATTTGACCCTAAAAAACCGATGCCGAACCTTAAAACATTCCTGCCAAAATCGCTTTTCCGGCGGTTTCTGCTTATAATTCTAGTGCCGACCGTGCTGGCGCAGGCTATTGCGGTTTATATATTTTATGAGCGGCATTGGGCAAGCGCTGAGCGCAATATGACGGCGGCGGTGGGAGGGGAAATTGCGGGGCTTACACATCTGGCTGAGGAAAAAAACGCGCGCAGCGATGACATGGCCATGAAAATGGCCGCTGACCTTGGTTTCAATATCGCCATCAAAAAGGATAAAAAACTCCCTGAAACCGCCAATTATAGCGGCCTTAGGAAATTGCTGGCGCTGGAACTTAAGCGCCGCATCAATTATCCTTTCACCATCTCCACCGCGCAAAATGAGAAAGAGGAGGAGTTCTATATAGTCCGCATCGATCTTGGCGATAGGCTGCTCCGGATAAAATTCAGCGATAAGCGCCTCAGCAATTCCAGCACTTATATTTTCATCCTGTGGATGGTTGGTAGCGCGGCGCTGCTCCTCATAATCTCCATCCTCTTCCTCTATAACCAGATAAAATTCATCAGCATGCTGGCGAGCGCGGCCTCGGCGTTTGGCAAGGGCCAGGAGATTGAAGATTTCCGGCCGCGTGGGGCGCTGGAAGTGCGCCAGGCGGCGTTGGCTTTCATCAAAATGCAGGAGCGCATCAAGCGCCAGACCCAGCAGCGCACCGCCATGCTCGCCGGAATCTCACATGATTTGCGCACGCCGCTGACGCGCATGAAACTGCAACTCGCGATGCTGGCTAAGGGCGAGGAAATCGAGAATTTAAGCTCCGACATCGATGAAATGGAAAAGATGATTGAGGGCTATATAAATTTCGCCAAGGGCGAGGAGAGCGAGGAATCGCGCGAGATAAAACTCTCCAGCCTGCTCGAATCCACCGCCGATAATTACCGCCGCCAGGGCAAGCGCCTGGATTTGCGCGCGGATAAGAAAAAAGAGCGCCCGCTAAAACTGCGTGAAAACGCCATTAGGCGGATGCTCGGGAACATTATCGATAATGCGTTCCGCTATGGAAAAATAGTGCATATAACGCTGGAAAATGCCGGTAATTCGGCGCTGATTTTCATCGATGATAACGGCCCCGGCATCCCGGAAGAAATGCGCGATGAAGTGTTCAGGCCATTTTTCCGCCTCGATGCCTCGCGCAATTCCGAAACCGGCGGCACCGGCCTCGGCCTCGCCATCGCCCGCGACATAATCCACGCCCATGGGGGTGATATAAAGCTTGATGAGTCGCCTATGGGGGGCTTAAGAGTGATTGTGAGATTGCCGGTTAGTTAACCATGATAAAAACCCCTTCCTGGCCGATACCGTTAGGCGTGAAACCGATTGATTTGGGTTTGGAAAGAATCCGGCAGTTGATGGGAAAGCTTGGAGTCGGCGAAAAAAATCTTCCCCCCGTAATCCATGTCGCCGGAACTAACGGCAAAGGCTCAACTATTGCATTCCTCCGTGCATTCCTGGAGGCTGCCGGATATTCGGTGCATGTTTATACTTCGCCGCATCTGGTATATTTTAATGAGCGGATAGTGCTGGCCGGCAAAATGATTTCCGATGAATTTCTGGGCGAGGTTCTGGCTGAATGCAAAGAGGCTGCGCGAGATATTCCGGTCACTTTTTTCGAAGGCACCACTGCCGCGGCATTCCTGGCTTTTTCGCGCATACCGGCGGATATATTGCTGCTGGAAACCGGAATGGGCGGGCGGCTGGATGCAACCAATATAATAGAAAAACCGCTACTAATTATAATAACCCCCATTTCGCTGGACCATATGGCTTATCTGGGCGATACGCTGGTAAAAATTGCAGGAGAAAAAGCGGCGATAATGAAGCCGAGCGTGGCTTGTGTTTTGGGGAAGCAGGAGGCTGCGGCGGCTGGGGTTATAGAAATGGTGGCACGGGAGAAAGGGGTGGAATTGTTAAGGTTTGGACATGAATGGCGGGTGGAGAAAACACTGCTTACTTCTTCTTCCATCAGTGCCTTGTGTTTTGTGCCTTGTGCTTCGTATTTACAAGGCACAAAGCACAAGGCACAAAGCACTGATGAGGAAGAAGGCTTCAAATTTATTTCAAATGACCGAACCATAAACCTTCCCTCCCCTGCCCTGCCCGGCGACCATCAATTATTAAATGCCGGTGTCGCAATTGCCGCACTGGAAAAAATGCCCGATTTCAAGGTTTCCCCGCACCATATAATAACAGGATTAAAATCCGTAACCTGGCCGGCGCGGCTGCAACATTTAACCACCGGCCGCCTCACCGAAATGCTGCCCGGTAATTATTCATTATGGCTGGATGGCGGGCATAACCGGGCAGGCGGAGAGATTTTGGCAGAGTGGTTAAGAGCTGTGCACAAAACTCACAACGTCGTCATCCCCGCCCTTAGAGCGGGGATCGCTTCGTCCGGCAATACGCATATGACGATAGGAGCGATCCCCGGTCAAGCCGGGGATAACACCCATATGTTTCATCACGCACATACTCCGGAAAAAATATACCTAATCTGCGGAATGCTCCGGGAAAAGGAGGTTTCAGCATTCCTTGAAAATTTTTCCGGTATTGCCGATGAACTTTTTGCCATCACCATTCCGGATGAAGAAAAGGCCCTGCCTGCCGCCGAAATCGTCCAAATAGCCATGGCGGCCGGGATAAAATCGCAGGCTGCAACGGGGATTTCCGACGCTCTCGAAAAAATTTCGCGTTTGACAACCTCGCCGGCTCTTATATTAATCTGCGGTTCGCTTTATCTGGCGGGGGCGGTATTGGAAGAGAATAATAAACATGGATAGCAACCGGAGACTCACGGAAAAATTATTGCGCTATTGGCTGCAACTGCGCGGTGAAAAACCTTTTCCGCCGGAGAGCGCTATCGATAGGAATATTCTTGCCGATATATGGGAGAGTTGTTTTCTGGTGAAACTCGGGGCCTCGGCAAATAGCTATACCCACCTTGGCAAAAACTTAATTGAGGCTTTCGGCGGCGATATGACCAAGGCCGATACCGCCTTGTTCCTCGCTTCGCCTTTCACCGCTTATATCGAGGAGAATTTCACCGAAGCAGTAAAAACCCACAAACCGGTGACCGATGAAGGCCTGGAACCGAACTCGCACAAAGCCATGATCAAATATCGGGTGGTTTTATTGCCGCTCGGCGATAAAAAAATTACTCATATATTAGGCGCGATGCGCTGGCAGAAATCATTATGATCAAACCTTTAATTTCACGGCGGGCAGGAAAATTATCCGGCGAAATCACGGTTCCCGGCGATAAATCCATCTCGCACCGCGCGCTGATATTGGCCTCCCAAGCGGTCGGCCAATCGGAAATCACCGGGCTCTTAGAGAGCGAAGATGTAATCCACACCGCAAAAGCGCTGGAATTAATGGGCGTCGAAATTCATAAAACCAAGGATGCATGGCGCATCGATGGCGTCGGCACCGGGGGGTTATCGGAGCCGGATGATATTTTATATATGGGCAATTCCGGCACCGGAACTCGGCTAATGATGGGGCTTTGCGCGACTCACGGCTTCACCAGTTTTTTCAGCGGCGATAAAAGCCTAATCAAACGCCCGATGCTGCGCGCTATTACGCCCTTAAAAAAATTCGGCGCGGAATTCATTACACGTGAAAAAGGGCTGCTACCGCTCGCCGTCATCGGCGCGAAAAATCCCATGCCGATTTCATATGAATTGCCGGTAGCCTCCGCTCAGGTAAAATCCGCCATTCTGCTCGCCGCGTTAAACACTCCCGGCAAAACCACGGTAATCGAAAAAACCCCGACGCGCGACCATAGCGAATTGATGATGAAATATTTCGGGTTCGATATAGAGGTGAAAAAAAATGGCGGGGCGCGCGAAATTACCCTCACCGGACAAGCGGAAATCGGGCCGAAAAAAGTCGTGGTGCCGGGTGACCCTTCTTCCGCCGCATTTTTGGTGGTGGCCGCATTAATCGTGCCTGGCTCGGAAATCATCATCAAAAATGTCTGCATAAACCCGGAGCGCATCGGGCTTTATACCAGTTTGCAGGAAATGGGGGCGAAACTGGAATTCCTAAATACCCGCGAAAATGCCGGAGAGAAAATCGCCGATATCGCGGCAAGATATAGCGAACTAACTGGCACGGAAATCCCAGCTGCCCGCGCTCCTTCCATGATTGATGAATACCCAATCCTCAGCATTGCCGCCGCTAGGGCCAATGGCAAAACTATAATGCTCGGGTTAGAGGAATTGCGGGTGAAGGAAAGCGACAGGCTCACCGCCATCGCCGAAGGATTAAAAGTTTCTGGTATGGAAGTTATGGCCAGCGAAAATTCCCTAACCGTAACCGGAGCTAAAAACATTCCTGGTGGAAAAACTATTGAAACTCATATGGACCATAGAATTGCTATGTCATTCGCGGTTTTAGGCATGGTTTCGGAAAAACCGGTAACCATCAATGACGGGGCTATGATTGATACAAGTTTTCCGGGGTTTGTGGAGTTGGTTAACGGCGTGGGGGGGAATATTGAATGAAAAAACCCCTCCTCATAGCCGTAGACGGCCCGGCGGCAAGCGGCAAGGGAACGCTAGCCAGGAAAATTGCTGGATATTTTGGCATTCCATATCTCGATACCGGGAAGCTTTACCGTTATGTGGGGTATCGTATATTGCAAAAAGGGCTGGATGCGGAATCATGCATATCCGGCCCGAATTTAAGCTTGGCGCTGGAGATTGCGCGGGGAATAACGCCGGAGGGGCTGGATAATAAGGAACTCAGCCGCGAGGATGTCGGGCAGGCGGCTTCGATAATTTCGGCGGTGCCGGAGATTCGCGCGGCTCTGCTGGATTTTCAGCGTAGCATCGCCAAATCGCCTGGAGGGGCGGTTTTGGATGGGCGGGATATTGGCACCGTGGTGTGCTCCGAGGCGGATTTTAAGTTGTTTATCACCGCCAGCCTGGCCGCCAGAGCAGAAAGACGATATAAAGAGTTGCAAAAACTAGATGGAGAGATTATATATACCGCCGTCCTGGAGGATTTGCGCTTAAGGGATGAACGGGACAGCAAACGAAAAATCTCTCCCCTAATCCCCGCCAAAGGCGCTATCCATATCGATACTACCGATATGGACGAAGCCGCCGTTTTCGAAAAAGTATTATCGATTATATTGGCCTGATCTTCCGGTTTTTTTAACTCTAGCCCCTTGGGTTAAAGTTAATGAGTTAATGAGTATTTGAGTATATGAGTCAATTTCACTCATCAACTCATCAACTCAAATACTCATTAACTAGCCAAGTTACAAAGGAATACCAAAAAATGCCAAAAAACACCGCCGCTCTCGCCGCACGGGAAAAAGACCCGCAGGAATTTACCACTAACGAAAATTTTGCCGATCTGCTGGAGGAATCATTCCACAGCCATAAAAAAGAAGGCGATGTCGTCACCGGACGCATCATCGGCATTGAAAAAGATATGGCGATTATCGATATCGGCATGAAAACCGAGGGCAAAGTTCCCTTGCGTGAATTCAGCTTCGGCGGCAAGAATGAGCTGAAAGTCGGCGATGAAGTCGAAGTATTTTTAGAGCGCGTGGAAAACCGCTATGGCGAGGCTATCCTCAGCCGCGAAAAGGCCCTGCGCGAAGAATCATGGGTGAAATTCGAGAAGGCGCATGAAGCAAATCAGCATGTCGAAGGCGTCATTTTCGGGCGCGTAAAGGGCGGCTTCACCGTCGATTTGAATGGTGCCGTAGCGTTCCTGCCGGGCAGCCAGGTGGATGTGCGGCCGGTGAAGGATATCACCCCATTAATGGGCATTTCGCAGCCATTCCAGATTTTGAAAATGGACCGCAAACGCGGAAATATAGTGGTTTCCCGCCGCGCCATATTGGAAGAATCACGCCAGGGCGCGCGCGACGAACTGCTCGCTCAAGTCCAGGAAGGCCAAGTGCTGGATGGCATAGTCAAGAATATCACCGATTACGGCGCATTCATTGATTTAGGCAGCGCCGACGGCCTACTGCACGTCACCGATATTTCCTGGAAGCGCATCAGCCATCCTTCGGAAATATTGAAAGTCGGGCAAAATATCAAAGTCAAAGTCATCAAGCACAGCAAGGATACCGGCCGCCTCTCGCTCGGTATGAAGCAACTGGAAGAAAGCCCATGGGTCGGCATTGAGAGCAAATATCCGCTCAAGGGCAAATTCAAGGGCCATGTCACCAACATCACCGATTACGGCGCATTCGTGGAACTGGAACCGGGAATCGAAGGCCTGGTGCACGTTTCCGAAATGAGCTGGACGAAAAAGAACAACCCGGCAAAAATCGTTTCCGCCGGCCAGGAAGTGGATGTCACCGTGCTCGATATCGACCCGGAAAAACACCGCATCAGCCTTTCCATGAAGCAATCCACGGATAATCCATGGGCCGCCTTCGCCGAGAAAAATAACCCCGGCTCCAAGATGGAATGCGAAATCAAGAATATCACTGATTTCGGCCTGTTTGTCGGCCTGGATGCCAATATTGACGGCCTGGTGCATGTTTCCGATTTAAGCTGGAACGAAACCCCGGAAGAAGCAGTGAAAAAATATAAGAAGGGCGATAAAATCACCGCCATGCTGCTTTCGGTTGACCCGGAAAAAGAGCGCATCAGCCTTGGCATTAAACAGCTTGAGCATGACCCGTTTGATCAGGCAGTTGGCGCTTTGAAAAAAGGCTCGGTATCGACTTTCCTGGTTACCGCAATAAATGACGAAGGCATCGAAGTGCAAATAACCGACGGCGTTTCCGCTTTCATCAAGAAAAACGAGCTTTCCAAGGAACGCGTGGAGCAGCGCCCGGAAAGGTTCGCCGTCGGCGACCGCATCGACGCCAAAGTGATTTCAGTCGAGAAAGCCACCCGCAAAATCAGCCTTTCGATTAAAGCTTTGGAAGTCGAAGAGCAGAAGAAGGTTATTGCTGAATACGGCTCAACCGACAGCGGCGCTTCGCTTGGGGATATCTTAGGCGTAGCCTTGAACAAATCCAAGGCGAAGGAAAAGAAACCTGAAGCCAAGGAAAAGGAAACCAAGCCGAAGGCTAAGAGCAAGAAGTCCGCGGAGTAGTTTTTGGGTTATCCCCGCCTCGAGCGGGGATCGCTTCGTCCGGCATATTGTTATTGCTGATAGGAGCGATCCCCGCTTAAAGCGGGGATAACGTCAGTATTTACACTATTATACCACCCGCAAAGCCGCGGCGACTTTCCTTTCTTCAGCCAGCAAAATATTATAAGTGCGGCAGGCAGCGCCAGTATCCATAACTTCCAGGGCGATTCCGGATGCGCGTAAAATTCTGCTGATTTCCGGAGTGGGAAAAATCATTTTTTCTCCTGAGCCAAATAACAGAATCTCAACTTTTTCCTTTGCAGCGATTATCTCAGAAAAATCTTCCGGCAAAACTTCCGTCCCAATATTCCATGGAATAACCTTGTCCGGAAACACTATCACCGACGAATCATAACGCCGCCCGCTTATATTGAAGCCGCCATTTCCGTATGAGGTTATGACTTGGCTTTCTTTAGTGATGAGGGGGGTGATGTCGGTCATAGTTAGGTTTCAGGTTTCGGGTTTCAGGTTTCGGCTAGGTTTCTTTGCTAAAACCTGAAACCCGAAACCTGAAACCTCAAATAGGAATCCTCTTCGGCTTAACCTTCTTCAGCCACACCACCACCATTAGCCGGGTCAGCATGATGGCTGTAAATAGAGAGGCGAGGATGCCGATGGTGAGGGTTACGGCGAAGCCTTTTATCGTGCCGGTGCCGATTATATAAAGGATTAAAGCCGAAATCAGGCCGGTGATGTGGGTATCGATAATCGTTTGGAATGCATGGCGGAAGCCGTGATCCACCGAGGCTATCGGCGTTTTGCCGGAGCGGATTTCTTCTCTGATGCGCTCGAACACCAAGACGTTGGTATCGACCGCCATGCCAAGCGTGAGTACGATTCCGGCGATTCCCGGCAGAGTCAGCGTTGCCTGGAACAGCGCCAGGGCGGCAATAAGCAGCATCACATTAATGATGAGCGCGATGTTGGCAAATAGGCCGAAGAGGCCGTAACTTAAAATCATGAACAGTGACACCAGCGCCGTCCCAATGAGCGCCGCTTTCGCCCCAGCCGCGATGGAATCCGCCCCGAGGCTTGGGCCGACTGTTCTTTCTTCCAGCACTTTAATCGGCGCAGGCAAAGCGCCGGCGCGCAGCAGCAGCGCCAAATCGCTCGCTCCCTGCACAGTGAAATTACCGGAAATCATCCCCGAACCGCCCAGTATCGGCTCACGGATAACCGGCGCACTGATTACTTTTTCATCCAGCACGATGGCAAATGGCTTGCCGACATTTTCCTTGGTGATATCGCCGAATTTCCGCGCGCCGATATTATTGAACCGGAAACTCACCACCGGCATGCTGCCCTCGAAGGAAGCGCGGGAATCGACTAGCATATCACCGCTTAAAATCGGCTGCTTATGCACCGCATAATTCCGTGTCACGCCTTGGGTTTCATGCTCCTCACCCGGCAAAACTTTGATATCGCCAGTCGGAATAAAACTTTCGCCGGGAAAAGGATTAGTCTCATCCATTAAGTGAAAAGTAAGTTTTGCCGTTTTGCCGAGCAGGTTTTTCAAAGCTTCCGGGTTATCAAGCCCCGGCACTTGCAATAATATTCGCAAATCGCCCTGGCTTTGGAGAATCGGCTCCTTGGTGCCGGTTTCATCCACCCGGCGGCGCACGATTTCGAGCGATTGCTCAACAACTTTTTTCTTGAGGTCTTTAATCGAATCATCGCTATAATTCACCGAGAATCCACCGCTCGGAATTTGCTCGATATGGAGCTCGCGCGAAATATCCTTTATCACCTCCGGAACTTGCTCGGTATCCTTCTGCTCGCGCAAGGAGAAAAACACCCGGTTATCCTTCACCACAAAATTCTGATAGCCGATTTTTTTCGCGCGTAAGGCGGATTTCACTTCTTCGGCAAGATTCTGCAATTGTTCCTTAAGATAATAATCAAAATCCACTTCGAGCAGAAGGTAAGAGCCGCCGCGCAAATCCAGCCCGAGATTTATACGGTTAAGATTCAAAGAACCGGCCAGCCGCTCGCCCGGTTTCTCACTCAGAAAATTCGGCAGCGCGATAATAAACCCAACCAGGCAAACCGCGAATACCAGGAAAATTTTCCACTTGGGGAAATTCAGCATGATAAATTACTGTTTACCATCGGAAATCGATTTCGTCAGCACTTCGCTAATGGTGGATTTGATGACTTTCACTTGAATATCCGGCGCGATTTCGATGGAAACCATATTCGGCTCGATATCAACTTTCTGCACAGTGCCAACTATGCCGCCGCTGGTAACAACTTTATCGCCGCGCTTTAAGCCCCCCAGCATTTCCTTATGCTCGCGCAATTTCTTCTGCTGCGGGCGAATCATCAGGAAATAAAAAATCACCAGGATTAACAAATAAGGCGCAAGGGCCAAATAATTAGAACCCATAGCCGCCGGAGCGCCGGAATCCGCAAAAGCTTCATTTACTAAAAACATTAAACCACCAATCCTTGAAAAACAGATAATATTTATGAAAACGGAATATAGTCAGCGAGCTTAAAATATGCAATCAGCTTTTATTTTGAAAGAAACCTAAAAATATTAGGCAATTAACACCCCCTAAGAATAAACCATTCTTCCCATAGCTGATGCACGAAAAACCTAGTCACATTTTTATCTTATGCCTTTTCCAAATAGCCCTAGTGAACTTTATAGTTAATATTGCACTTAAAGTGCACAGGAAATAGCCTCTACATTAATTGGTTAGCTTTACGGCTGGAAAAATATGGGGCCCTTGAGATTTCATGCATAACCCCTGATTCTTCTCCCCAAAACACTTGCAGAAAATAGAGAAAAATAGTAGTATTCCCATATAAAATCTGTTATCAATTTGATCTCGCATAAACCCTAGGAAATCAGACATAATGAGCACAGTTAACCTGCCTGTTTTATCCACCGAATCCGGCTTGTCGCGCTATTTGCGGGAAATCCGCAAGTTTCCGATGCTGGAGCCGGAAGAGGAATATATGCTCGCCAAAGCTTTTGCCGACCGCGGCGATATCGGCGCGGCGCATAAGCTGGTTACCAGCCATTTGCGGCTGGTGGTGAAGATTGCCGGGGGTTTCCGCGGTTATGGCCTGCCGCTGGTGGAGCTGATTTCCGAAGGCAATATCGGCCTCATGCAGGCAGTGAAGAAATTCAACCCCGAAGCCGGTTTCCGGCTTTCCACTTACGCTATGTGGTGGATTAAGGCGGCAATTCAGGAATATGTGCTGCGCTCTTGGTCGCTCGTAAAAATGGGCACTACCGCCATTCAGAAGAAATTGTTTTTCAATCTGCGCAAGCTGAAACACCGGCTGGATGCTTATCATGACGGCGATTTATCGCCCGATGAAGTGAAGAATATAGCAACCGAACTCAGCGTTCCGGAAAGGGACGTGATTGATATGGACAGGCGGATGAAGGGGAGTGATTATTCCCTTAATAAAACCGTCGGTGGGGATAATGACGATGAATGGGGCGATTTCATAGCCGATAAGGCCGAAAGCCATGAAACCATCTATGGCGAGAATGAGGATATGGCGCAGAAAAAACTTATGCTCGCCAATGCCATGCAGGATTTGAACGAGCGTGAGCGCGATATTTTGCAGCAGCGCCGCCTAGCCGAGGAACCTGCCACGCTGGATGATTTAAGCCGGATTTATAACATCTCCAAGGAGCGCGTCCGCCAGATAGAAAACCGCGCCATGGAGAAAATTCAAGTGGCTATGCTGGAAGAAGCGGCGGCTTGAAGGCTTTGTTATCCCCGCCCCCGTGCGGGGATCGCTCCTATCAGCGATACGATATGCCGCACAAAGCGATCCCCGCTGTAAGCGCGGGGATGACGGCGGCATTATTAAGTATTTGTATTAGTAAGTTTTAGAAAAATATTTTACATCCCCGAAAATATCTTGCTTAAAAGGCTCTTCCTGGTTTTGAGCGGCGTGTAATCATGATGTTGCTCCTCTCTAAGGTCATTGATATATTGGAGAGAAGTTTTGTTGCCAACTTTACCGGTGCACATAATTTTTTTCCTTTATATTTATGTTAATAAAATTAGGTTATAAAATTAATATTATCGCTAAATAGTTAATAAATCGTTAATGCGTATCAATTTTTTGTAAAATTCTTATAAAATTTTATTTATATCCATCGCCTCACAAGAAAAAATGTTAAATTTCATTAACTTAAGCCGGTTTAATTATTTCGCAAAACTCCTGCCTTTTTTTACTCTGGCGGCAATTATCCTTATCGGCACCGGCATTTACCTCGCGCTTTTCGCCTCGCCGCCGGATTATCAGCAGGGGGAAACGGTGCGTATTATGTATCTGCATGTGCCCTCGGCCTGGATGGCGCTGTTTATATATTCGATTGTGGCTCTGGCCGGGGCTTCCGGGCTTATCTGGAAAAACCCGTTATCTTATATATTAGCAAAAGAGGCAGCGCCGCTCGGTGCTGGTTTTACGCTTATAACCCTGATTACCGGCTCACTCTGGGGCAAGCCGATGTGGGGCGCCTGGTGGGTGTGGGATGCGCGGCTGACCTCGGTTTTGATATTATTTTTCCTTTACCTCGGATTCATTTTCATGCTCGGCGCTTTTGAAACCCGCGAGCGCGCGGAAAAATCAGCGGCGGCCCTGGCGATAGTGGGATTCATCAATATCCCCATCATAAAATTCTCCGTCGATTGGTGGAACACCCTCCACCAGCCCGCCAGCGTGCTGAGACTCGGCGGCCCGGCGATTCACCATTCGATGTTATGGCCGCTTCTGGTGATGTTCGCAGGGTTCGTTTTTCTGTTTATTTCCCTGATTATAATAGGGATGCAGGCGGAAATCATCGAGCGGAAATTGCTTAGAAAAACCTCGTAGAAATAACTTTACATATTATAATCAACGGGTAAAATTCCCGGCAATTAATAACTATTAATTGGAAAGCCAATGACCTACATCGTCACCGAAGCCTGCATAAAATGTAAATATACCGATTGCGTGGAAGTGTGCCCGGTGGATTGCTTTTATGAAGGCGAGAATATGCTGGCGATAAACCCAGATGAATGCATCGATTGCGGTGTGTGCGAGCCGGAATGCCCGGTTGACGCCATAAAACCCGAATCCGACGAGCTTTCCAAATGGCTGGAAATAAACCGCGAATATTCCGCCAAATGGCCAAACATAACCGTAAAAAAAGACCCCGACCCACAAGCCGAAGCCCATAAAACTGAGGAAGGGAAGTTTGAGAAGTATTTCAGCGCTGCAGCGGCAAGTTAATTCCTTCTCCTAAATCTTGGAGTCTTATCCCATTTTAGCCCGCCGCTGCGAAATCTATCGCCTATCAGCTGGTTAAAAGTAGTGCGGCTGATGGCAACCAGGCTGACAATGAAATTCATGAAATTGAGCGGCAGCAGCAATATCCGCTTGCGCCCGCCATCCAAATATACCGCGGCGGCGATTTCGAAATAGGCGACGAAATTTCCCGAAGCGCCATAAATTATCAGGCTGAGCATCGGCCAGAACTCATGTAATGGATGCAGCCCCAGCTTATAAAACACCACTACCAGCAGGAACCAGCCAATCATCACTATCGGCGATAATATATAAACGGCAAGCAGGAGCAGCCCGTCCAACCACTGCGCAAGCGAAACCTCGCCACTCATTATCACCTTTCCGCATTGCTCGAACATAACCTGATTATGCCCCTTGCCCCAGCGCATGATTTGCTTGATGCGCGCCGGCCAGGTTTGCGGCGCTTCTTCATAGCATTCGGAGTGATTATGATAGGCCGTTTTCCAGCCCTTTAGCAGGGCGCGGTATGTGAGGTCGGTATCCTCGGCAAGCACATCGTCCCGCCAGCCGCCTATGCTCTCTAACATGCTTTTCCTAACGCCGCCCACCGTGCCGCCATATTGCGGCACCATCTGCATATTCATGCGCGCCTGCTGCCCCACCTGGTAACCGGCCGAACGTTCGAGATCGATAAGGCGCGTTAAAAGGTTATAATCAGTATTATAAGGCACGACGCGCCCCATGACGAGGCCGATTTCCGGATCGAAAAACGCGGTGGTTAATTGCTTTATCAGGCCGCGGCCGGGAATATAATCAGCATCGAATATAATTAATATTTCCCCGGTGGCATATTCGGTGGCGTCCTTGAGGGCGGCGGCTTTCCCAGGCTTCCCTTCGGTGCGGTGGAAGGCCAGGAAGCGCTCAGGGTAACGCTCGGTGAATTCATCGAGAATTTCTTTAGTCGCATCGGTGGAGCGGTCATTGGCGATTATTATTTGCAGCTTATCCTTGGGGTAAACGACATTCAGTAATGCATTCAAGGAATGCTCTATCACCGCCTCTTCATTATGCGCCGCCACCAGAATGGAAACTTTCGGCCAATCCGCCGTTTCTATATCGATGTAAGGATGCCGCTGACGCCCGAATAAACGGTTCACGGTAAATGAATATTGCCTGACCATATAAATGGTTATCACCACCATGATTACGCAGACAAAATAATGTACGAATCCAACAAACAGCATTAATATAAGTTCTTTATTATTTCGCCGCCAGGAAGCGCATTTCTCTATACGCTGCTCAAGCTTACAAAAGGTTCAAAGACTATTATATATTTATACTAACTTTCCGTTTAAAGCGCGGTTAGCCTTTCCGATTCTTTCCTTTAGGATGTTTTTTTTATCCCGCGTTACCGCTTCAAGGCAAATAGTGCACTGGGTCCACCAGTTTTTTCTTTTTCCGTAAAACCAAATGCAGTTGCGGTTTTTTATGCTCGTTATTAGCGCCGATATAGCCTATAGCCTCGCCTTGCGCTATGAAATCGCCCTTCTTTATATCAGCCATTTTACTATAGGAATAAGCGCTAAACCAGCCGCCGTAATGGCGCAGCACCACCAGGTTACCAAAGCCTTTGACGTTGGTGCCAATATATATTACTTCGCCGTCGGCGATGGCTTTCACTTCCTCGCCTTCGCTTCCTGCAATATTAATTCCGTTATTGAACATACCGCCGGAGAGAGGCCCATATTTTGCCACCACCTTGCCTTTCAGGGGCCAGATGAATTTCTGCGGCCTTAATTCTTTGATTTGCTTTTTAACCGGCAGCGGCTTTTCCGGAGGCTGCGGGGTTTTGACCGCATTAGAATTCATATTTTCCTGCGCCACCACAGGAGTCGGCACCGCTTCCACAGTGGGAGAATCAATTGGCTCCGCCACTTTCCCGCCCGCCACAGGCAATCGCAATTGCTGGCCCTTATGCACTTCATATGGCGGCAGCAAATCATTAGCCGCGATAAGAGCTTCCATATTCACATTGAGCTTCTTCGAAATAAGGAACGGCGTATCCCCAGTCTTCACAATATAAACCCCGCCCGGCGGATATTTTCCATGGCTCTGCGCATGATCCTGGAGAGTGCAGGCTCCAAGAGCAATTAGCATAAATATTAACCCTAACTTGCCATTCCGGCGAAGGCGGTAATGGCACTTAAGAAGCGATGGAGAATTAACTCCAAAAATATTAAAATAAATTTTCATCTTTATGTCGGTTGTAACATAAACTAATAAAGGTGGAATGAATTGTAAAATATTATAAATGCCTTATTACCTGACAGAATTTTCTAAAGATTGGGAAATCATTCTTCTTTCTCTTTCTTCAAAGGGGGAATTTATCTCGGTTATAAATGCCCATGCTTAAAATCGCGCATCGCGGGGCTTCCGGTTATGCGCCGGAGAATACTATCACGGCTTTTGCGCGAGCGCTGAAAATGGGGGCCGATGCCATCGAGCTCGATGTGCATATGGCGAAAACCGGCGAAATTATGGTGATTCATGATGCAACGGTGGAGCGCACCACTGATGGTCATGGCCAGGTCGGTGATAAAAGCCTGCAAGCACTGAAGGAACTGCGGGCAGCCGATAATCAAACGATTCCGACATTGAAGGAAGTGCTGGATTTCGTGAATAACCGGGCGGTTATTTTTATTGAAGTCAAGGTGAGCGGAATTGCTAAAGAGCTTGGCCAATTAATCGAATCCGAAATTCATTCCGGCAAATGGTCGCGAGAAAAATTAATCGTTATTTCCTTTAATCACGATGAGCTGCGGGAATTGCGCAAGCATTTTCCGAAAATCCTAATCGGCGCCAGCTTCGATAAAATCGCCTCATGGAAAGATGCCAATGCCAAAATCGCCGATTTTTCTCCCGAATGCCTTGTCGTTTTTGTGGATAAGGCCGATGAACATTTGGTGAGGGAAATTCACTCGGCAGACATGAAAATCCATGTCTGGACGGCAAACACTCCGGAGCGCATTAAATATGCGAAACTCTTGAAAGTTGACGGAATAATGTCGGATTATCCTGATAGGTTGTAGAGTCCGTCATCCCCGCCCTTAGAGCGGGGATCGCTTCTATCAGCGATACGATATGCCGGACGAAGTGATCCCCGCTCGAAGAGGCGGGGATGACGAATCTAATACCCCACCGTGCTATTCTTCCCGCGCAATGCCACATCGAAATAATAATATACTTCCGGGTCTTTTTTATCTTCCAGCAATCTTCGCCGGGCAATTAGCAATTTCTGGATATCGGGCGTCAGCTTTGCGAAGGCCGGGTCGGAATCGGTTTTTGGTTCATCCTCGAAATATAGGGTGGTGTTAACTTCATCGAAGCCTTCCTTGGTGATTTTTATGTGGATTTGCGGCGCTTTCCAGCCAAGGCTCCCGGGTTTTATCGAAATAAAATCGAACTGGCCGAGATTATTGGTGATATATTCCCCGGCCCCTAAGAAATTCTCATCATTCACCTCATCGATTTTCTTGGCTTCATCCTGGTAATAGCCATAAAAATTCGCCTGCCATATTTCCACCTTAGCATCGGCCACCGGTACGCAATTTTCATCCACCACCCGCCCAATCAGCCGCATCGGCTGGCCTTTGGCAATTACCGCGCTACCGGTTTTGCGGCGTAAATCATTGGTGGTCGGAATATTTTCAACTCCCGGATAATGCTCCGGCGCCGGAATGCTAGGGGTTAAATGGCAATTGACCAGCACATCGTCCTTGGCCTCAGCCGTGGGAACCAGGCTGAGCGCGATAATGAAACAGGCGAAAAGCTTTTTATTTATAGACACGAAACACCAGATATTTGTTAGTTAAATAATTATATATGACAATTATCAACACCGCAGCAGTTTTCGCTAGCATCACCTCCATAATGAAGCTCAAATACCAGACGATGGCGGTATTCAAGGCAAGGCCCAGATAACCATAAAATAGCGAAAGCAGAATGCGTTTATGGGAACGGTGCATGGCATCGTGGAATGTCCATGCGCGGTTGACGAAAAACCCGGCAGTAATGCCGGTGCCATAAGAAATTATATTGGCGGGAATTATTTCAAGGCCGGCAGGGAAATGCAGCAGGTAGAAAATCATGAAATCGAGACTGGTCGTGAAAACCCCGACCATCAGGAATCTGACGAATCGTGATTTCAATAAATAAGTATGGAGACGCTGCAAATCAGCCATAATACCAGGTTGAGTAAAAATATTTTATCGCGGAAAAGAATTTTCTCCGGCTCGCCGCCGCCATCATTTACGAAAATTATCTGCAAGTAGCGGAATAGGCCAAATACCACGAATATCACGGTGTAAACAAATGCGTCTTTGCCGGTTTTGCGCGCGATATCGGTGGCGTAAATCCCATAGCAAATAAGCGCCGCGCTGCAGCTTACCGTAATCATTTTGCCGAGCACGTCTTTGTTATAGCCTTTCAGGCTCTGGCGCTGTTTTGAGCCTTCGATATTCATTTCATTATATCTTTTTCCGAAGGCCAGGAATAATGCCAGGAGAAATGTGGAAAGAATTATCCAGGAGGAAACCTGCACCTCAATTGCATAACCGCCCATCAAAACCCGTAAAACGAAACCAGTGGCGATTATTAGCACATCGATTATTGCATATTTTTTTAAAGCCTTCGAATAGGAAATATTGAAAATTAGATAGATGAGCATGATGACGAAACAGGCATGCGGCAGGAAGTTGCATAATGCATAGCCGAGGAATAGTAGAAACACCATCAACAGGCTGGCTTTTTTTACGCCGATTTTCCCCGAAGCCAAGGGCCGGAATTTTTTGGTCGGGTGATTGCGGTCATCGGCCAAATCCATGAAATCATTGAATATATAAACCGCGCTAGAAACCGCGATGAAGCATAATGTGGCGATGATGGCCCGGCGCAAATCAGCGATATTATTAAATTGCAGCGCGAATACGCAAGGGGCAAAAACGAAAGCGTTTTTTATCCATTGTTTTGGGCGAAGTATGGTTATTGCCGGGTGCATCTAAAGTCTCAATATCTTAAATATTTTTTCCGGAATCAGCTTGATTATTAGCATTATATAACGCCAGAAGAAAGGCACATAAATCACTTCTTTTTTCCGCCGCATGGCTTTGATGATGGTTTTCGCCGCTTTATCGCGGCTCCATATCAAAGGGCTATGCATTCCGTAAGTCATCGGCGTATCGAGGAAACCCGGCTTTACCGTCATTATATGAACATTATCGTGCGAAAATTTGTTGCGGAGACCGGAAGCGAAAGTAGAAAGCGCGGCTTTGGCGCTGCCGTAAACATAATTGCTCGCGCGGCCCCTATCGCCGGCTACTGATGATATAACGATGATTCTTCCGCGCTCGCGTGCCGCCATTTTTTCCGCGATTATCTCCAGGATTTTCGCCGGTTGCAGATAATTTATTTTCGTGACCCGCTCGATATTTTCTTTCCGCAAATCCGCAGCTCCCATATCCCCCGCCACCATGAAAACACTATCGGGAAACCGAAATTTTTCCTCGATATCTTGCATGAATTCCGCCGCAGAGAAAGTTATGTATGAGAGATCGAGCTTTTGCGTAATAACCTCGGCATTATAGCGCACCCGCAAATCATTTTTAATGATTTCGAGCTCCTCCGCATCGCGGGCGACAAGGAAAAGCTTGTAATTTTTCTCCGCCAGCCGGTGGCATATACGAGCGGCCAGGGAAGAAGTAGCGCCGATAATCAAAGCCCTTTTATTCATTTGAAGCCCAGCCTCTCAGCCATCCCTGAATTGATTTTATTCTGCGGGTCGAGCTCACGGATTATTTTTTTCCAGGCGCGGAAATTATCGCCATACATTCTTTCAATCATCCCCGGTTTCGCGCGCGCATCCTTAGCCAGATAAATCCGCCCGCCGATTTTGCATAATTCCTCATCGATGCGGTCAAGCAGCGGAAAAATTTTAGCCTCCGCCGGGAAATCGAGCGCTATACTGAAGCCTTCAATCGGAAATGTCATGAAGCCCTTACCGCGCCGGTGATATTTTATCACCGCCAGGAATGAAAAAAGCCCGCTATCCTGAACCATCTGGAGAATATTTTGCATATCTATCACGGCGTTTTTTCCCTCCAGAACCATGAATTGATATTGTAGAAAACCGTGCCGCCCATATAGCCGATGCCAGTGGTTGAGTGAATCGAGCGGGTGGAAAAATTCAGCGAATGAGCGCTTTTCCTCTTTGCCTTTTTCCGAAATGCCGAAAAACCGCGTCCGGTTATAAACCGCCATTGAATATTTATTAAGGACAAAACTGGGGAAAAATTTCGGAATGGTCATGCCGGGTTCTTTTTCCTTATATTTTCCGAGCGGCTCGCCTTCATATAATTTCGCATGGCGGGATTTTTCGAATATTCCGGCGCCTAAATTCTTGCCCGAAGCGAAATGATTTATCCAGCCAATCATATAATCGGAATCGGCCCGGTGCGCGCGAAATAGAGCCGCCATTTCCTCGATGTTTTTTGCTCTCACGCGCCAGCTGGTCAGCGATGTCGATTCAATCGGAATCAATTGCAAAGTCGCCCGTTCTATATATCCGGTCATGCCAAGCCCGCCGCAAGTGGCCCAGAAGATTTCCGGGTTTTTATCCTTGGAGC
>Ga0206823_1001_pt2 | contig 56042 bp, 37 predicted proteins | sample Alteio_BWOrgCont_81_FD_152868 | JGI IMG/M metagenome (GOLD analysis project Ga0206823, IMG submission 152868) | Enriched cells from forest soil in Barre Woods Harvard Forest LTER site, Petersham, Massachusetts, United States -... | ecosystem: Environmental > Terrestrial > Soil > Temperate forest >...
GCTTCCTGCGGAGTGTCAAACGGATCTGCTACCGCATCAGCCAGTGGCGGTACGGGTACTTTCCAATTTAGCTGGAGCAATGCATCCACCGACTCTGTTGCAGGCGGCCTTGCCGCAGGCAGCTATACGGTTACCATAACCGATGGTAATTCCTGTACCAAAACCACCACTGCATCTATTTCCAATAAAGGGGCTGCTACCTTGTCTGCTTCCGGATCCAAAACCATTTGCATGGGTCAGACAGATTCCATTTTTACTTCTGTTTCGGGCGGAACTGCTCCTTTTACTTATCAATGGTCAGGGGGACTTTCAGGACCTGGTCCGATTGCTGTAAATCCAACAAGCACCACCACTTATTCTGTCTCCGTTATTGATTCGGCCGGATGCGCATCTTCTTCACAGTCGGTCACAGTGACAGTTAATCCAGCCCTGGCTCTGAACCTTACCGCTTCTTCTTCGAATCTTTGCAAGGGTGCCAGTGCTACGCTGACTGCTGTGGGTAGCGGTGGAAATGCAGGTCCTTATACCTATTCCTGGTCACCGGCGGCTGTTAGTGGCGCTCAGCTGACCGTCACTCCTTCTTCAAGCATTACGTATACTGTAACTCTTTCTGACAATTGTACCTTAACTGATCCAACCACAACCATAACCCTTAACGTAAATCCGATTCCTGTCATCCGTTTCACTTCGGATGTTAACCAGAGTTGCCAGGCACCTTTATGCGTGCATTTTACCGGAACCTCTTCTCCGGCAGGCCTAAGTTCAAACTGGAATTTTGGCGACAACGACTCTTTAATAACCTCCGCCACTTCTGCACAACACTGTTACGACAGCCCGGGCGCCTATTCGGTCTCCTTCAGCTCCACTGATTCCAGCGGCTGCAGCGCTACCGCAACCATTCCCAATATGATCAACGTTTATGTCAAACCAAAAGCAGCATTTGCCTATAACCCACAGCCGGTGATTGAAGGAAATCCTGTAAATTTTGAAAATCAATCCTCCGGAGCCATTTCTTACCAATGGTTTTTCAATGACCCTTCCGCCAAGGACAGTTCTAATCAGGGTTCGACGCTAACCAACCCTATACATACCTTTAAGGATACCGGAAGATTCTGCATTATGCTCATCGCAAGCAGCAATACCTGCGCTGACACCATTAACCCCTGCCTGGAAGTAAATCAGGCCTGCGCTTTGCCTGACAGTGTTCCTAACGTATTTACGCCCAACGGAGATGGAATTAACGATTTGTTTATCGTCAAGGCCGCCGGCCTTGCACAGCTGAACTGTACCATATTTAACCGCTGGGGAATGAAAATCTATGCATACGATGCTATCGCAACAGGTTGGGATGGAAGAACATTCAGCGATAATACCGCTTCCATGGGAACCTATTATTACGTCCTGGAAGCAACTTGCATCGATGGCAGGAAAAAAGAAGCCAACGGTTACCTGCAGGTGATAAAATAAGGCTGCCTATGACGAAAGTCATTTTACGACCCTCTTTTTCGACCTATCTTGCACGGTGTTAATAAAAGGTTTTTAGAAGATTAAATTTAGGTTTAAGTACTTGATTTTAGTAAAATTAAGGAGTACCTTTGTCGCGCGAAAAAACGTTATAAAAAAAATAAAAAAATGGATAATCGTTTACGTTTCTCTCTCAATACATTCTCTGCTTTTGTATTAAGTGTGCTTACGTATAGCCATGCTTTCTCTCAATGCATGACGGTCAGCATTGCCGCTACTAAAAACACAATATGTGCAGGAGGAAATACCAGCTTGACAGCAACCTCCAGTACAGGACCCAATGTTTTTACCACATTCAACTGGTCCGCTGGAACCGTTCCGTCAACAGGCTCAAACGTAACTGCAAGTCCATTAGCAACGACCACCTATACCGTTACCGTAGATGATTCGCAGATACATTGCATAGCGACGGCAACAATCACAATTACTGTAAACCCATTACCAACTGTAACAGCTACCCCGAGTGTTTCGTCCATCTGTAATGGATCAGCAGAAATCCTTACCGCCGGTGGAGCCCAAACCTATTCCTGGGCAGCCCCCATAGGCTCTACGGCCAGTACAGTATCGGTCAGCCCTTCTTCCACTGCTACTTATACTGTTACCGGAACAGATATCAACGGATGTGTTAATTCAGCAAGCGCCAAAGTAAATGTAAACAGCCTGCCAAATGTAACCGCAGGGGCTCTGAACACAAACGTTTGTCAGGGTATAGGGACCATACTTTCAGCAAATGCAACTGGTGGCGGTGGCGGACCCTACACCTACAGCTGGGAACCCGGCGGCCTGACAGGTACGCCTGTGGATGTTAATCCGGGAATGACCACTACTTATACGGTTACCGGAACAGATGCAAACGGATGTTCAAAAACAGCTACTGTAACTGTTATTGTGTTTAACTCGCCGACAGTGACTGCTTCTGTCAGCAGTTCTCCCATTTGCAATGGATCGAGCACCTCCCTGATTGCAGGTGGTGCGAGTACCTACATATGGAGTCCGGGAGGAATATCAGGTACCACCGTTACAGTCTCCCCCGGATCTACTACCACTTATACAGTAACTGGAACAGATAGTCATAATTGTAAAAACACCTCAACGGCAACTGTTGTCGTAAACAGCCTGCCGGTGGTCAGTGCAACCCCTGGAACCTCTCCCATATGCAATGGATCATCCACAACACTCACAGCGAATGTAAGTGGCGGTGGTGGCGGACCCTATACCTATAGTTGGAATCCGAGTGGGTCTACAGGCAATACAGAAAACGTGAGTCCAGCATCCACCACCACTTATACTGTATTTGTAACGGATAATAACGGATGCAAAAACAGTTCAACGGTTGCAGTGGTTGTAAATAATTTACCCCCTGTAACTGCCGGTCCTTCCAATGCTGTTATTTGCAGTGGTTTTAATATAGCCATTAAGGCAGGGGGGGCAACTACATACACCTGGAATCCGGGAGGATTGATTGGAAGTCCGGTAACTGTAAGTCCATTGTCAACAACTACGTATACGGTGACAGGAACAGATAATAATGGATGCATGAATACCTCCACTGTTATAGTCACGGTAAACGACCTTCCAACCGTAAGCGCCTCTGCCAGCAATTCAACCATCTGCCAGGGATCCGGTTCGACCCTTACCGCCTTGAGCAATGGAACTGGTTTTACCTGGAATCCGGGTGGATTAAATGGTAATCCGGTTACCGTAAGTCCCTTGTCAACTACTACCTATACTGTAACTGCAACAAACAGCAGCGGTTGTATAAACACCTCCACTGTTACTGTCAATGTGAATAATTTACCTGTGATCACTGTATCCGTTAGTAATAATGGCTCCTGCCTGGGTTCAGGTTCAACGCTTACGGCTAAAGGAGCATTAACTTATGTTTGGAATCCCGGAGGGTTGACTGTTAATCCGGTAACCGTAACCCCCCCTTCCGGAACAATTTATACGGTAACCGGAACAGATGTAAATGGCTGTAAGAGTTCCGATACAGTCCAGGTAGATGTATTACCTCTTCCGGCTTTAACTACTTCACAGACCAACCCCACTTGTTCTACATCGAATGGCACTGCTACCATTAAGGTAGGACATGAGGTTAACTCAAAAGGTGCGTCCAGTTATACCTACAACTGGAGTAACGGGGTGAATGTAACTACTTCTTCCAATATGAATACGAACACCGGCTTAATTGCCGGAAACTATACTGTTACGGTTACTGATGGAAATGGTTGCACCAATACGGCAACGTTTGCACTTACCACAACTCCTGCAGTTACAGTAACTTCAGGAAATACAGCCCCACTTTGCGGATCTTCCAATGGTGTGGCGTACGCGAATCCTTCAGGAGGAAATAATATTTTTACTTACTCCTGGTCACAGGGCAGCACAAGCCAGACTGTTTCAGGGCTCGGCGCCGGGAGCTATACGGTTACTGTTACCGATGGAAATAAATGTTCTGCTACAGCGGAGGATATTTTAAATAATGCCGGTGCACCCATCGTTACAGCTTCGGTTTTGACTGAGGTGTTGTGTCATGGGACAAATGGAGGAAGTGCCATTGCCAATGCAACAGGAGGAACTCAACCCTTGACCTATTCGTGGTCTAACGGGTCAAGCGGAGTGACACAAATTAATGGTCTTATTGCAGGAACTTACGTTATTTCCGTCACTGACAAAAATAATTGCCTTGGTTTAAATTCTGTACAGATCACTCAACCCAATGCGCTTGTTCCTTCTATTTCGTTTTCGTCCAATGCAAGTTGTTTCGGAAACTCAGATGGTGCTGCTGGTATTACCGTCAGCGGTGGAACTCCCAATTACAATTATCTTTGGTCCTCCGGGCAATCAGGAGTTACCGGCGTCACCGGCCTTACTGCCGGAAGTTACTCAATCACTGTTACTGACCAGAACGGCTGCTCCGCTACAGACACAATAACTATTTCACAGCCAACGCTTCTGATGGTGTCCGTTCCGTCTTTCACAAATATAAGTTGCTTTGGAGGCAACTCGGGCTCAGCTACCGCTTTAGCCTCGGGAGGAACCTCCAATTATACCTATTTCTGGTCTAACTCGTTTTCCGGTGCAACTGACATTGGTCTTTCTGCCGGAACATACACCGTTTCAGCAACGGATGCTCATTCCTGTTCTGCCCTTACAACAATAGTGCTCGGTCAACCTTCTCTGATCGTTCCACTCATATCAAACACTTCAGCTGCTTCCTGCGGAGTGTCAAACGGATCTGCTACCGCATCAGCCAGTGGCGGTACGGGTACTTTCCAATTTAGCTGGAGCAATGCATCCACCGACTCTGTTGCAGGCGGCCTTGCCGCAGGCAGCTATACGGTTACCATAACCGATGGTAATTCCTGTACCAAAACCACCACTGCATCTATTTCCAATAAAGGGGCTGCTACCTTGTCTGCTTCCGGATCCAAAACCATTTGCATGGGTCAGACAGATTCCATTTTTACTTCTGTTTCGGGCGGAACTGCTCCTTTTACTTATCAATGGTCAGGGGGACTTTCAGGACCTGGTCCGATTGCTGTAAATCCAACAAGCACCACCACTTATTCTGTCTCCGTTATTGATTCGGCCGGATGCGCATCTTCTTCACAGTCGGTCACAGTGACAGTTAATCCAGCCCTGGCTCTGAACCTTACCGCTTCTTCTTCGAATCTTTGCAAGGGTGCCAGTGCTACGCTGACTGCTGTGGGTAGCGGTGGAAATGCAGGTCCTTATACCTATTCCTGGTCACCGGCGGCTGTTAGTGGCGCTCAGCTGACCGTCACTCCTTCTTCAAGCATTACGTATACTGTAACTCTTTCTGACAATTGTACCTTAACTGATCCAACCACAACCATAACCCTTAACGTAAATCCGATTCCTGTCATCCGTTTCACTTCGGATGTTAACCAGAGTTGCCAGGCACCTTTATGCGTGCATTTTACCGGAACCTCTTCTCCGGCAGGCCTAAGTTCAAACTGGAATTTTGGCGACAACGACTCTTTAATAACCTCCGCCACTTCTGCACAACACTGTTACGACAGCCCGGGCGCCTATTCGGTCTCCTTCAGCTCCACTGATTCCAGCGGCTGCAGCGCTACCGCAACCATTCCCAATATGATCAACGTTTATGTCAAACCAAAAGCAGCATTTGCCTATAACCCACAGCCGGTGATTGAAGGAAATCCTGTAAATTTTGAAAATCAATCCTCCGGAGCCATTTCTTACCAATGGTTTTTCAATGACCCTTCCGCCAAGGACAGTTCTAATCAGGGTTCGACGCTAACCAACCCTATACATACCTTTAAGGATACCGGAAGATTCTGCATTATGCTCATCGCAAGCAGCAATACCTGCGCTGACACCATTAACCCCTGCCTGGAAGTAAATCAGGCCTGCGCTTTGCCTGACAGTGTTCCTAACGTATTTACGCCCAACGGAGATGGAATTAACGATTTGTTTATCGTCAAGGCCGCCGGCCTTGCACAGCTGAACTGTACCATATTTAACCGCTGGGGAATGAAAATCTATGCATACGATGCTATCGCAACAGGTTGGGATGGAAGAACATTCAGCGATAATACCGCTTCCATGGGAACCTATTATTACGTCCTGGAAGCAACTTGCATCGATGGCAGGAAAAAAGAAGCCAATGGTTACCTGCAGGTGATAAAATAAGGCTGCCTTAGCGCATTTTCATCTGTTGTGACCGACAAATTCAAAGCCCATCTTGCATTGTTTTTTAGCCAGATTATTTATGGAGCCAACTATTCCATTTCTAAACTGGTAATGCCACTTTACATACAGCCATTTGCCTTTATACTTCTCCGTGTAAGCGGGGCGGTGATCCTTTTTTGGATCACCGGTCTTTTTTACAGAGAAAAAATGGAAAAGGCGGATATAAAAAAAATGGTGTATTTGTCCTTGTTCGGCGTTGCCCTCAACCAGATGCTCTTTTTCAAAGGACTGAACTTAACAACTCCGATCAACGCTTCGATTATGATGAGTTCTAACCCGATCATCGTTTTGTTATTGTCAGCTTTTATCTTAAAAGAAAGAATTTCAGGCAGCAAAATAGCAGGCATCCTGTTGGGTATAACAGGTGCTATTGCCCTGCTGATGGTGAACAAGAACTTTAAATTAGGCTCAGGCACCCTCGCAGGCGACTCATTGGTATTGATTAATTCCACGTCCTGGGCACTTTTCCTGCTATTGGCAAAACCTCTCATGAAAAAATACAATGCGGTGACCATTTTGAAATGGGTCTTTCTGGTAGGCATTTTCTATGTAACCCCATTCAGCTATACCGAATTTAAAATGATCAACTGGCAGACAATGCCCTTATCCATATACTTATGCGTCGGTTTTGTAATCGTCGGTACAACTTACCTGGCTTATTTATTAAACACCTATGCCCTGAAAGACCTGAATCCCGAAATAGTCAGCATCTACATCTATATGCAACCTTTCATGGCAGCATTGATAGCCATCGCGCTGGGACAGGATCACCTCGATGCTGTAAAAGTAATTTCCGGAATACTCATCATTTTGGGGGTCTACCTGGTCAGCAAGCAGGGAGGTAAGGTGGGCAGTGAGGAAGTGATAAACTTAGGGAGTGAGGAGGTGAGGAGGTGATTAAAAAGAAGAATACCTGACAATCCCCATTACCTCGCTTTCCAAGCGTTTCATCACTTCATCACCTGCTCACCTCATAACCTCATATCCTAATTACCTCATAACTTCATATCTTTATATCCAATTAACTTAAAACCAAAAGTATGCTTTCAATGACCGGATACGGTAAAGCCGTTGGGGAAGTCCAGGGGAAAAAAATCACTGTTGAATTGAGGTCTTTGAACAGCCGGCAGTTTGATCTCAATATACGAACACCGCTTAAATACAGGGACAAGGAATCAGAATTAAGAAATGAATTATCGAAGCAGGCTGAACGGGGTAAAATTGATTTTACTGTTTTTTCGGAAAACAAGGATGGTACCAGTACAGTCACCATCAACAGATCTCTTGCAAAAAGCTATTTCAATGAATTTAAAAAATTATCCCTTGAATTAAATGAGCCTGCAGACAATCTGATTCCATTGGTGATGAAAATGCCTGACATTTTAAAATCAGAAAAACAGGAGCCTGAGGAGGGCGAGTGGAATGAAGTTAGACATTTAATTGATAAAGCAATAAAGGATTTTAAAAAATTTAGAGCCGACGAAGGGAAAATATTAAAAAATGAATTTACCTCTCGTATTAAGAATATTGCAAGCTTTCTAAAAGAGGTAGTTAAAGCTGATAAAGAGAGGCTGGTATACATGAAAGAAAAATTAAAAAAGTCCCTGACTGAATTAAAAGAAAAAATTGATCAAAACCGGTTTGAACAGGAACTGATTTACTACCTTGAGAAGCTTGACATCAGCGAAGAAAAGCTTCGGCTTCAGACTCATCTGGATTATTTTATGGCTACAATGAATGAGCCAGCCAGCGGGCGCAAGCTTGGTTTTATTTCACAGGAAATCGGAAGAGAAATTAATACCATCGGCTCTAAAGCAAACGACGCAGAAATGCAAAAACTGGTCGTTCAGATGAAGGACGAATTGGAAAAAATTAAAGAACAGTTGCTGAACGTTTTATAATGAATCATGGAAAACTGATCATATTCTCAGCTCCGTCCGGCGCCGGTAAAACGACCATCGTCAAACACCTGCTTCAACAAATACCAAAACTGGAATTTTCGATTTCCGCCTGCAGCAGATCCATGCGTGTGAATGAAAAAAACGGGGTTGATTATTATTTCCTGAGTGTTGAAGAATTTAAAGAGAAAATTAAAAATGATGAGTTTGTCGAATGGGAAGAAGTATATAAAAATAACTTTTACGGAACGCTTCGCTCAGAAGTTTTCCGGATCTGGAACAATAAACACCATGTTATTTTCGATGTAGATGTAGAAGGTGGGTTGAACCTGAAGACTCAATTTGCGGAAAGGGCACTTGCTATTTTTGTTATGCCTCCATCTATCCAAAGTCTGGAAGAACGGCTGCGTCAAAGGGAAACGGAAAACCCCGAAAGCATTGCGCGCAGAATCGGGAAAGCAGAAAACGAATTAAAAACTGCCGGTAGTTTTGACAAAACAATACTTAACGATAATCTTCCAAAGGCTCTGGAAGAAGCTGAAAAAGCGGTCAGGGAATTTATTGCTTTTGAATAAAACATCAAATATCGCTTTCAAAGTTTCCTGCCTCCTCTTGTTCATTGTTGCACAAAAAATCAATGCGCAAAAGTCAGAATCCATCCCCCTGGAGGTATTCGACTCCATCAAAGCAAGCTTTCACCAGAAACCCAATCTTAATTTTGGAATTGATTCGCGATCCTCTTTTATTGGCAGCACATGGTCGGATATTCTTGGAGCAAAATTTGGTGTAGTCTTTGGCAAAAAATTTGAAACAGGTATCAGCGGGCACTTGTTGAATGAAGAGGATTCACCTGTTTACAAAACGTATCCTGTGCTGACTTCTGCCAACAAAATTGTCGACCTGCAGGCACAGCTTCAGTTATTCTACATGGCGCCCTACGCTGAATACATATTCTACAATGGTAAATATTGGAAATTAAGTGTTCCCGTTCAATTGGGATTCGGCGAATCCAACTTTTACTATACCTATGATTTTGTCCAAAAAGTCAATAACCTGCACCTTGTCATCCTTTGTGAACCTATTTTTTCTGCTGAATACAAATTCAATGCGTGGTTTTCACTGGTTGGAGAAGTAGGATTGAGATTTATGTTATTGAACAATCCATCCGTCCCTCAGAGCATGAATTCACCCACCTTTTCTATCGGCATCAGCCTCACTTATTCACAATTCATAAAACGCACTTTCCCCGACTCTAAATTGGCCGCATGGTTGAACAAAATTTAATTCATTGAAAAAGTTTACTGCAGAACGATTTTGGCAGGATATACTTTCCCACTTTCATCACTCATGCGGATAAAGTAAATCCCCTTACCAAATCCTGTCATATCAATTTGTCTACTCCATATACCTGATGCATTATCCGCTTGTTGCTCCATCACTACCTGTCCTATCGCATTCGTTATGCTGATCAAAAGATGCTGATTAAATCCGGATAAATTCAGAAGTAAATTAACACTTCCCCTTGCAGGATTGGGGTATACCCGCAGGAGTTCTTCCGTATTGAGCGGAACGCTCATTTGTTCTATACCTGCAATAGAATTTAATGAACCCATTTCCATCCCGTTACCAAAACTATTTACCCAAACCTGGCTGGGATCATAGGGGTTGAAATAAATTCTGTTAGGTTGTTCGAAAGGATATTGTTGCAGTTGATTGAAAACAGGTGTGCCCGCTTCTGCGTCCGATGTATACCAAAGCCCCGCACTTTCAGTACTAAGGTAGGCTGCGCCTTTGTTAACAGGATCAAAGGAAATCGAATACACACTGCTCATGCCACCCACATTCGCATTGGAGGTGTTGGTTATTTTCACCCAATTCAAGCCACGATTGATGCTACGGTATAAGCCACCCTGGCCATTGGGGGGGCCTCCCCATCCGCTGAATACACAACAGTACCAGGTGTTTTGAGTGGGGTCGTTCGGATCTATAACAAGGTCCATTGTCCAATAATGCATTCTAGGATCGCTTCGGTCGGCCCATGTTTTACCCTGATCAGTACTTACAAAAACTCCCGAGCTATCGGTAAAGGCGCCACTTTTATTTCTTCTGCCGGAGTAAGTTGCGATCAGGCTGCCGTCATTCAGCACCCTGATATTAAAGGGATGTCCTTGTGTACGGGCAGGACTACTGCAAGGTGCCCAGGTAGCTGAGGCATTATTTTGTATATTATTGGAAACCCATATACCACCTGCATTCCCCGACCCTGCATGGTTAATAACACTCGCATACATGCGGTTGGGGGTTGTGGGATCCAATGCCAGCCATATAACTGGTTTATCAAAATTATACAGTGTCTGAAAAGTCTTACCCGTATCGATAGAATAAATGATGCTTCCTGTGCCGGCATCAATCTGCGTATCCTGCAGGTGTGTACTTTGATACATATCATGTACGCTGGAGGTAGCACCATAAAGAACCCCGTTCGAGGGATTTTTCAGAAAATAATAAACCGTGTTGTAGGTAGATGGGAAAGTGAAATCATGCCCCCAGGTATTTCCTCCATCCCTACTGCGTATTGCGGCGACATCCGTATAACCTGCAAACAGGTGCAGGGAGTCATACCACAGGAGCTGCCAGCAGGAGGTATTTTCCAGGCCGTTACTGGAATAGTATTTTCGGGTTGGTGTAGACACATTAGCCTGGTTTAGAGAGGAGGCAGGCACATAAACTGCCTGCCAGGTCAGGCCTCCGTCGGTTGTTTTGTGGGCAAAGCCTTCGTCCGTAATCAATACTGTATTGCTGTCCCCCGAACTTACATCCATACCCAGGCACCATCCGGCCCAGCCCCAAGAAAAATCACCCTTGTCGCCGCAGTAACCTGTTTCTATGTTTTGGTTGTTCGACGTATTAAATACATAATTCCAAAGCGTCCCGGCATTGGTTGTTTTTAACAGGATGGGAGTTCCTGTATTGCCACTGCTACCTCCCAGGTAGGCCTGGTTGATATTATCCGTGGACATTCCCACATAAAAGGGGAAGTCGCCGGATAATATGCCTGCCGCTTTTTTAACCCAGGATCCTCCGTAATCCAGTGAATATACATTCTGATAGGATCCGCAATCCTCTCCACTGTTGCCAACATAAACACTGCCCTGGGTCATCGTAATGCAAAAAAATCGGGTGATGTTTCCTGACTTGGCACCTGCGAAAGAAACGATGTCCTCCGCGCCTATGCCCGACATGACAGGGCCGGTCCAGGTTTTGCCACCATCGGATGAAACAAGCAAGCCCTTATTGGTACAAACATAAATAGAGAGACCATCAAAAAAGGTGCCTGCTACATAGGCACCATTTCCACTGTTGTCAGAATAAAATGCGGTTCCGAATGTACCCCCTCCGTCAGCAGAGAAGTATAAATCCTGGTAGTCGGAAACGATCAGCTGATTCGAATTCTGAGGATTAGCGATGCAACACCAAACACCACCTCCCTTAGAAGGGTCGGTAGCTATCGGAGCCCAGGTAGCGCCACCATCTGAACTGACAACAGCCAGACCGGCTTCCGTAATAACATCCTGGCTCGTAGCGTATAAAAGATTAGCCTTATTCGTGAACTGAATTTTTGCTGAGTACTGTGGATCAGCAACAAAATAATTGTAACTGATGACGCTCCATGAATTACCTCCGTCCGTGGAATGATAGAGATCAGTCATATCGGTCAGCATAAACATATCCTTGTTATTCGCAGGGTTCACGGCTGGACAATAAAATGCCCCGCCACCGCCCAGACCGTGAGGACTGAATTTTGCAGGTTGCGCCAGAATAAGGGAAAAGCTAAAAAATACAGAAAATACCTGCAGGAGAAATGGGTTTTTCACGACACTTGAGTTGAGTGATACCAAGGCATTTTAAACACCTCCATTAAAGATAATACAATTTCTGAAAAAAGCAATTACGACCGGGTCCTTCGCTACACTGCTGAAAGAAGTAAGTTCAAAAAACACCGTTTTTTTCTTTTTTATAATATGATTTTTACTAAAACACTGGAAACAAAATTTTAACTGATTCATTTTTTTAGAAACTATTCAAAATTTAATTAAATTTGGATCAGACAAAAAACGTGTCCTCATGAACGCAAAATTTAAATTTCTTTTAGCTGCATTGTCTTTCACGCTGGTATCACTGGCCCAAACACCTGCTTCAACCCCAACCAATAACGCTAAAAAACCTGCGCCTGCCGCAACTACCCAAACCGGAATCAAGACTTCCAAAACAGATCCTGCTAAACCTGCAGCGGGACCAACAAAGAAAGACGGAACACCGGATATGCGCTACAAGGCGAATAAACAAGCTGCCGCTCCTGCACCTGGACCCACAAAGAAAGACGGGACACCAGACAAGCGTTACAAAGCCAACCAACAAGCCGCTACCCCTTCCCCGACCAAATAAAGGAGAATTGCATTTTGCAAATCCTTTAGATTTTGTAATGCCTTTTACTTAGGCTATATTTGTTCGAATTGCATTCAATGAATCCAAACATCGATCCCGATTCGGAAAATCTGTCCTCAGAAGAAAAGGAAATTGAAAAAGTGCTGCGACCTTCGGAGTTTGACGACTTCACCGGACAATTCGAAGTAGTAGAAAATTTAAAAGTCTTTGTTCAGGCGGCCAAACAGCGAGGCGAAGCGCTGGACCATGTTTTATTACATGGTCCTCCAGGTCTTGGAAAAACAACACTTTCCAATATCATTGCCACCGAACTTGGAGTCGGGATCAAAACAACTTCCGGCCCTGTACTTGAAAAACCCGGAGACCTGGCGGGATTATTAACCAACCTCGAAAAATTTGATGTATTATTTATTGACGAAATACACCGCCTGAGCCCAGTTGTGGAAGAGTACCTCTACTCTGCTATGGAAGATTATAAAATAGACATTATGATCGACTCAGGCCCTAATGCAAGAACGGTTCAGATTAAACTAAATCCTTTTACACTAATTGGTGCCACCACCAGGTCTGGTTTACTCACTGCCCCTCTTCGTGCACGGTTCGGCATTACTTCACGGCTAAATTATTACGATGCCAAACTGATCCAAAAAATAATTTTTCGTTCCTCTGAAATCTTAAAAGTACCCATCCATGAAGATGCTTCAGTTGAAATAGCACGCAGAAGCAGGGGAACACCGCGAATTGCCAATGCCCTTTTGCGCAGGGTGCGTGATTTTGCCCAAATAAAAGGCAAAGGAATCATCGATATGGAAATTGCAGATATAGCACTTACCGCGTTAAATGTTGATAAAAACGGCCTTGATGAAATGGACACGCGCATCCTGACTACGCTCATCGACAAATTTAAAGGAGGACCTGTCGGAATCACTACTATATCCACCGCTGTCTCTGAAGAACCCGGAACGATTGAAGAAGTATATGAACCCTATCTGATACAGGAGGGCTATCTTGTACGAACACCCAGGGGCCGAGAAGCGACAGAACTGGCCTATAAATGCATGGGAAGGGTTCCTCGAAATTTCAACGGTTCCCTTTTTGATAGTTAACAGGTAATGGTTAGCCTATGACCCATACCGAACTCATCAAACAAGAAGCAAAGCGTCTTGGCTTTGACCATTGTGGTACTTCAAAGGCTGAATTTCTTGAAGAGGAAGCGCCCCGTTTAGAGAAATGGCTGCAGGAGAACAGGCATGGGCAAATGACGTACATGGAAAACCACTTCGACAAACGGCTCAATCCCTGTTTGCTGGTGGAGGGGGCAAAATCAGTCATCTCCCTTTTATTGAACTATTATCCTTCAGAAAGTCAAACAGATCCCGAAGCTCCAAAAATCTCCAAATACGCCTACGGAAAAGATTACCATACCGTCATAAAAGAAAAGTTAAAGCAGCTATATCAATTTATAAAAACGAATATAGGAGAAGTGAACGGCAGAGTCTTTGTTGACTCTGCGCCTGTTATGGACAAAGCCTGGGCAAAAAGATCCGGACTGGGATGGATAGGAAAAAACAGCAACCTGATCAATAAAAAAAGTGGATCATTTTTTTTCATCGCAGAACTGATTACCGACCTTGAACTGGAATACGACGGAGCCATCAAAGATTATTGCGGAAATTGCACCCGTTGCATCGATGCCTGCCCTACCGATGCCATCGTTGATCCCTATCTGGTGGATGGCAGTAAATGCATCTCTTATTTTACCATTGAATTGAAAGAAAAAATACCCAGCGAATACAAAGGGCATTTCAACAACTGGGCTTTTGGATGCGACATTTGTCAGGATGTTTGCCCATGGAACCGGTTTTCAAAACCTACTTCCGAATCCATGTTTTTTCCTTCCGCTGAAGTTCTTGATATGAAAAAAAAAGACTGGATGGAATTAACAGAAGACGTGTTCGATAAAATGTTCAAAGACTCCGCCTTGAAACGAGCTAAATTCAGTGGCCTCCAACGCAACCTTCATTTCTTAACTAGTTGAAGTTCTACCCTTCTGTTTTGTTTTCTGCCTTCCGGGTAATCGCTGCCATCCGGATTCTGGTCCGGAGTTAAGGGATGGGTCTTTCCGTAAGCCTCCAGAATGATTGAGTTACTTTCAACACCTCCTTTTCTCAGGATTTCAGCAACAGCTTTTACTCTTCTTAATGACAGACCGAGATTATAAACAGCATTACCTTTGGAATCCGTATGTCCAGACAATTTAATTTTACAATTGCGGTCCTTTTTAAGATACAGAATAGCACGCTGTACCTCCGGCTGATACACTCCTCTGACTGTTGAATTGTCAAAATCAAATAAAATATTGGGTAGCGAAATTTCAGCCGAATTGCTTGTGTCCACTATTAAGGAAGCAGTCTCCGTTTTATTGCTAATGAAAACATGATTACTATTGTCGCTAAAGGCAGATAGCCGGGTTGTTCCTCCAATTATTTTTATATTCCTGAGCGAATTATCCTGTTTTTCGCCCTGGAGTTGAAACGATCCTTCCTCCTTGCCATCCAGTCTGTTAAACTTAAATTCACCGGAAGCATTCAACCTTGCCGTTTCAAGCAATTTACCATTCAAATCATAAAAGCTAAGAAAACTTAAAGGAAAAGCAACTCCATTTTGATATTGCAGGGTTTTTTTTGCCTGGGCATTGTGAATGTTTATCTCATATAATTTCAGACTGTCTTCCTCTCCCTGCATCCTGAAAGTTCCGATTGCATCCGCCTTCAATTTGTAGAAGTGAAATTTCCCTTCTTTTGTCATTGCCGACGTTTCTGTAATGACACCCTGTGAATTATAGAAATTCATTTTCCTGTCTTCATAGACAATTCCTTGTTCCGTCTTCATGTCACTCATTTTTAATTCCTTTACATGATTTCCGGAAATGATGTCAATTTTATAATTCAGGTTCCTGCTGACATCCTCCCCTTCCAGTTTAAAAAAACAAATTTGATCCGGACTGAGCTTGTGAAAGACAAACTTACCCTCCCTATTCACCAGAGCAACTTCAACTTTGACCCCATCTTTATCAAAACCAACAAGTCTTTTCAAGGGGATGAGTGATCCATTTTCTAAATTCATATCACCCATCCTGATATTCCGGAGTAAAAATCCATCCTTCATCAGATCGATCGAATAGTTATTAATAGCTGAGGCCCCCTCTTCATCCGCAAATTTGAATGAGCCGACTATGTCATACGGTAGTTTATGAAATGCAAATTTCCCTTCGCTGTTTAATGATGCAGACTCGACAAGCATTCCATCCTTATTATAAAAATTAAGTGTTCTGTCGGGGAATACAATACCATCCTTATATTTAAAATGTTGGATTGTATCACTCCCCCTTACAATGCTAACCTGAAACATGGATTCGTCAGCAAGGCTTTTGTCTTCCTTGAAACATGAAACCTGGTCCGGGCTGACTTTGTTAAAAACAAATTTACCGCCTTTTGAGAGTAATGCGGTTTCGATCACATTGCCTTGTTTATCATAACAATTAAGCAATTTTTTCTCGTAGAATACGCCCCCCTCCTTTTGCATCTCCTTTAAATATAATTCCCTGGCAGGAGCTTCCCTTTTTTCAATCTGAATTTTGTATTCCATTTTTGAATCCGGAATTCCTTCCATTTTAAATAAAACAAACTCATCTTTCGGCAACTTATGAAAAACAAATTTCCCTGCATTATTAACAACAGCCATTTCGAGCATCTCGCCTTGTGAATTATAGCAATAGAGTGACTCCACTGAAGTGACCTTGCCATTTTGAATTCTTTTACATGCAACCGTATCCTGGTCGGACAAACAATTTATAGTATACGCTACAGAGTCAACCATTTCATCCGCTGTTTTAAAAAAACCTTTTTCGGCAGGGTTCAATTTATGAAAAAGAAAAGAACCATTTTTATTGAGTAATGTCGTTTCGACCAAGGATCCTTTCTCATCATAGAAACTTAACCGTCTTCTTTCAAAAAGATAGTTGCCATCCGTCTGTAAATCTTCTTTCCTTATTGTTTTTGCTGAAGCGGATGGGTATATGATTTTTATTTCATAATTAAGCTTGGAATCAGCCGCATCATCAAATTTGAAAGAAGTAAATTTATCCGGAGACAACTTATGAAAAATAAAATTGCCGTCCCTACCAGCACATACCACCTCTACAATTTCCCCATTCTTATCATAAGAACGTAATCGTTTTCTTGGAAATACAGTTCCGTTTTGAAACCGTTCAAAGCTTACCACCTTGCCTCCTTTCATCCGTTCAATATCATAAAGTGTCCAATCCCCGCCTTCTCCGTCCAGCTTATACAGCCCTGTTTCATCCTGATTAACTTTGTGAAAAACAAAAGTGCCTTCCTTATTGACAAGTGCCGATTCTATCCATGCTCCCTTTTTGTTATAATAATTGAGTTTTTTCCTTTGAAAAAGAATTCCATCTTCCAGCTGCAAATCTTTGAAATGTAAAAGTTTGACTACAGAATCATTACTAACAATTTTTATTTTATAATTCAATAATGTATCCGCCTCTTCTCCTTCCAGTCTGAATGTACCAAACTCCGATAACGGCAGATTTTTAAAAACAAATTCATTTCCCCTGGACAGCCTGGATGTACTCAAAACATCTCCTTTGGAATTACAAAAATAAATTTTCCGAACCGGAACCAGTGAAACAGAATCATCCGGTTTTTCATCAACAATTTTCTTCCTGTTTAGAATTTGATTTTTAAACCTGACTTTATTACCAGAAATTAAAGAATCCAGCGCCAGTTGTTTTTTCTGTTCCTGCTGGATCTGCTCCGCCCGACTCGAATCAATTTCTGCAGTCAATTGCAATAAATTTGATTTGTTCAGCGAGTCGAGTTTTAATTTCGAAAGATGATCGCGCAGCACAAATCCATTATAGGTTCTGATCGCTTTCGTCGACACCCCCCTGACATTTAAATCAGCGGAATAAATGCTGTCTGATTCATTCCCTCTGATTTTAAAAATACCCGGCATTTCCAATGTTATTTTATTAAAAGCAAAGGAAAACCCTTTCGTCATAGTAGTTGTCTCCACAACCTCATTTTGCTCATTGTAAAAACTCATCAATCTTTTAGGAAATACAGATCCCATGTTGTATTCCAAATTAAATTCAGGCGTTCCGGGATATAGCAGCCTGATATGGTAATTCGATGAATCTGCCTCGCCCCCTTCTAACCTATATTTCCCCACAGTATTCGCAGAAACAGAATTAAAAATAAAAACCGAATCCCTTGACAAAAGAGCGGTTTCAATCAATGAGTCACGAATATCATAAAAATCCATTTTTTTATAGGGAAAAAGGGAGCTATCCCTGAATTGCATTTTAACATTTACTGCCCCCCCCCCGTGAAAGCCTCACAGGGTAAGAGTAGCTTAAATCCCCTTTTTCCAATTTGAATGTTCCCGGATGATTCAGATCGTGTTTATGAAAAACAAATTCCTTATTGAAGTTAACCCGCGCTGATTCTGTCAGTTTACCTTCAGGATTATAAAAATTTAATCTTGTCTTGGGAAGAACAAATCCATCCCCCATAGGAAGGGCTTGAAGCGTATCCGTCCCAATGCAAACGATCACCTGGTAATCCGCTTGCGGATCATTTCCTTCCAGTCTGAAAATTCCATTCCCACTGGAATGAAATTCAGAAAAAATAAATATTCCGTTTTTATCTACGGAAGAACTTTCCGCTGCATTATTCAGCGAATCATAATATTGTAATTTTAATTCCGAAAGATCATAAATGTCCGACAAGCAAGTTTCAACACTTGTTTTTTTATAATTTAACCGTGAAACTTTTGAAGACAGTACTTTCAGGTATTCAGAATAGTTCTGAAATTCATCTGTAGATTTGAACCGACCGTCAATAAGTACTTTTTTTCTTATATCAAAAAAAGCATTTATGATATCTGCCTTCTGTATCCATTGTTTATTGGGAATATCAATTCTTTTGGAAATTTCCACTTTCTGGAAAAGCTCATATGCCTTGCATTGTTTTGGCAAAGTAACGTCGGTAGCAAAGTAAATGATCCCTTTGCCTTCAAAACTAAATACATAGTCAACATTTCTTAATAAAGTAATTTCGTATTTTCCATCTCTGCCTATTGTATACCCCGCAACTTTTTTTTGTGTTTTTTTATCCGTGACAGAAACAAATAAATCCTTTGGTAATCCGTCAATTGAAGTGACCAGACCCTTTAAAACAGTTTCCTGTAAATCGTCACATAAGGTGATTGAATAGATATCCATATCTGCATTCGACCGGTCCTGTTCACCTCTGGAAGAAGCATAATAAGCGGTCCCCTTTTGGCCTGCAAGGATAAAATACATATCATTTCCGGTTGTATTAATGGGGTACCCTAAATTCTGAGGTTCTGTCCAGGAATTATTAATCCTTTCGGATTTGTAAATATCAAAACCTCCCATACTATTGTGCCCTTTGGAAGCAAAATACAGGTATCTGCCATCGGGAGTCACATAAGGAGCTTCCTCATCAAACTCTGTATTAATCATCGGCCCAAGGTTTTCTAAAGGTCCCCAATGACCCGACGCTGTTTTCTTTGAACTGTAAATATCTCTATTTCCATACCCCCGTTCCTTGTCACAAACAACATATAACGTATTGTCAGAAACACTGTAGCTCATGCTGGTCTGCCATTCATTTGAATTAATTTCACCTCCACCGTCCAGCTTTTTAGGCTTATCCCAATTCTGACCATTCCTGTTGCTGAAATAAAAAGTTCCGTTTTGGGTTCCCCTGCAAAAATAAAGCGTTCCGCCATTGACGGATAGAAAATCCAATGACTCACTTTTTTTTGTATTAATAGAGGGTCCAAGTGGTTCAGCCTCTCCCCAGCCTTCTTCCTTCAGTTTCGAAACATAGATATGTTCGAAGTATTTTCCATCTTCGGGATCCACTTTATTATCATTTTTAAACTTTCTTCTTGACGTAAAAAACAGCAAGGTATCCCCGGGAGAAACAACTGCACCGTAATCGTCATATTTACTGTTAACATTTGTTCCAAGATTTTCAATTTCATATTCTTTCTTTTTGCCATTGAGATCCATTTTTTTCTGGGGTCTTTCCATAATATCCCTTGCGTTTTTACATTCTTCCATATTTTTCCTCACTTCTTTCAAAAAATAATCTCCTTCCTGATCTGAACCAACGACGAGTTTCTTTCGATGAGAAAAAACATTTTTCAGGACAATGGGTTTATTAAGTTTAAATAAGCGGAGGTACTCTTTATAGCAAGCCAGGGCATCATCCAGGTGGTTGGCCAGCTGATACGTTTTTCCCAGGTAATAAAACAATTCAGGAAGGCTATCCGCAGAATGGTTCAAAACAAACTCAAAATGAGGGATTGCCTCCAGTTTCAATGAATCAGAATAATAATAACACTGCGCTATTTCATATTGATATTCGATGTTTGCCGAATCTGATTTTAAAAGAATTAAATAAAAACCAATTGCTGAATTATACCTGTTCTCACTGAAACAATTTCGTGCCTTTTCAAGCAATTTCTGATTCGTTGATTGTGCAGCTATTTTAGAAAACAAAACAGAAGCAATGGAAAAAAAAGAAAGAAAAATATATCTTGTGATTCTTTTCAAATTATTCAACCTAAAATTAAAAAAATTATTCCTTCTCGTTCCACCTGAATGAACTGATTTCAAAACCAGCCAGATCCAGAACCCTGTCAATCACTGTAGCAGCAAGTGCATCAATATCCACAGGTTTACTGTAAAAAGAAGGGCTGGCAGGACATATGATTCCGCCGGCCTCGGTAACGCTTTTCATATTATTGATATGGATCAGACTGTACGGGGTATCACGGATAAGCAAAATCAATTTGCGCCTTTCTTTTAATATCACATCCGCAGCCCGCGTTGTCAAATCGTCTGAAACCCCGGATGCAATTCTCCCAAGAGTCCCCATAGAACATGGGCAAACTACCATCACATTGAATTGAGCCGAACCTGAAGCAAAAGGAGCAGTAAAGTCTGTTTTACCATAAATTTTAAATGGCAGCTTTTCATAATCGCTGTTTCCCAGTTCGTGTTTCCATACATCCCTTGCATTATCACTCATAACCAGACCAACATCCTCCACCTGATTTTTAATTAATGCCAGCTTAGCAAACAGCATTTTGGCATAAACCGAACCACTTGCACCGGTAACAGCAATAACTATTTTAATTTTTTTATTCATACTATCCGGCTATAAATGTAAATAAAAAGCCAAAAGCAAGAGTCGAACTGTTTTCTTATCTTTACCTGGTCTTATGAATCTGAAAAATTTTCGACGTGCCCGTCTTTCCCTGATCCTCCCTGGAATGTTGCTGATTGTCACTGCACGAGCCCAAACCATAACAACAATTGCAGGTCAGGACACTGCAGGCTATTCCGGAGACGGAGGACCGGCTTCAACAGCCAAATTATTTAATCCCGCAGGAGTTGCCATAGACACCTATGGCAATGTTTTTATTGCCGATCAGGGGAACAACAGAATCAGGGAAGTCCTTGTCTCCAATGGAACCATACTAACCGTAGCGGGTGACAGCGCACAAGGGATAACCTCCGACACTTTACACCGGCACTTATATTCTGATTCTTCCAGCCTTTACGCACCAAGTGGAGTCGCTTTGGACGCAAGCAACAATATTTATATTGCCGATCAGGATAACAACCGGATACTTAAAATAGCCGCTTTAACAGGAGGTCTTGTGAGCACAATAGCGGGTAATGACAGTGCTGGCTTCTCGGGAGATGGAGGCCTGGCCACCCTTGCCAAGATCAACCTTCCCTCTTCCATTGCGGTAGACAAAGCCGGTAATGCTTACATTGCAGATTACTACAATGACAGGGTCAGGAAAGTAAATGCTTCCAATGATATAATCAATACCATCGCAGGAAATACGAATTTAGGTGACAGCATTTGGGGCTATTCAGGAGACGGCGGACCTGCTTTGAACGCAGAATTTAACAGTATCAGTGCTGTTGCCTTGGACAATAAAGGAAATATTTACTTGGCCGATGCAGGGAATAACCGCATCCGGAAGATTGTCGATTCGACAGGGTTTGTATACACCGTTGCTGGAAATGGAACGGCAGGTTATTCCGGTGATGGAGATACAGCGACACATGCGATGCTGAATTCTCCGGATGGACTTGCAGTGGACAATTATGGAAATTTATTTATAGCTGACGGCGGCAATAACTGCATTCGCATGGTAAATAGTGTTACGGGTACCATCATTACAGTTGCTGGCAATGGGACTGCCGGATTTTCAGGAGATGGCGGATCTGCCGTTTCTGCTCAGTTATATAACCCTGAAGGAATTGCCTTTGATGCTTCCGGCAATTTATACATCGCTGATTATTTCAATTCAAGAATCAGAATGGTCAGCAACTTACCAACAGGTATTAATGAATTGAAAAATTCGGAGAAAGCCGTTTCTGTTTACCCTGTGCCGGGTAACGGTAATCTGAATGTCAGGTTGGGTGGCAATGGATATCAATTATTGACTGTTCTGAATGCCCTTGGAGAATGTGTTTACCAGAAAAATCTGAATTCCATTGTACAGGACCAATACTTTAGCATCAATCTCAGCAACCTGTCCGATGGCATTTATTTTCTTCGTGCCTACACAGAAAACAGTGTCGAAAGCAAACCCGTCATCATTCAAAAGTGACCGGGATGATTTACCCTTAGTCCAAGAATTTTTTTACCAGAGCTGGGACTCCTTTACCGGCTTTTGCTTTTATCACCGTGATGTTGTTAACCCTTTCGACATTTTGAAGAGCGGGATCAATCAGGTATTTCGGAGCAGCATCAGAGGCATAGTCAATCAATCCCGCTGCCGGATAAACATTCAGGGAAGTCCCGACAACAATGAAAATATCTGCTGAAATGGTCAGCTGATATGCTTTTTCCATATTCGGTACCGATTCTCCAAACCAGACGATAAAAGGACGGAGTTGAGACCCTTTTGCACATTTATCCCCCAAAACCAGTTTCCAATCTCTGATGTCGTAGATCAAAGAAGGATCCAGCGTGCTCTGGCTTTTTGTAACTTCCCCATGAAGGTGAAGTACATTCCTGGAGCCTGCACGTTCATGCAGATTGTCAATATTCTGAGTTATGATGTCAACCTCATACTTTTTTTGCAAATCAGCCAAGGCATAATGTGCAGCATTCGGCTTTGCTTCCAGCACCTGTTTTCTCCGGAGATTATAAAAATCAAGCACCAGGGCCGGGTTCTTTTTCCATCCTTCAGGGGTGGCAACTTCATTTACATCATACTCCTCCCAAAGCCCTTCCTTGTCTCGGAATGTTTTTATCCCGCTTTCTTCACTTATCCCCGCTCCGGTAAAAACAACAATTTTTTTCATCATTTCAACAAGGTAATATGACCTACGTACTTGTTTGAATTCCCTAAAAAGTCACTGGTTGTAATGGTATATGCGTAAACATCCTGCTGGCATTTTAAGTTGTGAAATGTTCCATCCCATCCCGCATTCAAGTCATAGGTTTCAAAAATCAAATTACCCCAACGGTCAAAAACACAGCAATGATAATTTGCAATTCCCCGCATGACCGGTATGAACAGGTCATTTAGGCCATCTCCATTGGGAGTAAAAGCATCCGGCACCCAAAATACAGGTAAGACTTTCACCTCCAGAGAACTTGTGTCCAGGCAACCATGGTCCCCTGTAACAATCTGTTTTACATCGTAGATTCCCGGGCGGGCATACAGGTGATTCACCGAGCATTCCGAAGAACTGTCCCCATCCCCGAATAACAATTTACAGTTCAGGCTGTTGAGGCTCCTATCCGTAAAAATAAATTCTGCATCAGAAAAATCTGCCTTATTTTGGTTTACCGCCAGTTCAGCAACAACGTGTGGACCTTGATAAGGGACCACTTCCGTGTTCAAGACACTCGTACAGCCACCAACTGAAGTCAATTGGACAGTGTACACGCCAAACAGTTTAGGGTGTGTAATGATCACTTCGGGTTTTTTCCCGATCACATTTCCGGCCGGATCCTTCCAGAGGTAATCTGCAAAACCTACCGGAGCAATGAGTGTATCACTCACTCCCAGGCATGCATTCGAAGATATTTTAAAAGAGGAACACATGGTCTGGATATAAGCATATCCAAAGTGTCCTCCAAGAGAACAATCACGGGTTGTAAACTCCACCGTAATTTTCTGACCAATAAAAGTACTGAGATCAATAGCAACCGTTGTCCAGTTTTTGTAATTATACTCTGTTGAATCCACTCCGCCTGCACCCAGGGTAATAAAAAGATCATTCCAGACTGTATCTCTTAAACTGATGTACGAGCTGTCCTTACCTGAATAGACAGTGTAAACTGCACAGGGCGAAGGAATCAGATTGCCATTCTTATCCAATATCCTTACCGTAAAGCTAGGACGCTCGGCAGGTGTATGATAGTTAGAAATCGGATTTTCAAGGACCGCTGCATAATTGTAAATAAAAACCGCGCTGCTGGAATCCACCACAAACGTTTTGCGCAATTTTTCTGTTTGCCCTCCTGCAAGAGCATTTCCAAGCCTTACTGAAACGGTTGCTCCGGGAGCAAGCAAAGTAATATCCGAATCGATCGGCATCACTTTGTCTACAAACCCCAAATTGGTAATCCTTGTATCATAGCCCGTGAAAGGAGAAGGTACCGGTAAGGTCACAAAAGAAGCAGGCAAGTTTAAAATTGTCTGACGTGCCAATGGATCCATTACAGATGCATTCAATCCATTACCTGAAAATCCTGCGCTGTAAATCGCAACACTGTCATCGTAATTCATATAACCTGTATCTGCTGACCAGGATGCAAAAGATTGGGTAATGAAATTCATATTGTAACAAGCCGAAGTATCCAATACCCCTTCAGGAACCGATTCATTCTTTTTTTTCAATGAGTTGCCCTGATCCTGAAACATGGAATAATACATTGCCTTTTTAAAACGTACCCAACCTTTTAATTCTCCGTTCGCCATCCCATTTTTTAAAGCAACTGATCTGCATGCATTTTCGTCAAATGGAGGATGACCTGAAAATCCTGAAGAATCCAGGACCAACACAGGTTCCTGAGCGAACAGGGAATAGGCAGAGGACACCATCAGAAAGCAGGAAAAAATTATACCTCTCGGCAGCAAATTCATTTCATCTAATTTACGAAAAAGCGCCAGAATAGTTAATTTGCCGGCCTAATTGCTATATTCGTGAAGGATTAATGGAACGGAAAAAATGAATAAGTTCAGAAAACAAGATGCCCTGGATTACCATGCTCAGGGTCGGCCAGGCAAAATAGAAGTCGTCCCGACAAAACCACATAGTTCCCAGCGTGATCTTTCACTTGCCTATTCCCCGGGAGTAGCCGAACCCTGCCTGGAGATTGCCGAAAATCCTGAAGAGGTCTTTAAATACACTGCCAAAGGAAATTTAGTTGCCGTCATCTCAAACGGAACTGCTGTGCTGGGCCTGGGAAACATTGGACCATTGGCTTCGAAACCCGTTATGGAAGGGAAAGGCCTGCTGTTTAAAATATTTGCTGACATCGACGTTTTCGACATCGAAGTAGATTCCAATAACATAGATCATTTTATCAGCACCGTCAAGGCAATTTCTCCAACCTTCGGAGGAATAAACCTGGAGGACATCAAATCACCTGAGTGTTTTGAAATTGAACGGAGGCTAAAAGAAGAACTGCAGATTCCCGTTATGCACGATGATCAGCATGGAACTGCTATCATTTCAGCTGCCGCATTGATCAATGCCTGTGAAATTGCAGGGAAAGAATTAAGCAAGATAAGGATCCTGATCAATGGAGCAGGAGCCGCTGCCATATCCTGTGCCAAACTGTATGTTTCAGTGGGAGCAAAAAAAAGCAATATCCTAATGTTTGACAGCAAGGGGCTTCTTCATGTGGACCGTTCAGACCTCGACGAACAGAAGAAAGTTTTTGCAAGCGACCAATTCAATTTCAAAACACTTGAAGAAGCAATGGTTGGCAAGGATGTATTCATAGGTCTCTCAAAAGGAAATATCGTATCTCAGGAAATGGTAAAAAGCATGGCTCCGAAAGCAATCGTTTTTGCCCTGGCAAACCCGGACCCTGAAATCTCTTATGCAGATGCGATAGAAGCCCGCAAGGATATTATTATAGCAACAGGCAGGTCAGATCATCCCAACCAGGTAAACAATGTAATAGGTTTCCCTTTTATTTTCAGAGGCGCGCTGGATGTGCGTGCCACCCAGATCAACGAAGCCATGAAACTGGCAGCAGTATATGCCATTGCCTCACTGGCCAAAGAACCTGTGCCCGAATCTGTCAATCTCGCTTACGACAAAAAAAATATAAGTTTTGGAACAGAATACATTATTCCGAAACCAATGGACTCCCGGCTGATCAGCACGGTAGCCCCTGCTGTCGCCAGAGCAGCCATTGAATCCGGCGTAGCCAGGTTCAGCATTACGAACTGGGAAAACTACAAAGATCAGTTGAATAAACGCCTTGGGTTGGATAACAAACTTATCCGGACAATAACCAACAAAGCCAAACAAAATCCGAAACGTGTACTTTTTGCAGAAGCTGACCATTATAAAATTCTGAAAGCCGCGCAAATGGTGAAAGACGAAGGGATTGCGCGCCCCATCCTGTTGGGGAATCCCGAACACATCAGGGCAATGATCAGGGAAAACAATCTTGACCTGGAGGATATTCCTATCATTGATCCCCGTGGAGAAGAAGAAGAAGAACGCAGAAACAAATTCGGAGACTTGTTTTTCAATAAACGCAAACGCCGTGGATATACCCTTTTTGAGGCTAGAAAGATCATGCGGGAAAGAACCTATTTTGGAGCGATGATGGTAGAAACCGGCTCTGCAGATGCCATGATTTCAGGACTTACCCGTAAATACTCAGACCCCATCCGCCCCGCCTTGCAGATAATAGGGATTCAGGAGGGTGTAAAAAGGGTTGCAGGAATGTATATCCTCAATTCCAAACAAGGACCCTACTTTTTCGCTGACACAACAATGAATGTAAATCCCGATGCACAGGAACTGGCAGACATAGCAGTGCTTACCGCCAACAGCGTACTTCAGTTCAATATAGTACCCCGTCTGGCCATGCTTTCCTATTCCAATTTTGGCTCAGCAGATGGAGAGGTTCCAAAAAAAGTGAGGGAAGCCGTCGCCCTGCTTCACAAACAATACCCCGGATTAATTGTGGATGGTGAGATGCAGGCAAATTTTGCTTTGAACAATGAATTGCTGAAGGAGCAATTTCCATTTTCAGAATTGATTGACAAAAAAGTCAACACCTTGATTTTTCCCAACCTGTCTTCCGGTAATATTGCCTACAAACTCATGCAGGAGATGGCTGACATGGAAGCGATCGGCCCGATACTGATCGGATTAAAAAAACCGGTCCACGTATTGCAGTTGGGTAGCTCGGTCAGGGAAATCGTGAATATGGTGACGATTGCAGTAATCGATGCCCAGGCAAAAAAGTGAGAATCATTACTCCCGTATTTGGAATAAATCAACAGGCACGTGCTTTATTAATTTTTGCAAATAGCTCGTTTTCAGTATTTTGTAAAAAAACATCGTTCACATTAACCTGAAAACAAGTTAAATATATTGCCGAATTACCGATATTTTCATATCTTCGTCACCCTTAAAAAAATTATTAACTAAAAACGAAAACAAAGAATGGCAAATCAGTATGAAACCGTTTTCATTATGACTCCCGTTTTGTCTGAAGAACAGGCAAAGGAAACGGTTGGTAAGTACAAAAAAATACTTGCCGATTTAGGATGTAAACTCATCCATTCTGATGATTGGGGCCTCCGCAAGCTGGCCTACCCGATTCAAAAGAAAACAACAGGTTTTTATCACTTATTTCAATTTGAAGGAGCAGGTACTGTGGTGTCTGAACTTGAACTTGCCTACAAACGTGACGAGCGTTTACTTCGTTACATGACGGTCGCTTTAGACAAACACGCGATCGCATATAGTGAAAAACGAAGAAACAAATTCAAGAAAAAAGAAACTGCTGCGGCATAAATAGAATTTAAAAACCTAAACACATGGCTGAGAACACCTCCGAAATAAGATACTTAACTCCGACAACGGTTGAAGTTAAAAAGAAAAAATACTGTCGTTTTAAAAAGAGCGGGATAAAATACATTGACTACAAAGATCCAGCGTTCTTATTAAAATTTGTAAATGAACAGGGTAAATTGTTACCAAGAAGGCTGACCGGAACTTCGCTTAAATATCAGCGCAAAGTTGCTCAGGCAGTGAAACGTGCAAGACATATTGCAATCATGCCTTATGTGGCAGATTTAATGAAGTAGTTGTTAGCCATTGGTATTTGCTTTTGACTTTTGACTTATAACTTTTGAATTTAAACTTTAACTACTTACAAAATGGAAGTAATACTCAAACAAGACGTAAAGAACTTAGGTTATAAAGACGACGTTGTAAAAGTAAGACCTGGTTACGGTCGCAACTTTTTATTGCCAAAAGGCCTTGCGATCACAGCTGACAGCAGCAACAAAAAAATGCTATCAGAAACCAAAAAGCAGCAGGCATTCAAAGAAGAAAAAATAAAAAAAGCCGCTGAAACTACTGTTGCCGCCTTAAAGGATATGATTGTAAAAGTTGGTGCAAAAGTAGGCGAATCCGGCAAAATATTTGGTTCAGTCAACGCCATTCAGCTGGCCGATGCCATCAAAAAATTAGGAATCGAAGTCGACAGAAAGAACATCACCCTAAAAGACGATATCAAATCCATCGGCACCTATACAGCAGATCTTCGCCTTCACAAAGAGGTGGTCGCCAAAGTCACATTCGAAGTAGTAGCTGAATAATTAGCTGAGTCCCATCTTACTTTCAAAATGAAGACAGTAATCTTTGAGGTCTTCGGCTATTTCGTTTTCTCCTGTGGCTTTTTTGAACGTTTCCGCCATCGACAATAAACTCTGATGGAAAAACCGCTTCATTTCATCAATGGTCATATCCCTGGTCCATAAATCAATCCTCAGGGTATTGTTTTCCTTTGCATCCCACAAGGCTATCATGACCGATTTACTTTTGCTTTTTTCGGTGCCATCACTGGTTTCCCATTCGATTTCAACAGGCAGGTTATGCTCATCCAATTTAACACTGAATTTTATTTCTGATGTTTTACTCATTATTCCACGATTTTAAACGAAAATAGCAATTCTCACGCTAAAAAAACTAAAAGTAAAATTATTACATTTGCTGACGCTGGAAACAAACACTGAAAATAACGTTGAAAGTACGACAGGAGAAAAACCCTCCAAAAGGCGGGGGCTTATTTTTTTTCTGATTCTTTCCATTGCAGCTAACATCGTTTTATTCCTGCTGTACTGGCAGGAGAATAACAGAGCTTCCCAGGTCATCACAGAAAAAGAAACTGTACTTGTGGAGCGTGACAATGTGAAATCGGATTTACTGCAGTTAAAAGAAGATTACAGCACACTCCAGACCAACAACAAAAAAATACAATCCGAACTTGATTTAAAAAAAGTACAGATAGACTCCCTCATCCAGGAAGCCGACAAGCACAAAGGGGATTCCTGGTACATTTCCAAACTAAAAAAAGAAACGGCCACCCTGCGTAAAATCATGCAGGGCTATGTTCAAACAATTGATTCCCTGAACACATTCAACAAGACCCTCCTCAAAGAAAATGTGCAGGTCAGGACTCAGTTTCTGACTGAAAAAGAAAAAACCACTTCATTAAAAAAGGAAAAGGAAGACCTTGAAGGAGTAATCAGCACCGGTTCAATATTGAAAGCAAGCGGAACGAAAGCTTTTGGAATCATCGTTCGGTCGGGAGGCAGAAAAGAATCCGAGACAAAAAAGGCAAGGAAATCAGACAAAATAAAAGTCACTCTGACAATTGGAGAAAATACACTTGCAAAAAAAGGAAACAGACTGGTATACCTGAGGGTAGTCACTCCCGATGGCAAAGAACTTTCCAGGGCGATGGATGATGCCAACAGCTTTTCATTTAACGGAGTCCGTGGATTTTTCTGCGCCAGGCAAAGTGTCGATTATGAAAATGCTGAATTACCCGTTACCCTTTATGCTGAAAGTGTCCAAAAATTTATTGCCGGGAAATACCTCATTGAAGTTTATTGTGATCAGAACCTGCTGGGGCAGACAACATTGGTTTTAGAATGAAGCCCTCACCTGGGCACCCCCGACATGAATCACTTTTGTTCCTTCTGATTTTCTGCCATCGTAATTCAGGCTGATGGTTAAATTATTGGCTAAACTCCTTTGGTAAGCACCTCCCCAGGTCACATTTTCACCGGGCAGCAAGCCCTGTAGCATCTCAAAAGCAACAGGAGTATTTCCGACATCGTTGTATGAAAGTTGTATGAAATTAGCTTTTAACGTAAAATTTCCTTTTTTCAAAACATTGTAACGCATCTCCATGCCATAATTTTGCTGGCCGGAGACCTGTCCTCCCAGTTCAGGCGTGTTGTATTTATAGGTGTAGCTGAATGAAAGACTAAACCTGAATGTAGTATTGGGTTGATAAATCAGTTTGGGTTCAATCCCATAAAAATAAACATCGTAATCACGGGTAGCAAAATATTCTGAGTTGCTGTATTTTTCACCATCGTTGACATTCAGATTAATGGTATACACATGCAGAATATTCCATCTGAACTTTACCTCCCGTAAAATAGAAATGCGTGAATCCACCCCATCCGTGAGCAAGGTTTTATTGGAAACATCCTGGTAATTAAAGTCAATCCCGTACTTTGAATTCAGCTGGTTAAAATACAACGAACTTCTGAAAGAAGAATTCAGAGAAACCAGTGAAGTATCATTTGACGTCTGATGAAAAGGATTGTATGCTTCGTCCGGACTGTTATCAGTGGTTTTTTTATCAATCCGGTAGGTCGTCTGGTCAGAAAACAATGACAGCACTTTTTTTATCCCTTTTTTATTTGACCAAATCACAGAAGGTTTAAGATTAACAGCCTCACTGAATTGGTTGGTATAAACGCTGATGGATTGATCTGTTGGGGTGTAAACCCTGATCCAGTCGGCCTGATCTTTAAATACGGCCACTTCAAATTCATTCAGCTCGGGAATTCCATCGTGATTGTAATCTATCCACTGATAAACTCCCTGTCCAGCGGCAACCTGGATGTAAGAATAATCCTGCTTCACCTGTTCACCGGATCCAACCTCATAAAATGTATTCGCAGTAAACAACCCATGACCTGTAGAAAAATTGTGTTCAATTCTTCCCAATAAGGTTTGGTCAGGTTTTAATTTTGAAATCAGGGTATCAACAATTTCAAGTGTTCGGTAGGCACTGGTAATCGTCAACTGGTTATTTCTGTTCTTTGCAAATTTCACATTAAACTTGGTTTCCTGGGCATAAGTACTCTGCTTGAATGCATTCCCTTCTGCCCCATAATCTTTCCGTTGTTTATAGCTCAAGGTATATTTTATTTTAGAAGTATCTGAATTTGACGCAAATCCTGTCCATTCAAAAAAACTTTCACTGTTAAAAGAAAGCGAATCCGCACCCCGGTCACGGATCTGGTTATGCTCCTGCTGTTCAATGATTCCGATGGTGATGAAACCGAGGTTCTCAGAAACCGTTCCGTGATTTCTTAAGAAAGAGGTATTTTGATCACTGGCAGAGTTCAGTAAACTTCCGGTAAAATCAAGTTTAAACTTCTTTTTATTGATCCTGGTAGTGATATCCTGTTTAACCGCATTGTAAAAACTTCCTTCCAGCAATGAGTTGGCCGTGTAACCGATGCTCAGTGCTTGTGACTGAGATAATGCAAAACTTGCACTGATCAGGTGTTCATCTGCATTGGCCGTCGTGCTGCTGAGGTTCCAGTCCCGTTCGAACTCCGTCGAACGATACCGTTCGATCTGATTGAAATACTGCTGCGTATATTCATAGTTCAGCGCAGATGTCAGTTTCCAGGTTTTGAGTCCCAACCTGGAAGTATCATTGGGATCCTTCCAATATTGATTATTGATCAGGCCGAAATGAAATGCCGAACCCACATCCGTTGATTTGTCCAGCGTAGAAAAAGTGTTCTGATTGTAATTTGAAACAGCCTCTTCTGCCGTCAGTGTCGTATTTTTACCAAGCTTGTAATCCGCCCCAAACGTAACCATTTGCTGCGACTTGGGTGCAATCAACAGCACCACCGGTTCGTAATTTCCCTGTGGGACCCCTCCAACCGGCGGAACCCATTTAAACACATTTCCGTTGGCAGCAGCGTTCACCTGGATGTAATTTCCTTTGGCAACCTGGGAAAATTTAAGCTGAAAATGTGCCTTCGTCGAATCAATGGAATAAACATAATATTGGTAAAGAGCCAACCCGATCGTCGTATCCTGTTTGGCATAAAGAACGATCGCATTGGACCAGGCCACGCTGTCGACCCCGGAAGAAGTGGCCTGTCTGTTACCTGCTTTCACAAGCGTATCAATCTGATCTGTCGAAAGCTGTTGCTGCAATGGTTTGTTTTTACTATCCGATTCGGAGTACGCATTGAAATGCAACTTTAAATTACCCTGTGAATAATCATCCCCGAAATGGAACATAGAACGGGCAAAATTGTTATTGGCATACTGAAACTCCACAATGATCCGCTTATCCTTTGTAATCAAAGTTTTAGCCGTGAAGGTCAGCTGAGCCGTGTTGTAATCGATGGTATAGTCATTTTCCTGCCCTCTTATCATCAGGATACCATCAATATAAACTTTCTCCGTTCCGGATAATATAACAATGAACTGTTCGCCATTGGAGCCAGTTAAAAAATAAGGTCCCTGATTTCCCTCCACCCCTTCAATCTGATTTCTGCCAAATGAACCTCTTGAAACCGCCGCACTGACGGTTACTTTATTAATACCCATTTTGGAAGAATCTTTATTTGCCGGGCCCAGGGCAAAAATTGAACTGAAACTCGCACCCTGCGCTTTTTTGTTAAAGCGCAGGAAATATCCTCCATTGTTACTCGTCTCGAAATCTCCTGCAATCAGCTTATTGGTTTTCGTAAATATCTGAATGAACACTTTGTCAAAATCCTGTAATTGCTGGGTATTACCCGAAGCCTGGATCGGTATACTATTGTCAGTAGCGGCCAGCAGAATATTTACATTATCACTAAGCTTACCTGAAACCTGCAGGTTCAGATTAGAATTTACCGACAGGTCCTGGTTGTTCCCAAAAGCAATCCCCCTGGATATGCTTCCATTTTTTGTCAAACCTTCCGTTTTAAATAAATCGCCTTCGGGTTTTTCTACTGTGTATTGGTATGGATTCAGCAAGCCCCTGTCGTCCGGTTGCAGCCGCCTGATGTCCTTGTGCTGAACAACCTGGGTCAGGGAAAAAGGGAAAACGCTGTAACGGAAGCGCAAGGTATCACAATTAATCCCCCTGTTGGTTAATCCTTTGCGATCCAGGTAAATGATGGCATTTGCATTATCAACCCTGAAATAGGAAGAATCAATTGTTTTTTTCTGTCTGTTAACAATCGTAATACTTTGCGGAATAAAACTCAATGTGTCCAGCCTGATGGTATCGGACATTACTTTTACAAGCTTTTCACGTTTATTGGAAAGATTTTGCGCCCTTGAAGGTTTGACCAAAGCAAGGCCAAACAAGAGGGTTAGACCAATTGTTTTATAAAAATTCCAAGCCACATCATTCTCTTTTCTCAGCAATAATTCAAGAGAACACTAAAATACCAAATATTATACACCCCTATTCAAACGTACAATAATGCCATTTAGTATGATAATTCAGGCTAATAACCCAGCACCTCTGCTATCAGATGCCTGAGTTTTTCAGGGTTTGGCAACATGGTAGCCTCCAAAACAGAATTAAGAGGTACGGCAGGTAAATTTTCAGAACCCATACAATGAACAGGAGCATCCAGAAAGGCGAAACATTCCTGACCAATTCTTCCTGCAAGTGCCTGGGCAAAGCTATTGTTCAGCGTTTCCTCGGTAAGTACGATGCAACGGCTGTTCTTTCTTACCGAATCCGTAATGGCTTTATCATCAATCGGATTCAGTGTTCTCAAATCAATAATCTCCACTCTTCCCTCAAAGGCCTTTGCAGCCGACTTTGCCCAATAGACACCCATTCCATAGGTAATGATGGTAACACAGGAATGATGAGAACTGCTTGCCAAGACGACTCTTGCCTTTCCGAAAGGCAAAACATAATTTTCATCCGGTTCAATGGTTTTCGCCTCCTCCGTACCTTTTATTTTGCTCCAGTACAAACCTTTGTGTTCAAAAATAACCACCGGGTTAGGATCATAATAAGCCGATTTCATTAAACCTTTCAAATCAGCACCAGTAGAAGGATACGCAATTTTCAGGCCTTTGATGTTGCAAACCACACTTTCCACACTCGAAGAATGGTAAGGTCCCCCGCTGCCATAGGCCCCGGTAGGTACGCGTAAAACCATGCTGACCGGCCATTTGCCGTTCGATAAATAATTGGAACGCGCCACTTCGGTAAACAATTGATTTAAACCTGGCCAGATATAATCTGCAAACTGAACTTCCACAATCGGCTTCAGACCGGCTGCACTCATCCCAACCGTGCTGCCAACAATAAATGCTTCCTGAATTGGAGTGTTGAATACCCTTTCGTCACCAAATCGTTCGGCCAGTGTAGCTGCCTCCCTGAACACACCTCCAAGTCGTCTGCCCACATCCTGTCCATAAAGAACGCATTCTTTATGTTTATCCATAATCTCACGGATGGCGAATAAGGCAGAATCCACCATAACCGTCGCTTCCTTCCCTTTTGGTTCCCTGACTCCTTTTTCTTCCGTGACCGGACTGGGAGCAAAAACATGGGTATAAAGGTCCGAAGCCCTAGGGTCTTCAGCAACCAGCGCCCTTTTATAATCTTTGCCAACTAATTCGATCGCATTTTTCTCCACTTCATCCAATACCTTATTCTCCACACCCGCTGCCAGAAGTTGTCTTTTTATTTTTGGAAAGGGATCCCGTTTGGATTGTTCATCCAGGTCATTCCGATACCATTCCTTACGAACTCCGGAAGTATGGTGATTCAAAAGCGGGACCTTGGCATGAACCAGAAATGGCCTGCGCTGCGTCCTGATCAGATCAATGACCTCTGCCAGCACCTCATAGCTTTCCATAAAATCAGTCCCATCAATAGCTCTGGTCTCAAGACCTTTAAAACCCTTTGCATAATCACTTGCATCCATCGAGCGGATCTCCCTGGCATGCGCCGAAATATCCCATTCATTATCCTGAACCAGGTAAAGAATGGGTAACTTCTTCAAGACTGCCATTTGAAATGCTTCTGAAACCTCTCCTTCCGTAACGGAAGCATCCCCCAGCGAACAAACCACGATGGCTTTATCCACACCTGAATATTCCGGAATTCCGGCTTTTTCTCTGTACGCAATACCCATTGCAAGCCCTGTGGTAGGTATGGCTTGCATGCCGGTAGCCGAACTTTGGTGAGGGATTTTAGGCATGGTATCCCTTTTCAGACTGGGATGGCAGTAATAAGACCTTCCCCCGGAAAAGGGATCTTCTCTTTTGGCTAATAACTGCAACATTAATTCGTATGGCTCCATTCCAATACCCAGCATCATGCTGTCATCCCGGTAATAAGCGGAAAGATAATCCTGGGTTTTTAATTGCATGGCCAATGCCAGCTGAACAGCTTCATGCCCTCTAGAGGTGGCATGAACATATTTAGAAGTTATTTCTTTGTTTAGCTCATACAATTCAGTCATGGCTTTCGCTTTACACATCAAATCAAAAGCCTTCAACAAAGTAGCCGAAGAGGGAGAATTTTTCAAGCCGCTAAAATAAGCAGATTTTGATTAACTTGGGGGTTTAAACAGGGGATATGCGCGATAATTTTACGAAAAGTAGATTCTTCAGGGCATTTTTTCTTAGCTTCTCTTTCCTGTTTCTTCTCTGTTCGAATCCTCTGTTTTCGCAGGGGCAGGGAGTAGGATTTGATCTTGATGGTAATACCAATAAGCAGCTGGTAAAAAATCACGGCAGCAGAGTCGAAATCAAAAAACTGGGTGCCGCGACCATCAAAATTTACAATGACTCTGTGTTTCTGAGAACAATTATATCCAACAAAAAAACCGGAAAATTTAACACCCATCTCGCTTATGGACATACTTACAAGCTCGTATTTTCTCATCCTTCCTGCCTTACAATGAATTTAGTTATTGACTCCAGAATTCCCAAAAACGAGTACAATACGTTCCAAACGATAGGCATGGAAGACCTTCCCTTAATAGACAAGAATACAACTGGTATTGACACTCTTAAATACCATTTTGCTTTTTTCAGATACTCCTATGTCGCAAGGCATAAAAAAATCGAACAAGACGACAAATACAAAAAAGCCTTTCAGGAAGGAAAAATTCCAGGCCTGCAGGAATACGAAGATATGGTAATTGAAAACCGGAAACATCCGAAAGAAAGCACTGTTCAAACCGATATCAATCATCCAGACTCTTCAAAAACAGAAACAAAAAAAGACTCTGCAAAAAAGATAAATTACATCATTGGTAAACTTGTTTCCGGGAAACCTCCCTATGAGGTAATGAAAAATGTCCGCATTTACCTGATCGGTGACCGTGGAGAACCTAAAAAAGAATCCTCCAGCAACCGTTATGGCCGGTTTATATTTGACAACATCCTGCTTGATCAGGATTATTCCCTGACCATTGATGGCAATGAGTTGAGAAACTGGATGGGAAAAAAAATGACCCTTCTGAATAAAAATGATTCGGTGGTGCTTACGGAAGATCTGAAAGGGGGCCCCTACCATTTCCATTTGTTGAGAACAGACAAAAGAACCTTAAGCATGCTGGGTTCAGACGATTGCACCTTTCTCATTTCGGGAAACCTGCTTGCCGTCAGAAACACAGGAACGATGCCCATAGCCAATACAAAGGTGCAGCTCCTGGATGAAAAAGGGGTAATGCTGGAGTCGATGGTTACAAATAATTTCGGGACCTTTGTTTTCTCCAAAGCACCTGCAGACCAAAATTTTGTTGTGCAATTGGCAGACCATCACCCTGAACTTTCCAATGTAAAGGTGATCATTACCGACCACGACGGGAGAGAAATCAATTCTACCATCTGCGACAATAACGGTCAATTCAATTTTGAATTCCTGAAGCAGGATGAATTAAAGTTTGAGAAAATGGAAGTGGAAGAAAGTTCGCTGCTGATTGATTTTAAAGGAAAATTATTCAAAAATTCAGCTAAAAAAGCATTTTCAAATGCAACGGTCGACCTGATCGACGAAAAAGACAACGTAGTGCAAACAGTGTCTACTGACAAATCCGGTAACTTCCGGTTTTCAAAAGTCCCCTATGAACATAAATATACCATAGCTGCCTCCGGTGATGGAATCCAACGGGTCATCCTGACTGATTCCAAAGGCATTGTCATTAACGAATACAATGCCGGCAAAATGGTAAAAACAGTCCGGTTCCCTTTGTTACCGGCAGAACAGCAAAAATTACTTTATGTTGCCTTAAATGATCCATGGGAAAGTGTAACCATATCCAGAAACGAAATCACCATTCCCGAAAAAGTGTATTTTGCCAGCAACGAATATAGAATTTCCAGGCAGGAAAAAATTATTTTGGATAAAGTCATCCATGTCATGAAAAATGACAGTGCTGCAAAAGTTGAAATAGGTTCGCATACCGACTCACAAGGTTCAAGTGAATACAATCTTGAGCTTTCCCGAAAAAGAGCCGAAAGTGCCGTAGAATATATTGTATCGTATGGAATAAAAAAGGCAAGAGTCACAGGAGTGGGTTACGGTGAAACCAAACTGATCAACAGGTGCTCAGATGGAATACAATGTTCAGAAGAAGAACACGCACAAAACAGACGACTTGAATTTAAATTCACTTTTGTAAAACAATAATTATTAACCGATCGACACAAAACAAATACTCAATCGCATGAAGAACATCAGAAGGGCATTCTGTTTCCTGGCTTTAACAACGACGTTTTCGTTTGCTCAAAATCAAGGAAAGATCAAGGTGGAAGGATACACTGTTCACATGGACAAAAAAGGCAAAAAATCTTCTTTGCCTGACCTGAAAATCACCGTTTATAAAGGCGCGGATAAAACCGATGAATATAAATCTGACAAAAAAGGAAAATACAACCTTGAACTGGCCTATGGCTCGACTTACAAAATTGCGCTCGAAGGAAACGACGGATACATGGATGTATGCTACAGCATACTTGGAAAAATTCCCGATGCCAACCAGAATATTAATTGTGGCATAAATGTCGACTTCATTGTCATCGACAAAGACAACCCGGATATCGATTCACTAAAATTCAAATTTCCATTCACCCGGCTTAAATTTGATGGAAATAAAAAATTTGTTGACGATGAAAAGTACCTGAACGACTTTGCCAAAGGAATGTTTAAAGAATACGTAGAGGCTAAAAAACAACTCAAAAAAGAACAAGCCGAAAAACTTCAGGAAGAAAAAACAAATGCCGGAATTCATTTTATAAAAATCGGAGGGAAATTAATGGCCGGCGATCCCCCATCCATCCCCCTTGCCAACATGAAAGTTTTATTGAAAGACGATAAAGGTAAAATCCTGGAGACCTCCACTACTGATAAATATGGAAAATTTATCTTTTTAAGACTACCGCCTGATCAGAATTTTTCAATTGTAATGGACGAAAACGACTCATCGAAATTTTCAGAAAAGAAAATAACCATGTACAATAAATACGGGAAGGAATTACTTGTCAGTACTTCTGATAAGAAAGGAGGATTTAAATTCCAATTGCTCTCCAGTGATAAAACCACCTTGTCTAAACTAATCGTAGAAGACAATAATTTGCTGATTGCCGGAACACTTGAAGGTATGATCAATGGCAAATCACTGGGACTTGCAAAGGCCCGGATTGCTCTGACCAACAGTTCAACGGGAGAAGTTTATGAAATTGTCGAAACAGATGAAAATGGCAAATTCGTTTTCGCTATGCTGCCTCAGGATAAAAATTTTATCATTCGGATGGCAGAAGCATCCCCAGAATTTGCCAACTTGAAAATATCCATCAAAGACAGGAAAGGAAACGAAATTGCATCCGGAGCAACAGATGGATTTGGTAAATTCAGGTTTCAACTGCTTTCCTCTGATAAAGAAATGCTAAACAATATAGAGGTGGAAGAAAATGACCTGAAAGTTGATTTAATCGGTAAATTTATCAACGGCACTACGAATAATCCACTATCCTCTTTTAAAGTAGATCTTTTGGATGATAACGGTAAAATATTGCAATCCACCACAACCGATGAAAAAGGAAGGTTTAAATTCGCCAATCTGACTTTATACGCCGGTTATTTTTTCAAATTGGATGAAAACAACCCTAAAGTTACTTCACTCAGTTCATTGATTTTAGCAGAAACATCGGAAAAACCAATTAAAGAATATAAAATTGAAGAGGGCAAAGAAGTGAAGCACCGGATACTGGCATCCGACCAAAGAAAACTAGGCAGGCTGTATTTAAAATGAATTTATCCTTTTACATTGCAAAAAGATACCTGGTTTCAAAAAAATCACACAATGCTATAAACATTATTTCGGCTGTATCCGTTGGGGGAATTTCCATTGGAACCATGGCATTGATTGTTGTATTGTCTGCTTTTAATGGTTTATCCGAACTAGTAAAGTCCCTCTATAATTCTTTTAATTCAGACATTCAGATAACCCTTAAAGAAGGGAAAGTATTTGAGCTGGACAGCACTCAAATCAATAGACTAAAAAAACTGGAGGGCCTGCGGTATTATTCAGAAGTGCTGGAGGAAAATGCCATGTTAAAATACAATGATCAGCATTGCATCGCGACACTCCGCGGAGTGAGTGAGAACTATGCCTCCCTGACCAGGTTTGACACGTTGGTTCATGAGGGTAGTTTTATGCTGAAAAACGGTGATGAAAACATGATGGTCCTGGGCAAAGGAATCAGTTACCAGCTGAATGCCGGAACCAAAGATAAATTTACACCGATCACATTGTATGCACCTAAGAGAGGCCTTAGCACCTCTGTCAATCCGGAGGATGTATTCTATGAAAAGAAAGCATACATATCCGGTATATTCACCATCACGGATGATTTTGATTACAAATATGCACTGGTTTCAATCCACTTTGCCCGGGAACTGCTGAATTATCCCAATAAGGTCAGTGCAATCGAATTAGGTCTTGAACCTGACGTGAATACAGACAAACTGAAGGAACAGATCACCCGAATCATTGGAAATAAATTCAAAATAAAAGACAAATATGAACAAAATGAACTCTTATTTAAAACCATGAAATCTGAAAAATTATGGGTATTCCTTGTGCTTGTTTTTATTATGGTTGTTGCAACATTCAATGTAATAGGTTCCCTGACCATGCTGATCATTGAAAAGAAAAAAGACATCAGTATTCTCTGGGACATGGGAGCAGACCTCATCCTGATACGAAAAATATTTTTGATCGAAGGAATCATGATCACACTCATCGGGCTGGTCAGCGGGCTTCTCCTGGGTACCCTTATCTGTCTCGGACAAGAACGGTTTTCCTGGATAAAATTTAATGAGAGTTTTGTGGTATCCGCTTATCCGGTTAAAATGTTCGGTTCTGATTACCTGCTTGTAGTGGGAGTTGTACTCTTTATTGGTCTTTTGGCAGCGTGGTATCCGGTACGGATTTTTACCAGACGTTTTTTTACATCCCTTACGACAACTTGAAAGAAAATTTGACGTAATTTAACCGCATGAAAAAATAGAATATATACAGATGAAAGTCAATACGTTTTTACTGTTGAGTTTAGCAGGGACGCTTTGTTCTTCTTTGCATGCTTTAAAGGCGCAGACATTGGACGAGCGGTTAATTGTAGGCGTATCTGTCGGAGTGGCCTTACCCCAGCAGAATTTCGGTAAATCTGATACGATCGGCCGCAAGGACACCACAAAAGTAAAAGGATGGGCTACCACTGGGATCAATTTCAATGTGAAAGCAGGCTTTCGGCTCAGTAAATATTTTGGAGTGATGGCTTTGGCAGGAGGGAACGTACATGGATTTAATGCCTCTGCCTATTTAAATCAAAATTATACAAACCCCATTCTTCAGGGTTCAGTTGCAGTCAATGCAACTGATTATTACCTTGGCTCATATCTTGCCGGTCCATTTTTCAGTCACCCGATCGGCAGCTTCTTTGCCATTGAAGGACGCGCTTTGGCCGGAGTAATGACAGTAAAATACAGTCAGCTGGCACCTGTGGTTGTTTTTGACGGCTCAGACTTTAATTACCTGATAACCTATAAACCTGCAGTTGCCCTGGGTTATGATTTTGGACTTGCGCTTAAATATAAAATCATTGACCAGATCGCCATTACCCTGTCTGCCGATTATTTAGGAGGAAACCCTGCATTCAGCGGTTATTCAGTTACCTATACCGGACCTACCTTACCCCCGCCGGACGCCCCCGCCGTGAACAATGGAAATTCAAGAATATCTTATATGAGTACCGGAATTTTCAATATCAATGCCGGTGCGGTGTTCACATTTTTCTGAACATCTTGAATATTACAGATACTATAAACCTCTTATCCACTATCAGTCCCCGCAAAGCATTCAATGCCTTGAAAGTAGTAACAAGCTATTATGTATCCAGGGTAACCGGAAAACCCATACAATGGGGCCTTCCGATAAGTATTGCCATTGAACCAACCACCTCCTGCAATCTTCGCTGTCCCGAATGTCCCAGCGGAAAACGCGAGTTTACAAGACCTACAGGAATGCTGCAAACCGATTTCTTCCGAAAAACCATCGACACCCTTTATAAGCATGTACACTACCTGACCTTCTATTTTCAGGGAGAACCCTACCTCAACCCCGATTTTTTGAAAATGGTTCAATATGCTTCTGAAAAAAAAATCTACTGCAGCACTTCCACCAATGCTCATTTTCTGAATGAAGAAAATGCAAAAAAAACAATTGAATCCGGCCTCGACAGGTTAATTATTTCCATTGATGGAACCACCCAAGATGCATATGAATCCTATAGAGTTGGCGGCAGGCTGGACCAGGTAATTGAAGGAACCAAAAATATAATTAAATGGAAAAAAAAACTTAAGTCAAAAACACCCCATGTTATCTTTCAGTTTCTTGTCGTTCGCTCCAACGAACATCAAACGGAGGAAGTACAAAAACTGGCTTCCATCCTGGGAGTGAACGAAGTTCGATTTAAAACTGCCCAGGTGTATGACTACCAAAATGGCAATTCCCTGATCCCTCAAAATGAAAAATTTTCCCGCTATAAAAAAGGAGAAAACGGTGCTTATTCCATACAGAACAAATTACTCAATCACTGCTGGAGACTCTGGAGTTCCTGTGTAATTTCCTGGGACGGCCTGATCGTACCTTGTTGTTTCGACAAGGACGCCATTCATAGCATGGGCGATCTGAAATTGACCGAATTCAAAAAGATCTGGTTAAATAATTCCTATACGAATTTCAGGTCAGCGGTACTCCGCTCCAGAAATGAAATCGAAATCTGCTCCAATTGCACTGAAGGCACGAAAGTCTGGGCCTGACTCTAATTCTTATCGTCCGGCATCCATAATGCCTTGAATACATTGTCCGAGCTAAAATACTTATTCGCAAGCTCAGTCAGCTTTTCTGGTGTAATTGCTTTTACTCTTTCTTCAAACGTAAGAATTCGTTCCGGGTCAGTACCCAATAAATCAGCATTTGAAAGAACACCCAGCCAATATTCATTTGTCTTGATACTTACCTTGTATTTTTGAAGAGCAGTCTCCCTTACTTTTTGCAAACTCTCCTTGCTAATCCCTCCCGGCTTCTTCGAACCTTCAATTATTTTCCAAAAGGCAAGCTCCAGCTTATCCACATTTTCAGGCCCACAAGGCAACGAGCACCTCATCGTAAAAGTTTCTTTGGGATACTTTGACAAACCCAAATTCATTCCACCTCCGTAAATGCCACCCATTTTCTCCCTAAGCGTATCGACAATTTCATTATTGATTACGTCTGAAAGAAGAGCTGCACTGGTTACATCATTCACATCGTAGGGAATTTGTCCATATTCGTATTCATTGATCATACTTTTGGATTCCTTTCCCTTATGCATTATAAAGGAATTTTTTCCTTTCACAGGATCAATATTTAAATCTTTGTATCGAGTATTAACACTATTTCCCGGCAGTCCGGCAATATACTTTTCGATAAGCGGTTTAATCTCCTCTTCCTTGAAACTTCCAATAAAGAAATAATGCATTCCGTTTGCTGAACCCATTCTGTTCTTGTAATATGTTAACAGGTGATTCATATCTATGCTATTCAGATCATTCATAACAGGTATAAAACGGGCGCGGGTATTGTTATTGTACATCAAATACTGCAGGGAATCTAAAAATAAATACTGTGGATTCATCCGGATGTCTTCGATTTGTTGTTTTTCCCTGCTGATATAAGACATAAATGCACTTTCATCGTTTTTTGGAGAAGTACACTTCAGGTATAACAACTGGAACATCGTTTCCAAATCTTTGTTGGTTGAATGGCCCTCCAGGTTGTCCGTGTATTTATCCATAGAGGTTGATACACTGACCTCTTTTCCGGCAAGAAATTTTTGCAAATCAGAATTTGAAAAAGCACCATAACCCAATTCTTCAACAATCCGATTGCAATAAACTGCACTTTGGTAATCATCTCCATCATAAAGCGAAAAGCCCCCAAAACGAGAAGCCCTGAATAAAATCTGATCATTTTTAAAGTCCGATTGCTTCAATGTAACCACCGCTCCATTACTCAACGTAAAGGTTTTAGTGCCCAGTTTTTCATTTTTCTCTTCTTTTACTATTTTCCCCACTGCAGGCTCAGACTCCAATAGCTTAGATGGGATTTCTTTTTCTTTGTAGGCAGTCACTTCATCTTTTAACGCAGCATCTACCCAGCCTTTTAAATCAGCGTCGGAAGGTAATTTTTCAGAAGTTTTCGTATTGACAAGGGCAAAGTAATTCTTGTCTATATCAATTTTACTGCCTAACTCATTTATCTCCTTTAGCGTGATTCCCGGAAGCACCTGTTTAGTAAAATCATATTCCCATTCAATCCCGGGAACAGATTCGGAAGTGAGGTAGTGCCGGATAAGTTCACTTGCAAGTTTAGATGATTCCGTCTTATCCTTTTCATTGTAATCTTTTTCATAAATGGACAGCATAGAAGCTTTCGCGCGCTTCATCTCATTTTCGGTAAATCCGAATTTTTTGGCCCGCATCGTTTCATGGACCAGGGCAGCTGCCGCTTCTTTCATTTTGTCCTCTCCACAGGCCGCAAATGCACCAAAACTATACCAGCCACGGACAAAGCCATCCTTCAGCGTAGCGCCTCCATAAATAAAAGGAGGATTTGTACTGTGCCTGAGTTCATCAAAACGATCGGCCAGCATTTCATCATACAAAGTGTATACAAGGTTATCCCTGTATTCGGCCCCTGTAGTAGGATTTTTGATATAACGACTGGAACCGATAATCTCTACTTCCGTATTGCTTGCCTCCGGATCACTGACCACCATCGCATCGGATGATTTACGTGCCGGCATATCAATCACTTGCGGCCTTGGACGCTCATTGGCAGGATTTTTAAACGAGCCGAATTTCTCTTTGATAAGGCGTTCTGCTTCCTTCTGATTGATATCCCCCACCACAATAACACATTCGAGGTCGGGTCGGTACCAGTCGTGATAAAAACGCTTCACCGCGTCGTATTTAAATGTTTTCAACAATTCATCCTTGCCAATGGGGATTCTATCCGCGTACAGCGAACCATTCATATACCTGGGAAACCATTTTCTAAACATCCTGTCATCAGCGCCTTTTCCCAGCCGGCTTTCTTCCAGGACCACTCCCCTTTCACTGTCGATTTCCTTATCATCCAGCAAAGCATTTCCGCTCCAATCTGCCAAAATGGTAAAGCCGGAATCAATCTTTGATTTACTGTCCGAGGGTATCGGCAGCAAATAAACCGTTTCATCAAAACCGGTATAGGCATTCAGGTCGGCTCCGAATTTAACACCAATGCTCTGCAGGTAATGAACAACTTCATTGTGTGGAAAGTGCTTTAATCCGTTAAAATTCATGTGTTCCATAAAATGCGCGAGACCCTGCTGATCCTGATCTTCCAGTATCGAAGCAGCATTCACAGCAAGGCGCAATTCAATTTTCTTTTCGGGTTTTTTATTCTGAACAATCAGGTAATGAAGACCATTTTCGAGTTGTCCGGAGGTCACTTTAGGATCAAGGGGGATTGGCTTGGAGAGATCCTGGGCGGTTATAAAAATGCCGGATATTAAAAAAGCAATTAAAAAAAGTGCCTTCGCGGTTTTGTTTTTCTTCGTCATGGTTACTGATTTATTCTTGTTTTTAAGTATCTAGTTTTTAAGCCTGTCGTATCCGGCACCTCTGTCGCTTATATGACGCTGGGCAGGCTGACTGCTGGCAGAAGGTTTAAACAGGTTGCTTAGCCAATAGGGTGTTTTTATGATCCAGCCAATATTAAACCCGGCAGTCAGCGTAATCGGAAAGTTTCTGCCAAAATAGGCAAATGCAAACCTCTTATAATCGTAATCCTCGTATTGGTTGTAGGAAGACGGGGTACCAAAAAATTCTGAAGTAGCGCTTTCAAATGCGTAGCCCACGCCGGCATAATACCCCACCGTTATTGAATTACCGAAAATAAATTGCCTTCCATAAATAAGATTTAAAGCCGCACCCAGGTATTTATTGTTTACACGGTTGCTAGAACTACCAAATGTGTAATTGTAAAAATAATTTGTATCGGTGGCAGATATATCATAAAAAACAGCTTCCACTTTAAAATATTTTCCTTTTAGCGGATGTGCGTATCGTTGACCCTGAATTTCTACATCCGAAGAATTTCCCAATAAGAATTTTGCACCCGTCCGCAGGTACAAACCATGACTGTTGTATTGATCAAGCTCGTTCAACCCAAGGCCTACTAATCCAAGCCCCACTTCCCAATTGAAGCCAGGTTTGATCATCCATTCATAACTGAATGCAAGTTGATGGTCTAAAGGTGAAAAAAAATTGAACTTCAGGGAACTGGTTTTATTCAGGATCGCACCATTGCCGGTGCTCATGGGATCCTCTTTCGATTCATCCGTAATGACAATCGTCTTGACCAGGCCGTCAGTTGTCATCAATCGAATCAGCTTTACTTCTCTTCTGTTGACAACAACGATCGGACCATCCTGCGCATCGAAATACTTGAACCTGATCTCCGTTGAGCCAATTTCAATGATCTTCGCTTTGATCTGCTCATTGTCCGTCTTGACAATTACGTCCTGAGCAGATAATCTATTCATAAATAACAATAAAATTAAAATGGCTATTCCTTTGTTTAACAAGAAGAATTTTTTTTTCATTATTAAATAAGTTCTTTAAATGAACTGAAAAAAATAATAAAAATTGTGAGCGATATCATTTTTTACCAGGTAATTTATATATCCATTTGAAAGATAAGAAAATAATCAGAATCTCATGACACTGACATTATCTGAATTAGCCGTTCACATGCCTGCCTCCATGGGGATCGAAAGGCTGATGAATTACATCCATATGAAATAAAACTGTTGATTTGACTGCACTCGGAGAGAAGCTTGAAAGGAAAAGCATTTGAATTTTTCACCTCCTGATTATTGTTTCTCAACCATCACGGCTGTCCCGTAGGCGAGTACCTCAGTGACTCCATTCATGACCTCATTGGCATCGTAGCGCATTCCGATAATTGCATTGGCTCCCATCTCCTGCCCGTGCTGTATCAAATTTTCAAATGCTTCTTCTCTTGCTTTTTCACAAAGCTCCACGAGGATGGAAATGTTTCCGCCGAGCAAAGTCTGAAGGCTGGCACCAATATTCCCGATGACGCTCCTGGATCGGACGGTAAGTCCCCGGACGATGCCTAAGTTCTTGACTACTTTGTAGCCTTCCAGGCCAAATGCGGTTGTGATCATTGTTTTATCCATCGGTTTTAAATTTTTCTTATGATTTGTGTAAAGTTAATAAATAAGCAATGTGGCATGGAAATGAGGAAAGAAGAGAGGGACATTCAAGCCAATGTTACCCTCAGTGCTCAAACTTCTTCAGTTCCAGGTTCTCCCCATCGAAAACCGCATAGGTAAAATAATTCACCCAGTCACCCAGGTTAATGTACCGGCTGCGCTCATTCAGTTTGACATCCAGCGGAAGGTGACGGTGGCCGAAGATAAAAAAGTCATAGTGTTCCTTTTTCAGCTCGTCCTTGCAATGAATCACGAGCCACTCTTTGTCTTCACCTAAAAAAGTGTCGTCCGTATTTCCGGTCGCGATACGGCTTGTTTTTGAAAAAAAATTGGCGATCCCGAAACCCAGGTTGGGGTGGATCCTGGCAAAGAGCCATTGACAGAATTTGTTGGCAAAAATCCTTTTGATGAATTTGTAACCATGATCGGCAGGACCAATGCCGTCTCCATGGGCGAGGTAAAACTTACGTCCCTTGAATTTCTTTTTCACTATGCCCCGGTGAATTTCGGCATTAAGCTCTCTGGGCAGGTAATCAAACAGCCACATATCGTGGTTGCCTGTAAACAGATGGATCTTGATCCCCTGATCACTGAGTTCAGCCAGTTTTCCAAGAAGACGCACATATCCTTTCGGAACAACACTTTTGTATTCAAACCAGAAATCAAAAAGATCACCCATCAGGTATATTTCCTTCGCATCCCCTTTTATCTGATTGAGCCAGCGCACCAGTTTTTTCTCACGTTCCAGGCTGCTGTTATAGTCGGGAATCCCAAGGTGAAAGTCAGATGCGAAATATACTTTTTCCAGACAATGAAAGTTTTAAAACTTATAATTTTTAATAAAGTTAAAAGGATTCAGCAAATTAAGATTCAGCGTAAACCGAATTTGTTCTGCATAACGGATGTTGTTCGTCGACAGTTCCGTTCTGAAATCACTGCACAAAAGCTGTGGAATCGGGAAATAAATCTCCAGGATATCCTTCGCAATGCACAAATCAACTCCCGCCTCATACAACAAGGTGTTGGTAAAGCGGCTCCCGGGATCCGTTACCGCAAAATCGGCATAAAGCCGCAGGGGCAGAATTCCCGGAATGGAAGATTTAAAATTGAGCGCTGTGAGCCACTTGGCCGTTTGTCCCAGAAAGACAGGAATTTTAAAATCTCCGTCATTTTCCACAAATTGCTGGGAAAGCAAGCCGCTCGTTTCTGAGCGGCCCAAAAAGATGTTGTCGTATAAATAATCCTCCGAGCCCGTCCAGCCGCTGGTCTTAAAGGTTAACAAGCTAAGCTCGGGATTAGTGGCAGAAAGCGAATTGGAGACCACCTTCCCTGCAAAAAAGCGGATGTCAAAACTTTTTCTCTTCCCTTTAAAGGTGATTTCGTACTTCCCTTCCAGCGATGTTTTTACAAATCCCTGCATTTGCTGCAGATCAAGCACCAGCCTGCAGGGGTTAATGACACGGGAATTTTCCGAGGTAAACAAAGCTTCATTGATCGTATAGCCTTGCTGGGAGCGGGAATAACCGATCGAAACCGGAAGCTGACCTTGAAAACCGATCTCCTCCGAATACGTATCATTAACAATGGAAACACTCCGAAGCTTCAAGGTGTTTTTCAAACTGCTGCGCGCCTCCCTTTTATTAAAAGTAAAATCTATTTCAGGGGCAAGTTTATTAAAATTCTGACTAAACGGACTGGTAGAATAGGCAAACCTTGCAACATTGGCACCGACCGCAATTTTCTGAAAAATACCCGCAGGGAAAAAATTAAAAAAAGCATTACCGTAACCTGCAATATCATTGTTTCCAAATCCATACATCGGATCCAGCATGTATTCAAAATGCTTATCCGGAACAGTTAAGTTATAGAAGGCCGCACCCAGCATGAATTTATTGTAGTTATTCCAGCCCACCGTCGGGCAAAAATAAATCTGCGTTTTATCCGGATTATCCAGACCGGGATAATCCGGACTGAACAAAAACTGAAGTCTGAGCGGTTCGGTTTTTTTTAAAACCCCCTTGGTATAAATCGTGTTGTTGTTCCGGTTGATCTCCGGGATTTTCTGTTTACAATCTATTTTAAATTTATCGTATCGGCCGGCAGGAAAAACCAGGTGCTGCTTCCCCGCAAAGCCTTCGTACCATACCTGCTCAATGACCGAGTCGGAGCGGATCCCTGCAACAGAAAGCGGGCCCTTTACCCCGCCTTTGTTTTTAACCGTGATTTCAAAATTTCCGTTTTCAAGCTTCCTGAAGGATTTAATCTTATAGTCAATTTTTTTCGTCGTTTCCAGGAGGTCATCAAAAAACCAGGAAAGGTTTTTACCGCTTGTCTCTTCTAAAATCCTCCGGAGGTCTTCCGGTTGGGGGTGTTTGTATTTCCAGGTTTCAAAATAGCGCTTCATGGCGCTATCCAGTTTATCTTCCCCCAGGTAGGCCTGCAGGTAATCAAAAGCCAGACCCGTTTTAAGATAAACATCTGCTGCATAATTTGCTTTGGTATATTTTTCCGCAGGATAGTCACAAGGCTGATCTTCATTTTTAGAAGCCGAAACCATGTATTCCAGGTAACTTTCAGACTTATGCAAAGCTTTGTTAAAATCGTAACCCGACCGGCCTGACTTATTGCCTGTCTTTCTTTCTGAATAGGTTCCGGGATACTTTGTCCTCATGTATCTTTTCTCATAAAAAGTGTTGATGCCTTCATCCATCCAGGCATGCCGGCGTTCGTTGCTTCCGAGAATACCGTAAAACCAGTTATGACCAACCTCATGCGTTATTACATCATCCAGTGAAAAGGCATCAGGAGTCGAACTGATTACGGTGATGTTTGGGTATTCCATTCCTCCGCCGGCACTCAGCGCACCATCCACAGCTGTGCAATTATCGTAAGGATAATCTCCGTTCCAGAGGGAATAATAATACAGCGCATCGTTCACATAGCTTACCGCATCTCTCCAAAGCCTCGCCTGACTGTTATTAAAGAGCACCCAGGTGGTTACTTTGCGGTGCGAATGAGGCAACTCCACTTCACTTTTCAAGACATTGTATCGCTTATCGCAAAACCAGGCAAAGTCATGAATGTTATTTTGTTTATAGTGCAATGTTTTTGTTTGCGGGCTTGACGCGGGGAACGAATCTGTCTCCGGATAATCTTCCATTTGCCGGCTTTTCATGGCACGTTCATTGATCCACTGCTTTTCCCCTTCATCCTGTAAATCCCCCGTAGCCCCAACAACATAGTTTTCAGGTACGGTAATGCGGACATCAAAAGAGCCGAATTCTGAATAAAATTCTCCCTGATCCAGGTAAGTAAGCGGGTGCCAGCCGTATTTATCAAACACTGCCGGTTTGGGATACCACTGAGTAATCTGATACTGCTGGGCTTCATGGCCAATCCTTGAAAACATTCCATTCGGAATTTTGACATGGAAAGGAGTGCTGATTTTAATCCGGCCACCAGGCTGTAAAGGACTATTAAGTAAAATTTTTCCGATGTCGACTGTCTGAGAATCTGTCAGAAAAATGACGGATTGTCCGTCCACCTTAAAATTCAGCTGATCAACAGATCCTTTGTCTTCTTCTTTCGAATAATAAAAAAGGGTATTTCCATTTTCCACCAGTTGCCTGGCAAAAGCCGTGTTGCTATTTTTGTAAGCGTTTGGCCATAAATGAAAATAAATAAAATTCAGTGCAGTGCTTGAATTGTTAACGTACTCAATTTCCTCCGAGGCTGACAATTCATGTTTAATGTCATCCAGCTTAACGTCAATTTTATAATTGACTTCTTGCTGAAAATAATGCTGAGCTTTTGAACGAAAGCTAATACAGGCAATCAGAATAAAAACAACGCTTCTCCGCATTTTATTTCAGCAAACCTTCCAGCCTGGTCTGAAGGGCTTCCTCTACAAGTCCTTTGGCGATAATTTTACCATCCTTGTCAATTAAAACCGTCTGCGGAATACTCGTTACGGTGTATAGCCTTGCCGCTTCGCTTTGCCATCCGGCAAGGTCACTGACCTGTGTCCACTCCAGCTTATCATGCTCAATGGCTTGTGTCCATTTTGATTTGTCCTTATCAAGTGATACGCCAAGGAATTCAATCCCCTTCGAATGGTATTTTTTATACGCTTTAACCATCGATGGATTTTCTTCCCTGCAGGGTCTGCACCACGAAGCCCAGAAATCGATCAGCAATAATTTTCCTTTAAACGAAGAAGGACCCGCTTTTTTCCCATCCGGGGTATCCAGTGAAAATTCAGGGGCAACAGATCCGACACTTGATTTCAGAACGTTCAGGGTTTTTTCATGAAATTGTTTTACCTGAACAGAAGCCGGATATTTTTTTGTCAGGGCACTGTCAATCTTCTTATAAAGCCCAATAAATTCATCCTTGTCAGCCTCCGGAGTCAGCTGCTGAAGAGCAACAATAGCCACCAGGGAAGCCGTATTTTTATCAATAAAGTCAAGCAAGTATTTATTCAGGCTGTGAGCTTCTTCGTTAAATGCCTTTTCAGCCTCATTGCCGTAACTTTGCACTTTCGCTTTGTCATTTTTATTCAGGTTAGCAAACACTTCATAGGTATGCATCATCGAATCTCTTTTCTGATAACTGCCTTTCGAGGTATTATTCACTTCAGCAAATAATTTTGAATCAGGAGAACCCTCCACAGAAAAGGATAAGCCTAAATTGCGGGCATCCCCTTTGAGGGTAACCTTTTCAGAAGAGTCAAGCACCAGCATAGCGAAGTTGGCATCCGTAATTCTTACCCTGTAAAAACCCAATGAAGGATTTGCATGCATAAATGCAAATTCCCCATTCTTATCCACTGTAGTCGTATCAATCACCTTCATCCCTGTCGAACTTAATTCTTCCAGGTAAAGCTGCTCCCCATTGCTAAAATCAAGCTTCCCCTTCAATTCAAAAGAAGATTTATTTTCATCTTTAACCTTCTTATTCCCACACGAAAAAAGCATCATCGACACCACCAGCGCAATCAGAACATGTTTCATATTTAAAAATTTAAATTAATTTTCTCCTTCTATAAACTACTCCCTATTAGTTAGACTTGCGTCAGCTAGTCTAACTTATGCCGCTGCGCGGCGCTAACTATTCCCTATTAGCTATTGGCTAATGGCTACTAACTAACTTTCCAAAACCTTTCTCATCAATTCATTTGCCACCTTCGGATCCGCACTTCCTTTGGACAACTTCATCAGTTCTCCCATAAAAAGCCCTATCAATCCCGTCTTTCCGCTTTTGTATTCATTCACCTTATCCGGATATTTTGCAACAGCCTGTTTTACCAGTTCAAGCAAAGCATCCTGGTTGCGCTCCTGAATCAGGTTATTTTCCTGAGCAATCTGCAAAGGTGTTTTGGTTTTATCCTTTAGCATTTGCGGGAAAATGGTTTGTGAAGCAACCGTATGACTTATTTTTCCCTCATCGATGATCGCAATCAGTTGAGCCAGGCGTTCCGGTGCTATCGTAAACTGTTCAATCCCGGTAGCACTGTCATTCAGGTAAGACTTTACGGTTCCCATCATCCAGTTAGCCGCTGCTTTATAGTTGTTCGTATACTGAATTAATTTTTCAAAATAAAGTGCAAAACTTTTTATCTCTGTCAATACCAGCGCATCGTATTCTGAAAGTTTAAGCACTTTCGTGTATTTATCATACAGTTCTGCAGGCAATGCCGGCAGTTGAGCTTTCACCGATGCAATCGTTTCCCGGGTGATTAAAACAGGGAATAGGTCCGGTTCCGGAAAATACCTGTAATCGTTGGCAGCCTCTTTCGTGCGGAGCGAAAACGTAGTGCCTGCCAGGGCGTCAAAACTGCGGGTGTCCTGCACCACTGTTTCTCCTTTTTCAACCTGGTCAATTTGCCTTATGATCTCGTGCTCAATGGCCCGCTGAACATTGCGTATAGAATTCATGTTTTTGACCTCTACCCTTCGTCCGAATTCCTTTGATCCTTTCAGCATCACTGAAATATTCGCGTCGCATCGCATGCTGCCCTCTTCCATATTTCCATCGCAAATATCGAGGTAGCGCACCAGCTTGCGCACCTCGCTTAAGTAAGCATAGGCTTCTTCCCCTGATTTTATCACTGGCTCGCTGACGATCTCAAGCAAAGGTATTCCCGCCCGATTCAGGTCAATGAGTGTATCTTCGGGATCAATGTCATGCATACTCTTTCCGGCATCTTCCTCCATGTGGATTCGCGTAAGGGCAATGTCTTTAAATGTTCCATCTGTTTTCCGGATCGTTATCCGTCCACCCGAACAAACGGGTGTCTTATCCTGCGTAATCTGATACCCTTTGGGAAGGTCGGCGTAAAAATAATTTTTCCGGGCATATTCGTTTCTTTCGCGTATTTCAGACCCGGTTGCTATGCCAAGACGAATGGCAAATTCAATTACTTTTTTATTTGCTTTCGGCAACGTGCCGGGGTGCCCCAGGGAAACCGGGCTGACATTCGTATTGGGCAAACCACCGTATTCAGTTGAATCAGAAGAATAGGCCTTGCTTTTACTTAGCAACTGAATGTGCACCTCGAGCCCGATAACCGCTTCGTATTTTTGGGAGACATCCATTATGAATACATCAAATATTAAATTAACTGAATAACAGATGCAAGATACGAATTATGGAATTCGTAAAAATACATTCCAGTATTTTTCCTTTGTCATATCACTCCAGTGAATCAGGTAGTACCGGTACTGATAGGTTTGAAAAAGATTCAAAAAAATCGCGAAGCAGATCAGTGTGATGAACATTTTTTTTACAGGTTCATTTTTTATTGCATCCAGTGAAACGGTCAATAAAATGGCAAACAACGAATAGTATTCAACATAGGCCCTGAGTCCGAAGCTTCCCCCGTAATACCAGCACCACCAGGAAGAAAGAACATAGGACAAAAGAATAAAAAAGAGCAAAAAAACAATCGTCTGAAACCCATTGTGTCCGGGTAAAAAGTAAAGTCCTGTGAAAGAAAGCAGTATCATTGGAGTATAAACGAAAAGGCCCTTTTTATAACTAAACAGAATGTTGAGTAATTCGGGTCTTGTCCAGTTGAAGTGTTCATGACTGTATGAATCAATAATAAAGCGGCCTGTTTCAATTTTAAATAAGATCAGTTGAACAGAGGTAAGGGCAAAAAAGATCATCCCTGAAAGAATAACACGCTTCCAATGACTAAAGCATTCATGAAAGAATGCAAGCAAATGTCCTCTGCTTTGAAAAAAGAAAGGAAAAATAAAAACCACGATTCCGTTTACCGGTCTGATCAGAACAATCAGTCCCAACAGAAATGAACACAGATACAACTGCTTCGCCTGGTATTTCAGGCTCAGGCATTTGAAATTATAAAGCAGTGCGGTGATGCAAAAAAAAGAATAAATATGCGACATCGAAGGTTCTGAAACAGCATAATAAAAAATATTTGTTCCAAAAGTAAAGGAGAGCAAAACAAAGCTGATCAGATTTTGCCTGTCTGTGTAAAAATCCAGTAAGCGTTTCAAATAAACCAAGGCCAAAGTCAGGTAGCTAAGGGCAGCGATGTTTACAAAAATGGAATAAAGCAGGGAATAGCCGTCCACCTGATTTCCCGTTAAAATAGTCAACAGGTGCGCCAGCATGAAAAAAGGGGAAATCAGAATCGAAGTTCCACAAAAATATTTATCATACACGTGCCCGGCCTCATCGTTGGTTCGGTAATCATAAAACGTCTCCTTAATGCTGTATTCCTTTTCAATCGCCTCAAAAAAATTAAGGTTCAGATCATGATAAATGAAGACCGCCGGTAAATAGGCATAATACCCCTTTCCATCGCTTCCGATAATACCTCTCCAATGATTGCCGCCCCAGTTAATATTAGATGAACAGATTATCAGAGCGATCGCAATCAGTAAAATTGGGTAAAAGCCCTTGCCCATAAAAACTGATTTTAATACTAAAACTAAACAAAATTTACATAACCAGCTGAATATCAGTTATTTTACTTTTGACGAAGAATATTATCTTTGTCATCCTTATATGACACTAATTAAAATAATACCATGAGTATCTTATCAAACATCAGAAATCGTGCGGGATTACTGGTTACCATAATCGGTGTAGCCATGCTAATATTTATCCTCCAGGCAGCACTGGAGTCTGGAAAGTGGTTTGCCAATGACCGTAACATAGGAGAAATTGCCGGGAAAGCCATACCCATTGACGAATTTGACTTCAAGGTAAACCAGGGAATTGAAAATATGAAACGTCAATCCCAGCAAACGACCGTTGATCAGTCGACCAAGGACATGATTGTCAATCAGACCTGGACGCAGATGGTCAATGAGATTGTATATTCCAAAGAATACGAAAAAATAGGAATCAGCGTTTCTGAAGATGAATTATACGATCTGATGCTGGTACATCCTGACCGTTACGTTGTTCAGCAATTCACTGACCGGGAAACAGGAAGGATCAACAAAGAATTTATGGATCCTCAGACGGGAATGCTGGATACAAAAAAATTAAAAGCGGTGGTGGGACAGATGAATGAACAGCAGGAACAATCCTGGAGTGAACTGGAGAAAGCAGTTAAACAAAGCCGCATTGCCCAAAAATACAACAACCTGATCAAAAAAGGTTTATACGTGACTACCCTGGAAGCTAAACAGGATTACATGGCTCAGAACAAACAGTTCAACGTGCGTTACGTAGAAAAGAAATACAATACTGTTTCTGACAGTTCAGCAAAAGTTACAGAGGCTGATATCAAGGCCTATTACAACGAACATCAAAATGAATACAAACAGGAAGAAGAAACCCGGAAAGCAGAATACATCAGTTACGATGTGGTACCAACTCCGGAAGATATTGAAACCATTAAATCCGATATGGGTAAAATTGCGGATGAATTTAAATCCAGAAACAGGACAGAAGATTCAGCCTTTGTGATAGCGGAAGCAGACTCCCGGACTTTTGACCTGAACCTTCACAAAAAAGGAACCTTGCCTCCCCTGATTGATTCTCTGATGTTTTCTGAATCGTCGGGATTTGTTTATGGCCCTTACCTGGAAAACAATGCCTACAAGGTGTCCAAGCTCATTGATGTGAAAATGCTGGCTGATTCGGTAAAAGCACGCCATGCCCTGATT
>Ga0206823_1013_pt1 | contig 56028 bp, 56 predicted proteins | sample Alteio_BWOrgCont_81_FD_152868 | JGI IMG/M metagenome (GOLD analysis project Ga0206823, IMG submission 152868) | Enriched cells from forest soil in Barre Woods Harvard Forest LTER site, Petersham, Massachusetts, United States -... | ecosystem: Environmental > Terrestrial > Soil > Temperate forest >...
AGCGTACCTGGCTTAGTTGTGTTCCTCCAATGGCAGTTTCACCATTTGCTCCCCCAAGTTTAAGGCCCGCATCCCATTTGGATTCGTTTCCTTGTCCAAAACCTATTACAGGAATTGAAAAAAATGCTATTAATAATAGTTTGTTCAGGCGCATAACGAATTTGATTTAGGATGCAAATATACAGAGATATTGGAATATAGTGGAGGAATAGATGTGCTTTTTAATATAAATATAATATTCTATTTATATAGTGCTGGTTTTCAATACCCATGTTGCTCTTTATTTGAACTTTTTCTTAGTGAAAAAAGAAAAATATGTTATATTTTTTAAAAAATGATATTTCTATTGGTAATTTTAATAAGTTAGCGAAAATTTAATATTTATGAATATAAAACTCATAATTTTCGCTATTATGGCTGCGGCCTGCATTTTTTTACTGACTTCTTTTGGAATAAAATCGGCTGCTAAAACATTATATGACTTTAAAGCTAAAACTATAGATGGAAAGAATTTTGATTTTTCTACGCTCAAAGGGAAAAAAGTAATGGTTGTTAACACGGCTTCTTTATGCGGATATACTCCGCAATATGCTGACCTTGAAAAGTTATACCAACAATATGGAGGAGCACATTTTACTATTATTGGCTTTCCGGCAAACAATTTTGGGAGCCAAGAGCCGGGCTCTAATACAGAAATACATGAATTTTGTACAAAAAACTACAATGTTACTTTCCAAATGATGGAAAAGATTTCTGTAAAAGGAGATGATATGCATCCTTTATATCAATGGCTTACTGAAAAATCAGAAAATGGGGTGCAGGATGCTCCAGTTAAATGGAATTTTCAAAAGTTCTTAATTGACGAAAACGGAAATTGGGTAGGTGTGGCATTGAGCAATGAATCTCCCCTCAGTGACCGTATTGTCAACTGGATAAAAGGAAGCAACTAAAAAAATTGCTTTCTTAGCAATACTCGTCGTAAGCCGCCTTCAGGTTTTCCGCAACCATATTGGCAGAATGTCCTTCGATGTGGTGGCGTTCAACAAAGTGGATCAGCTTTCCATCCCTAAATAAGGCTATAGAAGGAGACGAGGGTGGGTATGGAAGAGTGTACTTGCGTGCCTGGAAAGTGGCTTCTACATCAAATCCCGCAAATACGGTTACTAAGTTATCAGGTTTCTTTTTATTGTCCAGTGATGCAATTATTCCGGGACGGGCGGCTGCAGCTGAACATCCGCAAACAGAATTAAAGACTAAAAGAACGGTGCCGGGTTGTTTAACCGCTTTATCTACACCGGCCGGAGTGGTGATGTCTTCGAAGCCTGCTTCCGTAAGCTCAGACTTCATAGGCGTTACAAGTGTTTCAGGATACATACAGTTTTTATTTATTAGGGGGTTATTAATAAAAGTCTGCAAAGATAGGTTTTTTAGCAATACCAGAGTAGTGTTTTAATGATGAGAGGAGGGAGTATATAATATAAATACTTCCAAATAAAACCTCTTTCTGAAATATTTTAAATGTAACTTTGAAGGGTAAAACATGGCTATGCGTATTGTACACCTATCCCTTATAAACTTTCGAAACTACTCTCAACTTGCTGTCGATTTTTCAGGTGGAATAAATTGCGTATTGGGGCATAACGGTGCCGGTAAAACCAATCTGCTGGATGCCATTCATTACCTTTCTTTTTGCAAAAGCTATTTCAATTCATTTGATAACCAAAATATATTGCATGAAGAAGAGATGTTTGTGATACAAGGTTTATTTGAGCGGGATGGTAGTAAAGAAGAGATTTATTGTGCCCAAAAGCGGAATGAACGCAAACAATTCAAAAGGAATAAAAAGGATTATGCCAAACTATCAGAGCATATTGGTTTTTTACCTGTGGTGATGATAACTCCTATGGATTCGGAATTATTATATGGTGGGAGTGACATACGCCGCAAATTTGTAGATACTATTATATCTCAAATAGATACTCAATACTTAAATGCCCTGATAGAATACAACAAAGCTCTTGTGAACCGTAATGCCACCCTTAAACAATTCCATGAAAACAGGACTTGGGACGATACACTTTTAACAACCTATGATTCCATATTAGTAAGCAGGGGCAATGCCGTTTTTAAAAGAAGGCAGGAGTTCACGGAGGAGTTCTCCCCACTTTTCCTTAAAGCCTATAATGAAATATCGGGGGAGAAGGAAAAAGCTCATATAGAATACTCCTCTAACCTGATGGAAGGTGATTTTGAAGGACTGCTGGCACATACATTGCCTAAAGACCGGGCATTAACATATACTACTACCGGTGTTCACAAGGATGACTGGATTTTTTGTATGGAAGGCAAGTCACTAAAGAAGTTTGCATCCCAGGGGCAACAGAAATCCTTTATCATTGCACTTAAAGTAGCCCAATACCGTTATCTGAAAACGAGATACACCTCGTCCCCAATACTTCTACTTGATGACATTTTCGATAAGTTGGATGATAGCCGTGTAAACTTTCTTATTGATATGGTTTGCGGGGATGAGTTTGAACAAGTGTTTATTACAGATACTAATTTGCAACGTATGAAAGGGCTTCTCGAAAACCGCGAAAAAGAATATAAGTTGTTTCCTGTTTCTGGGGGAGTGATAAAAGAATTACAATATGCGTAAAACAAACACACAAGCTTTGGGTGAAGCCATAAAGGAAGTTATGCGCCTGAATGGCGTGGATGAAAAGATTGACGAATATAAACTTATCCGCTCCTGGGAAAAGACAGTCGGCCCCCTAATATCCAAGCATACGGTGGAAATTTATATTTCCGGCAAAACGCTTTTTGTAAAAGTAGATTCCTCCCCTCTGAAACAAGAACTGCTTTACTCCCGCACTAAATTAATGGAGGACCTTAATCAACAAGTAGGGAAAACAGTTATTGAAGAGATTGTTCTGAAGTAAGAATATACCGGACTATCTGTTATTCTTTCTCTATATACAATTTAAACCCCTTGCCATGTATATTAATGATTTGTACATTAGGGTCTTCCTTTAAGTATTTGCGGAGTTTGGTAATATAAACATCCATACTGCGGCTATTGAAATAACTGTCGTTTTGCCAAATAGCTTTTAGTGCAAAGTTACGGTCAAGCACGTTGTTGGAATGTATGCAGAGTAATTTAAGTAATTCAGCTTCTTTAGTGGTAAGTTTTTCATGCTTCCCTTTGAATTCCAATGCCAGGCTTTTATAATTAAAATGGTAAAGCCCAATTTGGAATTCTTCTTTATCATCCCCCGCAGGTTTTACACGGCGCATAACTGCATGGATGCGGAGCAGCAGTTCCTCCGTATTAAATGGTTTGGTGATATAGTCGTCAGCGCCTTTATTGAAACCTTCTATTATATCTTCCTTCATAGATTTGGCCGTAAGAAAGATAATGGGAATGTGCTTGTTTAGTATCCGTATTTCCTTCGCAACGGTAAACCCATCCTTTTCCGGCATCATAATATCCAGCACACAGAGGTTAAAAGTGCCTTTTGAAAACGCATCAAATGCCTTTTTGCCATTGTTGCATAGTTGCACTTCAAAGCCTTTGGCAGTAAGGAAATCTTTTAATAAAAGCCCCAGGCTTTCATCATCTTCTGCAAGTAGGATTTTAGTTTTTTCTTCGGGTGTTGCTGTCATCTAGGTAAGAGTATTAATAAAAGGCAAATATACGAGGAAGGTACTTCCCACACCAGGTTCACTTTCTACTTCCACATGCCCCGTATGTTTTTCAACCACTGCTTTCACGTAGCTAAGCCCAAGCCCAAACCCCTTCACCGTGTGTATATTTCCCGTAGGTACACGGTAAAATGTTTCAAAAATCTTTTTCTGGTCCTCTTTGCGGATACCAATACCATTGTCCTGGAAAGATATAGAAATACCCCCCTGGTCGCTATAAGTGGAAATTTTAATTTGTGGTGTTTCCTTGGAGTATTTCAACGCGTTATCAATAAGATTATAGATAATATTTCCCAAGTGCATACGGTCGGCAAAAAGAGAATAACGCTGAGCATTCAATTCTGTTGTGATAACAGCCCCTTTATTTTGTATTTGTAGGTTCAGGCTTTGAATGACATCATTTATTATTTGGTGAATATCACATTCCTGTACCTTAAATTTCATTTGTCCTTTATCTAAAACAGCTGCCTGCAACACATTCTCTACCAGGCCTGCCAACCGCTTATTTTCGTCCTTAATTATTTTAAGGTATTTTTCAACTGACGCCGGAGTTTTTTCAATGCTTTCGTCACTTAATACTTCGCCTGCAAGGCTTATGGTGGAAATTGGGGTTTTAAACTCATGGGTCATATTATTAATGAAATCGTTTTTGATTTCAGAAAGCTTTTTCTGCCTGATAATGGTGGAGATGGTGAAATAAAATGCCGCAATTATTAAAACAATAAGCAGGATCGAACTAAGCAGGGTGATTTCGACACCATTTAAACTATAACTGGTTTTTGATGGAAATACGAGCGAAAGAAAACGTGTTGAATAAACACCGTTTTGGGAGACAAGTTCACTTTATAAGGAGATTGCAGAAACTTTGAATCCATCCCAGTTTTAGAGGCAGTAAGTACAGTATCTGCAGTTGAATTTAAGATTGCAAAATGGAACGGGATATGAATGTTTTTATCATTCAGTGCCCTGGTAACAATAGAATCTATCTGGCCTGTATCAATATGGGGGTTAAAATCATGGTAAACACGGATGCTTACCAATTCATCAAAAATGTCATTCATTACATTGCTGTCTCCCATTGCATCAGTCCGGTGCATCAGAAACTGCATTTGTTTATCTATGGGATTGGCATTCTTTTCTTCAAACTTTAATCCCACTCCAAAATCGCCATTGGGCATAGTGTCACGGGCATAGTAACTATGGCTTATTTTGCCTGTAACCACCCCATTGGAATCAGTAGATAATTCCTCTAAAATTTTTACATTATAGTTATTGTTATGGGTAATAGTAAACCCATTCCTATCCCTCATGTTATCTTTTGAGATCTGAGTTCCGCCCGGGGTAGAATCATTCTTGGAAAGCCAGCGGACAACCTGTTTGCGAAAATTGAATTTTTGGGTCAGTTTGGCAGCCGTGGCCGATTTTTCAACGCGGTAAACCACATCATTCATAGCCTAATTAACATCCTGGTCAAAACGCCTTTCAGTAACCCGTATGCTACTGTTAATCCAGAATATTTGTACCCCTATGAGAGCTGATAAAGTGATGCCTACAAAAAGGCTCAAAAGCAATAAGGAACGTCGCTTCATATATGCAAATATAAATAACCCGTTTCATTTCTTTGGGAAGACTGAAAAAATATTACCTTTGCGCCCCCTTAAAGGAAAAAATGGAGACGTTTGTAAAATTTTTCTCGGGTAATTCAAGTACTGTGCTGGCTCAAAAAATAGCTCAATGCTATGGGCAAGCGCTTGGTAAATTGAGCTTTCTTCGCTTTAGCGATGGAGAGTTCGAGCCTTATTATGAGGAAAGTATAAGGGGAAGTAACGTATTTCTCATCCAGTCTACCAATCCGCCCATTGATTACTTTTTTGAACTGTTATTAATGGCCGATGCGGCTAAAAGAGCTTCTGCCAAGCAGGTAGTAGCTGTAATGCCTTATTTTGGCTTTGCCCGCCAGGACAGAAAAGACCGTCCCCGTACGGCTATAGGTGCCAAACTAATGGCTGACTTGCTTATGACCGCCGGAGTTACACGGATAATTACTATGGACCTTCATGCAGACCAGATACAAGGCTTCTTTAATATCCCGGTAGACCATTTGTATGCTTCGTATATATTTATCCCATATATTCAGGAACTTAATCTTCCTAATCTTACTATTGCCTCCCCCGATGTAGGTGGTTCAAAAAGGGCAAGTGCCTATGCTAATTACTTAAAAACAGAAATGGTAATTTGTTACAAGCAACGGTCTAAAGCAAATGTAGTAGATAAAATGACGGTTATCGGTGATGTGGAAGGAAGAGACGTTATTCTGTTGGACGATATTGTGGATACAGCCGGAACACTTACCAAATCTGCTGATATGATTATGAATATGGGAGCAGCTAGTGTAAGGGCATTGTGCTCACATGCTGTATTATCTGGCAAGGCGTATGAGAATATTGAAAATTCGAAACTCACCGAACTGATAGTCACCGATACGATAGCTTTAAAAGCTGAAAGCAAAAAAATAAAAGTCCTGTCAACAGCCTCCCTGTTTGCAGACGTGATTAATAAGGTTAATAATTTTGAATCAATAAGTTCCAAGTTCGTTTTTTAAATTATATATAAATCATCATTCCATGAAAACACTTTCCATAAGCGGTACGCCCAGAAAAAGCACAGGCACAAAAGATGCCATTACTCTGCGTAAATCAGGCAATGTACCATGCGTGCTATACGGTGGAGCAGACCAGCTTAGTTTTTCCGTTGACGAAAAACAATTTTCAAAACTATTATATACCCCCGATGCCTATCTCGTATCATTAGATATTAATGGTAAGCAAGCAAAAGCAATAGTACAAGATGCCCAGTTTGATAAAATAACAGATAAAATTTTGCATGTAGATTTTATAGAGGCTATTCCGGGTAAGCAGCTCACTGTTAAGATACCTGTAGTTACTCACGGTGCACCTGTTGGAGTAAAAAAGGGCGGGAAATTGCAAACTAAAATTCGTCGTTTAACTGTAAAAGGATTGGTAGATGACCTTCCGGATCATATTACAATAGAAGTTGGCCACCTGGAATTAGGGGAATCTATCTTGGTGAAAGAGTTGGACAACAATAAGCTGAGATTTATTGACCCTCAAAACGCTGCCGTAGTTACTGTGCGTACTACGCGTGAAACGGAAGCTCCTGCTGCAACTGCTGCTACCGTTGCTGCTCCTGCCGCCGGTGCTGCTGCTCCTGCTGCCGGTGCTGTTGCTTCTGCTGCCGGTGCCAAGAAAGAGGAAAAGCCTGCTGCTAAGAAGTAAGTTTTTAAAGTAAAAAGTTATAAAGTGGAAAGTCATCAGGCTTTATGGACTTTAAAAACTTTATAACTTTATGAACTCCTTTCTCATAGCAGGGCTTGGTAATATTGGCGATGAGTACGCCGGAACCCGCCACAATATAGGTTTTGATATCCTTGATGCTTGTGCTGCCAAATGGAAGGTTGCTTTTGATGATAACCGCCGTTATGGCTCCATTGCAAAACATTCCTTAAAAGGCAGAGCCATAACCTTGTTAAAGCCTTCCACTTACGTAAATCTTAGCGGGAAAGCTGTCCGTTATTGGTTGCAGGAAGCAAACATTCCCATATTTCATATGTTGGTGGTGTCAGATGACCTTGCCCTTCCTTTTGGAACATTGCGTATGAAGGCTTTTGGAAGCGATGGAGGACATAATGGGTTAAAGAGCATTAACGACATTATGCAAACTACCAACTATGCCCGCCTGCGCTTTGGTATTGAAAATAAATTTAAAAAAGGTGGGCAGGTAGATTATGTGTTGGGCAAGTGGAATGAGGAAGAGGAAAAACAAATGCCCGAATGCTTACAAAAAGCGGTAGATGCCATTGAGTCTTTCTGCCTGATTGGGATAGAAAGAACGATGAATATTCACAATACGAAGAAGTGAACCTGTATCTTTCCTATTAGGAAATAGTGAGATAAAGTACCTTAAACAGTAAAAGTAAGACTACAACCATTATCCCTATTAAATCGGCGTTTTCAACGGCCCAATGCTTCTTTTCTGTTTCCATAGTAAAAATATTTTTAGAGTGAATTACGGAGTAAAATTAGAAAATTTTCTTTACGGAGTTGTTAGCAATTCGTATTAGGTAATAGTACAATTATTAAATATTTGTTAAACATGGCTGCTAAGTCATTTTAGGGACAAAGTGAACTGCCATTTTCATACTTTTGTTAAGCAGTTCGCAGTATGTTTTCCCCGGTTTGAACTGCGAATTGTATAATAAATTCTAAATACATTTCGTATGAGATCAGCCACTCGTTTAATTTTTACGACAACAATATCTGTCGCCGTAGTGTTAAGTTTTATATGGTTTCCGCTATACACTTTAGCTGTAATTGTTCTCCTGTTAGTTGCTGTGGGAATTAATGACATTACACAAAAGAAGCACACCATTCTCCGCAATTTTCCGGTGATAGGGCATATGCGTTACCTGCTTGAATTGATTTCACCCGAAATACACCAATATTTTATTGAAAATGATTTAGATGGAAAACCTATTAACCGCATTAACAGAGCATACATATACCAGCGTGCTAAATTGGATAATTCTTCGCACCCTTTTGGAACAGAGTTGGACCTCCAGGAGGACCATGCTTCGTGGATGAAACATTCTATTTATCCGGTCAAGAGATTGGCCGAACCACCAAGAATTACAATTGGGGGGAAAGATTGTAAAAAGCCCTACAGTGCTGCGCTGCTTAATATTTCTGCTATGAGTTACGGTTCTCTGAGTTCCAATGCCGTGATGGCATTGAATAAAGGAGCTAAACATGGCGGATTTTATCATAATACTGGTGAAGGAGGACTTTCCAGCTATCATTTACAGGGGGGAGATATAGTATACCAGATAGGTACGGGTTACTTTGGTTGCCGGGATGAACATGGGAATTTTTCGCCCGATATGTTTGTCCGTACTGCTTCATATGACGAAGTGAAAATGATAGAAGTAAAAATATCGCAAGGTGCTAAACCGGGTCATGGCGGGGTGTTACCTGCCATTAAAAATACAGAAGAAATTGCAGCCATTCGCGGGGTACAGCCGCATACATTGGTTTTATCGCCTCCTGGACACACTGCTTTTTCAAACCCTACGGAACTGATGCAATTCATTAAACAATTGCGGGAATTATCAGATGGAAAGCCTGTTGGTTTTAAACTTTGCGTGGGAGATAAAAAGGAATTCAGGGATATATGCCGGGCTATGCTTGAAACAGGTATCAAGCCCGATTTTATAACGGTGGATGGTGCCGAAGGCGGAACAGGAGCTGCCCCTGTAATCTTTTCGGACCATGTTGGCATGCCCTGGGAAAATGCCCTCATTTTTATATCGGATACCTTGGTAGAGTTTGGTTTAAAAAAAGATATTAAACTCATCACTTCCTGCAAAATAATTACCGGGTTCGATGTTATGAAAGCCCTCTGCATGGGCGCAGATTCATGTAATGCTGCACGAGGTATGATGATTGCCCTCGGATGTATACAGGCCCTGGAGTGCCACAATAACACTTGCCCTACCGGGATAACGACACATAACAAGAGGCTAATGCGCGGACTTGTAGTAGAGGAAAAATGGAAAAGAGTAGTTAATTATCAAAAAGGAGTATTAGATGACTTCCTCGATATTTTTGCTGCTTCCGGACATACAGAACTTTCAGAACTGAACAGGAGTATGCTCTACAAACAACTTCACTATAAAGAAAACTGCTACGAAGATTTGTATCCTACTCCGGTGCAAATGACATAGTGAGAGCATATAGGAATATTATACATAACCCTCACTGTACTTCTTTAAGCTTCACTCTTGGTAATACAAAATCCACCAATGTTTTCAGGTTTTCCTCAAAAGAATATTCGGTTGTTTTTATTTCCAAATCAGCAGCAGCAGGTTCTTCAAAAGGTGCGCTAATTCCGGTAAAATCTTTTATTTCTCCCTTTCGGGCTTTGGCATATAAACCTTTAGAGTCGCGCTGCTCGCATATTTCAAGAGGTGTATTTACGTAAACCAGTGTAAGATCTTTTTCTCCAATTATAGATTTGGCGAGGTTTCGTAATTCCTCTGTGGGGCTTATAAAGCAGTTAATGGTAATCATTCCGCACTGTACAAACAACTTTGATATTTCTGCAATTCGTCGTATATTTTCTTTGCGCTCCTCTTCCGAAAAACCAAGATTATTATTAATTCCTGTGCGCATATTATCCCCATCAAGTACCTGGCAAAGAAAGCCCTTTTCATGTAACGATTTTTCCAGACCTATGGCAAGCGTAGTTTTGCCGGAAGCAGACAATCCGGTCATCCAAATCACCATTCCCTTTTGCTTTAGCAAGGTTTCTTTGTCGCTCCTGCCAAGTAGTTTGTGAAATGTTGGGAATATATCTTTCATAACAATTTACTTCGCCGGCGGGCTCCAGGTATTATTAGATGCATCTGTATCGGGTAATTTACCATCCGGGTCAATGGTAACAGATTGAATCATGTCGGTAGAATTATAATGAAATGTCCATTTTCCTGAACGTTGCCATATTTCCACCGGGAAACTAACCTTGCCTATTTTTCCATTTACTTCCCTTACTTCTACTTCCACCGGCATTACCATTTGCTCATTATTGACAATGGTAATATCTACGCCCTGCTTTGGGTCTGCATTCACGTATTCCACACTTTCCACAGCCTGGTCGAGTTTCCAATTTTCATAAAACCATTCTTTCCAGAACCAGCTAAGGTCTTCACCTGTGGCGTCATTCATGCTGCGAAAAAAATCCATGGGCTGTGGATGCTTGAATGCCCATCGGCTAATATAATTCCGGAAAGCATAATCAAACCGCTGGGGGCCAATGATAGCCTCTCTCAAAATTTTCAGGCCTGCCGAGGGTTTAAAATAAGCAAGGGTATTCAGGTCTTTGGGCTCCATTACATCGGGGTAGGTCATAATGGGATTTGCACCGGGATGGCTTAAAGCACCAACAATTCTCTTTGCTGACGGGTTGCTTTTATATTCTTCGCCATTGAAATTTTTACGGGCATAGTTATTAATAAAAGTATTGAATCCCTCGTCCATCCAGGCAAACTTGCGTTCATCGGAACCTACAAGCATTGGGAACCAGTTGTGCCCTATTTCATGGGTAGTTACATTGAATAGGTTTCCGTCTCTGCCATACATGCCGCAAAAAATAATTCCGGGGTATTCCATGCCATTCACTCGTCCGGCCACATTAGAGGCTGCCGGGTAAGGGAACACATAATAGGTTTTAGAATAAAATTCTATCGATGATTTTAAATATTCGGTCGACCTGCCCCAGGCAGAATCGGAAGAAAATTCTACGGGGTAAAATGACATGGCAATACATTTTTTATTATCCGGTAAATTAACTTTTGCAGCATCCCACACAAACACTCTCGAACAGGCCCATGATACATCACGCGACTGGTGCATTTTGTAGTGCCATGTTAAAAGACCGCTATTCTTAGGCCTTGTACAAGATTGTCCAACCTCATCACGGGCAATAATATACACCCGGCTATCGCTATTCTTAGCTTTATCCAGTCGGTCTATTTCGGTGGAGGTTAAAACTTCTGAAGGATTTTGTAATTCCCCTGAGCCGGTAACAACCAAGTTAGCAGGTGCAGTAACTGAATAATCAAAGTCTCCATATTCCAAATAAAATTCTCCTGCACCTAAGTAGGGCAATGTATTCCATCCCTGTATATCATCGTAAACGGCCATGCGCGGGTACCATTGGGCAATCTGGTATATTTTTCCTTTGCGTGTATCAGTAATTCCCATCCTGTCGGAACCATTTGGAGGAATAAGGAAGCTATAAGCTATTTTTAAAGTTAATTTATCACCTTTAGGCTTCAATGGTTCACCCAGCATTACCTGCATGCGTGTATCAGTAACTACATATTGGGGATTGCTAACATTACCATGTTCAGTTAAACTGATAGAATGAATACTATCCCCTCCTTCAAATGCAACATTGCCAAACCTGTATCCCCCAATAGGGGTAGACATGTGCCCTCTTGACTGGGTGGTAAAAAGATTTTGGTCCAATTGCAGCCATAAGTAATTAAGTTCATCGGGGCTATTATTGGTGTAAGTAATAGTAACCATTCCGGTAATTTGGTCTTTAACTGTATCAAGCGTGCAGGTAATGGTATAGTCGACTTTATTTTGCCAATACATAGGGCCTGGTGCACCGCTTCCACTGCGGTATTCGTTCCCAGGCTGATTTAAAAATTCAGGGTCAAATACTTGTTTAGGGTCATATCCTGCTTTGTCCTGGCCAAATAAGGTTGTTGTAACTATAGCAAAAATAAATGTTAGTAGAACTCTCATAAAATCATGAAATTATAAATTCTTTTTTCTCTCCGTCACTTTGAGATGGTAATGGCTCAGTCGTGTCTCCTATGGTAACTTTTACCCTCTGGATTCTTCTTTTATCGGCTGCTTCTATAGTAAACAGAAGGTTCCCGAATGTTATTTTTTCATTCCGTTCAGGTATTTTACCCGCTACTTCCATAATGAAGCCTGCAAGCGTATCGGAGTCTCCTTTGTGAGAATGGAAGCGGGTTTCGTCAATTCCTATGGTACGGGAAAAATCTCCAAGTGTTACCTTACCTTCAAACACATAGTTGTGTTCATCCAGTTTGGAGAAGACTATTTTTTCCTCATCAAACTCATCATTTATTTCACCCAGAATTTCTTCCACAATATCTTCCAGGGTAACCAATCCCGAAGTACTTCCAAACTCATCAACCACAATGGCAAGGTGTATCTTTTTTTTACGGAAGTCTTCCAGCAGGTCACTTATTTTTTTGCTTTCGGGAACAAAAAAAGGTGGGTGCAGTAGGCTTCTCCAATTAAATGAATTATCCTTATCTGTAGAACTCAATAAATCTTTTGTATATAAAATTCCCACCATATTATCAGGTGTCTTCCGGAAAACGGGTATACGCGAAAAAGCAGAATCTACTGCTGTTGCAAGCAGTTCTATAAATGTAGTTTGTTCATCAAATGCAACAATATCTATTCTGGGTTGCATAATTTCTTTTACATCTTTATTACCAAATTGAATTATATCTTTTAAGATTTTTTGCTGCCCTTGTGAGATGTGTTGCGATGCTAATTCGAGGGCATCGGAAAGGTCATCTTTGGAGAGTTTTATGCGGCGGCGCATAATATATTTATCAAGGAATGATGTGGAAGTAGTCAGTAATGATGCAAATGGAAAGAAAATGGCACGGATAAAAAAAACAAAATAAAGCATACGGCTTGAAACCTTGAGCGGGTTGCCCGAAGCATAAGCTTTGGGGATAATATCGCACAGAACAAGAAGAACCAGTGTAATAAGAATTACTTGCACCAAAAAAGCAAGTACAGGATGGGCAAGAACATTGAACATCTGCCCGGTTAAAAATGCAGACAGGATAATAATACTGAGGTTGAAAAAATTATTGGCTACCAGCAAGGTAGCTAACAAGTGTTTAGGGGTATCAAGCAACAAAAGTATTTGGCGGTCCTTTCTTGAAGATGAATTGGTAAGAATTGCTTTTTCGGCTGTTGTTATTGAAAATAGGGCAGTTTCAGAACAAGACACCAGGGCAGATAAAATAATAAAAACGAAAATGCACAGAAAAGCAAATATTTCACCTACCTGTAAAGCAATAATGTGAAGGAAAATATAACCGGGCAGTATAGCTGTACTCAACTCTCGTAATTATTACAAATAATAACCCTCTCCCATTAAATGGCAGAGGGTTAAATATAGTATAAAAATATTAGAATGGTAAATCAGCGGGGGGAGCCGACTCCATATCATCAGCCGAAGCAGAGATAACATCACTGCTTTTTTCGTCAGTTGTACTTCTGCGGCCCAATATCGTAAGGTTGTCACCCACTATTTCTGTTGCTCTTTTTTTAGAGCCGTCTTTGTCTTCCCATGTTCGTGTTCTCAGCCTTCCTTCCACGTATACTTGTGTTCCCTTTTTCAACAGTTTTTCAGCTACTTCTGCCAATCCGCGCCACAATACAATATTGTGCCACTCTGTAGATTCAATCTTATCTCCCGACCTGTTTTTGTGTACTTCAGTGGTTGCAAGAGGAAAATTAGCTACTGCTATTCCGCCTTCTAAATAACGCACTTCAGGATCTTTCCCCAAGTTACCCACCAAGATTACTTTATTTACTCCGGACATATTCTTAAGTTTGTTTAGTATTTGATAAACACAAATGTAGAAAATTATTAGCCTGATTTAGAGTTTTTAACAAAAAATCTATCCACCTAAATAAAATTCCTCAGCTATTTACTAACTTCAGAACCACTTTAGACTGAAGGAAATTGGAAAGGTTTAATTTACAGGAAATAGAATGCTTTTAACGAATAAAAATATGCTTAGGGGTCAACTGCCCCGGCAAAAACATCAATATTTTTAAGATACTTGGCTGAGCGTGCCAAATAAATATGGGCAGGTTCAGGCGTTTGGAAACCTGTGTCGCTTAGTAAACGGCTATTATCAAATATTTGTCCCAATTCGGCAAATTCCAGGTAAGGCTCCAGGGCTGCAAGTAATATGCGCATTTGATTAACGTCATCAAAAATACCTTTCCAATAATCTAAATAGGTGGGGTATTGATATAGTTCAGCTTCTTGCGGAAGCTTATTTTTTGCCCACAGTTTCATTTGGTTAATCAGGGGTTTGGGCACAAACTTAAAAGGCGGCAAATGGGGGAAGGAAGGTTCAATGGCATCCATTACACGTTTTGAAGTAGTGTAGGAAGCCTGTCCTGCAGAAATATGATAAACAGAGTGTTTGCGTTTTGTAAATAAAAGCGACACAATGGAATTGGATGCAAAATCAACGGGAACTACATCCAATGCTGAATCTCCGTTTACAGGAACTAAGCGGAGCATGTTTGCAGTCTCAATTGCCCATAATATCACATAGGAGCGGGGCAGCCAGTCGCGGCTGTCACCCATAATAATAGAGGGCCGTACAATAAGTGTTTTTTCTTTCGGAAGATGTTGTGCAAGTAATATTTCACCCATCATTTTGGTGTAGGTATACTTCACCACATGATGTACTTTCGGATTAGGTGACTCATCTTCCTTAACAATTCGATTGGTAACTTCTTTCCCGCAAATAGTAGCAGTACCTATATACACAAAAGTTTCCAGGTTGGGCAAAGTGAGCGACCATTTGATAAGCTCATTAATGCCGGAGATATTTACCTGCTCAACAATCTTATCATATATTTTCGAGAAAGATGTATTGGCAGCTGAATGTACAATGATGTTTGTATCCCTGATTATTTTATTGGAAAGAAGCACATGTGAAAAATCATGCTCGCCTATATTTCCCAATACAGGAATAATTTTTTCAGGGTCGAAAACATCTCCATGCAAATCAAAAACATGTTTTAACCGTATGGTAGCATGTTCTTCGGAGAGTGCGCGCACAAGGCAATAAATTTTATTTACTTCTTTACGCTTCGAAAGATCTACCAGTAATTCGCCTCCAAGAAATCCGGTACTTCCTGTTAAAAATATATTCATCCCCTGTTAATCAAAAAGTTCCAGCCCTAAAATGCCTAAAACGATTAATAATAGTGAAACAATTTTGGTAGGGGTTACCGGTTCCTTATACCACAGAATACCTATTATAGCTATGATAGCTGTTCCTGCACTTGCCCATATAGCATATACCACGCTCACCTCCTGCATCCTTTTTAATACCAGGACTAAAGCACCTAAAGCCAATCCATAAAAAACAAAAACAAATATCGAGGGCACCAGCTTTGTAAATCCCTCTGCCGGCTTCATGCAGATTGTACCTAACACTTCAAAAATGATTCCTAATGCCAAATAGAACCAATACATAGGATATACTAATTTGTTGTGGTTTAATCTGATAGAGTAACTTTGTGCTTTGGTTGTTTCCACATTTGGAAAGGGGAACAAATGTATACATTTTCATTATGAACACGCTTAATATTCTTGCGGATACTTCTTTTTTTTTAAACCAAAGCGCTGAACTGCGCTCCTTGGTTAGTTATTCGGGCATTGTTGATAGTCAATCCATAAGGTCAATATTGAAGCAATCAGAAACAAACATAACCTCTTTTCATATTAAGCCAAATGCGAAAAAAATAATAGTTGGAATTATTGCCGAAATGCTTCAAAATATACTTCATCACAGTTCGAATGAGGTTATAGACGCGCCTCCTTCTTTTTTGCTTAAAAAAAGTGGAGAGATGTTTATTATTACCACCGCTAATCTCATAGATAAAAATAGGGTTGAACCTCTCCAAAATCTGCTTGAAAAAATTAATTCATATAGTCCCGGTGAGATAAAAAGGCAACACTTAGAAATATTGAAAAACGGCAAACTGTCAGGTGAAAATGCCGGATTGGGATTAATAGATATTGTACGAAAATCGGGGAATCCTATTGTAGCAAAGTTTTCTCCTGTAAACAATAATTATTATTTATTTACCGTTAACGCATCAGTTAAATTATAACATGACTACCATAGAAATAGAAGCAACAGCCGACACTCCTGAAATTAAATTTTATCCCGAGCGTGGCTATCTTGAAATAAAAGGGAACTCCATTTCCGAAAGCTCTGCAAAGTTTTATCGCCCACTTATTGAAAGTATTGAGAAATATGTTTTTAAACCTGTTTCTCCAACTCTTGTACACATACACTTTGAGTATTTTAATACTGCCTCTGCCAAATGCATTATGGAAATATTAAAACGGCTTGAAAGCCTTACCAAAAAAGGGAATAGGGTAGAAGTAAGCTGGCACTATAAAGCCAGCGAACCTGTTATGTACCAATCGGGAAAGGATTATAAATCTATTCTCAACCTAGAGTTTAAAATGGTGAAAATATAAGCCATATAAGGTATTTACACTCTTCCTTCTTACATTTGCATTTCTTTCATGGAACAAGTCGCTCCAAAAAATATCGCAATTCTCGGCTCCACAGGCTCCATAGGTACACAGACCCTGGATATTGTACGGGCTAATCCCGGTAAGTTGCAGGTAGAGGTGCTTAGTGCACAAAGCAACGCCGACTTATTAGTTCAGCAGGCAATTGAATTTTCCCCCAATGCGGTTGTTATAGCTGAAGAGGAGAGATATGTATATGTAAAAGATGCTTTGCAGGAATATGATATAAAAGTATTTGCAGGAGCTGATGCCCTTTGCCAGGTGGTACAAATGGAAAGTATTGATATGGTGTTGGCAGCTATTGTAGGTTTTGCAGGATTGCGCTCCACCATTGCAGCCATTGAAGCGGGAAAACAAATTGCACTTGCGAATAAAGAAACACTTGTTGTTGCCGGGGCGTTAGTTACTGAAATGGCTAAAGCAAAGGGGGTGAATATCTACCCGGTCGATTCGGAGCATTCCGCTATATTCCAATGCCTGGCAGGGGAGTTTCACAATAAAATTGAAAAGCTTATACTTACTGCATCAGGCGGGCCTTTCCGTGGAAAGGACAAATTTTTTCTAGAAGGGGTTAAAAAAGAAGATGCCCTTAAGCATCCTAACTGGAGCATGGGTGCTAAAATTACCATTGACTCTGCAACCCTTATGAACAAAGGGCTTGAAATAATTGAAGCAGGCTGGCTTTTTGCCCTTCCTCCCGAAAAGATAGAAGTTATTATACACCCCCAGTCCATTATTCATTCTATGGTGCAGTTTGAAGATGGCTCTATCAAAGCCCAAATGGGCCTCCCCGATATGAAACTGCCTATCCAATATGCACTTTTTTATCCTGACCGGGTTTCATCCAGCTTTAAGCGCTTCGACTTTGCTGCCCATCCTTCCCTCTCTTTTGAAAAAGTGGATACGGAAACATTTCCCGCCATGCTTTTAGCTTGTGAAGCCATGCGGAAGGGTGGCAATATGCCCTGTATGTTAAATGCCGCAAACGAAATAGCAGTAAATGCTTTTTTGAAAGATGAAATCCGTTTTACGAATATTCCTGGAGTAGTTGAAAAGGTAATGCAACAAGGTACCTTTATCGCAAAGCCTTCTCTTGCCGATTATATGGAAAGCGACAAAGAGGCAAGAAGGATTGCACAAGCCCTTATTGCCCCGAAAGTGAAGGCGTAGGTTCGTGTTAATTTCTTTTCTCACAGTACTTACTCAAAATCATCCCAACTTATATAATTTTGGAATTCTAAGTTCGTTTCTATTTCATGTTCCGCCTTTCTCCATTAAAAGCAGTTTTACTTATTCTTTTGTCTCTCCAGGGATGGGCTGTCTTTGCCCAGCAGGATACTGCCTGTAGCAGTACAGATGATAAAAAGGCATTGGAGCTTTATCAAAAAGGGACCGACAAAAAGAAATACCAGAAAGAAGAAAGAGTAGCCTTTCTGAAACAAGCTATTGAAATGGAACCCAATTATGTTCCTGCTAATTTTGCATTAGCTGAAGAGTTTATCAAAACAGCCTATCTCAACCAAGCTCCGTTTGACCCGGCTGTTCCCTATTTTTTGACAGTAATCAATACCTGCCCCCATTACCATTCCGACCCATATTATTATATAGGTATAGCCTGTTACGAAGCAAACAAGTACGCCGATGCCGTGACCTATCTTCAAAAATATATTGACTTTAAAGATGAGGATGTAAAGAAATTCTCCAAAAACTACGATGATTTTATTTACGATGCAAAACGGAAATTGAAAGCTGCCAAATTTTATCGTGATATATTTACCAATAAAGTACCCTTCGACCCGCACATGGTTCCGGATTTATGTACTACTTACAATGAGTATCTTGCTATTATTTCTCCCGATAATCAGCTTAGTTTATTTACACGCCAGATGCCTGTTAAGCAAAGCAGGAATTCTGCCGTGATAGCTGAAGACAATATGAAAGAATATTTCATGATAAGCCACCGCCAGGCCGATGGCACATTCGAAATAGGCTCTCCCATGGAGCCTCCCTTTAATATGGGGCTCAATGAAGGCGGACCGGCTATTACCATCGATAATAAACACTTATTCTTTACTATTTGCAAACCCTCTGCCGATGGAGGTGTCAGTTGCCAGCTTTATTATAGCGATTTTACCAATGGGGGATGGGGCGATATTAAAAACATGGGTACACAGGTTAATGACCCCTCTGCATGGAACAGCCAGCCCAGCATATCGTCCGATGGGCAAACCCTTTATTTTGCCAGCGACCGTCCGGGTGGGCTTGGCAAGTGCGATTTGTATAAAACAACAAAGGACCCCTCCACAGGCGACTGGGGGCAGGCAGTAAACTTAGGCCCCGGTATAAATACTTCCGGAAATGAAAAAAGCCCGTTTATTCATACGGATAGCCATACCCTCTATTTTTCTTCTGACGGGTGGCCCGGAGTAGGTGGCTTTGACATTTTTTATTCCCGTATGGATTCCAATAGTAAATGGACCGAACCTAAAAATATTGGCTACCCTATAAACTCATCCGGAGATGAAGTTGGTTTTTTTGTAAGTACCGACGGCAATACGGGCTATTTTTGTTCCAATGATCCTACCCGTACCAATGGGCAAAATATGGGTGGATATGATATATACCAGTTTGAACTGTATAAAGAAGCCCGTCCTGAAAAGGTAGCTCTTATGACCGGAAAGATAAAAGATAACGAGGGGAATCCACTTACCGGGGCTACAGTTACCATTACAAATGCCAAAACACATAAAACGGCAGCCGTAATAAGTGATACGGTGAATGCCTCCTTTGCTGCTGTAGTAAATGTATCGAACAAGGAAGAATATGTAGTAACTGCTACAAAAAAAGATTATGCATTTAATTCCGGCGTAATTACTACCAAAGATACTTTTAGCGGCAAGCCAGTGGATATGAGTTTCGATATGAAGGCCTTGTCATCGGGCGGGAATTATGTATTGAACAATATTTATTATCAAACCAATTCTGCGCAATTAGAGCCTATTTCAGAGGCAGTGGTAAAAGAATTTTCCCGGTATATGAAAGCAAATCCCGCTATAAAGGTTAAAATAGCAGGATATACAGATAATGTAGGTACGGACCAGGATAACCAGGCTCTGTCTTCTGACAGGGCATATACTGTTATGCAGGCTCTCGTAAAAGAAGGTATAAAAGCCGAGCGGTTAAGTTTCCAGGGATACGGGGCCTCAAACCCCGTGGCGAGCAATGATACCGAGGAAGGGAGGCAGAAAAACCGCCGTACCGAATTCATCATTATTCAAAAGTAGATTAAGATTTTTTTAAAAAAATCCAAAATTTGTTTGGATTTAATTTTTTTTTATACTTTTGCGCCCTATTTTAATCCATCAAACCTACACAAAAAATGAAAAAATTATTGACCTTTGCTGCCGCTGCTGGCATGTTAGCATTTATCGCATGCGGTCCTAGCGCCGAAGACAAAGCTAAAATGGAAAAGGCTAAGGCTGATTCAGCTCGTATGGCTGATTCAATGAAGGCTTCTCAAGCTGCTGCTATGATGAAGATGAAAGCTGATTCTGCAGCCATGAAAATGAAAGCTGATTCCGCTAAGAAAGCTGATTCTGCAGCTGCTGCCGGCAAGAAATAAGCGTTAGCAGGCCATTTTATTAGAATAAAAGGGAGTCCTTCAGAGGGGCATCCCTTTTTTATTTTTGTAACTGAAGTATGAATTCCGCGGGAATAGATAGTCCAAATGACGATACCGATCTTTACGAACACTTTTCGTTTAAAGTAGATCCGGGGCAGGAGCCTATGCGCATTGATAAATTCCTCCTGCATAAAATTGAAAATGCTACCCGTACCCGTATCCAATATGCTCTTGAAGAAGGGAATGTATTGGTAAATGGTAAAACCAGCAAGTCAAGCTATAAGGTGCGCCCTGCTGATGAAATTAGTGTAGTATTTCCCTATCCCAAGAGGGAAATTGAACTCATTCCTGAAAATATACCCCTGAATATTGTGTATGAAGATGCTGACCTGATGGTGGTTAATAAATCTGCCGGAATGGTGGTGCATCCGGGAGTCGGTAATTTTACCGGAACCCTTATGAATGCCCTTTTTTATTACGTGGGCAGCCTGCCCAAATCAAAGCGGCCAGGTAAAGACCCTTTTAGTGAATTGCGTCCGGGGCTTATTCACCGCATAGATAAAAACACTTCGGGCTTATTGGTAATTGCTAAAAACGATAAGGCAATGACTAAGCTTGCCAAAGAGTTTCATGAAAAAAAGGTATTGCGAAAATATATTGCCTTAGTGTGGGGCGATTTTAAAGAGGATGAAGGAACCGTAGATGCCCACGTAGGCAGGGACCATAAGGATCGTAAAAAAATGGCCGTTTATCCAGCTGGGGGTCACGGGCGGAATGCCGTAACACACTATAAGGTACTTGAGCGGTTTCATTACGTAACCATCCTTGAATGCAGGCTCGAAACGGGACGTACCCACCAGATAAGGGTACATATGCAATATTTAAAGCATCCTATATTCAACGATGAAGTATACGGCGGCGATAAGATATTACGCGGGCAGGTAACAGCTAAGTATGGCAAGTTTGTAGAAAACTGCTTTGATTTGCTCCCCCGCCAGGCACTTCATGCCATGTCACTTGGCTTCACACACCCCACAACAGGCAAAGCCATGTATTTTGAATCGCCCTTACCCGACGATATGCAACAGGTAATTGAAAAGTGGAGAGTGTATCATAAGCATAATTAGTAAGCGGTTCAAGAGTCCCATATCATAGTCCCCTCTTTTTTCTAAATTAGCACTCTCAAAAATGTATGGAATGAACTTTCTTGATTTTGAAAAACCCGTTCAGGAATTACTCGAGCAGATAGACAAAGTAAAGCAGATAGGCGAGAAAGGCAAGGTAGATACCGGTGCAACTGTGAAAGATTTGGAAGGTAAAATTATAGAGGCCCGCAAGCATATAGCTGAAGGTCTAACCCCTTGGCAAATAGTACAGTTATCACGTCACCCCGACAGGCCTTATACGCTTGACTATATAGAATATCTCACAGAGGGCACGTTCTTAGAATTGCACGGTGACCGCAACGTAAAAGACGATAAAGCCATGGTAGGTGGCTTGGGCAAATTAGATGGGAGGAGTATTATGTTTATAGGCCAACAGAAAGGAAACTCAACGAAGCTGCGCCAATACCGCAACTTTGGGATGCCCAATCCCGAAGGTTATCGCAAGGCATTACGCCTTATGAAACTGGCAGAAAAGTTTGAGATACCCATAGTTACCTTTATTGATACTCCCGGCGCTTATCCTGGGCTGGAGGGTGAAGAACGGGGGCAGGCAGAAGCCATAGCCCGTAACCTTTATGAAATGATGCGGCTTACAGTGCCTGTTATTTGCATTATTATAGGAGAGGGAGCTTCCGGGGGTGCGCTCGGAATCGGAATAGGGGATAAAGTGCTGATGCTTGAAAATACATGGTATTCTGTAATATCGCCTGAATCGTGCTCCTCTATTCTTTGGAGAAGTTGGGATTTTAAAGAAAAAGCAGCGGAACAACTAAAGCTGACTCCTGATGATATGTTGCATAACAAACTTATTGACGGAATTATAAAAGAACCTCTTGGAGGTGCGCATGTTGCTCCCCAGGAAGCTTTTGGATATGTAAAAGAAGAATTACTGAAGCAGCTTGAAAAACTAGTGAAAACCGACCCCGAGAAGAGAATCCAAAAGCGTATTGCGAAGTTCTGTGCGATGGGTGTTTTCGAAGAAAAGAAATAATTGCCTCAATGAAAGTATTTATTTTTATTATTCTCCTTTTATCCCCTTTTGCGGGATTCTCCCAACTGCTCGATTCCCTTTCACTCGACACCATGGAAGGTTATCAAAATGTGCAAGAGGCTTTGCGTGATCCGCAAAATGCTTTAAAATTGGACCTTTCCAAGAATAAACTTTCAGAAGTTCCAAAGGATATTGAAAAGTTAACCAACTTGCAATATCTTGACCTCAGCAAAAATAAAATTACCAGCATCCCCTCCTGGATTGGTGAATTGAAAGATTTGCAATTTCTGATACTTTCTAAAAACAATATAGATTCTTTACCTGACGAAATTGGTAATCTCACACATTTAAAATACCTCATTGCGGGCCGCTGCGAAAAGTTGTCCACATTGCCTCATACTATAGGAAACCTCAAAGAGCTACGCTATATTGATTTATGGGATGACAATATTTCCTCCTATCCATATGAATTGAAAAACATAAGCGGTAATTTGAAGGTTCTTGACCTTCGTGATGTATTGGTGGAAGCCGCTGCCCAGGATTTTTTGAAATCTATTCTGCCAACCACTAATATTTATTTCACACCTGTTTGTCCTTGCGAAAGATAATTCATCCGGTTTTCTTTCTCCATAAAACACAGAAAGCCTACTTTTGAAAATCGGTGAGGAAAATTCTTTGTATACTACTTTTCTGCTGCTTAGGGCTTATATCAAAGGCGCAGTTTATTGATTCCCTCCAGTCTGCTATAGAAAAAAAAGGAAGTTTTTCATTTAACGTTGATTCGCGCGACTCCTATATTGATAATAATCTGGCATACATTTTTGGTTTTAGCGTGGGTGTATGTTTTGATAAAAAAATTACCATTGGCGGAGGGATTAACATTCTTGCTTCAACCATATCTTCTATAAAATATACAGGAGGAGACACTTTAAAAGGCAAGCTTAAATTTTCATATATTTCCTATTTTGCAGAGTATACTATGGCTCTTACAAAGCATTGGACACTGGATTTCCCTGTATATATTGGCATTGGCAGCTCAAGTTATCAGTACACCAACAAAACAGAAATAGTTATTGCCAGCAATAAAATTATTATGCCCCTCGAGCCCCAGGTAGAGTTGGATTATAATTTTAATAAATATGTAGGGCTTTATACCCAGGTAGGATACCGGTATATGCTGGTTAATAAAACACTTTTGGGATATGATTTTAATTCGGTTACATATTCTGTCGGAATGCTGATTGCCCCATTGCAGATATATGCCGGCCTTTTTCCTCATTCCAAATTGGCCAGAATGATAGAAGATTGATTTTCCTACATTTGCAAAAGCTGAAACAAGTTCATGAACGAAAACCTAAACCCGGATAGTGAAAGCCTTTCTCCCGACGAGAAAGAAGTGGAGGCCGTATTGCGTCCACAGCATTTCAAGGAATTTACGGGGCAGGAAAAGGTAGTTGAAAACCTGCGTATTTTTGTTCAGGCGGCCAAGCAACGGGAAGAAGCGCTTGACCATGTACTGTTACACGGTCCCCCCGGCCTAGGGAAAACAACCCTTGCCAATATTATAGCTGCAGAGTTGGAAGTAAATATCCGCATCACTTCAGGGCCTGTGCTGGAAAAACCGGGTGACCTTGCGGGGCTTCTTACTAATCTCAACAATTTTGATGTTTTATTTATTGATGAAATACATCGCTTAAGCCCGGTAGTAGAAGAGTATCTCTATTCTGCTATGGAGGACTACCGTATTGATATTATGCTCGATACCGGTCCTAATGCCCGCAGCGTTCAGCTAAAATTAAATCCTTTTACACTTATCGGGGCTACTACTCGTTCCGGCTTGCTTACTTCTCCGCTTAGGGCACGCTTCGGCATTAATTTCCGCTTAGATTATTATCATGCTGAGTTGTTGCAAAAAATTATTGAACGCTCCTCTGCCATTCTAAACATACCTATCAGCAAAGAGGCCTCCTGGGAAATTGCCCGTCGCAGCCGTGGTACTCCCCGTATTGCAAATGCTTTATTGAGAAGGGTTCGTGACTTTGCACAAATAAAAGGAGGTGGTAGTATTGACCTCAAGATTACCCAGTATGCCCTCAAGGCGCTTAATGTAGACGAAAACGGCTTGGATGAGATGGACAATCGCATCCTCAGTGCCATGATAGATAAATTTAAAGGCGGCCCCGTTGGAATCACCACTATTGCTATTGCAGTAGGCGAACAAGCGGGAACTATTGAAGAAGTGTATGAACCTTTCCTGATTCAGGAAGGCTACCTTATTCGTACCCCGCGCGGCCGTGAGGTTACTGACAAAACCTATAAGCACCTCAAAAAAATGCCCAACCTGGGGACGAACAGGTTGTTCTAGCTGGTTGTTCCCTTTTACACTCCCTTAGTCGTATACTCCAGAATGCTTTTTATATGGTCTTTGTTAGGGGCAATTAGCCCCCTATCAGTAAGGTATTTAACTGTTTCTTGTGTGATTTTTGCAAATCTAGGGATAATGAATTTTGAATCATCATGATCGGATAAAAGTATTTCCCTCTGCTCCCATATTCCCGTATCAACGGACCACAAAACTTTTGAATAGAATAGAAAATAAATTCTAGTCAAGGTAATATCTTTGATTTTATCATTCTTGTAATTAGTATCATTTTTGGCAATTTCAATTAAATTTTCAAATGAAAGAAGAATTGAATTCAGAGTGTCCATGATTGAATTTTTTATTTCGGAATTCCATTTAAAATTATAGATTGCTTCTAATCCTTTATATTTACCATAAACAGCATTACTAATATCATCAACTATATTATTATATAAAATATTTATGTACTCAATATCTTGGGTTTGGCGATTTATGTGAGTTTCTTCATGTTGAAGGTTATACGTATATATTAATAAAATGAAACTAATAGCACCAAATATACCGCCCAAATAATCTCCAAACTCTTCAAATTTTGTAGCATCAATTTCATTTCTAAAATGAAATATGGGAACCTTCCACAAAAACATAAAAAGGGTTAGAAGAATAATAACAATGGCTATAACAATTAGTAAACGCGTTGTACGTGTTATTCTATCCATAATGTTACTTGCTAGCCACCAAAAATAATAATTTTGGAGATCATTTTTTCAATTTCTGCTTGGCGTCTATAATGGTTACACCTATAATTTCATTGTTCTTGTAGTGAATGACAACCTCATCTTCTTTCATTTTAACAGTATTTGTAAGCCCCGGCTTTTTAAAATGCAGGTATAAAATATCCTCATCATTATCATACGAAGTCCACGCCACTCTATAATTAAAGAAATATGGAGACGGTGCTTTTGTTTCCTCCAACTCTTCGGTTTTCAACTCATTTTTCCAAACTAATTTCACAGGCATATATATTTAGGTTATTTATAAAGAACAAAAATCCAATCAATTCCTGCTACCTACGCTGAATAACTCATCGGTAGCTGCGTATTCCTTAAGTAAATAATGATCGTGCGGGTGTGGCTTACCCTCTTTTAAAGATACAAATACCAGCCGTGCATCGCATATCTTTTCAATATTACCATACTCATCTTCTTTGGTTACGTGTACAAAAACACTCACCGATGTTCTGCCCAATTTATAGATGGTAGCAGTCAGTTCAACAATGTCTCCCAACTTGGCAGGTTTTAAAAAGTCAACCCGGTCAATACTGGCAGTAACTGCCGTATCGCAATCGGTATTATATAACATTCTTCTTACAGCTTTTAGAGCAGAGAGATCAATTTCAGCTAATATTTTGCCTCCGAATAAAGAGCCTTTATAGTTCAAATCATCCGGAAAAACTGTAAACGAATGTACAGCGCTTACACTTTTCAGTTCGCGGGGCAGTGTTTTAGTTATTGGTTCAAGTATTGTCATAAAGTAATAAAGTATAGTACAGTTAAAATTTGAAAAGTAAGAGAGAAAGGGACCGGGAACAAGCTGTTAGCAACAACAACATACAGGCATACAGCATCCTTGATGGATATAACGATGATGTAGTTTGTTTGCCTTCATGTTTCTCGTATACGAGTGTGTGAATGATGATGCAAAGATACATCATTTACACCTCTCCAAACAAGAGGTTTAAGAAAATTTCACAAAATGGTAATGTGAAGGCCCGGTTATACTTGTGAATAAAGTCTTACAAACGAATAATTAAATGTGGCTATCAGGCTATGCTTTCATTTTATCCATAAAGGCATAACTCAGCATAATGCTGCAAATAAGTATGCCAATAAAAAGCACGATTAGCAGAAGTTTGTTTTTGTGTGACGCCTTGCTAGCTTTCAAAAGTATATAGCCCACCAGCAAATTAAAACATGCCCATAGTACATTCGTAGTAGGTGTGGAAAGCCCTTTGCCCGGAGGGTTTGAAAATGGAGTTGGAAAAGCGTCGCCGGAAATTCCATGTATGAAATGCGGAACAGTATTTGCAAGAAAAAACCCTGCAAAAAATGCGGCTAAGTAATGATACCACTTTATTTTTGGTTCTGCTAATGGCATAGTGTTTTCCATAGTTTTAGAGTTTTATTTGGTGAATATTCCAGATGCGTCATTTCAAATGTAACAATTATTTCAATTGGTTTCTTCTAATCAATAATAGCATCACCACCAGGCTATTCATAAATATCTGCGATGCAGGATAAATCCAAGTGGCTACCAAATAATTTTGTAAAGCAAAGAATGAAAAGATATGCTTCAGAGCATTAAGCCCGAAGGATACAGCTCTTTCCTCATGCGGGAAATAATAGCTTTTGCGAAGTGTGGGCCCATAGCCCAGTACATCAATACTTGCAATCAGCACTACAGAAGTGGTAGGATTTTTGGTAAAAAACCAGGGCAGCAGAGCCAGCAATGCAACACTTATAAAAAGTATATCGGGAAGAGAATATTCTTTGTCATATTTGAATAGCGAAATAAGGCCAATTGCCAAACAAACTATACATGTAAATCCCGTTGACCAGGAGCCTGCTCCTCCGCCTTTCATTACCTGTGCTATAAATACAATAGCAGTAGTCAGCGTCCATAAAAGCCATGAGAAGGCGTGGGGTTTTATTTTATTTTTGAGGGTACTTACTATATACAGGAGATATGCTGTAAAACCCAAGCCAACAGCAATTATACCCAGCAATGGTTTAATAGATTCCATTACTACAAGGATACGAAAATATTATGAAGAGTCAGCCCCTTTAGGGGTTGGGGGACTTCCAGTAGTTTTGCATCAGCTCTGTCATCCAGGCTGGTTGGGTGGTTTCTTCTCTTGGAAGAAATTCTTTTACTACCGGTTTTATATCAATTACGGGTGTACCATTATCTGCGTCTAAGCCCTGCACAACAAGCGTTCTTCCTTTACGCGAAATAAGTTTTACAGTGGTAATGCCTATGTGATTGGGCCGGTCTTTTTTTCGTTGGGCAAACACGCCAACCTTTGGCCATGCCGTATTTCCCCTTGAATGGCCGGCGCCGTATAAAGTTTTTCCCTGGTCGGCTTTATCGAAAATAAAAATAATTTCCAAATGCGAAAATGAATCTATTCCATCCAGGCATTCATCGGGCAAATCATCTGTAATAATAATTTCAGAAGTTATACTTCCCCAATAATCATCCGTCATTCCGCTACGTTCATTTTTTACGTAGGCAACCGGAGTAACGGCAAAAGAAGCTTTCATTAATCTTTCTTTTTGTCGGTATTGTCTGAATTTCCAAACATTGACTTTCTTCTTTCTCTTCTATTTATTCCGGTTGGAGGTTCATTATATGAGTTGCTCTTTTTCTTAAAATCTGCTTTCCCTTTTCCAAAGCTTCCGCCACTTCGTTTCTCACCACCTTCACGGGGTTTGTAACTGGAATTGCTACGTCGTTCGAATCCGCCACTACGTTTTTCACCACCTTCACGTGGTTTATAAGTAGAACTGCTGCGTTTTTCAAATCCTCCACTACTGCGTCTGTCGCTGCCTTCACGAGGCTTATAGCCGGAACCACTCCGTCTTTCAAATCCGCCTCCACTTCTTCTATCACCACCGCTACTTCCTCCATCGCTGCCCCAGCCTTTTTCAAAACGCCTGTCGCTACCACCACCTGAACGACTGCCTCTATTACGTTCTCTTGGAATACCAGCTTCACGATTGCCACGAGATTCAATTTTTACAGGCCTTCCCCGGTAAGTTTGGCCTTCCAATCCATTCATTAATTGGTCTTTCATTTCATTTTTCACTTCAATAAAGGAAAAACTGTTTTTAATGTCGGCCCATACAAGAGCCTCCGCCGGAACACCCGTTGTTTCAGTGAGGTATTGTTTCAGGCTATCATTGTCAAAGCCATCCATTTTGCCCACGCTGAGGAATAATCTTATAGCACCCTCCTGTGAGCGGCGTTCGGTTCTTTCTTCTGTTCCATTAGCATCCAGGTCGGGAGCATTGCGGTAGTAATCAAGAAAGCGGTTGAACTCTATAGATACAAAACGTTTAATAATTTCCTCTTTGCTTAAGTCATTCAATTGCGTCATAATGTTTGGGAGATATTCTTTTATCTCCTCTTCATTCACTTTAGCATTATGCAGGCCCTGCACCAAATGGAACAACTGCTTTTCACATATCTGGAACCCGGTAGGGATGCTGGAACGGGTGAATTTTTTTTGCGTAAGTTTTTCCAGTGTTTTGATTTTATAGACATCCCTGCTATTTATAATAGCAATAGAGATGCCCGTTTTCCCTGCTCTCGCTGTGCGTCCGCTACGATGGGTATAATTTTCTATTTCATCGGGCAGGTTATAATGAATCACGTGTGTAATGTCATTCACGTCAATACCACGTGCAGCTACATCGGTAGCAACAAGCAGTTGCAACGTACGTGCCCGGAAACGTTTCATAACGTGGTCACGCTGTGCCTGCGATAAATCGCCGTGCAGGGCATCGGCATTATATCCGTCTTTTATAAGCCTGTCGGCTACCTTTTGGGTCTCTATTTTAGTGCGGCAAAAAACAAGCGCAAAAATATCAGGATAAAAATCGGCTATGCGTTTCAGTACATTGTACCTGTCTTTTTCATGCGTTACATAATAGGTATGCTCAATGTTTTCGTTGGCAAGGTTTTTAACGCCTGCAGTAATTTCAACAGGGTTATTCATATAGTTGCGCGAAATGGCAAGCACCTCATCAGGCATGGTAGCGGAAAACAACCAGGTGTTTTTACTGCTAGAAGTAGAAGAAAGTATAAAATCAAGGTCCTCTTTAAAGCCCATATTCAGCATTTCATCGGCTTCATCGAGTACGACATAGCGAATATTTTGGAGGTCTACATCTCTACGTTGAAGGAGGTCAACCATACGGCCCGGGGTAGCCACTACTATTTGCGCACCACGCTGCAGGTCATTCACTTGTCCGCGTATGCTGGCACCTCCATATACCGCTACAACATTTGCTCCGTGAATATGTTTCGAAAAATTCTTTAAGTCAGAAGTTATCTGCATACACAATTCCCTTGTTGGGGCGAGGATAAGCGCTTGCGGTTCCCTTTCGGCAAAATTAATTATTGAAACTAAGGGCAGCCCAAAGGCAGCTGTTTTGCCGGTGCCCGTTTGCGCAAGGGCCACTATGTCGCAGGAATCACTTAATAGAGTTGGTATTACTTTTTCCTGTATGGGGGTAGGAGTTTCAAACCCCAATTCGGTAATAGCGTCAACTACGGGTTTAATTATCCCGAGTTCTTTAAATCTGTTGCTCACGTTGTTTATAGGAATTAAAAGTCGATTTTCACAAATAGGGAAAAATCAATAGAATATAAATTCCTCACGTATAAAAATTGATTCTTCCGGGCGCAAAGGTACGCTTTTTAATTGGGATGGGGGAAATGGGTACGTTAGGAGGAATTTCCTACCTTTGGCGTCCTATTTTAAACCATATTCGTTGAACATCATCAACAAATATGTAGTTTAAAGGCACATTTTCTAGTATGTTAAAAAATAAATCTGTTCTACTACTTCCCCTTCTTTTTTTATGTATCTCAGCTTATAGTCAGAGCCAATATTATGTATTGACCCTGGCAGGAGACACTGCTAATTTGTATCAAGGCAATGGTGCTAACGCAGGGTTTCGTGATGCTGTAGGGACGAATGCATTATTTAATGCCCCTACCGGCATAGCAGTTGATTCAGTTGGTAAATATGTATATGTGGCTGATACATACAATAATGTTATAAGAAAAATTAAAGTGTCTTCACAAGTCGTAACTACCCTTGCCGGAGATACTGCTGATATTAAAAAGGGATTGGATTCAAATTCCGGCTATGTAAACGGACCAAGTTATACTGCAAAGTTTAACAATCCCTATGGAATTTGTGTGGATGCCAATGGAAATGTTTATATAGCAGATACGTATAATAATGTGATTCGTAAAATATCCACTTCGGGCATGGTTACTACGTATGCAGGAAGCGGTTCTGAGCCAACACCGGGATATGTAAATGGACCTGATTCTGTGGCTGAATTCTTCACTCCTACTTCACTGGCTATTGATAATTCAGGCAATATTTATGTGGCAGATAATGGAAATAATGCGATTCGTGAAATTGTAGCATCTACCCATATGGTTACAACCATTGCCGGAACAGGGCCTGATACTGTCGGATACATGAATGGTCTGGTTGATACTGCCGAATTTTATAGTCTTTACGGAATAGCAGTAGCAAAAGGAGGAGCCATTTTTGCTACCCAGTTTGCCAATGGGTATAATGCCATACGGAGGATATACCAGGGTATGGTTACTAGCTACTGCAGTTACGATACCTTTGGAATAGATACTATCCAGTCAGGTATTCCGTCAGGTTATATGAATGGTAACGATACTGATAGCAGAGGGGATTCTCTCGTTGTTGGAGTTTTATATAACAGCCCTACCGGAATTGCTTTTGATACGTCTGGGAACCTCCTCGTAGCTGATGAGTATAACAATGTCATCCGGATGATAAATCCCAACGGTTCAGTAGCTTCTACATTTGCGGGGGTACATACGGAAGTTGACAGTTTTCCAAGCTTTGCAAACGGAACGGTTTCTAATGCTAAATTCTCTGACCCGGTAGGAATAGCAGCTGACAAAAAAGGAAATTTTTATGTAACTGATTTAGGGAACAACCTTATACGTATAATTTCGACCAGTAATGTGTTGGGAATTCCAACAGTTAAACAACCTGTATCTACACTGAACGTTTATCCCAATCCATGCATAGATAGATTGAATATTGTCTCCTCATTCAATGGCAATGCAGAACTCATGGATGTTATGGGTAGAGTTATATGGACTGATAATGACTTTAAATCTCCTTACACTCTTTCCACTTCAGCTATTTCACCGGGTATTTATTTCCTAAGGGTTTCTTCTCCCTCACAGGTTGGCATTCAGAAGGTAGAAATTCTTAAATAAAGGCTTACAAGCGGTCCTTAATAAATGCTATTGCTGTTTTATTGGCATCTTCTGCCGATACTTTGTCGTATTTTGGATTGCTTGGATTAGCAAAAGCATGGTCAGCAGTATAAGATTTTACAATTAGTTTTTTACCCGCTTTCTCCATATTTCCCTGGAATGTTTTAACTACATCCGGGTTAATCCACTTGTCCATATTAGCAAACAAGCCAAGCACATCACAGTTTAGTGTCTGCAGCTTGCTCATGTCCGTTTCTGGCATACCATAATACATAACACATCCTGCCCCCTGCTTGCCGGCAGCTATAGCAATCTGGAGGGCATACCCGCCTCCAAAGCACCAACCGAGTGAGAATATGCGGGCATCACCTCCGGCATATGTAATGGCGCCCTTAATAATGCTCATAACACGGTCATTTGTTGCAGATCTCATATATTTTCCCGCAGAATCAGGCGATGCGGCTACTTTCCCGTCATACATATCAATGGCAATAATATTCACATTTCCCAATGTTTTTTGCAACTCATCGGCGCGTTGCTTAATATAGTCGTTCAGGCCCCACCATTCATGGGTTACAATAAGATAGTTCTTAGTGGGCTTGGAAGCCATCACTTCATAGGCCCATCCTTTTTTGCCATCAGGTGTGCTAAAACTTATCATTTTTCCTGCTTGTGCAGTATAGTTAAAAGGTAGAGGAGCTTCGTGTGCTGCTATAAATGCAGGATCGTCTGCCATGGCACGCATACCTTGAACAGGGGATTTACTGCAACACAGGGGTTGTGAAAAACCAGTGTAAGCAGCAAATAACAAAATGGGTAATAGTAGTTTTTTCATAGGATTGAATTTTATATGGGCAAATGTACTATTCTAAGTTCTCTTTTACAATAACTGGATGTTAATTCTAACCCGGTGGAGGGGTGTTTAAAATAAGTTGCTGAAATTACTATATCTTTGCAGAAATTTTAAAAATGCTGAGTGAAACGAAATCCCGCGAAACTGCTGGGGCTAAGAGGCATGACTTTTATTATACCGAAGAAAAAGATCTTCATTTCATTCGTCCTATCGAAATAATAAAAGAACACCCTGAAATAAGGGAATATATGGGTAAAAATCCCTATACCTTTATTGCTGTTACCGCACTGGTTTCCTTGCAAATTGGCATAGCTATTGCAATTAAGCAATTTAGCATTCCCTGGTGGGGAGCATTGATTGCAGCCTATGTGTTGGGTGCTTTTCTCGTTCATGCATTGTTTGTAATGGTTCATGAGTGTTCCCATAACCTTCTTTTTAAGAGAAAACAGCTAAATACCCTGGCCGGGATATTTGCTAATTCTGCTATGTTTTTTCCAAGCTCTGTCTCCTTTCAACGGTATCATTTGAAACATCATGCGCACCAGGGCATTCATGAGCTGGATGCCGATTTGCCATCGTTCGGAGAAGCTGAATTTGCCAATAATACTTTTTTGGGAAAAGCCATCTGGTTACTGCTCTATCCTATTATGCAAACATTGCGCTTGCCACGCATGAAAGAAGTAAAGCATGTTGACAAGTGGGTATTATTAAATTTTGTGGTTGTAGTTGGGGTAGATGTGGCGGTTTGGTTTGTACTGGGTCCTGCCGCATTTTTATATATGTGTGCTTCTCTTTTCTTTTCAGTTGGTTTGCATCCGCTTGGGGCTCGCTGGGTACAGGAACACTATCTCACTACAGATGATATACAAGAAACCCACAGTTATTATGGCCCGTTGAATATAGTGGCCTTTAATGTAGGGCATCATAATGAACACCATGATTTCCCTTCTGTTCCCTGGAACAGACTTCCTAAGGTGCGCAAAGCAGGGGAAAAATGGTATAATAATATAGCGTACCATAATTCCTGGACATTGCTTTGGCTGCGTTTTTTATTCGATAAAAATATTTCTGTCTATTCCCGTATGCTCAGAAAGAAAAAAGAGCCCAAGGTTTCATCCGTCAATAAGCGGGTTCCTCAAGTTGAAAGTGTATAAACACTTTATAAGTCAAATTAATGTCGCAAGGAAGAATTAGTATACTGGGTGCAGGGAGCTGGGCTACTGCTATGGTAAAAATTCTTTCGAACAACGCGTCTCATCTAAACTGGTGGGTGAGGAAACAGGAGAATATTGACTACATTAAAAAATACAGGCATAATCCGAATTACTTGGGTGACATAGAGCTGCCGGTTGAGAAGACTACTTTCTACCCAAATTTGAAAGAGGCAATTGCTAATTCTGATATACTGCTTATAGCGGTTCCTTCTGCATTTATAAGTGAAGCATTCAAAGGATTATCTAAAGATGATTTTAAGGGAAAAATGATATTCTCTCTTATAAAGGGTACTTTGCCCGACAAGAAAATAATGGTGAGCGAATATTTTCATAGGCATTTTGATGTGTCATTAAATGCCTTCGGCATGATTGCCGGACCATGCCACGCAGAAGAAGTCGCATTAGAAAAGCTTTCTTATCTCACTGTTGCCTGTTCTGAACAATCGGAAGCGCAAAAGATGGCAAGCCTGCTGAATTGCCGCTATATCAAAGCCTGCACATCCAACGATATGCAAGGCATAGAATACACCGCCGCCCTGAAAAATATTTATGCTGTTGCAAGTGGAATCTGCCATGGATTAGGTGGCTATGGCGATAATTTCCAGGCGGTGCTGGTGGCCAATGCGATACAAGAAATCCGCCGCTTCATTGATGTGGCCTATCCTACACTCAGGGATACTAATCTTTCTGCTTACTTGGGAGACCTTTTGGTAACAGCCTATTCTCAATTCAGCCGGAACCGTATGCTCGGAAGTATGATTGGCAAAGGCTATTCAGTGAAATATGCACAGATGGAAATGAATATGGTTGCGGAAGGATATTACGCCGTAAAAACCATCTATACCCTTAACCAGGACTATAAAGTGGAAATGCCGATATGCGATGCTGTGTATCGCATTCTCTATGAAAAAATGTCCCCTTCGGTAGAAATTCGTTTACTCTCTGAAAAACTTGCATGATGGGTATTGAGCACTGCCGGGATATGGAAAACCTGACAAGCTGCCCTATTTGTCAATCTTCTGAACTTAAGCCATTTCTTGAGTGTACCGATTATACCGTTAGCAAAAGTGACTTCAATATTGTGCAATGTGCTTCCTGCGGGTTTCATTTCACCAATCCCCGCCCCAGGGAAGCAGAATGCGGGAAGTATTACCAAAGCGAAGATTATATTTCTCATTCCGATACACGCAAGGGGCTCATCAATAATCTCTATCATTATGCACGTAAGTTTACCTTAAAGAAAAAACTAAAACTAGTAGCTTCTGTCACAGAAAAACAGCAAGGCAATATATTGGACTTAGGTTGCGGAACAGGAGCATTTTTAAATACATGTAAAGAATCAGGCTGGAAAGTGCAGGGAATAGAGCCTTCTGCCGATGCCCGCGAATTTGCACACAAAAATTATGCGCTCGATTTATACGATGTAAACTCCTGGGAAAAGTTTCCTGATAATTCCCTGGGTGTAGTTACCGCGTGGCACGTGTTGGAGCATGTATATAAATTAGAAGATGAAGCAAAACAAGTTAAAAGAGCGCTATCAAATAATGGCACTTTTATAGTTGCTTTGCCAAATTGCAGTTCTGCCGATGCCCGCTTCTATGGCCGCTATTGGGCAGCCTATGATGTACCCCGCCACATATGGCATTTCACACCTGCTGATGTAAAACGCTTTTTTGAAAACCAGGGTTTCAAACTCGAATCTGTTTTGCCTATGCCTTGGGATGCCTATTATATCTGTATGTTAAGTGAAAAATATAAAGGGGGAAATGTGAACTATGGCAGGGCCATGATACATGGGTGGTTCTCCAATATCAATGCCAAAAAAGAAGGAAATACCTGGAGCAGCCAGATATATATTCTGAAGCCTGATAAGTAAAAATAACCTGTATATATTTGTATTATAATATTGAATTATGGCTTTAACTATTGGTATTACAAATTGCAATGAATGGGTCAACTACGAACGCTGGGTTAAAAGTGCAGATAAAGACATATCCATAGTTAAACTGGAAGCAGGTAAGGGAGAGGATAGCTTTGTAAGCCATTGCGATGGAATTATACTCACGGGCGGTGAAGATGTAGACCCCGCTTTGTATGGCAAGCCGGAATATGCAGAACAATACAAACTGGAAAAGTTAAATCCGGAAAGAAACAAGTTTGAATTTGATATCTTAAAAGAAACGGAAGAATATAAAATTCCTGTGTTGGGTATATGTAGAGGCTTGCAATTAGCTAATGTATATTTTAAAGGTACTTTAATCCCTGATTTGCCAAGCATAGAAAAGGCAAGCCATTCCGCCGGGCCAAAGCAGGATTCCGTTCACCGGGTTAGCTTGGAAAGAAATAGCAGGCTGGGTAAAATTATAGGACAATCTGAAGGAGAAATAAATTCTCACCACCACCAGGCTGCAGATGAAATTGGCAATGGCTTGGTTGTTACTGCTCGTTCAGAAGATGGAGTAGCAGAAGGCCTGGAGAAGAATAAAAAACACGATGCAGAATTTTTCCTCTTGGTTCAATGGCACCCGGAACGAATGGATGTAAATAATCCTTTCTCAGGGAAATTGAGAGATGCATTTCTAAAAGCCTGCAGCGAGTATAACCGGTATTCTAATCTTACGCAATCCTTAAGCGTAGCGCCGTAAATATTACTCCGGTGCATTCACCTGTATCCCCAATTCCTTTAACTGCTCTTCATTAATAGTGGCAGGTGTATCCATCATGGTATCTCTGCCGGCATTATTTTTTGGGAAGGCAATAAAATCGCGTATATAATCCTCGTTCGAAATACATATAGAGCAGAAGCGGTCAAACCCAAATGCTATCCCGCCGTGCGGTGGGGCTCCATATTCAAAGGCATTCAAAATAAATGAAAACTTCTTTTCCCATTCTTCTTTTGAAAGGCCAATAGCCTGGAACATTTTCTCCTGTTTACCACGGTCGTGTATCCGCACAGAACCACTGGAGAGCTCTACTCCATTAATTACAAGGTCATAAGCATTGGCCCTTATTTCGCCCGGGGCTGTTTCGAAATAATGCTCATCCTCTTTTTTCCACGAAGTGAACGGATGGTGGCATGCCACCCATCTTCCCGTTTCTTTATCTTGTTCAAGCAAAGGAAAATCAAGTACCCAGAGGGGTTTATAAACATTCTTATCGCGCAGTCCGAGGCGGTTACCCATCTCCAAACGTAGCTCCGATAGGGCCCTGCGGGAAGTTGCTTTATCTCCCGACACAACTAATAGTAAATCTCCCGGCTTGGCTTCAGCAGCCTCTGCCCATTTTTTTAAATCATCGGGAGTATAAAATTTATCCACCGAAGATTTTAAGGAGCCGTCTTCTGAATACTTTACATATATTAATCCTTTCGCTCCAATTTGGGGGCGTTTTACAAATTCGGTAAGGTCATCCGTTTGCTTTCGAGTATATTCCGATGCTCCCGGAACTGAAATAACTCCTGCATATTCTGCATCATCTAATACTTTAAAACCTTTGCCTTTTACTACACTGGTAATCTCATGCAAAAGCATACCAAAGCGGATATCGGGCTTATCATTTCCATATAAACGGAGAGCGTCAGCGTACGTCATCCGTGGGAAATTGGGGAATTCTATATTTCTCACTTTTTTGAAAGCATATTTTACCATACCTTCAAACATATTTAACACGTCTTCCTGCTCCACAAAAGCCATTTCACAGTCAATCTGGGTAAATTCCGGCTGGCGGTCTGCCCGTAAATCCTCATCGCGGAAGCAGCGTACAATTTGATAGTAGCGGTCAAATCCTGCCACCATAAGCAATTGCTTAAATGTTTGCGGTGACTGGGGCAGGGCATAAAATTCTCCTTGGTTTACCCGCGAAGGAACTACAAAGTCGCGTGCCCCTTCGGGAGTGCTTTTTATTAAAAAGGGTGTTTCAATATCTGCGAAGCCCTGTCCGTCCAAGTATTCCCTGATGGCTTTTGCAACCTTGTGCCGGTTTAATAAATTATCCTTTACTGCATCTCTGCGTAAATCAAGATAACGATATTTCATGCGTAGTTCATCACCCCCGTCAGTTTCATCTTCCAGCGTAAATGGAGGAGTTTTTGAAGCATTTAATACTTCTAACGATTCTACCAGTATTTCAATATCTCCGGTAGTAATATTCGGATTCTTATTCGAGCGTTCTTGAACTATTCCGGTAGCTTTTATCACATATTCCCGCCCCAGTGTTTTAGAAGAATCATATAAGCTTTGTAATTCCGCATCACTCATCTGTTTGCGGTAAGCCCCTTTACCTGCCATATTTTTGGCAGGATTAAGAAACACTAACTGGGTAAATCCATAGCGGTCACGAAGGTCAATAAATACCATTCCTCCCTGGTCGCGGGAACGGAATACCCATCCGGACAGGGTTACTTCCTTACCTGCATCCTGTACTGTCAACTCACCGCATGTATGTGTTCTAAGCATGGTTTTTAATGGTTGCGAAGTTAAAAAGAAAAGAGATGCTGTAGCTTTTTCAAAATCTGGTTACATTCGTGGAATGAAAAATGCTTTACATATTTTATTCCTCTTAATTTGTTTTAGTTGCTTCGGCGGGAATCCTAAGGATATCATTTTTAAAAGCCATGTGTTGAAAGGTGGTTACACACTTGAATATAAAAGACATGACAGCATAAATTATGCCTGCCTGGTGAAAGATGGAAAAGAGGCAGAGGTTTCGGAACACGAATCGGATACCAATATGCCCCTGGATTTGTTGGGCAAGCTGTACGCTGATTTTGACAGCACTTTTGTAATGACCACCCATATAGGTGCTGACCCTATTAAAATTGAAATAATTAACAAAATAAATGGGGCAACTGTGATGTATGGCGCTTCTCCTTTTTATTTGGATACCGTTAAGAACCTAATGATGTTCGAAGGCTCCTATAGGCGCCGGGGTAAGCTTATTTTATATAACTTCAATACCAATAAAACGGAGGTTTATGTGGCTCCCCAGGATACACATTGTTTTTGCTGTTTTTGCTGGAAATTAATAAGCCTCACACCCACTGAAATTCAGATTGAGTACCTAAATATGAATCACGAAAAGGTGATAAAAACATACCAAAGGCAATAAAAAAACCCCGCCATTGGCAGGGTTTAATTTTTTTATACTTGCTTATTACTGTGCAGCCCTTATCAGTACTTCATCAATCATGCCATATTCTTTGGCTTCTTGTGCAGTCATCCAATAATCGCGGTCGCTGTCCTTATACACTTTGTCATATTCCTGGCCGGAATGCTTAGCAATAATTTCATAAAGCTCTTTTTTGAGTTTCATGATTTCCTTTGCAGTAATTTCAATATCCGATGCCTGGCCTTCAGCTCCGCCCATTGGCTGGTGAATCATAATACGGGCATGAGGCAGGGCCGTTCTCTTTTTAGATGCCCCGGCACACATCAATACAGCACCCATACTGGCAGCCATTCCGGTACAAATGGTAGCAACCTCTGGAGTAATATATTGCATCGTATCATAAATCCCTAATCCTGCATATACAGAACCTCCGGGAGTATTAAGATAAAGGGAAACAGGTTTCTTTGAATCAGCAGACTCAAGGAAGAGAAGTTGCGCCTGGATAATATTGGCTACATCTTCATTAATAGCTACACCAAGAAATATAATCCGGTCCATCATAAGACGGGAGAATACATCCATTTGTGCAACATTTAATTGGCGCTCTTCAATAATAGTAGGGGATATGTAGCTATTTACCGAAGAAGTAAAATTCCGTTTATTGAAATAGGATACAAAACGGTCGTAATTAGAGCCGCTTATACCTTGGTGCTTTACGGCATATTTTCTAAATTCATCTGGCTTTATCATAACAGTATAAATAGATTTTAAAATTATAGATTATTTCGCTGACTCCGTTAGTTTGTCATACTCGTCCCGTTTGATTTCTTTTGGTTCAATCGTATACGTTTTTCTTAACAGGTCTATCAACTTCGTTTCATACAGACGCTCATACATACGATTTACTTCTTTTTCATCCTGTAGCAATCGTTTGCTTGCCTCATCAATTTGTTCATGCGGAACACTATGTCCCATATAGCGGTGTGCAAGTTGGTGGGCATATTCCGTCACCTCTTCCTGGGTAACGGTTATATTATTCTCTTTATAAATTTTGTCTTCAATAAGCCTCCATTTCAATGATTGGGTATAGGCTTCCATCTCCATATTGAACTGGGCTTCCGACATGGGCTCTTTATTAACCCGTGCCAGCCATTTTTTCAAAAATTCGGTAGGCAATGTGATGGTAGTATTTTTTATAAGGTGGTCTACCATATCATTATTCAGTTTGCGTTCTCCCTTTGGACCGAAAATGGACATCAGTTCCATTTTAAGGCTTTTCCGGAAGTCTTCCGAATTATTCACCTTTCCCGGGCCATAAATTTTATCCCACAATTCCTGGTTCACTTCAGCCGGAACAATATGGTGTATTTGTGTAACGGTGAACTGAAAAGAGCCGGTCAATTTTTCTGCTTCTTCTTTTGATATTCCAAACATAGAAGCAACCTCGGCAGCATCCTTACTTAATTCAGCCAGCTTAAGTTCAATCTTATCTCCTTTTGCCTTACCGATATATTTCGACTTAAATTCTTCTCCAACTTTATTGATGTTTATTACAGATGGCTTATAAACCCCACCTGCCAGCACTTCTCCTTTTTCATCCAGTTCTACAAAATCTCCTCCGAGCAAATCATTTGCAACTGAAACTTCCGGGGTTGTCACCGTTCCATAGCGGTTGGTAAGCTCTTCGGTATATTCAGTTATAAGTGATTCCTCTATTTCAGGCTGTAGCAATGTAAATTTATCTGTTGCAGAAAGAGGAATAGTAAAATCAGGAACCAATCCTATTTCAAAACCAAATTCATGTTCTACTTCTTTGTCCAAATCCACCTTGTTTTCTAATGGTAAGGGTTCGCCAACTATTTGTAATTGGTTGTCTTTTATATATGTATTAAGGGAGTCTGAAAGAATGGTATTGATTTCTTCCACTAAAACAGCCTTGCCATATCTTTTATTTATAATAGATATCGGTACCATTCCGGGGCGGAAACCGGGTATATTGGCGCTTTTCCTGTAATCTTTTAAAGTTTTGTCTACTTTGGGTTTCCAGTCTTCGGGTGCAATTCGTATTCGTATTACAGCGTTAGTCTGGTTAATGTCTTCTTTGGTAATGTTCATAATAATGGTTTTCTAAATGACTTTTGAGCGCGCAAAGATAAGATTAATGAACCATCGAAAATAGGAATATTGTTCTCCTGTTCTTATTGGATTTTTACCATTTTTTGCTGGCCGATAAAGCTTTCGTCTTTGCTTAAGACCCTGATAAGGTAAACCCCGTTGGCTCTGCCTGAGATATTTATATCCAAGCTATTCTTGTCTGCAATAAAAGTATTTAATTTCTGTCCCAGGCAATTATATAACTCGGCATATTCTCCGATTGCAAGGCCCGAAATAGTAAAACGGCCTGTGTTAGGGTCGGGAAATATAGTAATGTTAGAACTATTACTAATCGTACCTATTCCTGCCGTATTCGAAATAGTAACACAGATGCTGTCAGTACACCCTTTGCTATCAGTAACGGTACAACAATAGGGGCCGGCACAAAGGTTCCCTATAGAATCATTAGTTTGATTGTTTGGTGACCATAGATAGGTGTAAGGTGGAATACCGCTGGAAGGAATAATTTTAGCTGTACCTTGACATCCTACCTTATCAGAGGTAGTAACCTTTGTAAGATTTATAATAGGATAGCCCGTTATGTAAGCTGAAAAATAATATTGGGGGCCAAGCTTTCCCGCAGCCGCATACCATATATAGGTAGTATCACATCCTGCGCCTCCATGTAATCTTGTTAAATGGGCATCTAACCAAAACGATTGGGAATTGCAGGAGGGGGTAATACAATCGGTTAAAAGATTGCGGAAATCTGCATTGGCAGGTAAGACACAAATACCCGGCGAGTTACTATTGCATCCAATAGTATCTGTTTTGCCGCAGGGAGTACTGAAATAATATTTCCCATCACTTAAAGGGATGGGTACGGTAATACTTGAAGAATAAGCATAAGTAATGACAAATGAAGCAATATTTATCCCGGCAGGAACAGTAATTAAAATGCTGTCAGTATAGTAATTTGGATATAGGCAGGAGGGTGTAGAGCCTCCTTTCCATTGACTTGTAGGCCCGACAATAGGTTGGTTAAGAACTGCACCCGGCTTAACCGAACTTAAATTACCAGGGGCTGAATTGTACCGGATAATCACTTTGCCGTCTTTTGCTACCCATGTTGAACTTGAGGGCGTCCTTTTCGAAACATCTTCAATCGCACCAGCCGGAATATTTTCATCATTCACCGGCTCAACATTTTTTAAGCTGCAACAGCTGACTACCGGCTTCGGAGTATTCTGCGCAAGTAGAATAATGGGGAGGCTAATAAAACAAAAACTCACGAAGGCAACATATTTTTTCATAGAAAGACAGGTAGTTTACTGGCACAAATATAATGACAGTTGTATAAAATACCTTTCAACTAAGAAGGCCGGTCTCTTTTTTGTGCGGATGAAGGGACTCGAACCCATACGTCTTGCGACACCGGCTCCTAAGACCGGCGCGTATACCAATTCCGCCACATCCGCAGCATTTAAAATTGGGCTGCAAATATAGGGTTTTAAATGTGTTTTTTGGGAAAGTAAATTATAGAGTGGAAAACAAAAAGGGCTTACTTTTCAGGAGAATAAAGTCCTTTAGCAACTCCTTCAACCATATTCTTAGGGAGTAAGCGGCTTGAAAAAGCCCCTACTTTATTGGCTAATCCTGGAATAACCTCTGTCTTGCCTTGCAGCATAGCTTTTATTCCAAACTCAGCTACCACGTCAGCCTGCATATTAAACTTGTCAGCCTGCTTTACAATCTTCTGCACCTTGCTCATACCCGCTCTTTCCATAAAATGGGTTTCTACCGTGCCTGGGCTAAGGCAGGTTACAGATACATTGCTTCCCTTCAATTCTTGCTTCAAAGCCCTCGTAAATGAAAGTACAAAAGATTTGGTAGCAGAATAAACTGCCAGGTAAGGAACAGCCTGGTAAGCTGCCGTGCTGGCTATATTCATAATATAACTTTTGCCGGAATATTTTTGAAGAATGGGTAATATCATATAAGTTAATTGAACACCCGCATTCATATTCAGCGCCATCATATTAAGCTGCTCTTCCAACGATAATTTTTCAAAAGCTCCATGCAATCCGTAGCCTGCATTATTTATAAGCACATTAATGTCATAGCCTCCCTTGTTACACCATCCTACTATCTCTTTAGCCGCATCGGGAGAGGATAGGTCAATGGCTTTATAATAAACAGAGCCTCCGTATTTTTTTTGTAATTCTTTCGAAAGCTCCGCGAGTAGATTTTCGCTACGTGCTATCAATAATAAATTGTACTTGCGCTTAGCCAGGCTAATGGCCAATTCCTTACCTATACCCTTGCTTGCCCCTGTTATTAATGCGTATGGCATAACAATTTATTCATCAAACTTGGCAAATGCCTGCAAATGGTGATAAATAGGGGTTTTCTTTTTGTTGGTGGTAGCCTTTGGTTTGTGCTTAGGGCCGCATAATACAGGTATATACATTATCCGGCGGCGGCTCACTCCGTCCTTATGTTCGGAATGCCCAACCCGGTGCCACATATGCCCGTGGTGCACTACTACGTCTCCGGCAGTTGCTTCTACCAATACTTCATTCTTATCTTCTTTCGTATTCCGGTAATACATCTTGGTAAAGAGCATACCAAATAAGCCTTGCCTATGGGTTCCGGGTAGTATACGCAAACCACCATTTATGGCAGAGGAATTATCTAAATAAATACCTATGTTCAGGGTTTCATAAACTTTTTTGCCATAAAATACTTCACGCAGAGAGTCTGTATGCCAACCCATTTGTTTAAAACGGCTGTGCTTGGAATTTACATAGTGGTTAAATACCACCCCGTCGCGTTCGTCTTCTGCTACGCGGGCAGTTTTTTGGTGAAGTAATTGTCTAAACCCTTGTATGCGGGGGTCTATTGCCATTTTATGGATACGCTCGCTCCATTGTGAAGTATAAGGGAAGCGCTGAACGATTCTCTTACCGTTTTCGTCGTGTCCAAAAATTACGGGTATACCGTTTACTACTTTGTCTTTTGAGGCAATCAGCTTAGCTTGTGCATCCTCATAGCCCAGTATAAATTCCTTTACCTCTTCAGGGGAGAAAACACCGGTAAAATGCACAAAGCCGTATTTAGTAAAAAAATCGAGTTGCTCCTTAGTAATAGTATCTCCAAGTGTAAACCTGGGATAGTTTTTTAAAGATGCTTTATCCATTTAACTTATTATAACGTGTTTGGCGATGGGTGGCAAAAATATACAAAAATTCCTTTGCGGCTTAAATTAATTACTTGTTGGATGACGCTGAAATGATGTATTTACTATATCCAAAATCCGGAAAAGGCACATTTTGAATTGGTTAAATTTTTTCATACGTCTATTCCTGGCTTTTAAATTAGGCAATAATATATCTATTTACACCGAAGTGGTTTAGTAGAAAAAAAACAATTATTTCTGACAATTCATTAGGTAAGGCACAAGTCGTATCAGAATGTCTATTGCCGCAAATATACAAGCACCAATCGTACCAAAAGCAATTAGACGATTATTCCGGCGGTCTTCTGCGAATTTCGCCGCTCGTATTTTCAATATGTGAGCATAACCACTTGTCCGAATGAAAAATTTACCTCGTAAAGTTATTTTCATAGCTGCAAAAGTTCCTACATCATATTGTTTGGATGTTGCTATAGCGGAATCTCCGAAGTCAAATACTTCAATCATTTCATTTATGTTTTTAAATGTTCTTAATTCAATATATCCATCCGCTTCGAGAATAGTTAATAATTCCACAAATTCTTTTCCTGATAAATGGAATCTTTCAAAAAATGGGTCAAATTCTTTATCGGTAGCAAATAGCTTTTCTTTATGTTGAGACAAATATGTAAGTACATAATCTAAAGATTCTTCGATGGTATTCATGGTCGTGTGATTTAAGCGTTAGCGACTGTGGACTATGGGCGGTGTTTCAGCACCGCCTTTTTTTATTTTTTATATCCTCTCTTACCTGTATATGGGTTAGTATTCCCTTTATGGGAATAGTTGTCCTTTGTAGTGTGATTTGGTGAAGTACGTTTATAAGACTGTACGGCAGTTCCGTTTTTCTTGTGATAGGTACGTACACGAGTGCTTGATTGCCCAAAGAGGCAGAAAGGCAATAGGAGTAAGATTAATATTTTCATAGTTAGTTTTTTGTTGAAAATGGGTCGTTTGGGTCATTTTTCTTTCTATATAAAGGGTCTTTTAATGTTACTCTACATAAGTATTTAAGCGCATTTAAAACGTTTTGTCCTACTTCTTCGTCACGTGAGAAGTATATATTTAAGGAGTCAAGATATTGATTCCCATATCCAAAATCTAACGTATCCTCATGGAATGATGCTTTCCGTAAAATACAATCTCCATTTTTACAGCGTATTGTTATACATGCTACTGTATTATGATAGCTTAATTTTATTCCATTGGTATCAATATCTGTAAAGTAAATTGATTTTGTTTCATTATACCATTTGTTATCACCATAATAAAATGATAGTCTAATATCTAATTTTATATCTGTTTGTTTTTCAAAAGTTCCCATATCAAGAGCCGCAAAGTAATCAACTGTATCTATCGCCTCTACATCTGATGATAAGTAAGTATCTTTAGCTATATTATCTTTGGGTTGGCTGACATAAACAAAAGCAGCACTTTCCAATTTTCTATTTATGTAATCAATAGTTTGTGATGAATTTAATTTCTGTTTTTGAGCCGATACGTATAAAGGAATTAATGAAACAAGAAAAACAAGTATTTTCTTCATTGGGTTTTAATTGTCCCCAATATCCCGAACAGGATGTTGTAAATAATCGGCGTGGGATATTTATCTCATCTGGTCGAGGCATTTCCACACGCCTAATCATAAACAAGAAAACTCCCACGCCTTAACGTGAGCAGTATTCTCTCTATGATTGTTTTCGGGGAACCTTATAAAGGTAGCCGGGGACGTGGAAATTTCCGAACCAAAGAAAATAACGCTGATATGTTACTTTACTCTATGTATGTTTCATTGTAGTGATTTAAGCACCACAAATATAGAAAACTTATGATATTTACTTATTTTCTTCCTTCCGAGGTGGCGGAACCGCCAATAAGCCCTTTAGTTGCTTATCAAAGTTTGTTGGATTTATTATTTTGGGCGTTTCAACAATATCCAGTTCCTCAAATAATAGCTTCAATTGTTTATCCTTATCCCCAAACTTTTGTTCCATTAGGCTTTTAAATTGCTCCTTAGTCTCACTAATAGAAGCTAATGTTTCAACTGATTGAACTATTTTTTTCAGGGCTTCCCTTCCAGCGTCTTTTGTTAACGATTGATGTAATCTGTATCTATAATTACCTCCTTTAGTAAGCGGTGTTTTTTCTTTCAATTTCTCTAATATTACTGTTCCTTTAGGCATGTTCTTATAAACTAAGTCATTCGTCAATCTACCTATGAACATTGGCTTTTTACGAATATTTTGAGCGGTAAATGGTATATTCCATAACCTGAATATTTCTTTATAAAAACTCAATTCAAATATTCTTTTCCAATCTAATATTTCCTTGGAAATAAATAATTGAAGTATTGCTTGTAATTCATGTTTCTCTCTTTCATATTGATACCCTGTTGCTTCATCTATCAATGATATAATCCCAATCTTAGCAAAAGACCGTACCAATATTTCGCATTGTTCAGCAATTATTTTCTGTCTTGGACTTAAATTGATATGTTTACGAGCTTCTAAAAAGCCATCACATATATCTACAAGTGTAGTTGCTTCGTATCCATTAACTTTCAAACCTCCTTTTGTCTCGCAATTTATAGGCGCAAAATGGCCCTGTTCAACATTTCTGAAAATGAAAGGGTTAAGCGTCTTTTGGTTTAAATATCGTGTTAATCTGGCCCCAGATTCTTGTTTGCCTTTTTCATTTTCATCGACCATTTTTAATGCTCTTTGCATTTGCCTTCCTGCTAATACCCTGGTTCCATCTTCAAGCACATAGCAAGGGATTTCATTACCTTCACCTAAACGAAGAACGCCTTCGTGTGTTATTTTCTTAGTCATGCTTAATAAGTGTTTGATATTTTAATCTTTTACCCGCTACGTTACCCAAAATTAAATCAAAGCGGGTTGCGGTGGTAAATTTACGGGTATTAAATCGTAAAGCAAACTCATCTACATACGATTGTAAGTGCGGAACGCTAACCCAATGGTATATTCCGTCAATGCCTCTCTTTAAGTGGCTCCAAAATCCCTCTATACCCTGTGTGTGCGTCATACCATTTACATATTCATTACCCGAATGATGTATAATATTGTGTTCGTATTTTTTATGAAGTCCCGTATATCCTGCCCATTCATCGGTCATAACTTGCGCCCCTTCCTGTATATTTTGCATTACAATAGGCTCAAGTGTTCGTTTCTTAGTATCCTCAACCACTTTAGCTATTACATTACCTTCCCGTTCCAACATACCGACGACTGGCGTTTTAGTCTTTGCGCTTCTTCCCTGATTGCCTTTAGTTCTTTTATTCATGTGTTTATTTTTTTCATTACCACCTATATAAGTCTCATCTACTTCCACAACATTACCTAATACTTGTTTAAATGCGGGATGGTCGAACGCATGGCGTAAACGCATCAGTAAAAACCATGCACTCTTTTGGGTGATACTAATATCCCTTGCTAATTGATGTGAGGATATTCCTTTCTTGTGTGAACTGAATATATACAGAGCCATGAACCATTTTTGTAATGGCACTTTCGTATCTTCAAATATAGTTCCCGTGCGAACATTGAAATACTTGCCTGTATTCTTACACTTATATTTATTGCCTTTACACTTGTATACTTTGCTCGTTTCGTCAAATGGAGATATAACTACTCCATCCCAACGCATAGCCTCTAAATGATTGATACAACTTTGCTCGTCGGGAAACTTATTTAATAGCTCTATGATTGATGAAAATTCTGTAACTTGCAGCATAATTTCTTAATTTGATACTGCAAATATAATACACAATGAGACGTAAAATACACTTGTTAATAACTTTTAGTGTAAATTAATATATCATTGCCTTAAATTATACCATTATGACTCCGTATTTCCCAAATATTTAATATTTGTTTCATGCTTTACTTCAAAATTGAGGGAATTAGCTATAAAACACATTTTGTTTGCACGGTGGTGTAATTCAGTTGCTTTTGCAATCAAAGAAGTATCACTTATCAAAACTTCAGGATAAAGAGTTATCTCTTCAAATCGGCCACTGCCATCGGGGTTTTCAATCATTTTTCCTATGGGCTTATCAGAGTAATCAATAACCACCACCCCATTATCCGCACACAGGTGCAAATACCAAAGCATATGGCACGATGCAACAGAGGCCACCAGCATTTCTTCCGGCGTATATTTATCTACATCACCCCGGAATAATTTATCAGCGGACATCTCAATCTCTTCTTTGCCCTCGATTGAAATAATATGGTTCCGGCTATAGCCCCGGTATGTTTCTGTTCCTTTACCCAGGTTACCTGTCCACTTAAGGTTTATATAGTACTCGTGGGTATTGCTCACAAAAGGGTTTGTTAATCATTTTGATAATAGCCTACGAAAATGCCATTTGTTAGCGGGATATTTCCGCCTGTAGAATTGTATAGTGTGCAATTAAATGTGGCCACTATTTTCACCTCGTAATAGCCATTTGTAAAGCTCGCTTGTTTAGCTACTATCGTAAATATACTACCCGTTTGCACCCCCGTACCTTGCGAAGTTGTGTATAGGTTCCCGTTTGGGTCAATCCAGTCAACTTCAATACCATTTGTATAATTAACCGAATAGGGGTAGGATTGCAACCCAAAAAAGGCATCAAAAGAAGCAGAATCTGGCGTGTTGGATGATAAAGGAAACTGTATGGTCCCTTTCCAAATACCCAAAAATGGCTGGTTCGCAGTAGCACTAACCACATTCGACTGGTATGTAGCGCTATTATAAGTATTTGAACCACCTCCTACATTTCTATTGGAAGTTGAACCGCTGGAATAGGAAGTAGTCCCGCCTACCATGCTATATGCACTATTATTAATTGTTGCTGAAAGTTGAGGGGGAGAAGTTATAGAAATTACCGCAGGGCTGTTTTGAGCCGGTGCAAGAGGGTCATTTTGACTGCATGAGGCAAATATAATTATTAATATCGTAAATAAAAATGATATTCTTTTCATGGTTTTTATTTCAAAGTACAAAGTAATGAAATAATTATTTTGAATACGTTAGCTTAAAATTGTATTTTGAAATAACCTGCAAACAAAAAAGACACCCCATTGCTGAAGTGCCTTTGTATTGATTTATCCTTTTAGCTTACTTGGATACTTCTTCTTCCACCAGCTCGTTCTCTTTCTTCGATTCCATGAGGCGTTGATATTCCTCCATAGAGCCAACGATGAGCTTTTCGTATTCGCGTAACCCTGTGCCTGCAGGTATCAAGTGTCCCACGATAACGTTTTCTTTCAAGCCTTGTAAGTAGTCAACTTTACCGCTGATAGCAGCTTCGTTGAGCACCCTTACTGTTTCCTGGAAGGAAGCAGCCGAAATGAAGCTTTCTGTTTGCAGAGAAGCCCTGGTAATACCTTGCAAAATCGGGTTCGAAGTAGCCGGAACCGCATCTCTGAACTGGATAAGGATTTTACCTTCCCGTTTCAGGCGTTGGTTTTCATCGCGCAACTTACGGGCACTTTCTATCTGGTGAATTTTGTAGATGGTCGAATCTCCAGCATCAATAATTACTTTTTTGCCATACAGGTCATCATTGTTACCCATAAATTCACTCTTAGGTATAAGTTGTCTTTCAAGGAATACGGAATCTCCCGGGTCCTCAATTTCAACTTTACGCATCATCTGGCGCACGATAACTTCAAAGTGCTTGTCATTAATCTTCACACCTTGTAAGCGGTAAACTTCCTGTACTTCGTTCACAAGATATTCCTGAACTGCTGTGGGCCCTTTAATTGAAAGGATATCAGCCGGTGTAATAGCGCCATCTGAAAGGGCTTCACCGGTTTTTACAAAGTCATTTTCCTGTACCAATATATGTTTGGAGAGTGGAACGAGGTAGGTTTTCTTTGCTCCTGTCTTCGATTCAATCATAACCTCGCGGTTACCTCTCTTCACTTTTCCAAAGGAAACTACACCGTCAATTTCCGATACTACTGCCGGATTAGAGGGGTTACGTGCTTCGAATAATTCTGTTACACGAGGCAACCCACCTGTAATGTCACCCGACTTACCGGAAATACGAGGTATCTTAACCAATATTTGTCCTGTTTCAATACTATCACCATCAGAGATGATAACGTGTGAGCCAACAGGAATGTTATAAGATTTGAGAGTTTCCTTTTTGTTTACAATCTTGATGGTAGGATTCTTGGTTTTGTCTTTTGTTTCAATAATTACCTTTTCCTTAAATCCTGTTTGTTCATCCGATTCTTCGCGGAAGGTAATACCTTCTTCTATAAATTCAAATTCAGCCTTACCAGAGAATTCCGAAATAATAACGGCATTATACGGATCCCAATCGCAAAGCAGGGTTCCGGCTTTAACAGTGTTACCACTCTTCACATATAAGAACGAACCATAAGGCACGTTAGTAGTGGTAAGCACCAGCCCGGTATTCGAATCAAGTATTTTCAATTCTGCCGAACGGGATATTACTACTTCCTTGTTGCCATCAATACCCTTGTTAGTAACGGTACGTACTTCTTCTATTTCAACAACACCGTCATATTTAGCTTCAATTTTTGATGAGGCCATAATGTTAGCTGCTGTACCACCCACGTGGAATGTACGGAGTGTAAGCTGTGTACCCGGCTCACCGATAGATTGTGCTGCAATAACACCCACGGTTTCTCCTTTTTGAACCATTCTGCCTGTAGAAAGGTTGCGCCCGTAGCACTTAGAGCATACGCCGGAGCGCATTTCACAAGTAAGAACGGAACGGATTTCAACGCTTTCAATAGGTGAGTTCTTTATTTTTTCGGCATGGTATTCGGTAACCTCTTCCCCGGCACCAACAATTAATTCACCGGTGGCAGGATTATGAATATCGTGCAAGCTTACACGTCCGAGTACCTTATCATAAAGGGTTTCAACTATCTCATCATTCTTACGAAGAGTGGTTGCTGTAAGTCCGCGGAGTGTTCCGCAGTCTACACCTGTGATGATAACGTCTTGAGATACGTCAACCAAACGGCGGGTCAGGTAACCTGCATCAGCTGTTTTCAATGCTGTATCGGCAAGTCCTTTACGCGCACCGTGCGTAGAGATGAAGTACTCCAATATGGAAAGACCTTCTTTAAAGTTAGATATAACTGGGTTTTCCACAATTTCCTGCATGGTAGCACCCGATTTTTGAGGCTTAGCCATAAGTCCGCGCATACCCGAAAGCTGGCGGATTTGTTCTTTAGAACCCCTTGCACCGGAGTCAAGCATCATGTAGATAGCATTGAAACCTGCACGGTGGCTACTCAATTGGTCCATTACCTGCTTGGTAATTTTCGAATTGGTATGTGTCCAAATATCAATAACCTGGTTATACCTTTCGTTATTGGTAATGAATCCCTGGCTATAGTTTTCTCTTACTTCGTCAATTTGTGAGTTGGCATCGGCAATCATCTTTTCTTTGTCAGCCGGAATTACCACGTCATCCAAGCGGAATGATAATCCGCCTTTAAATGCGTAGTAATATCCTAAATCCTTAATGTCATCAAGGAATTTGGCTGTTTTTGCCATACCGGCAACTTTCAGCACATCAGATATAATATCACGAAGGTTTTTCTTGGTCAAAAGTTCGTTGATATACCCCATTTCCTTAGGTACAACCTGATTGAACAGGATACGTCCCAAAGTAGTTTCAATGAGCTTTTCAGTGAGCACATCTTTTTCTTTCACTAGTGCCTTCACTCTAACAATCGCGTGGAGGTCAATTTTCTTTTCGTTGAAGGCTATGATGGCTTCTTCTGCCGAATAGAAAGTCAATCCTGTTCCTTTTACTGGGAGTTCTGCCGTAGTCTTTTTTGCCTTGGTCATGTAATATAAACCAAGCACCATATCCTGCGAAGGAACTGTTATTGGCGCACCATTGGCAGGGTTCAACACATTATGCGATGCGAGCATCAGCATTTGTGCTTCCAGTATGGCTGCATTGCCTAAAGGTAAATGCACGGCCATTTGGTCACCGTCAAAGTCGGCATTAAATGCTGTACATGTCAACGGGTGCAATTGGATAGCCTTACCTTCAATAAGCTTAGGCTGGAATGCCTGTATGGACAAACGGTGCAGGGTAGGAGCACGGTTTAGCAATACAGGGTGTCCCTTAATTACATTTTCTAATATATCCCATACGGCAGCCACCTTTTTATCTACAAGCTTGCGTGCCGATTTTACTGTTTTAACAATACCCCTTTCAATAATTTTGCATACTACAAAGGGCTTGAACAACTCCAATGCAACGTCTTTTGGAAGGCCGCATTCGTGAAGTTTTAATTCAGGGCCTACAACAATTACCGAACGGGCAGAGTAGTCAACACGTTTACCGAGCAGGTTTTGACGGAAACGTCCTTGTTTTCCTTTTAAGCTGTCGGCAAGTGATTTGAGGGCGCGGTTCGATTCAGTTTTTGTAGCTGTTGATTTGCGTGAGTTATCAAGCAATGCATCAACCGACTCCTGCAACATACGCTTTTCATTACGTAAAATAATTTCAGGAGCTTTAATTTCCATAAGCCTCTTCAACCGGTTATTACGAATAATAACACGGCGGTAAAGGTCATTTAAGTCAGATGTAGCAAACCTTCCACCATCCAGTAATACGAGGGGGCGTAATTCCGGCGGAATTACAGGCACCGCTTTTAATACCATCCATTCAGGGCGGTTTTCAACGTGCGTGTTTGCCCTGCGGAATGATTCTACAACTTGCAGCCTTTTCAACGCTTCATTTTTGCGTTGTTGGGCAGTTTCTGTATTAGCCTTATGGCGGAGTTCATAGGCAAGCGATTCCAAATCAATCCTCTTTAAGAGGTCGTTCAGGGCATCACCACCCATTTTAGCTATAAACTTGTTTGGGTCGTTATCATCCAGGTGCTGGTTTTCTTTCGGAAGAGACTCCAGAATTTTTATGTACTCATCTTCCGTTAAAAAATCAAGCGGCTTAATATTATCGGCAGCTTTTGGCCCCGGCTGAATAACGATATACTTTTCATAGTAAACCACCATTTCCAGTTTCTTGGTAGAAAGACCAAGCAGGTAACCTATTTTGCTGGGCAGTGAACGAACGTACCAAATATGTGCCACAGGAACAACCAGGGAGATATGTCCCATACGTTCGCGGCGTACTTTCTTTTCAGTAACCTCCACACCGCAACGGTCGCAAATAATACCTTTATAACGGATTCTCTTGTATTTTCCGCAATGGCATTCCCAGTCCTTAGTAGGGCCGAAAATACGTTCGCAGAAAAGCCCGTCACGTTCCGGTTTGTAAGTCCGGTAGTTGATGGTTTCGGGCTTTAGTACTTCACCATGTGAACGGCTCAGTATCTTCTCCGGAGAGGCGAGACTGATGGTCACTTTGGTAAAGTTACTTCTTTGTTTTTGTTCTTTAAAAGAAGCCATATGTATATTAATTTCTAATTATTAATTCTTCCTAATTCTCTTTACTCCATTTTTATTTCCAGTCCTAAGCCGTGCAACTCATGTAGCAATACGTTGAAGGATTCGGGAATTCCCGGTGTTGGCGGGTTTTCACCCTTCACAATAGCTTCGTAGCTCTTGGCTCTTCCTATCACATCATCCGCTTTTATGGTTAGCATTTCCTGCAGGATATGCGATGCACCGAATGCTTCGAGTGCCCACACTTCCATTTCACCAAAACGTTGTCCGCCGAACTGTGCTTTACCACCCAGCGGTTGTTGTGTAATAAGTGAGTAAGGACCGATGGAACGTGCGTGCATCTTATCGTCAACCATGTGTGCAAGCTTAATCACATAAATTATGCCCACAGTAGCCGGCTGGTCAAAGCGTTCGCCTGTTCCTCCATCACATAAGTAAGTAGTTCCGTAGGCAGGTACACCTGCTTTCTCTGTCCACTCGCTGATTTGTGCAAGGGTAGCCCCGTCGAAAATAGGAGTTGAAAATTTCACACCTAATTTTTCTCCGGCCCATCCTAAAACAGTTTCATAAATCTGTCCGAGGTTCATACGCGAAGGCACACCCAACGGGTTGAGAACTACGTCTACCGGTGTTCCATCTTCAAGGAATGGCATGTCTTCTTCTCTCACAATACGTGCTACCACGCCTTTGTTACCATGACGGCCTGCCATTTTATCACCTACTCTCAGCTTACGCTTTTGTGCCAAATAAACTTTTGCAACCTGGTTTACACCGGTTGGTAGTTCATCGCCCACAGTGATAGCAAATTTTTTCCTTTTGCTGATACCGAGCAACTCATTGTATGCAAGGGTATAGTTATGGATAATTTGCTCAATCATCAGGTTCTTGTCCTTGTCGTGGGTCCACCTTCTGGGGTTCACTTCCAGGAAATTAACCTTTTCGAGTATCTTTTGGGTGTACTTGGTTCCTTTAGGAATTACTTCCTCTTTCAGGTTGGTAACAACCCCGTTAGATACTTTACCATTCAGGATAACGAACAACTTATCTACTACCTTGGTGTGAAGCTGGGCAGCAGATTGCTCATGTTCCTTATCAATCTTTTCTACCAAAGCCTTTTCTTCGGTTTTGGTTTTCTTGTCTTTTAAGTATTTCGAGAAGAGCTTACGGTCAATCAGCATACCCTCAACACCCGAAGGAACACGCAATGATGCGTCTTTCACGTCGCCGGCTTTGTCACCAAATATGGCGCGCAATAGTTTTTCTTCCGGTGAAGGATCGCTTTCACCTTTTGGTGTGATTTTTCCGATAAGAATATCACCTTCTCTCACTTCCACACCTACGCGGATAATTCCCATGTCGTCAAGGTTCTTGGTAGCTTCCTCGCTTACGTTAGGAATATCAGGTGTAAGTTCTTCAGGACCCCTGCGGGTATCGCGAACTTCAAGAGCGTATTCATCAATATGGATGGAAGTAAAGAGGTCTTCTCTCACTACGCGTTCCGAGATAACGATAGCATCCTCGAAGTTATACCCTTTCCATGGCATGAATGCCACTTTAAGGTTTCTTCCGAGTGCCAGTTCCCCGTCTTTCGTCGCATAACCTTCACAAAGTATTTGGTCTTTCGTCACCTTATCGCCTTTTTTTACAATAGGGCGAAGGATGATCGAGGTACTCTGGTTAGTTTTACGGAACTTGGTGAGTTTATATGATTTTACATCATCTTCAAAACTCATCAGCTTCTCATCATCCGTACGGTTGTATCGGATTACTATTTCAGTAGCATCTACACGCTCAACAGTGCCCGGGCCTTCGGCCGAAACCAGTACGCGGGAATATTGGGCAACTTGTTCTTCCAACCCTGTTCCCACAATAGGAGCTTCGGGGCGCATAAGCGGAACAGCCTGGCGTTGCATGTTTGAACCCATGAGTGCACGGTTAGCATCATCATGTTCAAGGAACGGGATGAGTGATGCCGCTATGGATGCAATTTGGTTAGGAGCAACATCGAGCAGGTTTACCTGCTTTCTGTCAATAATTGGGAAGTCTCCTTTCAAACGAACCTTTACTTTTTGGTCCTCAAACTGCCCGCTTTCTGAAACAGCTGTATTGGCAGGAGCTATAATCTTATCATCTTCTTCTTCAGCAGTAAGATAAACCGGGGCTTCATGCGGATTAATCTTA
>Ga0206823_1014_pt1 | contig 54706 bp, 43 predicted proteins | sample Alteio_BWOrgCont_81_FD_152868 | JGI IMG/M metagenome (GOLD analysis project Ga0206823, IMG submission 152868) | Enriched cells from forest soil in Barre Woods Harvard Forest LTER site, Petersham, Massachusetts, United States -... | ecosystem: Environmental > Terrestrial > Soil > Temperate forest >...
GTTTGGGCCATTGGTCTTTTGAAAGGTTTTGCAAATAAGGGTCCGTACCCTTCATTTCAATAGTATTACCCTGGTTATCCAGTTGGGCTACAAAGTGATTATCCATCTTATCTACGGTCATTGAATCAGATGAAACTATTTGCAACATACCAAATGGTTTGGTCCATTTTACTCCTGCCGCAGGCATGTCGCGGTTTGTGTATTGGTCTGCCCAAATAGTGAGGGCCGTACTGTTTTGATTATAAATTACCCAAAACACAATGCTGACAATAAAAAATGAGAATAAGGCTCCAAGTCCTTTTTTATCATCCTTGTGAGCTGTAAAATAAAGACGGGCATAGAAAAAGATAATAGGAATGCAGGCAAAAAAGAAAGCATCATTACTTACGGTGTGGAAAATATGAAAACCTATTAGTTTACTAAAATTCCAACCGATGGTGCCGGTTATTATTGCAGGTAAGAAAACATATCCAAAAATTTTACTCATGGGCATATCTTCTTTTTGTACAGGCTTAACTACGTCCCCATCTTTCACATGCTTCATCATGGAAATAAAAATGGTTAACCCGATAAGCATTCCCACGCCGGCCGCTGCAAATGCGTAACCCCATCCATAGTAATTGCGCAAATAGGCTGCCACAAAGTTGCAAATGAAAGCTCCTATGTTTATGCCCATGTAAAATATATTATAAGCCACATCCTTCTTGGGTTTCAAATCCTCTGCGCTATAAATATTTCCTAAAAGGGTACTAATATTCGGCTTAAAAAAGCCATTCCCCACAATAATGAAAAGTAAAGAAATGTACATGGATAAATCGCCCGGCATAGCCAATCCAAAGTAACCACATGCCATAAGGGAGCCTCCTAAAATGATGGCTTTTCTATATCCTAAAAAACGGTCCGCAATAAGACCGCCTATAAAAGGGGTAAGGTATACCAGCGCTATATAGGAACCTACAACATCTGATGCGGTAGTGGAATCAAATCCTTTTCCTCCATGCCTTCTGGGATCTATCAAATAAAGAAAGAATATTCCCACCATCAAGTAATATCCAAAGCGTTCCCACATCTCGGTAAAAAAGAGAACATATAAAGCTTTGGGGTGGCCTTTTCTTACAGTAGTTTCTGCCATGGGTTTAATTTTTGTTTCGTCAAACATACAAATAATATGTTACGAAAACATAGGTTTTATAAAAATCAAAGCAGTGATTATTGACCGTTTATAAGCCGGGCTTCCTGCACCGAAATTCTTCTTCCCTTGTAGTATGCCACAATAAATGCCTGCTGGAATCCTTCATTTAAAAGTTTTTGCTGCAGTGCATGGGCGGTTTCATAATTAGTGAACTTACCGGCGTAATAGGTTGTGTACCCTCGGTTATCCTTTTGAGGTTCTATTCCTTCGCTTGCATACTGTAATATTTTATTTACGGTATCTACTTGCAGGGTACCTGAAAAGGAAGCTATACGAACGGTAAAAATCACGTGCATCATGCTGGCTGATGCAAATGGCCCCTCCTCAACAGCCGTGTCCTGGATAGGTGGTGGCACAGGATTCGAAGGAGGTAATGAAGTGGGCGCTGAAGAAGGTGTTTCAATATTCTTATGTACTAGTCCGGCTGCTTTGGCAAGGCCAATCCTGCTGCCGTTATAATAAACCGCAACAAATGCATCTTTTATAGGTGTTTGGGCAACAATAATATCCCTGGCTGCCCGTGCATCAGCAATGTCCTTATATATTCCGCAATTGTAGCGTACAATGCCATTGTCATCGGTTAATGAATAAAGGTGTTTTAGCTTACTCAACTTGGTGAAATTTTTATGTTTTGAAAATGCTCCAACCTGTACCGTATACACCAGGCCTTTTACTTTTTTCAACGATTTAGCTACAGGAGCTACAGTGTCTTTTATTCTTCGCCCTTCTTCACCAATTATTGTTTTTTCAGAAGGAGTAATAGTGTGTTTTGCAACAGTAACAGGTTCGTTATTTTCTAGGGTGTTTGTATTATCCGGTGTGGTGTTTATTTCTCTTCCCTGTGTATTATTTACTGCAACCGCTGTTGGATTCACAGGTTGGCCAGGCAAAGTATTTTGAACAGATTGTGGAGTTTGTGTTGCAACAATAGGAGCAGAGATTCCCAGTTTTGCGTATGCTTCCTGTATAGTAATGCGCTTGCCATCATAAAACGCAATGATGAATGCATCTGAATAACCCAAGGCATGTATCTTTCTAAGGGCATCCTTGGCAGGGTCAAGTGTTTTGAATAATCCTGCCGCATAACGGATGTATCCCTGCTTTGAAGTTAATCCCATAATAGGTTCAAAGCCTTTGAAAGCATTTTGTGCAATTGGATTTCTGAACGCACCTATTTGTACAGCAAGAATCAGGCCTTTCGGCAGAACAGGGTCAATAGGTATAGGGTTTGATTCAGAGTAGAATGATTTATGTATTTCTTTAAATATACTTGGTTCCGGGGAAGGGTCAGCTATAGCCGGGCTTCCGGGGGTGGCATTTACAGCGACTATTTTGTTGTCAGCGTTATTGGTAGTATTCCCGGTAGTAGTATTTACAGGTACTTCGGCTGTTTTCTTTTCAGTTGATGATGAAATATCAGTTGATAACGGAACAGAAACAGTTGAATTGTCGGATGCACTATTGAAATTGTTGGAGGAATTATTATCAACGTACGAAATATTTTTACTTCTTCCATTTTTTTCTGAATCTGCCTGGAAATACAAATGCTCTGCCTGTTGCTGTATAGAAACAGCCTTAGCAATATTTTCTTTTGCCGATTCAATATAAACTTGTTTAGTGGATAAGTTCTGTTCATTATCAGCCTTATCTTTTTCCGACAAATATTGTTGATAATTGTTATCAGCATCTTGCATCATCTTTTTTGCCAAAACAATCTTCTTGTCCCGGCTTTTATTTTTCTTTATATTTTTAATCCGGCTCGAATTAGCCTGGTATTGTTCATTGACAGCTTCCGTAGTATTTTCATCTCCTCTTAAGTTCAGTTGGGAAGATAATTCGTCTAATGAATCCGCTTGACGATACAACTGCTCCGATTTATTTCTATCACTTTCACTTCCCGCCTTGCTCCGCATTTCTTTCGCTGCATTGGTCAGAGAACTTCCTGCTGTAAAATAATTTTGTGCCTTTTGATTGAGGTTGACTGCAACGGTATCCGTGTATTCGACGTTTGAAACAGTATTGTTCCCCGGGTGTCCGCTATTACCGGTTGAAACGCCGGAAGACTTGGAAGCGACAGCTACATTAGCAAGAGAATCTAACAGGGTATTAGGGTATATAGTTGATTTATGTTCTTCTCGCGAGGATTGTAAACTTGCAGGAGTAGTAAATGCTTCACTTCTATTGGTATTTGTAGTACCGGATAAATTATTACCTACTTCTTTTTGTATGTTGCCCGCCGAAGTATTGTCTTGCTGGTTACTATTTGCTGTTTGATTTTTACCTGAATTTATTTGTGACTCGCCTGAGTTTGTAGAAACAACAGTGTTATTATTTCTAGCATCAGGAACATTACTAAAAGATGAATTGGAGGAATCGGGGCGGCTATTTCCATTATCTGAAATGGCCGTTGAATTATTATTAGCTACCAGTTTTTGATTGTTGGTTTCAGTTCCACTATTATCTCCATTCGGATTTTGAACTTGATCCGTGCTCGAAGCTTCATTGGTTGTATTGCGAGGGAAGGGATCATTGGATGCATTCTTGCTTGCTTCAGTTGCGGAATTATTTGTAGTTGCAATTTGTTGACTCGTATTTGGAGCCTCAGTGTTAGTCACCGATGTATTATCCGGTTGAGAAGTGAAATGGAAATTTTTTTGATAATGATGTAAAGTATCAGCGCCTGCCACTATTTCATTTCCGGAAGGATCACTGGTTGTATTTTTACTTGTATCGGCAATAGCCAATGCATAAGTATCAATATCCTGCTGCAATTTCGATTGTATAGCAACATCTACTTTATTGGTATTATCACCCTTATTACGCTGTGCGATAAAAGCGCTGTCTTCTTTTTTTGCTTTTGTACTTAACCAGGTATACTCGGCATGCAGTTGAATAAGCTCTGCATTATTTTTTTCTATTTCTTGTTTCTTTTCCTGCTTGCTTTTTGTTAAGTCATCAGCTTGTTGCAGTAAGGCAACTTTCTGTTGGGCATCGGTGGTCTGCCCTGCCTGGGTAACAAAATCCTGTGTTTGTTGTTCGAGTCTGTTTGTTTCCTGTGCCAGCTCTTCATTATTTTGCACTACCTGGAAGGAATCTTCCTTCACTTGTTGTGCCTGTCTTCTTATCAAATCCCCCGGGCTTACCCGGTCGGTTGAAATTTCATTGCCTGAAGAATTTGTTTTTTCATTTTTTTGAATTTCCAGATTTTTCGATGCTGCTTCATCTTTATACTCTGCAGCAAGTTGGTAGGCTTCTAATCCTTTTTCTTCCAATTCTTTAGATTGATTTATCAAGCTTTTTGCATAAGCTATACTATCAGGAATGCGACTTTTCGCAGCATTATTATGTTGATTATTTAAAATATTTTCTGCTTGTGCCTGCAACTGCTGAGCCTCTTCCATTTTATTACGTGCATAATCAATAGCCTTAGTGGCATTATCATCCAATCCTTGTGCATCGGTTTTCAATTGCGTAATATCAGATGAGCCGGTATTTGTTTCTGTTTGTGTGTTGTTGTTAGTGGCAGGGGTGTCAGGAGCATTCAATTTAGTTTCTGATACAGATAAACGTTTTTGGCTATCAGTTGAACTATTTGTAGCGTTGTTATTTGTCGGAACAGATTTGTTTTGAGCAAGAAGGTTTTTTATGGAATTAGTATCTACATTAATATTCATTTGCGCCTGTTCCTGCAGATGCGTAACAGCAACCTGGTTGTCCGAATCATTGGAAGTTTCAGCAGTGTAATTTTGAATTTGAAGATTACCTGAAGGGTCAAATGTAATGTCCTGTTTTACCATACCTCCGCTTTGCTCTGCAGGCAGAGTAACAGATTGGGACTGTGTTTTGTGAGTAGTAGATTCTATGGTGAAATTATAATTTCTGCCTTTAGGCAAGTCAAAAGAATAGGAACCATCTTCAGAAGAGGTATAAACACCAATAGTGGAATCTGTTACAGCATCCTTAACAGTTATTTTACAGCTCGTAGGTGTTATGCCCTTATCTGAATATGTTTTCCCTCCAACAATAATTGATTCCAGTGGATGAAGATGCAACGCAATTTTATAAACAGCTATTCTACCCTGTGGGCTCGCACGACCGGATGCAAAAAATGCTGTTTGTCCCAGGCTATCCGGAACAAGTAATATGTCATCATCAGGGGTGTTGATGGGAAAATCAAGGTTCTCAGGTTCTGACCATGTTTTTGCCGAGTCGTAATAAATAGAGCGGAAAATATCGTATCCGCCCATACTGTTATGTCCCTTGGAACAGAAATAAAGAGTGTTCCGAGGAGCATCATAAACAGGATAGTCTTCATCAAAAGGAGTATTAACGGCATTTCCTAAATTTTCCGGGCTTCCCCATGTTCCGTCCGGTTTGCGTTCAACCATGTAAATGTCTTTTCCGTTGGCCTCATTATTCCCATAACTGGAAAAAAATGCCTTTGATTTATCAGGTGTTAAATACATCAGGTTGAAAGGGATTTTTTCCTTATCCAACTTTGACTTAAAATCAATAGGCTCCGCGATTAAAGCCCCTCCATTTTCATGCATATCATACGTCCGGAAATAAACCATAACCCCCAATTCTTTTTTTCTTAGTACGTCCAAATCGCGTGTACTGGCCAGTAAATTTTTTCCACTCTCACACATTTCAATGAGTCGTGTTACCGGATATTTTTTCAATTCGGACGAGGATGCTAGTTGTTCAAATTTTTTGTATGCCTGGATAGCTGCGTTAAACTTGTAATTTAAATGAAACCCCCTTGCCAAATAATAATAAGCAAGAGCATCCACGGTTTCGTATCTTACTGAAAACCTCAGGTAATCCATTGCCTTAGTTTTATCCGCTTTTGTAAATAAAATGCAGGCCCCGAAACGATAATTATAATTAGGCTCCTTTGGGTAAAGACTTAATAGTTGCGAATAGAGGGGATAAGCCTCCAAGTAGTCCCCGTCTTCAAAATACTTGGTGGCAGCTTTCTTTAAGCGATTTTCTGTTTCATGTGCTGCATCACTTTGCGACCGTAGTAAAAATGGCTGGGAGAATAGTACAAAAACAAAAATCACCCGGAGAAAAAATCTCCAAAGTTTTACAGGCAACTTAACATGCAAGCGGTATTTGTTTCTCATCAAATAGTGTACACCCTGTTAGTATGTCATTGTTACGATGCCTTGATTTTTCCACCGACTGCCACAAAGCAGCTCTGTATCTACGATTTTTTAAATAATTGGATTTTTGACTCCTGGTGTTTTAGTAACCGCATTATATTTTTCCGGTGCATAAATACGATGAGCAGCGGGAGAAAAATAGAAAATGCAACAACCCATTTATATTGCCAATTCGACATCACAGCCATCCATATTGGAAAGCTAAGGGCAGCAGTCATAGAGGCAACTGATACATAGTGAAATATAAGGAAAACGATGACAAAAACCAGTGTGCAAGACAGGGCCACAGCAGGCGAAAAGGCCAATATTATTCCCAACCCGGTGGCAACACCTTTACCACCCTTAAAACCTACATAGATAGGGAAAATATGGCCTAAAATAGCAGCAGATGCCAAAGCCACTTCTAAATGGATACGTTGGGCACTGCCGGAAGGGTAGGAACTAAAGAATACCAGTATGGCCACCGCCAACCAGCCTTTCAAAATATCAATAAATAAAACAATAACACCTGCTTTTTTGCCTAAAACCCTCAAGGAATTAGTTGCCCCTGAGTTGCCGCTTCCATGCTCACGGACATCTACCTTATAAAAGCGTTTACCTATCCAAATGGAGGTGGGAATGGAACCAATAAGGTACGCAATTATGGCAAGTATTATATCTTGTAAACCAACCAAAGCAAATCTGTGTTAGCTTACAAAATTAACAAACAATACGCTATGTCTGGCATTCAGAGGTATCAGCCCAGGTAGGTTTTCAGTATTTTACTTCTCGAGTTATGGCGTAACCTTCTGATAGCCTTGTCTTTTATCTGTCTTACCCGTTCGGGTGATATTTCAAGCCTGCGGGCTATTTCCTCTATTAATAGAGGGGGTTGGATGTTGCTTAACCCAAAATAATATTTCAATACGTCAGCTTCTCTGCTTGGAATGGTAGATAAAGTGCGTGTGATTTCTACTTTCAGTGATTCCTTTAACAATTCACTTTCCGGACTCATAGCATCCTCATCCTTAGTCACGTCATACATATTGCCATCATCATCTTCTCCACCTAAAGGGGCATCCATTGAAATGGTTCGTGCATAGTTTTGCATAGAAAGCCGTATATCATCCTCAGTAATTTTTGTTATTACTGATATTTCTTCCGCAGTAGGTTCCCTTCCATATTCCTGTTCAAGGCGGGAAGTAGCTTGTGAAATTTTATGGATGGCATTTATTTTGTTTACTGGTAAACGTACCAGCCTTGAGTTCTCAGCTAATGCCTGGTGAATGGTTTGGCGTATCCACCACACGGCATAAGATATAAATTTGAATCCTTTGGAATGGTCAAATCGCTTAGCCGCTTTTAATAAGCCTAAGTTACCTTCATTAATCAGGTCTTGTAAACTAAGTCCCCTATTTTGATATTGTTTGGCTACTGAAACCACGAAACGCAGGTTTGCCTTAGTAAGTTTTTCTAGGGCGCTGTCATCACCGGCTTGAATCTTTTTAGCAAGTTCAACTTCCTCATCCGGGGTTATCATATCTACGCGGCTAATGTCGTGTAAGTATTTATCTAATCCGGGGGTTTCGCGATTGGTTACTTTTTGTGATATTTTTAACTGTCTCATAATTTTAAAATCTATATATGTTAGAACGACAAAGGCATAAAATAGTTACGTTAATAAGTGTTAATATTTCATATAGCTTTGAGCTCCTTTAATTAGACGAATGAACCGTAAAAAACCTTTGATTTTAGTGACTAATGACGATGGTGTGACTTCCCGCGGTATTAAGGCTCTTGTAGAAGTTGCCGGAGACTTTGGGGAAGTATGCGTCATAGCACCTGATAAGCCCCAGTCTGGGATGGGGCATGCTATCACTGTTCATTCCGGTATCAGGATAACACCTGTTGATTTTCCTGGTGCGAAAACTGCATTCAGCTGTACCGGTACCCCTGCTGATTGCGTGAAATTGGGTAAGTATCATTTGTTGCAGGAAAAGCCTGATATATGCCTCTCGGGAATTAATCACGGCGCCAATATGTCACTCAATGTAATTTATTCCGGCACTATGTCTGCTGCATTGGAAGGGGCACTGGAAGGAATCCCCTCAATAGGGATTTCCTTGTGTAATAACCGGGATATGGTGAGTTTAGAGGCCTCTAAAAAAGTGGCAAAAATTTTAATAGAGACATTCTTGCATAATAAACCCGATAATAATTTATGCCTGAATGTGAATGTGCCGGATATAGCCTTTGATGAAATTAGAGGCCTGCGCTTCTGCAGGCAGGGTAAGGGAAATTGGAAAGAGTATTATGAAGAGCGGGAAAGCGAAAATGGGGAAGAATTTTTGTGGCTTACCGGCAAATTCGAAAATTTTGAAAAACGGAAAACCGATACTGACCTTTGGGCACTGGAGAATAATTATGTGTCCGTTGTACCCATTCATGCTGATATGACCCATTATGAAGAACTGGAAAAAGTGAACCGGTGGGAAGTAAGCTGGAATGAGCGATAAAAGTTAACTTATACCTGGGGAGGTGTATCAGGTAATTGTGGGATGATTTCAACTGACGGAGCAACTCCTCCGGGACCAATATAAGTTGCTTTGCCAAAACCAAGTATTGGATAAAAAATAAAAGGAAGGAAAATCAGCCCGACTGTAAACCCCGCATCTTTCCCAAAACTTTTAGAAAGCCCATTTATTATAATAATGCAAAAAACCAGGCTGGTAACGAAAGATAAGAATACTAATATTCCTGTAACAAGCCCGGGAGCAATAAAGAACAAAATCTCAAAAATAATAATCTGAAAAATCCATATTAGCCAGGATAAAGGCCTTCCTACAATTTTAAGAAGCACTATTTCATTATAAATAGGGATAAGAACTGCCCATCCTGGTTGTTTTGCTTTGGCATAAATAAACCAGTAGGCAACTATCATAAGAGCAGTTAGCCCCAATCCCAGAATCATCCAAATTGCAAAAAATGCACCTAAAACTGCAAATACACCTGTTTGCGAGTCCATGTCTTTGTATATTAATGGTTAGTATTAGTTTTAATAAAATATCTATTATAATATGCATCAAATATATAGAAAAAATAATGTAGAATAACAGGTTTAACAATTTGTTCATCTTTAAGTTTATCCAATAAAAGACAATTTTAAAACATGTAGCAAATACCTACGTCTCTCCTAGATAAGGAATATTAAGTAAGCTATATGAACCTTAAATGAACTATCTTCGTACCCTTTTTAAAACAGGCAATATTTCATAATACTCATGGTAATCATCATATTTTTTCTTTCTCACTGGTTCTTATCCCTTTTCTGCCAAACTTTTTTCCAGCACAGGTATGCATCGCATAAAATGTTTACCATGAGCAAAGGTTGGGAAAGGTTCTTTTATTTCATAACATTCATTTTGCAGGGTTCTTCGTTTCTGAATCCACGAGCTTATGCCATTATGCATCGTATGCACCACACCTATAGTGATACCAATAAAGATCCACATTCACCACACTTCTTCAAAGATGTATGGCACATGATGCATGAAACCAAAAAAATATATGGCGGATATGTAGCCCATAAAATAGAACCTGAAGAAGCTTTTCGTGGCAACTACCCCGAATGGCCGTTAATAGATAAAATTGCCGACACTTGGGTTGTGCGTATATTTTTTGGCTTGGCTTACACTGCTTTTTACATAGCCTATGCAACGAATCCTTTCTTGTATCTTTTACTGCCTGTGCAATGGTTTATTGGCCCGGTACAAGGGGCTATAGTTAATTGGTGCGGACATAAATACGGGTACGCTAATTTTGATAATAAGGACCACTCTAAAAATACACTCCCAATGGATATTTTCCTCCTGGGGGAATTATTCCAAAACAATCATCATAAAAGCCCTAACCGTCCGAACTTTGCCAAGCGCTGGTTTGAGTTCGATCCTACATTTCCTGTATTGCTTTTGCTAAGCAAATTGGGAATAATAAAAATGAGAAGGGTAAGGTCAAAGTAAAAGCCGAAATTATTTCTTTTTAGGTACGGGCTTCGGTTTCAGGCTTTCAAAATAAGCTTTAGCATTTACATTATCAGGGTCTAAGTTTAGTATCTTTCTATAGCTGGCAGAGGCATTTACTTTGTCTTTTTGTAAAACATAATAGTATCCCAATTGAGAATATGCCTCAATTAGCCCATCCTTGTTTTTAATAGTATCATTACCCACTTTTTGAATGTATTGTTCGTAGTAAGGCTTTGAAAGAGCTTGTGTGGAGTCTAACTGGCTATTAGCTCTTGCCCTCCATTGGTAGCCTATCGGTAAGTTAGGATTGCTTGTTGTAATCTTGCCAAAGGAAGAATCGGCTGCCTGGTATTGCTTGCTGTTATATAATGCAAGTCCAAGGAAATAGTAATCGTTTGCGTCTGCTGCTTCTTTTCTTGCAACTACCCTTTTCTTGTAGTAAACGGCAGCCATTGCATAGTTTTCATCCTTATAATAAAGTTGCCCAATGAGCTGGTAAATGTCAATTACATCCTGGGAACTTTCATTATTTATAACGGAAACAGCCTGGTTAAGATTAACTATTGCAAGTGAATCTTGCCCGTTTTTTGAAAGGAGCTTACCAAGGTAAGTATAGTCGCTTCCAAGAAGTTTAACCTTACTTCCTTTCGATTTAGCAAAGAACTTGTTCATGTTAACCAAACCATTTTTGTAATCTTTCTTTTCATATTCGGAATAACCAAGCAACCTGTAGAGTATAATATTACTGGAATCTTTACTAAGTACATTTTGCAATTGGGTGATGGCATCATCATACTTTTTAGCGAGGAAGAGGAATATCCCATAACGTGACCTGGCTGAAAGTGAATTATTTAATTGAAGGTATTTGGTGTATTCAGCAATAGCTTCATCATATCTTCCCTCCGAATATAATAGCTCAGCTAATTCGCGGTGGGCGGGAGCATAAGTAGAATCGAGCTTAATAGCTTTGGTAAAATAATCATAAGATGCTTTATAATCCATAGCATTTTTCCATAATCTGCCCATGTGGAGCATGGCATTCACACTTTTAGGGTCGAGTGACTGGGCTGTATTGTATTCCTCAATAGATTTAGAACCATCGCTTGGATTTTGAGCAAGATATGCATCGCCCAAGTCCAGGTGGTAGTTGGCATTCGTAGGATCTAATTTTATAGCTTGGCCTAGTAAGTCTACAGCCTGTTTCAATAAATCGGAAGTTTGGTCCTTTCCTGCAAGTATAATATAAGCCTCCGCAATTTTATCCAATACTACCGGGTCTTTTCCTTTTGATATGGTTTTTGCTTTATAAAAATTATCCATGGCTGACTTGCTGTCTCCATTCGCCATTTGCACTTTGCCAAGCCCTATATAATTAAGGGGCTCCAATGCATTTACATTAATACCCTTTTGATATGTATTTTGTGCTGAATCTGTCTTCCCCCAATTGTAAGAATTCTCTCCGCGGTAGAAATAAATATTTCCTACAGTGGGTTGGGCTATTTGTAAAGTATTGAAAGCTTTATCTGCCTTTTCAAATTCCTCATTATTGGTAAGCTTTATAGCATCTTGCAAAGTTTGAGAATGTGCTATTACAGAGATAAAAATGGCACTTGCAGCCAAAAAGAGTGTACGAAAACCGGGACTTTTCATTTTTAATAATTTGAAGGTGTGCAAAGGTAAAAAGAATACTTAACGGAAAGCTGTGTATGGTGTGCCGTTTTTAGCCGTTTCTATTGTGATGATAAAATGTTAAAACGGAGGTATTAAAAAGTTATTATATGGGTTGGAACCGTAGCAGGTAAAATACCATCGCGGAAGATAATGCGCTGGCCCTTATCACAGGTAACGAATGAAACAAATCCGCTCCCGAGTCCCATATAAGGTTCTGTTTTAATCATATATACATCCCTGCATAGCGGATAATCGCCCGTCTTTATATAATACTGGTAAGGCTGAAAGTGCCTGCCACCAGGAGTTGCAGAAACCCAAACAATCTTTACCTTGTTTAGAAATCCTTGTGTAGCAGAATCATAATCATTGCTCACCCAGTTTACACCGATTATTCCCAACGCTTGTTTATTCTTTGAAACATAATCAATTACTTGTGGATTACCATGCAACGCAAAACAATAAGAGGGAAATGTAGCACCCTTCATCAGGTTTTCCCGGATGTAGCGGGAATTACCCGAGTTTTCATGGTCAAATACTACCGCTATTTTGTCCTTCCCGGGGGAATCCCAAAGGCTGTCTCCATTAAATATGGCTTTAATCTTATCTATTGAAAGCAGAGTGTCCGGATTGTCATTGTTCACTATTAATGCAAGTGCGTCTGTTGCAATTTTATCCTGTTCGGGAAAGAGCTGCCTGCTTTTGAAAAAGTTTCCTTCCTGTGTATTTAGTTTCCTTCCTGCAACAATCACTCTTGCAGAATCATGCAATAAATCGCTAAAAAGGGAATCTTCCGGCTCATATTTTACATGGATGCTGGCATTTACATAAAGTGCCTGGAATACTTCTATCTCGGCATCAACGGTAGGCTTATAGGAGTCGTCGGAAGCCATGGTTAAAATACCGGAAGTAGGTGTGTCTGTATGAACTTTTCCAGGCTGGCCACAACTAGTAAAAAATAAAGTGCCAAGACCAAAGAGGAGAAATAGTATGGATTTAATTGTTTTCATCTTCTCTTCCAGCCCTAATTTTTCGATAGAACATATAAACCCTGAAAATGCCATAAGCAAATATAGCGCTTCCCATAGCAAGACGCATGTTTGGGTCAAGGCCGAAATTTAGCTTGTCTGAGATAAGCGCTATTCCGGCAAAAACATAAACGAATGAAAATACGGAGCCGGTTAATAAATAAAAACTTTTCATAAAAATCGCATTACGGAATTAAACTATCGTAATACAAAGTGGATAGGAACATTGAACAGCTGGCGCACAGAATGCCCATTTTGCTGCCCGGGAGACCATTTAGGCATTTTAGTGATAACACGAAGTGCTTCATTATCCAGGTAGCTGTTGACCCCTCTTAAAACTTTGACTTGTGAAACACTTCCATCTTTTTCTACTACAAACGATACGAAAACCGTTCCCTGGATGTTTGCATCCTTAGCTTGTTCAGGATAATCAATGTGTTCAGATAACCACTTATTGATATCTCCACCCGGGAATTTTGCCTGCACTTGTACAATAGTAAATATTTTATCAGCATCGTCTCCTACCGTGCTGGGAGGTGCAATAGGGGCAATAATCATAGTATCCTTGCCCTTTTGATTGGTGACACCTGCATTGGTTACCTGTATTTGCTTAACGGTCGCAATGTTTGTATCTACGTTTACCTTAGCAATAACCGGTGGGGTAACTTTTAATTGGTTTACCAAAGGCTTTGGTGGAGGTGGAGGAGGAGGTGGTGGTGGTGGTGGATTAGGATTAACAGGTGGTGGAGTTGTTAAAGTTGCTTTTATAGTTACTACCTCTTCTTTTTTCTTAAGATTTAATACTTTTAAAATTAAAGGCACACTTATACCAAGAAGAAGAACCCCGCTGGAGATACCCAACGCTAGAAGAACAATTCTGGAGTATTTTTTTCGTACAAGATAAGCACCATATTCTTTGTTCCTGCCTTCAAAAACAATTTCATTACGAATTTCGCTCGTAACATCCATCCAACCGCCCATTGTCTTATGTTCAGCCATGATGCACTACTTTTTATGTTTCTGTTTATAGTCCTCTATCATCTTCAAGTCATCATCTGATTCATTTATAAGAGAATATTTGCCCACGTCGCATATAGTCATTTCATCCAGTGTCATTATCACGTTTATATACTTTGTATTGGTATCTGTCTTTATAATTACAAATCTGGCATATTTATTTCCCTCCGCTTTATCCAATAACCTGCTATAGGCTGAATCGGGTATTTTATTAGCATCGTGTTGTTTTTGCAACTCTTTTATACTGTTTAATACATATTGGTTACGGGATAATACTAGTTTACGTAACCCGTCATCAGAAAAAGTGGTTGTTGTAACATTATTACTATCTAGTGTAAGATTAAGTTTCCCATTGTAATAATAAACAGTATCACTTTTACCTAATATCAGCGTTAATGCAAGAGTATCCTGAATTTTGGTAGAGTCATGTGTTTTAACAGGCGGAGTAAGTTCAATCACTTTAGGCTGGCTGAAAGTAGTAGTAAGCATAAAAAAGGTAAGCAAAAGGAAGCCAAGGTCTACCATAGGGGTCATATCTATCCTGGTAGATAGCTTTTTAGCTCTCTTCTTCTTGTGTCTTCCGCCACCACCGCCGTCGCCCGCGTTTACTTCTGCCATCTTATGCTTTCAATTAGGGTTTAGGCATTGATTTTAAACTTGTGATGAGCTCAAAATGCTGGATATTAAACTTTTGGCAAATATCAATCACCTGTTTTACAATTTTATATTTTGCCCGCCCATCTGCTTTAATTGCAAAATGAGGGGGTTTCATTGTCGGGTTCTTGACTACTTTGGTAGTATAGTCATCCATAGAATAGCTAAGGGCAGCACTTACCCAGTCTGCCAATTGATTATTGTTATGGAGCGTATCCATGGGTATGCCTGCTGATGCGTTGCTCATAGCTTTGCGGTGCTCGTCATCTGTTTCAATATATTGCTTAACCTGGTTAATAGGAACACCAAACGTTCCCATAACGGCGAACCGGCTCAAATCTTCAGCCGAAACAGTTTGTTTATATTTTTCCATCACTGACTGGAGCACTCTCGGCCTTACATCTTTTCCATCCATATCAAAAAATACCCTGCCTGCACTGTCAATAGATATGGTTGTAACATTCTCGGGTATTTTGAGAGACGATACGGAAAATGGAATAACCACTTTCACCGGTTCTTCCGGGCGGAATTTGGTGGTCAACATAAAGAAAGTAACCAATAGAAAAGCCAAGTCCACCATGGGAGTCATGTCAATGGAGGGGCTGTTCCTCGGAAGTTTTATCTTTGGCATCTTCTTCGCTATTAGCTGTTAACTAGTGGCTATTAGCTTATTTGTGGGTGGAAGAATAAGTCTGAACAATGCTAAATCCGGCTTCATCCATGCCGTAGGTAAGTGAGTCTATCAGGTTGGTGAAGAGATTGTAGAAAATGATACCAAGCGCTGCTGCACCAATACCAAGGGCTGTATTGATAAGCGCCTCTGAAATACCATTTGCAAGTCCAATAGCATCGGGTGCACCGGCTTGAGCAAGTGCGGCAAATGCTTTAATCATACCAAACACAGTACCGAGCAGTCCTACCAGTGTGGAGATAGAAGCGCAGGTAGACATGATTACCAAGTTTTTTGAAAGCATAGGAAGTTCAAGTGTAGTAGCTTCTTCCAGAGACTTTTCTATGGCAGCAATTTTTTCTTCTTTGCTCATGTGGGTGTCGCCTTCCATTTGTTCGTATTTAACAAGCCCGCTGCGGATTACATTAGCTACAGAACCTCTTTGTTTGTCGCATTCTTCGATAGCTTCTTTAATATTGCCATTTGAAAGCATTCCGCGAACTCTTTTTACAAAAACTTCAATACTGCCTTTGCCTTTCGCGGTTTGTATGGTAATAAAACGCTCAATGGCAAAAGTGATAATGATGAGCAAAATACCGATGAGGAAAGGAACGATAACTCCTCCTTTATACATGATGGCAAGAAAGTTTCCGGGCAATGGTTTGTTGTCGGGAGAACCTCCTTCAAAATTGCTTCCATTTCCAAGGATAAACTTATAAATTATTTCTCCGAGGATAATTGCTGCAACAATTACTATTCCTGCAAATGCGGGAATATTGCTTACTTTTTTTTCTTGTTCCATGACAGGTTTTTTGAGAATGATTGTTACTGTTTGTTTGTATTTTGACGATACTCGATTTTTAAACTTGCATTTATTGAGGGTGGCAAATATAGAAAAAGATATGAATGCAAATAATAGATGCTATATTATGGTTTTTTTAAGACTTTATTCCACCCCTATCATCTCGGCCTGAACAACCTGATAAGTTGCCTCATTAAAGACAAAAGCCACGATACGGCAACGTTCCATATTCCATCCGGCGGCCCTTCCATTTTCTCCTTTCGTAAAGTCGTAGGTTTGATACGATATCCATGAACTATCACTGGTAGAGGTAACCGATGGTGGAATAGCACTTCCAAAAGGAAGTCCTCCCATATTATTTCCAAACGCTCCTCTTAATACATTGCGATGTAGAAATAGAGAATCGTAACCGGAGGCTTTCAAGCCATCTTTTTGCCAGTCAACGATGCTATCTTCTATAATCACTACTTCCAAACTATAATTACCTGAAAGAGGGCGTACATCAGTTACCTGTATCTTAACTCCAATAATCTTTTGTAGAGTCCAACAACTATCGTGTATATTAATTTCAATAGATGGAGTGGAATTGTTAGGAATAAGAGTATCATTAATGGTATTATCCCAATTAAGATAATAGATATTGGCTGGGCCAAACCTTCGGTCAATCAAACCTGCCGGATAACCTAAGGCTTCAATGCTTTGAAATTGATTGTGCCAGGTATTACCTGCGAGGCAGGTATAATCTACTGCAAAGGCATAAGGGGGATATCCTGCCACAGTTCCTGCTTTTGCGAAGTCCCCCATATTTTCTTCCATCACTATTACCTGTCCCGGGTAAGTAGCTGTTGGTGCTATTAGAGAATCGCCTACGAAAACGGCAGGAGGACAATTGGAGCAGAGATGCCCCATGCAGTCTTCCACTAAAACCTTATAGTTTTTATAGCTGGATGGCCCACTGGTCGCGCTGCTGTCCCTGAAATTAGGGGGGGTATTCGGAAGAGTAGAATTGATAATCTTGCTCTGCAAGGGTTGGGAAATCTTGTCGCAAGCCGATAATACGACAATGCATAGGAATATTGTCCAGTATATTTTTCTTGGTGCCATTTTCATAATTCTAAAATGCTAAGTTATGAATTAATGCAGCATCAGAAACTGTTTGTTATAGATAAGGTAAACCCATCGGATGCAGGAATGTTTCTGCAAACACCCCCGATGCAAAGGATGCCTGCCCTTTGTTTTCCATATCCTAAGGTGATATGAAGGGCATTATGCATATATCCCCCGGTGACTGTGAAATAGTGTATTCGTAGAGTTGGGTCAGGGTCCCCGTAATTGTATTCGTCCAGTGCACCGAGGAACCAGTCAGAGCCAAAATTATATTCTGCCAATGCAAACACCCAATTGCCCTGGTCTTGCTTAGTTGATAAACCCTGTAACTCCATATGCAGGGTATGTGATGATGAGAACGAATAGTATCCGTCCAGGACTCCTACGTCAGAAATAATATTTGTAAATCCTGTTTCACCCTGAATTACATCCTTATTATAGAATTCGTGGTCGTACTGGGCTATTAGCTTAAAATCAGGTGAAAATTTATGTTGTACTTCAAAGGTAAGGTTATCAAAGTATCCTGTTTGTCCCACCTTGAAAAACTTAGAACTGTAGCCTTGGTCGGTTGTAGTTTGGTCATTCAGATTTATGGTATCAAGCGATGTGATGGCAGAATATTCCACATCCACATCGGTGCCATATTTTCCACCCAGCAGGCTTTTTTTCGGGATTTTATATTTTAACTCTGCATCCATGCCCTCCTCTCCATTTGGCTGAGTGGCGTAAGGATAAAATGCCGCTAATTGGTATGTTTCATCACGGGGTAGTGCCGGCAGATAATTTATATCCAGGTTATTAGCCGTAGCAGTGCGGTCTGACTTGAAACTCATATTATCAATATGTTCCCCGGTAAGTAATAAGGAAAACCCTTTTTGGGAATACCCTGCTCTTGCAAGGATAGCATCTCCCGGTTTAAATATATTTCCATTTATAGCGTCCGGGTCATTAATTTTATAGGCATCTTCCGTATAGAACGAAAATCCCCCATTGGTAATAGTTATTCTTCCGGCTCCAGCTCCCACATTTTCCGGGAAATTATAGGTAGGGTCGCTTGCAGCCTGGTACTTGCTTACAAAGCTCCCACCCAGAATAATTTTTGTTTTCATATTTCCCAAAGCGGAATCCAATTCATTTATATTTATTTCTCCATCAAATCCTCTTACCAATCCTGCGCCCTGGCCCCAGAAGTAACGTTGGTTTCCAATAATCCCTTTTAAATAAATACCTTTCGTAGGATTAAATTTCACCCTGACTCCATTTAGCGAATTATCTACCCCAAGCTGAGGTTGCCAATAGGTTCGCAGAATCATTCCACTTCCAAATTGTTCATAATAGTTACCAACGGTAACCTCCATATTATCCTGCTTATAGTCTATGTACTTGTATGGAAAGCCACTCCCGTCGTATTGGGAGCTGTATCCTTCCAGGGCATCCTGGTAAGCTTCGTATCGTATTCCGGATGATATTCTACCATTCGTATAATCTAACTGGTCATAGGTGTTCATCAGCATTTTTTCCGGAACTGCAGGTGCCCCGATAAGTGAATCGGGTTTATAAAACTGGGCATCTATTTCAATGCTCCCGTGTATCTGGCCTTCCCCATTTAATATTTGTGCTCCTGCATAAAATGCAGAAAAAGTAAGAAGGGTTATAGTGATGAGTATATTTTTCAAACCGGGTAGAATTTGAATTCTTGGGGAATCTCAATTATTTTTTATGAGCTACTTTTAACAGGGCTTCATGAAGTTTTTTTTCATCCCCTTGCAAATAAGAATTATGAACATATACAATTTTGCCGCTCCCATCTATAATAAAGGTGCAGGGGCAGTTAATAACCTCCATAGCATGTTGAAAATCCTGGTTAGGGTCAATATATACCTCGTACTCCCAGCCTCTTTCCTTAATAAAAGACTGGACCTTTGCCATGGTACGGGCATCATCAGTCGCAATAGCAATAAGTTTAACGCCTGTTTCTTTTTGCCAATCCGCATATTCATCATTAATAGCATCCAGCTCAGCAATGCAGGGTTTGCACCAGGTGGCCCAAAAATCAATGATAATAGGTTTTCCGTTATTGGAGAAAGAAGAAGTATTGAAGTTAGCTCCGTCCAGTGTTTTTATTTGGGTGGATGGAACTTTAGAATTTAAAAGAGTTTGTGCAAACGTTGAGGTAGATATTGAAAGCAGAGTAATAAGTGCAGGGATAAATAATTTTTTCATGGCTTTATTATAATAACAAGAGTTCAAATGTATAAAATATTAATAAACAGAAATATATTAATAAACAGAAATAAAAAAGTCCCGTTAATTAACAGGACTTTAGGCATGTTTGAAGTATTTTTTAGTGCGACACTATCATTTTCTGATATACCGGTTGGCAACCGCTTGCTTCCACTTCGCAAACGTAAATCCCTGAAGGCATAGCTTGCACATTAATACCAACTTTGTTTTTTGAAGCATCCAATGCAATTGTTTGAATGCAATCTCCTAGCAAGTTAAATATTTTTAAGTTGGCTGCCTGAACACTGCTAGTAAAGCCATAGTTGAGGGTTACAAATGTATTCGCAGGATTTGGATACGGTGCAGAAAACTTAATCGCATTATTTGCAATAGAAGCTACCCCGGTAAGGGTTGCATCATACCTCACGGTAATTCCGGACGTATCTGTTGGATTGTTAACATCGAAAAAGATATAGTGAACAACTGTTGTTCCCACATTTCCCTGGGGTAAATAATCACCGTTAAACTCGTTACCCAGGGTAGCTGTGTCATGCGCTCCAATAGTTTCTGTATTAGGTGATTGGTTAACACCAGGGCCATAACAAGTACCTGCCCAGCATATTTCATTTTCAGTACCTGTCACAGCAGAAATTACTACGCGTCTTACATTAACGGTCATGGGATTACTGGTTGTATTTACCACATAAAAAGTCGGGCCAAATTCAACATCATTTGAAAGTCCTAAGGATGTTACCGTAGAATCATTTAAAGTGTTTTTGCCCCCCGGGACAATAATTTTTAAATTCTGTGCAGTAACACAAGTAAAAACAAAGCTGCCTAAGCATAAAAATGAGAGTAACTTTTTCATTTTAGTATGATATTTTCACAAAGGTATACTATTTTATTTAAAGAAACAAAAAAAACCCTGAACTAAAATTCAGGGTTTTTTTGTTTAAAAAATCAGATGTTATTTCTGAATAACTAACTTTTGAGTACTTGAAGAATTGTCAGTTGTAAATCTTACAAAATAAACTCCCGATTGCAATGTGGAACCATTGATAGTTATCATGTGCTCGCCGGAAGACATCAAGCCTTGATTAGCGGTATAAACCTTTTCTCCTAACATATTATATACATCAACAGAAACGTTTTGGTCCTTATCTAATTTAAAGGTTACCATTGTGTTGTTGTTGGTAGGATTAGGATACAGTTCAAAATTAATACCACCGGTAGAAGTTTCAGGTACGTCTGTAATAGAAGACGGAACCTGAGCTCTTGCAGATTGGTAAACATATTTTGCAGGAATACCCATAGAACTGTTCCCATTATTATCCTGTATGAATATAGTAAAGTGCTGTGACTTACTTGAATCATAAGGATATGAGGTGTATTTAGCAGCCCATGGATGGGACTTAGGCCAAGTAACTGTGACAGTTTGGGTGGAACCGGGAGTGAAACCTGTTAATGTCGTACCATTTACCGAAGGCAGAAGAGCTTCAACAGCATCAGGAAATTTGAGTACAAAAGGATAGTAATAATCAGGGTTTGAACCACTACCCAACGGAGGAGCAAAAGAATTAAGCGGATCTTCTGTACTTTGGTCTGTTTTAAAGTTTACGCTATCTTCAGTAAGTGCAACTTGTGCAATTAAGCCTGCGGAGAATGTACCATACGACTTAATGGTCGCAGTCATTGAATAGGTTTTAGTAGCCGCGGTATAAGTAGCACTGTTAATGGTAATTTTAAACGGAGAACCTACAGCTTTTAATGATTGGATAACTCCGGAAGAAAGATAGCCTGGCCCATAACCGGGGTAGTAATTTATTCCGTCAACTTGAGCATCAGGAACACCATCTTGTCCATAATAATTCTCGAACCTTGTATTGACTAATGTAGCAGTTTCCTGGTTTATCATATCCTGACCCGGGAAATACCAATGATAACGAATAGTATTGCAATAAGGCTTAGTATTCAAAGAAACAGAATCAATGTTTGGCATAGCATACATGCAAGGGTTGCAGGAAGCACAAGAAAATTCTTCGAACATAACTTGTTTAGATTGTATGGTATCAACCACCATCACATTAACAGTCATGGTATCATTAGCATGGTGCTGGTCAACGTTACTACCATTTAAGTTATTAGCATAAAATTTAATGGTGTAGACACCCGGAGTAGCTGGCGTAAAGGCGGTTCCGATAGACCAGTTGTAGCTGGTCAGCCCATTAAATCCGGCTATCCCTGAAATAGGATAACTAACAGGAGTTTGATTATTTACCTTATAGTTCATGTCCATTGAAACAATGCTATCTCCGCCATAATTTAAGATAGTACCATTAAATGTATATGCTGTTCCAACTTGCAACAGGTAATTGCTATTTACAGCAGTTACACCAACGTCGTAAGAAAGCGGCTCGTAAATGTCAACATTATCAATGGCCATTCCCCATCCCGGGTAACCTTGCTTTACAGCACCTGCATTATTCCATGCAAATGCAACCTTTACATTTGATTTACCCGCTGCATATTGAGATATGTTAAAGAGGGTAGAATCTTGCCAAGCTGTAACACCGTATGCTGAAGGCAAGGTGGCAGCTGGGGTCCAGGTTTTGCCTCCGTTTGTCGATACAAGAAGTGTTCCTACTTCTGCATTGGTGTAATTGTTAAAATTTAAATCCATTGACAAAAACACATGTCCATTTGAGGGACAGTTAAAAACAGCTGAATATAATGTATCATAATCTGTAGACGGTGTGGTATTGTAATCAATATCATCAAAATAAGCCACATAAGTGTGGGTAGGAGTAAAGTGTTTAAACAATGAATCCTTTCCAATACCGCTGATTGGAAATGCATCGTTAAATCCCCATCCGGGGTTTCCCGGGTGACCGGATACTAATCCTGTAGACCAGCCGGCAGGAGCAACTAACTTTGAAGCTTCAAAGTTTTGAAAGTAAATGGTTGTTTGCGCATTTATGCCAAAAGCATATCCAAGGGTAAGAAATGCGCCTAATAATAGTTTTTTCATATGTTAATTTGTTTTAGGGGTTCAAATATATTATTAATACCAATGCAAAATACAAAAATTTGCAAATTTTAAAGTATATTTAAGTATTTATGGGTTTGCAATGAAATTCTCCACTGTGGATTATCCTTTATGTATTCTGTAATCCAATGCATTACATGGTTAGCTTTCCCCCACTCAGGTTGCAAAAACAAGTTGCATTTTTCAGCTGTTTCTTGTGCGTTTTTTTCTGCCCAGTTAAAATCATCCTTATTATATACTACAACTTTCAGTTCGTCCGCTATATTTAGCGACTCCTTTAAAGGTGGTTTTGTTTTTTTAGGCGAAACACATACCCAATCAAATTTACCTGTAATAGGGTATGAGCCTGAGGTCTCCAAATGAACGGCAAATCCTTCCCGCTTTAATGCTTTTGTTAGTTCATCTAAAGAATACATAGTTGGTTCGCCGCCGGTAATTACTACTATAGGTGCCTTTGATAATTTTACCCCTGAAACAAGTTCTTCAATTTCTTTCAAGGGATGCTTCTCTTTATCCCAGCTTTCCTTTACATCGCACCAGTGGCAACCCACATCGCACCCTGCAAGGCGTATAAAATAAGCAGCCTTGCCGGTATGCATCCCTTCGCCCTGGATACTATAAAAGCATTCCATTACGGGAAGTCTCCCTCCCATGTCCAAGTTTCCTTGAGTTGAAGTCACGATGTTTAAAAATTAAAATCGGGCGGCTCCAATAATAGTTCCCTTCCTTTTGTAATAGCCGTTCTCCATTCCTCCATCTCCAACACTATTTCCTTGGTGTTCTCCGGTTCATAGGAGATGCCAAGTTCTTGTTTTTGCAAATAGTCTTCGTAAACTAAAGGAAGAAGTTTTATTATCTGTTTACGGCGATATTCTTCCCAAGTGTCAATAAGTGCTTCTCTCCAGTCGGAAGAAGCTTTTATCGGTATTTCCTCGTTCAGGTCCCTCAATTCTTTAAATGCCATTTCAGCCAATTCATCAGCAAACTCCATAGGTTTATGGCTTTTTTCATAGGACAAAAAATATCGTAATATTTCTTTATCCTCATACATGCGTACAAATTTTTCAATAATTGCCGGATTATATACCGAAAGATAGTCGCTATCCTTTTTTTCTATTTTGAGTATATCTGATTTTTCGCCTGGTAAGTGCTTATTTGCATCTTCATAATAAGCTTTCAGGTATTTACTTTCTTTATCTCCTCTTATGTCGGGGAGTGCCATTAAAGAGTCCGTTCCCATACGGTTATCATAAAATTGATACCATAAAGGAACTATCAGTTCTTCCTCATCCTTTGCTGAATTATACTCATCAGAGAATCGTAAATAATCCTGCCATTCAAACTCAAAATCTGCTTCTGAAGGGTCCAGTTCTACTTCGTCACTTTGAATATAATCCAGGTATAATTCAAATTCCCATTGGGTGATAGGCGAAATAAATGTACATTGTTTTATATTATTTTCCCAATACCGGAAATCGATAGTAGCTAAAACACCGGGGAGCTTAATTTTCTCGGACCTCCACTGGCATTGAAGATTAAATAATTTTTTTTGCTGTATTTGCCACAGGCATTGCAAGGCTTGGTTATAAAAACGTAACTGGTGGTCTTCGTTATGCTCATAATAGAACTTTCCCCAGTTTATCCACGTTGTTTTTCTTGCCGAGTAAGCTTTTATAAACTCCTCTACATCTGACGGATGGTAACCGGCAAAGAATTTTTTGTACTTCAATTCATTGCGGAGGTCATATTCTATTTCCATGCGCGCTATAGCTTCTTTTTGCGCCTGGTCTACTTCCTGCTTTAAGTGTGCAGGTAAATTCTCTTTGTTATCCATTTAATGTATATCAAATAATATTATTCGCCTTTTTGTTCAGTTGCATCATATAATTATGCGTAGTACCGACAACAAAGTCGAGCTTTTTGCTTTCATCTGCCTCTATCATGACGTCGTAAAAGTCTGTATATTTTTCCATATACCGTCCTACTTTGCATTTTGCCTTAGACATGGAGCTTATAAACATGATGGGTAATTGTGTAGGTATGCCGAAATCAAATAAAATATCAAACTCATCATTCACAAAGCTATTAATAAATTGTGAAGATGGCTTGCCATACCAGTTTAATTCTTTCCTGGCAAAGTATTGATGCATCATCGAGCCATTGAGTCCTAAAGGGAGTTCTTTTACGCGCATAAATCCCAACGACTTTACTTGTTTCCCAATGTTTCGGAGGCTTTGAATATAGCTTCTCATCAATTCTACATCATCGGGATTGTCACCACAATAAAGTATCCCAATAGTATTAGCACTATCAATGTTGAGTATTGTTCTTGTACGGGTATAACCGGCGTGTTGCTTCCTAAGCAAGTATTCGCCTACTCTATTACGTATGTTTTGAAAATATGCCAAGTTCTTAAAGTTTCGCCTTGCGATTTTTAGCTGAAAAAGTGCAAGGTAAGAAACTTATAAAACATATTTTTTGTTATCCTTTTGTTACTAAGGATAAGCAGGCTTAAAAAACATATAAAATAAAATCAGTAAACAGGTAATGTTAAATTTTATAAAAATTTAACCCTCGTATTGAAAATGCAGTATATTTGCAGTTGCTTCCTTTAACGAGGAGGGTGAGCCGGGAGGAACTTGTTTCCTCCCGCCATCCTCTGTTACCTCTGTTCACGACCTGTTATGTGTGTAATTTGCGAACGAGGTTTCCCCTATAAAAAGTTAAAGGAACAGTAGTAAGGTTTCTATTGTACACAATCCTTTTGTGTTCATTCTCTGTAGTTTCTAAATAGTCGGTGATGCTTTTCCAGGAGAAGCAAATACTGCAAATGGATTAAATACCCATACTTCTGTATTGTATCTGGTGGAATATTTCTTTTTAAAGAAAAGCGAAAGAAAACTTGCACTTTTTTTGCCTTGATTTTTAGAGAAACTTACTACTGTGTTCTTCATAATGTATTAATTGTTAATATTTTAGTGAATTATCATCGATTGATTTCTTGCATTTGCATAGCGCTCATAGACTCAATCACTTCTAAGGAATAATTATCCTTGGCTTGCATATAGCCTACAGATTCAATTAAAGTGGCTCCTACTTTCCTCTTTTCGAAGGAAGCAGAATACCCTAAGTGAACAAGTTCTTTATCTAATTCCTTTGCACGCATTAACGCTTGAAACATAGCTTGCCTATATGGTTTATATTCTTCCTGGAAAGTATACTCTATACCAACCATCATATAGTTGTATACCTTTTCTGTAAGAAAACTGAACATGGCGGCAATAGGCTTTCTTTCAGAGCGGCTATCGAACTCAGGTTTTAAGGTAAGGGTCAGTATTTCCCAGTTTTGATTTTGAACCATATTCTCAAACATGTTATATGGGAGTGTAAAAGTGTTTAGCTCAAGGCTTTTATTTTTTACATTCATATATAATTGATAGAGGTGTTGGGTCTCTTCCGGAGTTGGGTTTTTACAAATACTTAACTCAAATTTATCTTCATGGTGCAAAACATCTTGTCTTATATGTTTCTGCATCCTTTTTGATAAAGTTGACATAAATTCTGCTCGATTGCCCCATTTAGATATTTCTACAGTATGGTTCTTAGGCATATTAATTTTAAAATACCCATTTTCCATCATAAAGCCATCCACATCCTCATCGCCTTGCGGAAGATCTCTCAGCATAGTCGAACTAGTATGGTATTCCTCCTGAAGGGCAGTGATTTTCTTTAATAAGATATCCAGTGCATCCCTCCACAAAGCGGAAGAACGGTCAAGATAAAGATGGTTACCTCCTGTTACCGTAGAGCCGGTAGTTAGGACCTTTGAAACTAAATAATATGGGTCGCCCGCTTTACGTTTCAACTCAATTTGGGAGGAAATGCTTTCCGGTGCAAGCATATCATCTTTCCACATAGAAGTGGTTAAAAATGTTGCTAAAACAGGATTTTGGAGAGCATCTTTAATTATGATATAATCAAAATTCCAGTTGTCCTCCTCCTTTTCGTTCGCTGTGAATGATTTCTCAAGAAATTTCATTCCTTCCCAATTGTAAGAGCCTCTTTGTCCTAAAAGCTGATCCCACAATTGCTTATCAACTTGCGCAATAGATTTACAATGAATAACTTCAAAATTTGTCTCTGTTATTTCAGCCGGGGCTAATTCTGCAGGCTTTTCTACTTTGGCAGGATTCATTTTGAATGCCTTATAGATTTGCTCAATAGTGAAATCTTCTTCTATCAGCACTTCCTTCAGGTTCTTAGAAAGGGCTTGAATCATCCTTTCAATCTCTTTGAAACTTTGATTCCTGGTAATAGTAAACCTTACCCCGGTATTTTTCATGGGAACTGCCGAGAAAATACCAAGATTAAGGAAGAACCCATCATTAATCATCCTGCTTATCATTTTGTACCCAATCTTAGGTAAGCTGACACCGATGAAGAATACAGGAGAATCAGATTCAGATATTAGGGGCAATTCGTATTTTTTTATCAACGAGTTAGCATGTTTTATGCTTGCATGCAGCTGCTCCTGAAAAAGATTAATTTCCTCAGAAAGGTGAATTTTAGCACATGCAATAGCAGCACCTAATTGCGAAGGCTGCATAGGCCCGGAGAAAATCATTGGACCTCCGCATGTTCTGAACCTTCTTGCCATTTCCTCGTTTGGGAATATAAGAGCACCCCCGCCAGTAGCAAAGGCTTTGGCAAATGAGGTGGCAACTATCATTCTTTCATGTATGGCTTTTTTGCCTAATACATATCCTCTTCCATTTTTACCAAAAGAGCTCATGCCATGGGCATCATCTACATAAAAATGGAACTCAGGATATTTCTCCAGTAATTCATAAATTTTTTCTACTGGGGTGGCATCTCCAAACATGGAATAAATGCCATCTGCCATATACCATACTTTCTTATAGGTTTGGCGCAACAGTTTTATTCGTTCTTCGAGCAAATCCATACGGTTATGGCGAACCAGTTCTGTATGAATCCCTTTCGATTTAATAAGGTTTACTGCAGTTTGCACTGAGTGATGTACCTGGTGATCAAGGATAACAGCGTCATTACTACCAACAAATAAAGGTATGGCTCCTATATGGCCTAAGGTAGTGGTTGGTGTAACTACTGCATGGGCCTCAAATATCCTGGAAAGCAGAGCCTCAAGCTCTTTATAATACTTTGCCGATATATAGGTTCTGGAGCAGGAAAATTGGGTTCCATAACAGTCAATGGCATCTTTTGCGGCTTGTTTCAGCCTGTTATCAAACTCCAGTCCTAGATAACTACAGGAACCGAAATTAATAACTTCCTTATTTATTTCCCCGTTCAGGAAAATTTTGCTTCCATTGAGTTTGAAATTGCCTGTGTTTAAGTGGAATACACCCTTTTTTGCTCCATAAGTAGCAATTTCGTCAATGGTCTCAATCATAGAAATAGTTTCTTTCATAACAGTTTTTGTGGTTTTAGTTTAACAGGCAATATAGATAAATTCCACAACGCAAAACTATATTGGCTATAGAAATTGTACATCAGTACGTTTACTGAATTTTGAAAATATATCTGCGTGATTTACGTACGTGTTTTACGTATTCGTGTAACCTTTCCCAAATTCTTACGTATACAGTGTTTCATGTTTAATAATTAAAAACAGCAATATAATACCTATAACACATTAATAATTAAGTGAATAAAGCTCCCCTTATCACCCCTTACATACGCGCCGAGATAAAGGATGATATTTTATATTTCACCTATCTTCCCGGGGTAGTTATAACATCAGATATTGCTAAAGAAATCGTTAAAGAACGACTCGAATACGTGGAAGGAATAAAATACCCCGTACTAGTTATGGGTGAAGGTTTACGGTCGATGGATAAGCAGGCTAGGGATTACTTTTCAAATGAAGGAATTAGGGATATCCTTGCAGGGGCATTGCTCGTAAACTCCGTATATACTGAATTTTTCGGCAACTTTTTTCTACGGATAACCAAACCTGCTATTCCTGCAAAGATATTTACCGATGAAAAAAAGGCGCTCGAGTGGCTACAGCAATTCAAGCCCCAAGCTGTGGCGGCTGTTTCGTAATTATAAACTATATTTGCAAAATTAGAAAGGAATAAAACGATGGATTCCCGGCTTGAGGATATAAATAATTTATTGATTCGGTATTCCTTAGGAGATTTTGATTATAGTATCCAGCCCTCCGAGAAGTATGATGAAATTGATGCCTTCATCACCAACATCAATATGCTTGGTGAAGAGCTCAAGACTTCGGTAATTTCCCGTGATTATTTTAATAACATATTTCACTCTGTTTCCGATATGCTATTGGTGTTGGATAATAGGGGGGAGATTACTAGCGTAAATAAGGCTGTTGCAGAGAAGCTTCGGTTTTCTGAAAATCAGTTAAGGGAAACTTCCATCAATTTCATTGCCGGTGAAGACAGCAAGCTTTTTGAATATATAAGAAGCATGCTCAGTAAAAACAGCTTCCTGAATAATTTAGAAGTCGTTTTTCATTCTCTTGATTTTAAGCCTGTTCCCGTAAGCCTGTCATGCAGCTACTTATATAACCAAAACCAGGTTCGAATAGGATATTTGATTATTGCCAGGGACCTTTCAAAAATAAAACAGTTTGAAAATTCCTCCCGCGAAAATGAAAAGAAATTCCGGAAGGTATTTGAAGACTCCTCCGATTGTTTTTTCATTGTAGATACTGCCGGGAAATTTATGGAGTTAAACCGTGCCGGCTTTGAGCTCCTTAAATGTGCAGATACAGCACTTAATACAGAATCGTTTTTCGATTATATATATGACGGTGCTGAAAGGGAATCCTTTATTCAGCAGATAAATACCAAAGCAGTAGTACCCGATTTTAAATTAAAAATCAGGGATAAGGAAAACACTATTGTTGATTGTCTTGTTTCAGCCAATAAAATAGTGGATGAAAATGGGCAAATAAAGGGTTTCCAGGGAAGTGTAAAGAACATGACCAAACAAAAGGAAATTGAAAACCTTTTTGTAAGAACTATTGTAGATACGCAGGAAAAAGAGCGGAAGAGAATTGTAAAAGATTTGCACGATAGCTTAGGCCAACAGCTTTCCGCAATTAAGTTTTTCCTGAGCGCATTAAGAAGCGCCAAAGGAAAAGTTTCTGCAGAAAAATTTGATGAATTGCTTTCAAAATCAGATAATTCATTGAATGAAGTGATAGCTGAATTGTCCAATATTTGTTTCAACATTATGCCGGGTACCCTTCAAAAATTCGGGCTTAGCTATGCCATCCATGAACTATGCAATAAGATTAAGCTAAGCAACACTATTGATTTTAGGACAGATATAGCCACCGATTTTCCTGTGCTTGATAAAAATTTGGAGGTTACATTGTTTCGTATAGTGCAGGAGTTCATTAACAACTCTATTAAACACGGAGGAGCTAAGAAAATCAGCATTAAAATGATTTCTGACCCCGAGGAGGGTAAATTATTTATAGTATTAAAGGACACCGGGAAAGGTTTTGATGTAAAAAGAGCCGAAATTCATGGAGGAATGGGCTTGCGAAATGTAAAATCACGAATTGAATCGTATGCCGGTATTGTGAAAATCACCAGTACAGAGTGGATGGGAACCATGTACGAAATAATGGTTCCGTACAAAGATTATTTACCGAAATGAAAAGGGATGTAAGGATACTTATTGTAGATGACCATAAAATGGTGCGCGATGGTATCCGTTCCATGATTGAGTTCCAGGATAGTAAGTTTAAGTTCTTTATTAATGAAGCTTCCGATGGGGAAGAAGGTGTAGAAACAGCAAAGAATAATCCATACGATATTATCATCATGGATTATCAATTGCCCGGAATTGATGGGGCAGAGTCTGCACGCTTAATTTTAGAAAAGAACCCCGATGCAAAAATTCTGGCTCTTTCCAATTATAACGAGTACATGTACATTGACCGGATGATAAAGGTCGGTGTCAAAGGATTTGTATTGAAAAATGTTACTCCAGAAGAACTTATTAAGGCAATTGAAACCATACTGAATGGCAGCAATTATTTTTCGAATGATGTGGCAATTAAATTGCTGAACTTCGGAAATACAAATAATGATTCTTTTCGTAGCCGCCTGCGCAGTTCTAAGACTAAAATATACAGTGACCTATCCAATCGTGAAACGGAGGTGTTAAAGCTCGTAGGCGAAGCCAAATCAAACGATGAAATTGCAGAGCAACTGAGTATAAGCAAACGAACGGTGGAATCTCACAAGCAGAACTTGCTCCGGAAAATTGGAGTGAAAAACACCACCGAATTGATAAAGTTTGCGGTGGAAATGTTCCAGGACTGAATTACCAGCTTTTATTCTCTAACAAATGTCTTGCTATCCCTTCCTTCATAGCATAGCGCGATAATTTCATTTTTTTTATGGAAAGTGTTTTAAGTACTATATCTGTCAGCACTACAGAATAAGGGAACATGGGAGCCCGCATGGTGATAAGCCCCGGCATTTGCAGGCGTTGCTCCACGGTGGAAACTAGTACATCATTATAGAGCTTTTGAAATTCATCCAAAGGATATTCGTAGCCATTTACAGCTTTCTTTCCGGAGGATGTACGTTGAATAATCATCTCGGCAAAGCTATCAAATGAGCCTGAGGAGCCTATCAATTCAGCAGGTTTAAAGGTTTCCCCGGCTCTGAACAGGTCCCTGAGCATAGTTGAAATATGATGTTCCACTTCTGCCTTTTTATTAATCAAAGGGTCCGCAGGATTAAAGATTTCAAATAGCCTGGATACACCGAGAGGATAGCTCTTTTTCCAAAATAATTCCTTCTCATTGGCAAGTATAAATTCAGTGCTGCCCCCCCCAATGTCCATAATTAAAGAAGTCTCATTGCCCAGAACGGATGCATGTTTCACTCCTTCATAAATCCATTCTGCTTCTTCATCACCTGACAGAACTTTTATTTCTATCCCAGTTTCAATTCGCATTTTGCGGGTAAACTCTTTCCCGTTTTCTGCATCCCTCACTGCCGATGTAGCAAAGGCATAGTATTCATCAATGTCATATTCACCCATTTTTTGCCGGTGAGTGTGCAAGGCATGTATTGCCCTCTGTATAGCCTCTGCCGTAATCTCTCTCCGGTGTATGCCTCCTTTGCCAATTTCAACGGGCAACTCCTTCGAATAAATAAAAACGGGATTGCCATCCTTGTCTTTTTCGGCTATTAGTAGGTTAAATGTGTTAGTTCCTAAATCGAGAATGGCAATACGCGGCATACTACATAAAATTGGCTGCCGGCAAAATTAATTATATTGGTACAACACAGGTATAACTTAAGAATGGTTTTAGTCCATTTTCCACGGCGTAAGCCGTGGGAGCCATCTCCTCACATAACTGCAATAGGTTTTATACTCTTCTCCAAAACTTGCTTTAAGTGTGGGCTCTTCATAGAGTAATACAAACAAATGAAATAATAAGCACACAACGCATCCATATTCCAACACCCGTGGACTTCCGAAAAACAAACCCTGCCCAAAAATAAGACTTGCCACCGCTACATACATAGGATTACGCACATAACGGTATAGCCCCGTAACAACTAAATGCTTAGTAGGTAATACCGGGGAAGGAGTACCCAGGCCTTGTAATGGAAAACGGGCAAATGAATCTAGAAGCCCAATAGCCCCGGGTACAAATAATACTACTCCAACAATACGTACGAACGTAAAACCAAAAAATGGAGTCTTCATTTGCCACTGGCAGAGCCACCAGGGAATCAAGCCCGTCACAAACCCCGGCGCAATAACCAGGAAAACTAATGAACCTATAACTGCGACAGTTTTTTTCATTTGTTAATTCATTTTTAAAATGAAAAAACCCCCACATTTCTGCGAGGGTTTTCTTATTTGAGGTTTGTTTACTTCTTATCGTCTTTCACTTCTTCAAAGTCCACATCGGTTACTTCACCTTCTTTCTTGTCTTGCGATGAACCGCTATCGGCATTGGGTTGTTGTTGCCCTGCACCTCGTTCCTGTGAAGCCTTGTGGAGTTCTTCTCCTGCAGCCTGCCATGCGGCATTAAGGGCAGCTACTGTGGTTTCCAGCTTAGCAAAATCCTTTTCCTTGTGGGCGTCTTTCACGTCGCTCATAGCCTTCAGTATGGCTTCCTTCTTTTCCTTTGGCAGTTTGTCGCCATAGTCTTTCATCTGTTTTTCCACCTGGAAGATAAGCCCGTCAGCAGCATTCAGCTTTTCTATTTCTTCTTTCGCTTTCTTGTCGCTTTCAGCGTTGGCAGCAGCTTCTTCCTTCATCCTCTTTATTTCGGTTTCGCTTAACCCGCTGCTTGCTTCAATGCGAATGTGCTGCGATTTGCCTGTTGCCTTGTCCTTTGCCGATACATTTAATATACCATTGGCATCAATATCGAAAGTTACTTCAATTTGAGGCGTACCACGCATAGCTGGTGGTATACCATCTAATATAAAGCGTCCGATAGTGCGGTTATCTTTTGCCATCGGGCGTTCGCCTTGTAATACGTGTATCTCAACCGATGGCTGATTATCAGCAGCGGTAGAAAATGTTTCCGATTTCTTGGAAGGTATGGTAGTGTTCGATTCTATCAGCTTGGTAAATACACCTCCTAAGGTTTCAATACCCAACGAAAGCGGAGTTACGTCAAGCAATAACACATCTTTTATTTCCCCGGTAAGTACTGCCCCTTGTATGGCTGCGCCTACGGCCACAGCTTCGTCAGGGTTTACCCCCTTGCTGGGCACTTTACCGAATAGTTTTTCTACTATGGCCTGTATGGCAGGTATACGTGTAGAACCACCTACTAATATTACTTCGTCAATCTGGGAGCTGTTCAGACCTGCATCGCTCAGTGCTTTAGTGCATGGCGGAATACAAGCTTGTATCAGGCTGTCGCACAGTTGTTCAAATTTAGCCCTGCTTAAGGTTTTTACCAGGTGCTTGGGTATGCCATCCACCGGCATAATATAAGGCAGGTTGATTTCAGTAGAGGTAGAGCTGGAAAGTTCAATCTTGGCTTTTTCAGCAGCTTCTTTCAGGCGTTGCAGAGCCATAGGGTCTTTGCGGAGATCCAAGCCTTCATCTTTCTTGAATTCATCTGCCAGCCAGTCTACAATCTTTTGGTCAAAATCGTCACCACCTAAGTGGGTGTTACCGTTGGTAGATTTTACTTCAAATACACCTTCTCCCAATTCAAGGATAGATATATCGAATGTTCCTCCACCTAAGTCGAACACCGCAATTTTCATATTTTTATGTTTCTTGTCCAATCCGTATGCCAATGCAGCAGCCGTCGGCTCGTTAATGATACGGCGTACTTTCAGCCCGGCAATTTCACCGGCTTCCTTGGTAGCCTGGCGCTGTCCATCATTAAAGTATGCAGGTACGGTAATAACTGCTTCTGTAACTTCATGCCCTAAGTAATCTTCGGCGGTCTTCTTCATCTTTTGAAGTATCATTGCCGATATCTCCTGGGGAGAGAATTTGCGGTCGTCAATTTGTACGCGTGGCGTATTGCCTTCCGCTACAACAGTATATGGAACCCTCTTAGCTTCTTCAGTTACTTCGTTAAAAGTATGCCCCATAAAGCGCTTAATAGAGTACACAGTCTTCCTGGCGTTGGTTATAGCCTGTCTTTTAGCAGGGTCGCCCACTTTTCTTTCGCCGTTTTCTACAAAGGCTACTATCGAAGGGGTGGTGCGTCTGCCCTCGCTGTTGGCAATTACAGTAGGCTCGCTTCCTTCCATCACTGCTACGCACGAGTTGGTCGTTCCTAAGTCTATTCCAATTATCTTACTCATAATGTTAATTTAATTAATAATCTGTTAATTAGCAATTAGTAATTATTGATTAAAAACATTTGTTTTCATTCTTAATTATTAATTCCTAATTGGTATATATCAACTATCATGCCAAAACCCTGCCAAAGGGTAAATAAGGATAAAATGTCAGTGTATTTGGGCTATCGGCCACAAGCCAACAGCTACTTTACTGGTAATTCGAAAGAGTAATCTTCTTTTCCAGTTCAACTATATACCCTTTGAAACGCTTGTCGGTATCAATAAGGTTATTTACGGTTTTGCAGGCATGTAATACGGTAGCATGGTCCTTGCCCCCGCATTGCATACCAATATTAGCGAGAGACGACTTGGTAAAGCTCTTGGCAAAGTACATGGTTATTTGGCGTGCTTGTACTACTTCTCTCTTACGCGTTTTCGACTTTATCATGTCGATAGGCAGGCCAAAATAATCACAAACTACTTTCTGTATATAATCTATAGATACTTCACGGGCGGTATTCTTAACAAACTTGTCAATCATTTGCTTGGCAAGTTCCAGCGTAATGGCTTTCTTGTTCAATGATGACTGGGCAACTAATGATATGAGTGCACCTTCCAATTCGCGTACATTGCTGTTGATGCTGTATGCCAAATATTCCACTACGTCATCAGAAATGTCAAGTCCTTCCGTATATATTTTCTTTTTCAGGATAGCGATGCGGGTTTCCAGGCTTGGTATTTGCAGGTCGGCTGCCAATCCCCATTTGAAACGAGACAGCAAGCGTTGCTCCATCCCTTCAATTTCTACCGGGGGCTTATCGCAGGTAAATACCAACTGTTTCCCATTTTGGTGCAGGTGATTAAATATATGGAAGAAAACATCCTGCGTTTTTTCCTTCTTTGCCAAAAATTGAACATCATCTACAATGAGGGCATCAATCATCTGGTAAAAATTGATGAAATCATTTTGGGTGTTGTTCTTGGTGGCATCTATAAATTGGGTCGTGAACTTTTCAGATGATAAATAGAGGACAGTCTTACTCGGGAAATTATTTTTAATCTCTAACCCAATAGCGTGAGCTAAGTGGGTCTTGCCTAATCCAACACCTCCATATATAAACAGAGGATTGAATGAAGTGCCTCCCGGTTTTTGTGCAACGGCAAATCCTGCCGAGCGTGCCAAACGATTACAATCTCCTTCAATAAAATTTTCGAAAGAATATCCAGGGTTTAATTGAGGCGCTATATCTATTTTCTTTAAACCGGGAATAATAAAGGGATTCCGTATCGGGTTCTTATTGATATCAATGGGCATAGTAACAGCTTGTGACTTGGCTCCTTGCTTGTCTGTGCTTGGGGCTTTAACATTGTATGGTTTAGAATTGCGGTTGTTTTCCATTACAATGCTATACTCCAAACGGGAGTCCGGACCGAGTTCCCTTTTCAAAGCTTTCTTGAGTAACCCTATGTAATGTTCTTCGAGGTATTCGTAAACAAACTGGCTTGGAACTTGTATAGTAAGAACCTGGTCGCTCAATTTAACCGACGAAATGGGTTCAAACCAAGTCTTAAAACTTTGAGGTGTCACATTATCTTTTATAATGGCCAGGCAGTGTTCCCAAATTTTAAGGTGTGTTTTTTCCATTAGAGGCGACGAAAGGATAGATAGTTCTGTACTATATAAATTTTTAAATGTTACTTTTTACTATTTCAATTTTGGGGTTGCAAATAAACAACACATTCGAATACGAAAGTATGTTCGTCTTCGTTTTTTTGAAAATAATTTATGTGTGTATTTTGTTTGCATGTGGGCTATTTGAGAACCCCAATAAATTCAGGCATTTTCAAAGATGCCGATTTTTTTCTGAATGTTGGAATTCTTCGGCAATGATAAATAATAATTCGCAATGTCCGAACGAAAAATGAAAAAATATTTTTCTTTTATTTTTCTGATGAAACTATTCGTGATTCCAAAAATTATTTTATGAGTACATAACTTGTGTCATAGACATCGAGTTTTACAAACTTTAATCAGATATTTTTCACAAAATACCTGGTTTGTGTTAGTAAAGAAATGGGGATGTTCTGTTATGTTTGAGTTACAGGAGGATGAACTCTAAACGTGCAGTTTGTTCTTATCTAATTCGGCAAAAACAGAATTATTGCTAATGTATTCAGGAACAATCTGTTTCATTTTACCTACTATATCCATGTCATTTTTAGCAAGAGCAAGTCCCGCAAGTTCATCTATATAGGATGAGATAGTATTGAAATCATATTCCTTCACTTTGGCGATCATGATTAAGGGATGATGTGTTGGCAATGTGTTTTCAGAAGTATGCAAAAGTTCTTCATATAATTTTTCACCGGGGCGTAACCCGGTAAACACAATCTTGATGTCTTTATCTAATGTAAGCCCGGATAATTGTATCATCTTTTTAGCAAGGTCAAGCACTTTAACTGATTTACCCATATCAAAAATAAATACCTCACCACCCTTACCAATGGCTCCGGCTTCCAGCACGAGCTGGCATGATTCGGGGATTGTCATAAAGAACCGGGTAATTTCCGGGTGGGTAATGGTTACAGGGCCTCCCTTTTCAATTTGCTGCCGGAATCGCGGTATCACTGAACCGTTTGAACCAAGCACATTTCCGAAGCGGGTAGTAATGAATTTTGTTTTTCCTTTTGCGGTTAGTGACTGTACATAAATTTCGGCAATACGTTTTGATGCACCCATCACACCAGTCGGGTTAATGGCCTTGTCGGTTGAAACCATTACAAAGGTATCAACTTCATATTCCACAGAAAGGTCAGCCAATATGCGTGTTCCTATGATGTTTACATTCACGGCCTCCACCGGGTTTTCTTCCATCACCGGGACATGTTTGTATGCTGCTGTATGAAAAACTATCTGTGGGCGGATATCTTTAAAAATAGCTTCCATACGTGATGTGTTTGAAATATCTGCCAAATATGTTTTACAGGGAATAGCAAGTTTCATTTCATTTATTTCCAGTTGGAGTTCGTAAAGTGCAGATTCCGCTTGGTCAACCAGCACAAGCTTTTCAGGCCCATAGGGAATAATCTGCCTTACAATCTCGCCGCCAATAGAGCCGGCAGCGCCCGTAATAAGTATGGTTTTGTTTTTCAGTTGCGATTCTATCTTATCTTTATCCAATACAATAGGTGCACGCTCAAGCAAATCTTCAATCCTTACCTTTTTGATTTGCTTAAAACTCAACTCTCCATTTATCCAACTATTTATAGGGGGAACATTAAGAACCTTCGTTTTATAGTTCAGGCAGATATCTGTTATTTCGTTTTTGCGTTCATAGGATATATCAGAGGTAGAGAGCACCACATGGGCTACATTATGATGATCCAACAGTTCTTTTAACCTGTCGGGGGAATAAATAGTAATTCCCTCTAATCTTTTTCCCCAGTTGTTTTTGTTTTCATCCAGAAAGGCCACCACTTCATATTTTGTACCGGCATCACGGTCAACTGCTCTTTTGGTAATAAGCCCGGCATCATTAGCTCCATATATAAGAATGCTGCGCCTTTTTTTAGAGGAGCTAGTGGCTTCGGCATAAATACCCTTATAAATCATACGCACTGCAACTAATATGAAAGCAGTAGAAAAGCATTCTATTATAATAATAGAATAGGGTACTATAAAACGCTTTTCGGGAGTGAAATAGAATATCACATTCGAGATGGCAAAAAATACACTTACTGTTGAAATTATCAATACCATTTGTACTACATCTCTCGAACCCATATAGCGGATAATGTTTCTATATGTACCCGTGATGTAAAAGCTGACACCGCGACTTATCAGTACAAAGGGAAATACATATATGAAAGTAACCCTCTCCGAAAGAGGAATAACAAAATTGAAACGCAGCAAGTAGGCAAGTGCAAGGGAAAGAAAGCAAAAGAATACATCTATAAGAAGTATGGACCAGCGTGGAAGAAGACTACGTATTGCGTTCATAGCGGAATATCTACAAAAGTAACGTATATTTTAAATGAAATGGTAAAACGGCCTGCAGCCAAGCCCCGATGCAATCAGTAATAACCTGTTGAATCGGCTTCATCCGTGTTCAATTAGTAAAAAATATATCCCGCTATTTCTTGAAAAGCTTTTTCCCTTTAATAATAATCCGCATGCTTTGCTTGCGCATGGAAATAGCAATGCTTTCTTCTGCCGATTCTTTTTTTTTCAATTCGTAAACTTTTAAAATATCTCTGTATGTAAGTACACCTACCAATTCGTTCTTGTTTTCTCTGCTCACTACAGGAATAATATCGGCTTTGTGCTCCAGCATTTTATCTACAGCCGACTTCAGTACTTCATCTTCGTGGACAGTTACCTGGGTTTCTTTCACCAGGTTTTGCAAAAGTTCATCCCCAGTATGATGAGTATTAAAGAGTTCATTCAGTCCCATAATACCCAATAATTTATCTTCGTCATCAATTATAGCAAAAGCAGAATAAGTGCTATTTTTTCCTTCGTGAGAAATAAACTCCCTGGCTTCTTTAATGGTATTATGCCCGTTTAATACAGTTAATTCTTCTGCTACTACATCGCTTACATGAAAACTATTCAACACATCAGGAACATAAGTCTCAGGCGTATTCACACCGCGACGATTGATTTTTTCCGTCATAATGGTACTTTTCATTAAAACGAAAGAACTAAAATAGGCAGCAGCACACCCTCCCAAAAGTGGCAGAAAAAAATGGGGTTGTCCCGTTGTTTCCAATGCAAATATGATGGAAGTAAGAAATGCCCTGGAAGCACCTGCAAACATAGCTGCCATACCTACCAGTGCCGCAGCAGGAAGGCTTAACCCTAATGAGGGAAAGAAATAATTAAGGCATAGCGCAGCCAAGCTTCCCATAGCTCCGCCTATGGTTAAAAGGGGAGCCAGGGTGCCTCCCGAAGTACCACTACCCAATGATATAGCCCAGGATAAAAGCTTTAAAAAGCAGAGCGTGAATAGCACATGCAGGGTAAGATTCCCGCTTAAAATATTACGGATATTATCATATCCTACTCCCATGGTGGCGGGGGCAAAGTATCCAACTATTCCAACGACAAGTCCACCTACAGCAGGCCACCACATCCAATGAATGGGTAACTTTTCAAATCCGTCCTCAATAGCGTATACTGCCTTGGTAATAAGTACGGACATAATCCCGGTAAAAATTCCTATCAGTGTGTAGATGAATATATCTCGTACACCCGGTTGTGCTATTTCTTCCATACCAAAAACGTGTCGCGTACCGAAAAAGAGAAGATGCCCGGCTGCTCCCGTTATACATGCCAATGCCACTGGGATAATAGAACGTGGGGAAAATTCAAACAATAAAAGTTCTATGGCAAGCATGATAGCTGCTACAGGGCTGCCGAAGATAGCTGCCATGCCTGCGGTAGCACCCGAGGTAAGTAAGATCTTTCTTTCGTATGCCGTAATTTTTAAAATCTGCCCTATCAGCGAACCGAAGGCTCCGCCTGCTGCAATAATGGGGCCTTCTGCCCCAAAAGGGCCTCCTGTACCTATAGACATGGCTGCTGAAAGAGGCTTTAAAAAAGTTACTATTGGTTTTATTTTACTGTCGTTGGTTAAAACCTGTTCCATTACTTCCGGTATTCCATGCCCACGTATAGCCATAGAACCATATCGTGCCATAATACCTACAATTACTCCTCCAATCACTGGAATAAAAATGACATAAATACCCAGGTGGTTCCCAACCGGGGAAATATCTGAAACCGAAAAAATTCCATAAAATGAAACCCCCGTAACAAAGCCTATAAGATTTACCAGAACTTTAGCTATGACCGATACAAGCATAGCATTCAACACCGCGAGTGAACATATATAAAGAAGCCGTGATAGTTTGATACTATGCCTTCTTGCCAGTTCTTCTGATTCTATAACCGGTCCCATGGAAACAGATATGGGAATACCATCATTAGTGGAAGCTGAATTAATAGTGGGTGTCATCCAATAGTAATGTTAAAAACGTTTGCAGCCATATACATTACGGGGATGGATAAGTAGGCGCGCCGCAAAATTAGAAAATAGATTGGGAATTTATTGTAACCTTTTTGCAATCTATTGTGATATGATGGTGAGCCGCGTCATGAATGAAATAGAAAAGATAGCCCTAAAGCTTTCAATTAATTATTGCCACTGCCCGCACAGGCGAGCCATCTGCTTTTTCTATTTTTAGAGGAAGGCATTGGAAAATAAATTCACCATCGGGTATGCTTGCCAGGTTAGTCAGGTTCTCAATAATCAGGATTTCCTTTTTCAGGACAATTTTATGATTTGGCAGGGTCATATCCGGAACTGGGTCTAGGGAAATAGAATCGAGCCCGATACCCTTTAAGTTAAATTGAGCAAGCCATTCAGTGGCTTCAGTTGTTAAAGTTGGAAAATCTTCAAGGTAGGCATCTGTTTTCCATTTTAAGGACCAGTCTGCCCGTAAGAGAACAAATTCAATATTTTTAATTTTATCCTTATAAGGCATAAGAAATTCCTTCGTGATTTTTTTACCCGCCAGATGTCTGCAATTAATTACCATTCCTTTACCCATAAACCTGTCTACCGGAAGCTCGTCCAGGCAACGGGCACCTTTTATAATATGTATGGGTGCATCAATATGCGTTGCAGTATGTGTGTACATGGTTATTTTCAGTTCCGGGTATTCTTCAATCTCTACCCGGTGAAAAACAGGTTTTTCAGTCCCCGGGAAAACCGTAATATCAGGATTGATAACATGTGAAAGGTCTATAACTTTCATAAAAGTAAAAGGGTGTTTTCAAAAGTAGTGTTTATAATGATACATCCTTAACCCATCCATCTGAGAGGACAATTCATAATTCATAGTTCATAATTCATAACTCTATTGTATTCTTATATATCTTTGGAACATTACGCCGAAAACAGAATGTCCGATTTTGTAGTATCAGCCCGTAAGTATCGCCCATCCACCTTCAAAGATGTGGTAGGCCAGGGGGCTATCGTGAACACCCTGAAAAATGCTATTGCCAATAATCACCTTGCACAGTCTTTTTTATTTTGCGGCCAGCGGGGAGTAGGTAAAACAACCTGTGCCCGTATTTTGGCAAAGACCATCAACTGCCAGAACCTCACTGCAGATGCAGAAGCCTGCAACGAATGCGACTCCTGCAAAAGCTTTAATGAAGGGCGTTCTTTTAATATCCATGAATTAGATGCTGCTTCCAGCAATTCGGTAGATGACATCCGCGCACTTATTGAGCAAGTAAGATTTGCTCCCCAGGCAGGAAAATATAAGGTATATATAATAGACGAGGTACACATGCTGTCTGCGAGTGCCTTCAATGCCTTTCTTAAAACGTTAGAGGAGCCTCCTGCTCATGCCATCTTTATACTGGCTACTACTGAAAAACATAAAATAATACCAACTATACTTTCCCGCTGCCAGATTTTTGATTTCAAGCGGATACAAATAAAAGATATAGCTGCTCACCTTGCTTACATAGCCAGGGCAGAACAAATACAAGCCGAGCCTGAAGCTCTTCACATTTTGGCTGAAAAGTCAGATGGTGCCATGCGCGATGCACTCTCTATGTTCGACAGAATGGTGAGCTTTGCCGGGAAGGAACTTACCTATAAAAAGGTTATTGAAAACCTGAACATACTCGATTATGATTATTACTTTAAAGTAACCGGGGCTATACTTAATGCTGACATATATTCAGCTCTCTTAATCTTTGATGAAATACTTGCCAATGGTTTTGACGGGCACCTTTTTATTAATGGACTTGGCGAGCATTTCCGGAACCTTTTAGTGGCAAAAAATCCGGATACTGCAATTCTGCTTGAAAAGGGAGGTGCTTTAAATGAAAAATATATGGCACAGGCTTCTGCATGTACTGAAACACTTTTATTTAAGGGACTTTCCATTATAAGCCGTTGCGATATAAGCTACAAAGCGGCAGTCAACCAGCGTCTGCTGGTGGAGGTAACACTTGTAAAGTTAGTTAACTTGTTGTCTGCACCCGAAAGCCAAGCTCTGGTTCCAGCTAAAAAGGTAGAAACACCTATTGTAAAACCTACGCCTGTTTCGGAATATAAACAACCCGTCCCTCTTCCCCAAAAAGTGGCGGAGCCCAAAGTGGAGAATCCATCTAAAGCTCCGGCTTCTAAACCCAGCTTTACTTCGTTTACCAAAATTATAAATGAAAACCCTGCCGCCCAATCTTCAGAAAAGCAGTATGGAGGAGAAGCTGAGAAATCAGAGCCTCTGCCTGAAGCTGCATTAACTGCTGCCTGGAATGAATATGGCCAATCAATTAAAGAGAAAAAAATAAGTCTTTATACTATTCTGAATACTATTGTCCCCAAAGTCCTCCCTGATATTCCTTTCACGTTTGAAGTTACTATAGAAAGCACTTTTCATCAGCAGGCCTTGGAAACAGAAAAGGCGGCCCTTTTAGATTTTCTGAAAGAAAAAATAGGAGTGAAGAAGCTAAATATGGTAATTAGTGTATCAAAGATTGAGACCAAGAAAAAGCCCTATACTGCCCAGGAAAAATACGCTCACATGAAGAACAAAAACCCTGATATTGAGAAGTTAGTTGACCAATTGGGGCTTGGCTTGGACATGTAAGCCAATTCTATTATATTTGTCTTCCTCAAAACTCAGAACTATGAAAAAGTTGTTTCTATTTCTGCCGGTGGTATTACTACTGTTTGCAGGTTGTGCAAAAAAAGATAAATACACTTATGTTACGGTTCCGAATGACCCTACCAATGGGCGTATTTATACTTTGCCAAATGGTTTGACTGTGTACATAAGCCAATACAGTGCAGAGCCACGTATACAAACTCTTATTGCTACAAAGGCTGGCAGCAAATTCGATCCGCATGATGCCACCGGATTAGCACACTACCTGGAGCACATGCTTTTTAAAGGAACATCAAAATACGGTAGTGCGGACTATGCTAAAGAAAAGCCTTTGCTGGATGAAATAGACAGCTTGTTTGAAGGGTACAGGCACATTACAGATACGGCTGCAAGAATAAAAATGTACCATCAAATTGATAGTGTTTCTTATTTGGCGTCCCACTATGCTATTGCTAATGAGTATGATAAAATGATGACTGCCATCGGTTCAAAGGGAACCAATGCATTCACTTCCGTTGAACAAACTGTTTTCCAGGAAGACATACCTTCAAACGAGCTTGAGCCTTGGCTGCAAATAGAATCGAACCGTTTTACTGACCCGGTAATGCGGTTATTCCATACTGAGTTAGAAGCGGTGTACGAGGAAAAAAACAGGAACCTCGATAATGATGATGAAAAAGTTTTTGAGGCACAAAACGCCATGCTGTTCAAAAAGCATCCCTATGGAACACAAACAACTATAGGTACAATACATGACCTGAAAAATCCTTCGCTTAAAGACATCATCAGCTATTTCCATACTTACTATGTGCCCAATAATATGGTTATTGCATTAAGCGGCGATGTAAATCCGGATACAGCTATACGCTTAATTGATAAGTATTGGGGGGCAGTTCCGTCAAAAGAAGTTCCTAAGTTCGACCCTCCGAAGGAGGATTCAATAACTGCACCTGAATATAAATCAGTTGTTGGGCCGGAAGCAGCTTATGTGTCTATTGGGTATCGTTTCCCCGGGGCAGGTTCCAAAGAAGCAGATATGCTTGATCTGATGTCACAGATGCTAAATAACAACCAGGCTGGATTGTTTGATATTGATTTGAAACAACAATTTAAAGTGTTGAATGCAAATGCCTGGGACAATTCTATGAAAGATTATACCGTGTGGGCTCTGCAGGCATATCCTAAAGAAGGTCAAACACTGGAAGATGCCAGGGACATCCTGTTAAAAGAGCAGGACAAACTGAAAACAGGTGATTTCCCCGACTGGCTTATCGGCGCAGTAATCAATAATATGAAGTTACAACAGATACAACAGTTTAGAGAATACCAATACCGTGCATACATTTATATACAAGCATTTACAGCAGGCGAAGATTGGGGCGATGCAGTGGGTGAAGTTCAACGCTTGTCTAAAGTAACCAAACAGGACGTAATGGATTTTGCAAAAGCCAATTTTAAAAATAATTATGTAGTGGTTTATAAGAGGGTAGGGAAGGACTCGACAGTCGAAAAAGTAAGCAAACCGACGATCACTCCTATTCAAACAAATGCTACGGCAGGTTCATCTTCTTTTGTAAAACAAATCGAGGATGAAAAAGTGCCTTCTGTTCAACCTGTGTATATTGATTACAAAAAAGACATACAAAAGCTGACAGTTGGTAATAAGCTGCCTGTTTATTATGTAAATAATAATGAGGACAGTATTTTCAGTGTGTATTATTTATTTGACTTTGGTGGCAGAAACAGCAAGCTTTTGAAGCCTGCCATGAAGTACCTGGAATATGGAGGCACTTCTAAACTTCCCCCCGCCCAGGTTCAGCAGGAATTCTATAAGCTCGCTTGTTCATTCAATACATTTGTTGATAAGGATAAGTTATATATTTATATGACGGGGCTTTCGAACAATTTTGTCCCTGCTGTTAAACTGATGGAAAATCTCCTTTCCGATGTTCAACCTGATACGTCTGTAATGAGAAAGCTTATTGGGGCTAGTCTTAAACAGCGTGAAAATGATAAGCAGGATAAAAATGTTATTCTCTTCCAATCTATGTATAGTTATGGAATTTATGGCGCACATAATCCGTTCAACTATGCCCTTTCAAATACTGAGGTAGAGAATTTAAAACCTGAACAGCTTACAGATATTTTGCATCATCTCACATCCTATCCTCACCATGTTCTTTACTATGGTCCCGAAGATGCAAAACAATTGCAAAGTGACCTTGAGCAGTATCACAAATTGCCGGCTACATTCGATGCGTTGCCTGTGGCAGAGAAGTTCGAGCAACAAGAAGGTTCAAACCATGTTTATATAGTTGATCATGATATGAAACAGGCAGAAATTATTATTCTTTCCCGTGGCGGACATTACGACATTAATCTGGCACCTTTAGCTTCTATGTATAACGAATATTTTGGTGGTTCAATGGCATCTGTTGTCTTCCAGACGTTAAGGGAATCCAAGGCACTTGCTTATGCTACATTTTGTCGCTATGGTAATCCGGGTGATTCTACTGAATATTACTATGACCTTGCTTACATAGGTGCCCAGGAAGATAAATTGCCACAGGCTTTGGATGGTATTTTCCAACTTCTAAATGATACGATGCCCAAATATGATCAATTATGGAGTACATCTAAAGAGGCAGTTCTTAAAAACATCGAGTCGAATAGAATTATTCGGGAAAGTATACTATTCAATTATGATAATGCCCGCAGGCTTGGAGTGGACCATGATGCTCGTAAAGACGTATATGAAAAAACGCCCGGACTTACCTTTGCTGATATTGAAAAATTCCATGCAGAAAAAATAGCTCATCATCCATATACAGTTCTGGTAATTGGAAACAAAAAGGACATGGATATTGCGGCCCTTCAAAAGTACGGTAATGTAGATTACCTTACTATGGAAGATATTTTTGGCTACTAAGCGTAGGATAAACTGTTAACTTTGCGGACTTAAAAACTATATATGAACCCACAAAAAATAAGTATTGAAAAAGGTGTTTTAAAAGTTCCCGATAACCCTATTATCCCATTTATAGAAGGCGATGGCACAGGCCGCGATATTTGGAAAGCATCTGTTCGCGTGATAGATGCAGCAGTGAGGAATGCCTATAATGGCAAGAAGCAAATTGTCTGGGAAGAAGTTTTGGCAGGCCAAAAAGCTTTTGACCAAACGGGTAACTGGTTACCCGATGAAACCCTTGCAGCATTCAAAGAATATTTAGTGGGTATTAAGGGTCCCTTGACTACTCCTGTGGGTGGCGGAATCCGTTCACTCAATGTAGCTTTGAGGCAGATACTTGATTTATATGTATGTCTTCGTCCGGTTCGCTGGTTTGAAGGAGTTCCTTCACCTGTAAAAAATCCGGGTGCGGTTAACATGGTTATTTTCCGTGAAAACACCGAAGATATTTATGCAGGTATTGAATATGTAGCCGGCAGCCCTGAAGCTCAAAAAGTACTTGATTTTATTGCTAAGGAATTTCCCAAGGACTTTGCTAAAATACGTTTTGGAACAAAGGAAAAGGCAGCTGCTTTTAACAAGGAGGCTAATATGAACAGGCCGGATGATGTAATGGTAGGTATAGGTATTAAGCCGGTAAGTAAAATAGGTAGCGGGCGGTTGGTGTATGCTGCTGTAGAATATGCTATAAAACATAAACGTAAGTCAGTTACCTTGGTGCATAAAGGCAATATTATGAAATATACCGAAGGTGCTTTCCGCGACTGGGGATATGCGCTTGCCGAGAAATCTTTTGGCGATAAAGTTTATACATGGATGCAGTGGGAAAAAACAAAGAGTGAAAAAGGTGAAGAAGCTGCCAATGCTGAACAGAAAGCTGCTCTGGCTTCCGGGAAAGTACTTATTAAGGACGCCATTGCCGATATTACCCTTCAGCAAGTTCTTACCCGCCCCGAAGATTTTGATGTAATTGCAACCCTCAACCTGAATGGAGACTATCTCTCCGATGCACTTGCTGCACAAGTAGGAGGTATTGGTATTGCACCTGGTGCAAACATCAATTATATTACAGGCCATGCGATATTTGAAGCTACCCATGGAACAGCACCCAAGTATGCTGACTTAGATAAGGTGAATCCCGGTTCAGTAATTCTATCCGGTGCCATGATGCTCGAACACATGGGCTGGCTGGAGGCTGCTGAATTGATTTACCGCGGCATGGAAGCATCTATTGCAAACAAGCATGTTACCTACGATTTTGAAAGATTTATGCCAGGTGCAACCTTACTTAAATGCTCCGAGTTCGGTACCGAGATAATAAAAAATATGGAGGCAGTGAAAGTATAATCTTTCGAAAAGAAGTAAAAAATGATAACCCCGTCGGAGATGATGGGGTTATTTGTTTTGGGTATTATATCTTTGAAAGAAATGAACGGGCAAAATAAAGTGATATGGACCATAGGCCATTCTACCCGCTCCCTGGAGGAGTTTATAGGTATTCTTCATTCCTTTCAAATAAAACTCCTTGCCGATATTCGTAGTTATCCCGGTTCAAAGCGCTTTCCTCATTTTAACAAAACAAATCTTGAACTTTCTCTGCCAAAAGAGGGTATAAACTATATCCACTTAGTCAATCTGGGCGGAAGAAGAAAACAAGGCCCAAACTCAATTAATACTGCCTGGCAACATACAGCTTTCAGGGGCTATACGGATTACATGGAAACAGCCAACTTTCAAACTGCTATTCCAGAACTTGAAAGCGAAGCTCTTAGACAAAGAACTGCTTACATGTGTTCCGAGGCAGTCTGGTGGAGATGCCACCGCTCATTAGTTTCTGATTACTTAAAATTTCAGGGCTGGGAGGTGATTCACATAATGGGTAAAAGCAATGGTGTGGAACATCCATATACTAAAGCTTCAAGAATTGTAGATGGCAGGTTAACGTATTCAGAGAATGACTTGTTTAGCTAACAAAAGATAAAAACGTATTTTTGCCAATATGTCAGTTTCGATAGAGCACATTACAAAAATTTATGGAACCCAAAAGGCGCTTGATGATGTGTCTTTTAACATTAGGAGTGGAGAGGTAGTAGGTTTTCTTGGTCCAAATGGTGCCGGGAAAAGTACCATGATGAAAATAATAACCTGCTTCTTGCCACAAACTTCCGGTAAAGTTTCTGTATGTGGCTATGATGTGGCGGAACAATCACTGGAAGTAAGAAAAAATGTAGGATACCTGGCAGAAAGCAATCCCCTCTATCTGGATATGTATGTAAAGGAATACCTTGCCTTTATTGCAGGGCTGCATCACATAAAAAACCCTGAAAAACGTATTCAGGAAATGATTGATATTACAGGGTTGCAGGTAGAGCAGAAAAAGAAAACAGGGGCTTTATCAAAAGGGTACCGCCAGCGGGTGGGCCTTGCACAGGCACTAATGCACGACCCTAAGGTACTTATCCTGGATGAACCCACCAGCGGGCTCGACCCTAATCAACTTCAGGAAATACGGAATCTTATTGTAAGTATAGGCAAACAGAAAACGGTAATACTTTCTACGCACATTATGCAAGAGGTGGAGGCTGTTTGTGATCGGGTAATTATTATCAATAAAGGAAAAATAGTGGCTGATAAGCTTACAGGGGATATGAAAACCCTTGCAGGTAATATGACAGTTATTACAGTAGAGTTTGATAAAGAACCTAATCAGGCAGAATTGCAAAAACTACCAGGGATAGACAGCATGGAAGTTGTTAATCCAACTACAGTAAAACTCCATATAACAACCAATATAGATATCCGCCCTGAAATATTCCATTATGCGGTAGAGCATAATCTTACCGTTCTTACTATGCATAAAGAAGAAAAGAAATTGGAAGAGGTATTTAAAAACTTAACGCAAGAATCATCTGAAGGTATTTTATCATAATTGGTATAATCATATTTAAGTTTTGATAGAATATTTTATTGAGAAAAGTTGGTGAAAGAAAGGCGATTTTTATTTTCAACCTTGCGTTATTAACCGTGGGTCTTCTTAAAATACCGAAAAATACCTCTACATAATAAAATTTCCCAGGTTTCCAAAGTTTTCAACAACTTTATTTACCGTCTTTTGCACGAAAACGCCGTATTATTGCCATTTATCCCGATTTTTATTAATATCTTTGCAGAAGTTTTGTGGAAAACTCTAATCAAGCAGTTTTGCTGTACTCACTGATGTTAATATTACCTTCTGACATTCAATCATCTAACTCCTAATATTTATTAAACCTCAACTATTCTATGAAAAAAGCTAGAGTTTTATTCGTTTCCCAGGAAATCTATCCTTATATGGATGAGAAGCCAATTTCCATGATTACGCGTAACCTCCCCCAAGGTATACAGGAGAAAGGCAGGGAAATAAGAACTTTCATGCCCCGTTATGGTTGTATTAACGAAATTCGGCATGGGTTGCACGAAGTTATCAGGTTATCAGGGATAAACCAGATTATTGATGACAATGACCATCCATTAATTATTAAAGTAGCATCCATCCAACGCGCTCGGATGCAGGTGTATTTTATTGATAATGAAGACTATTTCCAACGTAAGGCTACCTTTACCGACGAGCAGGATAGACCTTTTGCTGATAATGATGAAAGGTGCATATTTTTCTGCCGTGGGGTAATTGAAACCGTACGTAAATTGAGCTGGAGCCCGGATATTATTCACTGCCACGGATGGTTTACCAGCCTGCTTCCTTTATATATTAAAAAGGCATGCCAGGAAGACCCCTTATTTGAAAACTCCAAAGTAGTATATTCCCTTTATAATGACAAGTTTGAAGGACTACTGGATAAAAATATGGCCCGCAAAGCCGAATGGGAAAATGCAGAGCCAGGCGATTTATCAGTTATAAAAACCCCAAATTACAATACCCTAAGCAAACTTGCCATTAATTGGGCCGATGCAGTAGTTAAGGCTGAACCCGGATTAGATTCCGATATAGTAAAACATGCTGTAAAATCGGGCAAGCCTATTCTGGAACACAGTGGGGAGGATTATGCAGATGCTTATTCTGAGTTTTATAATGAAATAATGGAACTCGAAGAAGCATTGGTAGATGAATAATCCTTTTGTTGTACGTTCCCGGTTTGCCAATTTTTTTATAATTGCTCTTGTTCTATCCATATTTTCTTTGTTGAATTCCTGCAAGGATGATACGGGAGGGGTAGGAGCTAATGTTTTACCCCAAAGTGACTTGATAAATGGTACTCAAGTAGATACCACGACAGTGGTTACTTCTATGTTCGTGAAAGATTCCTGTTTAACAAATGATATCATAAATTGTTTACTGGGTAGTTATAATGACCCCATTTTTGGAGAGGCAAAAGCATCTTTATACATGGATGTGCTTTCACCGGCATACCCTACCGCCCCGCCGTGGACTTCGGGAACCGTTTTAGATTCAGCAGTTTTACTCCTACCATTTATTTCTAATAATTGGTACGGAAATTTGGATCCACAAACTTTTGTGGTAGATACAATGGAAAATTTTGTAATAGCCAATAAAACCTATTTTTCCGATACTAATATTAGTTGTGGGCCTTCTCCAATTGCAATACAGCAGGTTACTCCTGCCTCTGACAAGGATACACTTGAAATCAGGTTGAGTAATAAATGGATGAATTACATTGCCAATAAGGTTCAAGTTAATAACAATTATTACTGGAGTAATTTTGGTGGCCTTGTTAAAGGGCTTTATGTAACAGTTTCTAATCCACCCCAACTTCCGGGCCAGGGGGCTATTTTGTATGTTCCTATGTATCCTGCTCCTTTTGGGGGTGTTTATTTTTATTATCACTATATAGCTTCACCCGATACAGAAAATTATGTTCAATTTCAAATTGGGTACCAGAATAGTGTTTTAGCACCCTATTTTAATCACTTCGACCATAATTATTCCACATCTCCTTTTGGTGCCGTTCGCCCTTCTGGCAAACATGATTCGGTAAGTGCAAATACATTAATGTATGTACAGGGCATGGGTGGAGTAGCAGGAAGGATAAATTTCCCTAACCTGTATAATAACTGGAAAAACAAGGGCACCGTGGCAATTAATGATGCAGAAGTAATATTGCCGGTTGATGCACAGGCAGATGCCTCATATGGTCCTCCGGGTAGCCTTTATTTGAATGGAACAAATTATGACTGGCAGGGTTATAATTTGCCCGATAATAATGGTCAGGGATGGTATAATGGTAATTTCAATCCATTTAATAATACCTATACCTTTAATATAACTCAGTACATTCAACAGGTAATACAAGGAAAAGATACCGACCGAGGTTTATATGTAGTTCCCATAAATTCGGCAATATCGGCTAACAGGGTAGTGTTATATGGTGCGGGGAATGGCATACAGACAAGCAAAAAAACACAATTAGTACTTTATTATACTCCATTAGGGGCTAAAAAATAACAATACAAGTATGTGCGGAATTGTAGGATATATTGGTGAAAGAGATGCTTACCCTATCCTTATAAAAGGATTGCATCGTCTCGAATACAGGGGATACGATAGCGCCGGTGTAGCGTTGCTTACTGACCACCATTTGAATGTATACAAATGCAAAGGCAAAGTGTCTAAGCTGGAAGAATTCGTGCACCAAAAAGATATTTCCGGCACAGTAGGCATAGCACATACCCGCTGGGCTACACATGGCGAGCCTAACGATATTAATGCCCATCCTCATTTCTCTGAGTCGGGAAACATAGCCATCATTCATAATGGGATAATTGAGAACTACCTCTCCATTAAAAAAGAACTAAAAAATAGAAATTATAAATTCAAGAGTGAAACCGATACGGAAGTATTGGCGCATTTAATTGAAGATATTAAGATAAATGAAAGTGTTTCGCTTCCCGAAGCAGTTCGGATAGCGTTGAACCAAGTAATTGGCGCATATGCCATAGTGGTTATTTCAAAAGATAACCCGAATGAAATTATTGCTGCTAAAAAGGGTAGTCCATTAGTTATTGGAATCGGCGAGAAAGAATTTTTTGTGGCTTCCGATGCCACTCCTATTGTTGGCTATACTAAAAATGTGGTATACCTGGCAGATGAGGAGTTTGCTGTACTCAGAAGAGATGGCACATTTACCATCAAGACTATTAAGAACCAAACCACTACGCCCTATATAGAGGAACTCGAAATGAATTTGGAAGCACTTGAAAAAGGTGGGTTCCCTCATTTTATGCTGAAAGAAATTTATGAGCAGCCGCGTTCTATACGCGATAGCTTTAGGGGTAGGTTGGATGTAAATGGGGCGTCTGTGAGGTTGGGAGGTATTGCAGAATATGAAAAGACTTTTGTAAATGCCCAACGTATAATAATTGTTGCATGCGGCACCTCATGGCATGCCGGGCTGGTAGGTGAATACTTATTTGAAGACCTCGCAAGGATTCCGGTGGAAGTGGAATATGCTTCTGAGTTTCGGTACAGGAATCCGGTTATTCATGAGAATGATGTAATAATAGCTATTTCTCAATCGGGAGAAACGGCTGACACACTTGCTGCCATAACACTTGCCAAATCAAAAGGTGCTACTATTATTGGAATTTGCAACGTGGTAGGGTCTTCCATAGCAAGGGCTACGCAAGCGGGAAGTTATACCCATGCTGGCCCCGAAATAGGAGTGGCTTCTACCAAAGCTTTCACGGCGCAAATAACCATACTTACACTAATGGCATTGCAAATTGCAAGGGCTAAGGGAACATTGTCCAAATCGAAATTCCATGAACTATTGCAGGAATTGGATGCTATTCCTGAAAAAGTACAAAGGGTGTTAGAGAAAAATAGAGAAATAGAGGCCCTTGCAGAAATATTTAAAGATGCCCGTAATTTCCTTTACCTGGGTCGTGGTTACACTTTTCCGGTTGCATTGGAAGGAGCATTAAAGCTGAAAGAAATTTCCTATATCCATGCTGAAGGCTATCCTGCTGCTGAAATGAAACATGGCCCGATTGCACTTATAGATAAAGATATGCCTGTAGTAGTAATAGCTACCCAGGGGCCATCATACGAGAAGGTAGTTAGTAATATCCAGGAAGTAAGAGCAAGAAAAGGTAATATTATTGCCGTAGTAACAGAGGGCGACACTACTGTAAAGGATCTCGCTAATTATGTACTCGAAGTCCCCGAAACAGATGAACACTTATCACCTATTATTTCTGTTATTCCGTTGCAGCTTCTTTCTTACCACATAGCTGTTATGCGTGGCTGCAATGTTGACCAGCCAAGAAATCTGGCTAAGTCAGTAACAGTAGAATAATCACTATTTAATAAGAGCGCCTATTGTTCGTATAAGCTCTAAAAAGACAAGCACGAATGGAGTAGATAAAACAACTCCGTCAAACCTGTCTAATATGCCACCATGCCCGGGCAATATTCCCCCCGATTCTTTAATATTAAGGCTTCTTTTAAGAACAGATTCCACAAGGTCACCCATGGTTCCGGTTATGCTGACAATTAACCCCATTATCATCCATAAAATAAAATGCAGTTCAGGATAAAATAGAGAAATCACGTACCCGATAATTAGACTTAACAATATTCCGCCAAAAAATCCTTCCCAGGTTTTTTTAGGAGAGATACGTTCCCATAATTTATGCTTTCCAATTGCCATACCTACCAAATAGGCGCCTGTGTCATTGGTCCACATAAGGAAAAGGTATCCAAGTAATAAATGAGGGTTATAGTTCCCGGTGTCAAAGCTGTACGCTTTTAAAAAATTTACCCATAGAGCGAATGGCATAACTGTATAGATGATACCAAGAATGGTGTATCCAATATTTTGAAATGGATTTTGTTTGTTTCTGTATAATTCGTTAAAGAAGATTGTGGCTAAAAGGAGAAAAGATAAGTACAATACGGCATGCTCCCCAACGAGGCTTGAAAATCCTATTAATAAAAATATAGTGGCACCACAAAGCAATCCCAATTTACGTTGTGGTTCATTGCCTGATTTGATTAGAAGTTTATAAAACTCATCAAGCCCAAGTATTGAAATCAGAAAAAATAAACCTGTAAGGGAGTAGATGTTCCATATTATTCCCCCAATCATAACGACCAGGAATATGGCTCCTGTAAGGCTTCTTTTGAAAAAATTACTCACATTTAGGCTGTTTAAGCTTTATCATCCAGCAGGAAAAGAAATACTTCCTTAGGGCCATGTGCCCCATTTACCAGTGTTTTTTCAATATCTGCTGTTTGGCTGGGGCCGGTAATAGTTGTTACCTGCGATGGGAAATTGGATTCGTATTTCTTTTTTAATTCCCTGAAAGCATCTTTCAAATTATAAACCAATTGGGAAGTGTAAGCAACTGTAATATGAATATTGGAATAAACTGGGAGTCGCCTGCCCGCTTTCTGTCGTGAGCTTACTATAATACTGCCTGTTCTTGCCACTATGTATTCACAAAGAGTAATGCCTACGTTACAAGCGAGAAAATCCTTTTCATCCGATGTGAACGGTATGCCTCCACTCTCAAGCATGCTTATAATTTCAGGCTCCAAACAAAATACATTTTCCCATTTATTTTCATTTATGAGTGAAGAAAGATTCCTTTGAAAGTCTTCTTTGCTTTCACAGAAAATAAAATTTCCTTTTAAAG
>Ga0206823_1015_pt1 | contig 54061 bp, 34 predicted proteins | sample Alteio_BWOrgCont_81_FD_152868 | JGI IMG/M metagenome (GOLD analysis project Ga0206823, IMG submission 152868) | Enriched cells from forest soil in Barre Woods Harvard Forest LTER site, Petersham, Massachusetts, United States -... | ecosystem: Environmental > Terrestrial > Soil > Temperate forest >...
ACCGGTGACAGCGTAAGCTACTGTTGTTGGGTTGACAGGATCAACTGTATTGATGGAAATGGTGATCGGTACGGTCCCAACACTTTTGTCTCCACTGGAACTGGTCGTTGGAAATTGTATCTTCCTTGGATTGTCATCGTTATTAATCGTATACGTGTAATTGGCATTGGTTCCGACAATTCCGTAATTCGGTCCGGAAACAGACATATTGATTGTTTTATCAGGTCCCGCTATCCCATTATCAATAATGGTTGGCCCGAAAGTAGCCGATGTAGCACCGATGCTAAAGGACAATGGGCTTCCAGTTAAGGTATAATTAACTCCCGGCGTTGCAGTTCCGGTACCCAGATCATTATACGCAATCGTAATTACACGGGAGGCGGGGTAATTTAAGGAAACAGTAAGTGTTGGAGAGCTGGATTCGATTCCATGGGAGGAGGTGGCCGTAAATTGTAAACTTGGCTGAAAAGTGGAAATCGTCACATAGCTGCCATTGGGGATGGTCACACCGGTGGCAACATAAAATTTACCCGCTTTTGTAACCGGATAATACGTTGGACTAACAGTAAAATTGCTGTCTGCAGCTACCCATAGCAGAAAAAAATTATATCCTGCCGTTTTCGAAGGCAGGAGTGTTGTATCAAAAGAAACAGTGACTGTTCCAACCGTTCCGGTCTGATTAAAACGCCATTCCCTGGCAACCCGCAGAAGATTGTGATCCGAGTAAGGAACTTTTGTGCTTGTCCAGCTTGAAACCGAACCATTGTTATCTCCGAATAATAAATACCCTCCATTGGCCAAAGCACTGGGATTACTCACCTCCAGAATTCCACCGGATTCAGCCGCTGAATTAATGTCTGCGGCATCGTCCCTGCCAATTCCAGCTACATTATAAGGATTCGTGGATGCGTAAGCATACTCAGCATTCGAAGTTAGCGTCAATCCATATTTTGCAGCCAGGTAATTGCTTACAATCGTATTCTGGGCTGTATTCAAAGCGGTATTGTAATAGATTATCTCCGCTATATCCCCTTTGTAATAATCCGTGGACGCAACTGTTCTGTTTCCGATCGTAAATGCTCCCAGGGATATGGAGTTGGTCGCTGCACTTACATTCAGGGCTCCGTTTTTCCACAATTGCGTTAAACCGGTATTGTACAGGGCCGTGGTCGTGTACCAGGTATTTTGCGCAAATGAAGTAGCTCCGTTTATCCAGGCTGCGGCCGTTGTAGCAATGTATTGATTTCCATTACTAAATCTGGGAAAAAACCCACTGGTGCCACTGGCCGCGTTGTATTGCCAAACGGGACCGTCGGGTGCACCGCCACCGGTCTGGTTACAGGAAAATACCGTAAATATTGTTGAGTTCTGCGTGGCAGTTGTAAGTCCGGTGGAGAAGAAATCCGTGGTGCCATTGAAACGCACAGTAGACTGTGAATTAACCACATTTGTTTCCACCAGGGGTTGATCTGCCCCAACTGCCTGGGTAGCGTTGTTCCCATTCCCGGAAGCATCTGTCCAGGAGCTGACCGCGCTTCCATTTCCAAGGACAGAAAGATCGCCTGCCCGGAGCCATAATTTATTGGTCGTATTATCTCCGACACCAGCAGGACCTGTCTGGGAAAAAGCAAGACCGCAACCCAAAGTAAAAATCAACCCCACTAAAATTTGCCTGGTATTCATATAGAAATCAAAGCCCTAGAATTAAAAATCAAACACAAACCAATGTTAAAATCGTTCCAACAACTTGTTCTACGTATCTTCACAATTGAAGTTACACTTGAACACTCCAAAGTTACGAACTGTTCTTCACAAAAAAAGATCAAATCCGCTTTTTTAACCTCATTTTACAATCAGTTTCTGATTGTAAACACTGTTGTCGGAGGTAGCAACAATCAGGTATAAACCCGGGCTGAGTTTTTGTTCGGGATCAATGGCAACGAATGAGTTGATGTCTTTTTGCACAATTACAAGGTTTGCAAAAATTTCTTTTCCTGAAATATCCCGAACGACTACCAAAACTGTTTTATTTTCGGAAGAATTAATTTTCAATTGAGAACCCTGACCTGCTGTCATCGGATTGGGGAATAAAAAGTATTCAACATTTTCCAATCCCGAAAAGTTCACAGGAACAACCTGAGAATATGCAAACTTTCCGTCAAAATCGGTTTGCTTTAACCGGTAATAAGATAACCCTGCCAAAGGCTTCGCATCCACTGCAGAGTAATTTAACACTGCAGAACTGTTGCCGGCACCCTTCACCAAACACACACTATTGAAATTCAGTCCTTCAGAAGATCGCTCAACGGTAAAAAAATTATTATTCGTTTCGGTGGCGGTTACCCAATTCAGGTTCACCTGTTTATCGCTAAAATCAGGACTTGCAGTAAACGACAACAACTCTATGGGTAGGGGATTATGACCGCCTTTCTTGTTGCCAAAGGCAAAAAGACTGAAATGTGTAAAATTACCGGAAGTGATTAAACCGGTTCCATTGGCTGTCGCAACTCCGCCAATATCCGTCCACACACTGGTGTCTCCTTTCACTACCGTCAGATTGGTATAATCCGTTACTCCATCCATAGGTATGTAGTAGAGTACCGTGGATGCAGCGGTGACTGTTTGAGAGACGGAGGAAGATTGGACGATATCCCAATAATCAGTACGTGACACGGTATCCACCGTTGATGGTAACGTGTAGTTAAGGTTATATGCTGGACTCAATACGTAAGACCCTGTATACGTGACACTGCTTCCTGCTGTATGCGTCAGATTCAGATTAATCTCATGTAATTTGTTCTTCGAACCAAGAGGAAAAACGAAGGTTTCAGAAGCCGCGGTAGATAAAGTAGTGCAGGGTAATGTTCCACGTATAAAACTGCTGTCCTGAGGCAATGAAACCGTGCTGCTGTTTAAGGTAACGGTAGCTCCGGGGCCCATTGTTAAAGGAGTTTCCACAGCAGTCACCACATGGCCATCCGTCAATGTTAAATTACCGTTAATGGTTGTATTTTCAGAAACCAATACGGCATTGTAAGCCGTTGAATTATTAACCACCAGGTTATTCAGGTTGATGGGATTGCTGCCTTTTATTGTTTGCAATGACGAACCATTAAGTGTCACTGTTCCGGAAGTGGCCGTCAGGGTTCCGTCTACTGCGAGGTCTCCGGTCATGGTCAGATTATATCCTGAAATAGTAGCGGATGACCCATTTGCAAGCCATAAATAGCCAACGGTACGGTTCATGTCCAATACCGGATAATTGGTTAAACCACCCGGAATGTAAATATTAGATCCCGAAGAAGGGACGGCACAGCTGGTCCAATTGCTGGCATTTCCCCAGACAGTGGAAACCGTTCCTGCCCAACCGATCTGACCTTGCTGACTTCCTACTGAATAAAAAGAAGAAGGGTTGTTTTGGTTATTATATTCGGTTGCAATCCAACCTGCGGACAGGGCCACGTTTGAAATTTTTACTTCATCCATGACGCCACTAAAATAAGCTCCGCTTCCCTGGTTGGTAACATCTGTAGGACCTAGGCAAAAAAACTCTCCGTCTCCGCTGTTCCATGGAAGCGAACGCGCCGTGCCAACATCACTTGTAAGAGACTGAACTCCATCCAGAAATCCATCCAGGGTACTGGTGACACTGTTATAAGAAATGACCGCATGGTGCCAGGTGCCGAAAGAAACGGTACCTAAACTTAAGGCTGTCAGGTTCCAAACCCTCACTTTGACTTGCCCTGTTGCTAGCACCTCAATCCAGCTGTCGTGCCAGGATGTATTTATTGCTGCTGTTCCAAGTTCATCCAGTATAACCCCGGCAGCATTGGCTTTAAACCATAATTCAGCGGTGACAGTTCCATTGACAGAGGTAAAACTACTGGAGGTATTGGGCATGACAATGTAATTACTGGTGCCATTAAAACTCTGGCCATTGGAGATGTTGCCGGCAACATTCGTTGTTCCTGAATTGGTAGCATTGTTTGCGTTTGACGTTACATCGTTAAAATTGCTGCTCAGGTGCCAGACGCCCACGTAATTCGTGTTCCAGGTATTGGCACTGCCCTGCGAAGAATTAACGGTACAATTGCCATAATACATGTAAAAAGAAGTAGTGGTAGTGGCCGATAGGGTTGGAATCCTCACCCATGCAACCAATTGCCCGCTGGCAGCTACATAGGTCTCTATCTGGTAATTCAATGTTGTCTGTCCGTCGCTTTGTGTAAAATTAATATCATATCCATTGGCATTGTTTACATTGCCTCCATTGGTAATGGTCGCCAGGTTAGGATCGGTAAAACTGACCAGCACCGGGAAATTCGTCAGGTTAGATCCTCCTGAAACTTCCGAAGAATTAATGGTAATTAATTTTCTAAATACATATCCGCTTAAAAACTGAGGCTCCACAGTGACGGTTGCAATTGTTGAGTAGGCAATACATGACCCGTTTGTAACAGCACATCTGAAATAAGTCGTGGAATTCAGCGTGCCACTGTTACCCACACTCGATGTTTCGCCGGTTAAATTGGAAAAGGTAATGTTATCCGGTGATGACTGCCACTGCAAAGTAGTACCACTGGTGGAATAATTGGTCAGGTAAATATTGGTATTTTCTCCCTGAAATAAGGGCGATGCCAAGGGAGTTGCCGTTCCGCCCGCAGATGAACCCGACTCGGCACCTACGGTGTAAAAAGAAGAAAGACTATTTACATTGTTATACTCCGTTGCAATCCAGCCGGAAGATAAAATCGAATTAGAAATTTTTAACTCGTCCATCACACCATTGAAGTAAGCTCCGCTGCCCAGGTTAGTGGCATCCGAGGGGCCCAGGCAAAAGAATTCGTTGAAACCATTGTTCCATGGAAATGATCGGGCAGTTCCCACATCACTGGTTACAGACTGAACTCCATCCAGGTATCCATACAACGTATTGGTTGAGCCATTGTAACATATTACGGCATGGTGCCAGGTTCCAAAAGTAACCGTGCCAAGACTTACTCCCGTCAGGTTCCATACCCTTACTTGTACCTGACCAGATGCCAAAACTTCGATCCAGCTGTCATGCCAGCCGGCACTGAGAGAAGCCGCTCCTACTTCATCCAGAATAATCCCGGCCGCACTCGCCTTGAACCAGACTTCCGCTGTTACAGTGCCAGTGGTCGTTGAAAAACTACTGAGTGTGTTGGGTGAAATAATGTAACTGCTCGAACCATTAAAGCTTTGCCCGTTGCCAATATTACCGGCAGCGCTTGTTGCTCCTGAATTGGTCGCGTTGTATCCATTGGAAGTAGCATCGTTGTAATTGCCGTTCAAATGCCAGACACCAACGTAGTTGGAATTCCAGGTGTTGGTTGAACTTTGATTGGTAGAAATAGTACCATCCCCGTAATACATATAAATAACCGTATTGGAAATGGCAGACAAAGTTGGTATTTCCACCCATGCGATAACAGCGCCGGTTGTCGCCGTGTAACTCTCCAATTGAAAATTAAGTAAAGTCTGCCCGTCTGATGCCGTAAACCGAATGTCGTACCCATTTGCATTTTGAACATGCCCTCCGTTGCTGACTGTCGCCAGATTACTGCTGGTAATATTGATGAGTACAGGGAAGTTGGTCAGGTTAGCGCCGCCACTAACCTGGCTTTGATTGATGGTTATCATCTCCCTGTAGGATGCACAAGCGAGGAATGCCGGAATCACCATAACTTCAGCCGATGTGGAATAAGCCATGCAGGTTCCTCCGGTGGTCACAATGGCCCTGTACCAGGTATTACTGGTAAGTGCAGGAGTCGTATAAACAGAACTGGTTGCGCCGGTAATGTTTGTAAAATTAATTCCATCCGGTGAAGTTTGCCACTGAAACGTACTGCCTGTATATGCTGTCAGTATAATATTGGTAAAATTCCCTGAATTGACGGTTGGGTTGGTTGCACTAGCAGTCCCTCCTACCGGAGAGCCTGTACAGGTGACCTCTGACTGGACCGTGTAAAAAGTGGATGGATTGCTTTGATTGTTATACTCGGTGCAAATCCAGGAGGAAGACAAAGCAATATTTGAAATTTTGACCTCATCAATCACTCCATTGAAATAGGCTCCGCTACCTACATTCGTACCATCCTGCGGTCCCAGGCAAAAATATTCCCCCGCAGAATTATTCCAGGGAAGCGTGCGGGCCCCGACAAAACTAGTTGCGGACGGCACCCCATCCAGAAACCCATTGAGGGTGGTGGTCGCCGCATTGTAACAAAGAACGGCATGGTGCCAGGTTCCGAAAGTAACCGTTCCCAGACTGACAGGTGTCAGGTTCCACACCCGCACGTCCACTTGACCGGATGCAAGAATTTCTATCCAGCTGTCATGCCAGCTGGTATTGATCGCACTCTGACCCAGTTCGTCAAAAATGACTCCCGCTGCAGTTGCTTTAAACCAAAGTTCAACCGTCACCGTACCTGTCAAGGCAAAGCTGCTTTGTGAATTGGGCATGATGACATAATTACTGGTTCCATTGAAACTGGAGGCCTTTGCAATTTCCCCTGTTACACTGGAGGATCCTGAATTGGTTGCATTGTACCCATTGGATGTAGCATCTGTAAAACTATTTGTCAGGTGGTAAACTCCTACATAACTTGAAGCCCAGGTACCTGTGGAAGAGGGATTCGTTGTAACCAGGGCATTCCCGAAATACATATAAATGTCAGTATTGACACTATTGGATAAGGTGGGTATTTGTACCCAAACCTCCAGCTCGCCGGTGGTAGCTACATAATTTTCTATCTGCTCATTTAGCAGGGTGACTCCGTCTGAAGCGGTAAAGACAATATCGTATCCATTGCTGTTTTGAACCTGACCTCCATTGGCAACGGTAGCCAGTTGAGGATCTGTAAAACTGACAAGCATGGGAAAACTTGTCAGACTGCTTGCACCACAAACTTTGGAAGAATTGATTATAATTTCCTTATTATAAGTATAGCCCGCCAACCACTGAGATTTAACTAAAAACCCCGACAGGAATAAAAAGCTAAAAGTGAAAATCCGTAAAGCTGACATCAAGTTAAACATTCTTTTTTTATATGTATTAATTATATGTATCTACACTAAATTAAACGTAAAGCATAATTCAGGGTTACATTAAATTAATTTTAATTATGAACTAAAGTTTAAAAAAACGAATGATTTAGATCATTTATGGAAAAAACCCGACAAAAAGGGATAAAACAGGCCTCTATTTTATGTGAAAAGGAGGTTATAAATTTAATAAGACTGTTTTTACCGTACGATCAGTTTCTGATTGAAAACACTGTTATCAGAAGTGGCAACGACCATGTAGAGACCTGGGCTGAGTTTCTGCTCGGGGTCCACCGCAACAATGGAATTCATATTTTTCTGAACAATTACCACATTGGCGTACATTTCTCTCCCAGAGATATCCCTTACTACCAACAATACAGATCTGTCCTCCTGAGAATTAATTTTCAACTGCGAATTTTGCCCAACAAATGCAGGGTTGGGGAACAACAGGTATTCAACCCTGTCTGCATTATTAACAGAAACGGGAACCAATTGAGAATAGGTACATTTTCCGTCAAAGTCAGTTTGTTTTAAGCGATAATAAGATGTTCCCTGAACTGGGGTTGGATCCACGGCGGAATAACTTAAAACAGCTGAACTGTTTCCTGCTCCTTTCATCAGGCACACAGTGTCAAAAATCCGGGCATCGGATGATCGTTCGATCGTAAAAAAGTTATTATTGGTTTCAGTTGCCGTTGTCCATTTTAAATCTACTTTGCGATTAACCAGCTCTGCAGTAAAACTTAACAGTTCAATTGGCAACGGACTGCCTCCAAACCCAACCCCAAAAGGTGAAAAGCTCGTGGTTGGGGCCGACTTGGAATAAATGGTTCCTGAAACATTCGTTGCGGCACCAGCACTGCCAATCAAGGTCCAGTGTGTTCCATAATGATTCAATTGACAACTGCTTTCCAGGAAATTAGTCATTTCCTGTGATCGGTCCCAATACAAGGTTACGGTGGCATTTGTGGAGGCAGAAGTAATGGTATAGGTAAAGTTGACATTGTGTGTGTTGATGATTGTTCCCCCACTGCAGCCTCCACTTTGATTGACATAATTGCAGATATTGGTAATGGTGAATGTCGTATGAGAGGCATCACTATTGGCGATGTCTACTTCGCAGAAATTGGTGTTAGTCGAATTGCCAAGGCACATTGGAAATTTACAGGAAGATCCAGCACCTATATTATTAAAGGTAAACGTAGACGACCCATTTGCAAAAATTATAAATGTATTTGTGAAATCAGAATTAACTGTTGTAATACTTCCTGAACTAAGGGAAGTGGTGTTGGCCATTGTCAATGTGTTTGAATTCAATGCCAGATAAGATTTAGTTACTGTAAAAGCCAGCTTATCATTCACCGTAATATTGTTAGCATTGGAAGATCCATTCAATAATGAAACCGTATTCCCACCGGCCAGGGTCAGATCATAAAAAGTAACTCCTCCGGCTGATGCAGCCGTAATCGTTTGTGCCGAACTTCCATTGAATGTAACATTTCCACCATTGGCAGTATAGGTTCCGCTTATTGAAAAATTACCGGCAAGACTTAGCGTACCCGAAGTTGAAGTAAGAATCGGACCTGAATTAATTGTTAAAGCGTTCAAGGTAACCGATTGTGATACGAAAGCAAGCGTACCGGACCCTGACAATGTCAGACTTTGGGCACTGTTGTTAATCGTTCCCGCAACCGTAAGGATGTTAGCGCTGATTGTTATCGTAGGGCTCGCACTTAATGTCACTGTTCCGGATCCAAGCACCAGCGGATTTGAACCCGTAAATGTAAAACTTGCATTAATTGCAATCGGGCTGTTTACAATGGTTACTGAACTTCCATTCGTATTATCTATGGTGCCTCCGTTTATTGTAAAAGTTCCGGCCGATGTTCCGAGAGAGGTCGCATTATTTATATCAATGGTGCCTGTATTTAAGGTTACACCACCGGCAAATGCATTTGCTACATTCAGCGACCATGTGCCTGTTCCGTTTTTTGTGACGCTTCCAATCGTTGCAGCGATAGCTGTTGTTGCAACCGAACCAGAACCGGTTCCTGTGAGAATGAGGTTATAGGGATTCCCGCCCCCCCCCGAAATACCACCGGTCAATGTTAACAGTCCGGTGCCCGAAGCATCAATGGTTCCTCCATTGGAGGTGATTAAAGAAATCGGCCGATTGGAACTTGTTGCTAGTCCGGTATATTGCAAGGTCCCCGACCCTCCAATACTGATGGTAGCTATAAGAGATCCATTCCCTAAGGCACTCGGATGTGTAATACCTGAATTAGCCATTGTACTTGCACTTAAGGTACCTGCGTTAATTGTCACCCCCCCCGAGAAAACACTTGAACCAGAAAACGTTTCAGTTCCTGTTCCATTCTTTATGATAGATCCTCCCCCACTCATGACCCCTGAATAGCTTTGACTTCCGGCATCCCCAAAAGTTAACGTTGATGCTCCTAGTGTTACATTTCCTGCACCAGCGATGGACCCGATCGTGCTGTTGAAACCCGAAATAGTCAAGGTAGCCCCGGAAGCAACGGTAACATCCGATCCAACACCAAACGCCTGTGTAATAATTCCGGCTGCCATGGTCCCTGAATTGACCGTTGTTGTTCCTGTGTATGTATTGGATCCTGACATGGTCTGGGTGACAGAACCATTGTAGACAATGGATCCGGTGCCGCTAATCACGCCCGAGTATGTTGAGGTGGTCGCATTTCCAAAGGTCAGGGTTGCACCTCCCAACACTATATTTCCGCCGGTTGTTCCTCCTCCTGCTAATGATCCGATTGTCGTATTAAAACCTGTTATATTCAAGGTAGCCCCGGCAGTATTGGCCAGCGTGATATTCGACCCGCTCCCAAAAGAATTCGTAGCTACCCCGGCCTGCAAAGTTCCTGAATTAATCGTCGTAGCCCCTGTGTACGTATTTACACCTGAAAGCAAGAGTGTACCCCCGCCCCCTGCACCAAGTGTGAGGCCACCGGTCGTACTGATAATTCCACTTATCGTAAGGTCATCATCCACGGAGCCATCGTCACTGACCGTAAACGTGCGGATCGTAGCATTTGTCAAAGCAACCGGACATGAAATCACCGAACCTGTACTTGAACCTGAACCCGAATAACTCACCGTTACATCCCCCCCCAATGTAAGTAAAGCGCTTCCAGAAATGGTGCCACCACCGCTCCCTCCGGTATTCGCAAGTGTGATGGTTCCCGTTGATATGGTAAACCCTCCGTTCGCCAGGGTAGTACCCGTATTAACAGTGAGGGTGTTGCTTACAACACCATTGGCAAGTAAGGTCTTTGTTCCACCTGTACCGGTTTGAAGGTTATAATACCCCGCATCCGAAGGAGTCGCAATGCTCTGAGCACCATTGTAATCGTAAATAACGGCATTAGCCCCACCGGATGCAGAAGAGGTATTAAAGGTAGCCTTTGATACTTCTGCACCACTGTTTCCAGCCCCCGAAAAGTGAAGTGTAGCCCCGTTACCATTTGTGAATGTGCAGCTTGCAGATCCTCCGATAATTTCCTCTGCAGTGGCGTAAGTTAAAGTCAATGTGCCATTATTGGTAAGTGTGGATGAGCCTGTAATATGTATCTGGGACATGGATACTCCCGTACTTCCGCTTATTGTATAGGACCCTCCATCATTGACATTATCTTTACAATCTCCTCCCCCGCAACCCAGCCAGGATCCATTGCATACAATGTTTGCATTAATGGTCAATGTTTCCCCATTTGTATTATCCCAGGTACCTGTACTAGACAAAGTAACAGTTCCACTAAAGGTCTTTGTGCCGGTATTGCTCCCGTCAAAAATCAGATCTCCATTAACCGTAGTAGTGCTGCCAAATGAAATGGCAGATCTTTCCAGATTCATAGTCGCACCTGAGCTTACGCTAAAAGCTCCCGCAACATTAATGGTACCTGTCTTGGTTCCAAGAATATAGCTCGTTCCAGACGTGGCGCTAAGGGTACCATTAACTGTTAATGTTTGTTTTGCGCTAAAATCAAGCGTACCTCCCTGGAAGGTTATGTTTCGACATGACAAACCACTAACATCAACATAGACTCCCATTCCACTGCAAAAAACGACATCGTCATTGGATCTGCCGGAAGAAGGATCGTTGGGATAGGTACTAGTATTGGTTGTTCCTCCGGAACCAGGACAACCATTGGTGTACCAGGCTGTCGGATCATCCCATGTTTTATTGCTTGACACCGGGCTATTCGCGTAAAAAGTCAAGGCAAACGAAGAAAGAATGTTCGTAAACAAGAAGAACAATAAACCTATCCAATATTTTTTTTCAATCATCTTTCCCCGGCCTTTATTGTTTTTACGTAATAAATTAATGAGAGTTGCAAAAACATTAAAAAACGGCGCAAATTCAGAATCTATTTTACGATCAGTTTCTCTTTGAAAATAGTGTTATCAGAAGTGGCGACCACCATATACAGGCCAGGACTAAGTTTCTTTTCAGGATCCACTGCCACAAACGAATTCACATTTTTCTGAAGGATCACGACATTGGCATAAATCTCCTTTCCTGATATATCCCGAACAACCAGCAATACAGATCCTACATCAGGAGAATTTATTTTCAGTTGAGAATTCTGACCAAAAGTAACCGGATTGGGGAATAACTGGTATTCGATCTTGTCAGCAGCATTCCTAAAAACAGGAACCAATTGAGAATACGTATATTTCCCGTCAAAGTCTGTTTGCTTTAAACGATAATAAGAAGTTCCATTAAGTGGATTAAGATCCTCGGCAGAATAATTTAAAACAGAAGAACTGTTTCCGGCCCCTTTCACAATGCAAACAGTATCAAAAACCTGATCATCCAATGAGCGTTCGATCGTATAAAAGTCATTATTGGTTTCGGTCGCTGTTCTCCAATTTAGATTTACATTGCTATTGACCGGCTCTGCAGTAAAGCTTAACAACTCAATGGGTAAGGGATCACTTGAATTCTGGACACCAAAAGGGGAAAAGCTGGTTATCCCGGTTCGCTGCATCGTAAATATACCGGCACTAGGGGTATTAACAGTTCCGGTTGCGGGTACATCCCAGGCCCCACCGGTAAAATGACTCAAGATAGCGCTTGCCGTATTAAACCCTGTCATGGCGTCCGCTGTGTTCCATTGCAGTGTTAAAGAAGCTGTTCCGCTGATAGCAGGAGAAGCTGAAACGTTCCAGGTATCATTCACTGCATTTTTTGTTAACTCTCCCTGAGCCCCCGATGTTCCGGTGTGATTCACAGAAGCGAAAATAAACGCTGAATAATTTACCGCTCCTGCCCCCGAAGCTGAAGTCAGAATCAAAGGATTAAAAGCAGTGGTATTCGGTCCAATAGGAAATGTAATGGAGGTACTCGGGCCAATGCTGTTCATAGTAAGGACTCCAGAAGTAGTATTCGTAACAATATAGCTACCCGCACTTCCCCCAGAAATCGATCCGCCCGAATTAATACTCAGGTTATTGGTTCCCAGCTGAACTAATCCGGAAGTCAATGTTAAAACAGAATTTACAGACGCTGCCGTGTTCAAAGTAACTTGAGGGGCTGTCCCAAAAGTATTATCTATTGTCAGCTTGTTAAAGGTCGTTGAAGCTGAACCACCTATGCTCTGGGTTGCAGCTGTACCTGCAAAGGTAACCGTTCCGGAACCACCCGTAAAAGTTCCTGAATTTGAATAATTGCCAACCAAACTCAAAGTCCCTGAGGTGGAACTGAGTGTAGCACCAGCACTGATGGTTAGCGCACTGATGGTAACAGATTGAGATCCGAAAGCCAGTGTGCCTGATCCCGAAACGGTTAAACTATGCGCATTGTCATTGATGGTTCCCCCCATCGTAAGGGTACTGGCGCTTACCGTAAGAGTCGGGCTGGTTCCAAGTGTTACCGTACCTGTCCCGAGATTCAGCGCATTTGTTCCTGTAAATGTGAAGTTTGAATTGATTGTCATGGGATAATTTGTAACAGTAATCGAAGATCCGCTTGTGTTGTCAATGGTCCCTCCGGCAATTGTAAAAGTGCATGTTGTAAGCAAGCCCAGCGCATGGGCACTATTGATGTTAAGCAAGCCTGAATTTAAAGTAGTGGCTAATTTAGAACCATTGGAGGCAGTAAGAGTCCAGGAACCTATGCCATTTTTGATAACAGTCCCTACCGCTGTAGCTGCTCCTCCGGTTGCAAAAGTACCTGATTCCGAGGCAGTACCCGTTCCAGTTAAAGTCAGATTAAAACTACCGCCGCTGCTTGTTGTGACTCCTCCTGTCAAGATAAGGGTACCGGTGCCAGAAGCATCAACAGTGCCCCCTGTTGCAACAGCTAAGTTAATGACACGGTCTGAGGTAGAACCTGTGCCTGTATATTGCAAGATACCAGATGCACCAACACCAATCTTTCCATTCGCAGCTGTTGTGGGTGCACCTAATGCACTACCTGTAGTGGCATCCACAGCAATTGTATTAATTGTATTGAAACTTAGCGTGCCGGCAGTAACAGTCGTAATTCCCGAAAATGTGCTTAGTCCCGTTAACGTCTGACCCCCTGTTCCATTCATTGTGATTCCGCCTGAACCACTTATGATTCCTGAAAAAGTTGGACTGGTCGCATCTCCAAATGTCAATGTTGCAGCTCCCAGGGTAACACTCCCTGCTCCAGCAAGCGATCCTATCGTGTTGCTGAAACCAGAAATACTCAGTGTAGCACCGGAGGCCACAGTAAGGTCTGACCCTACCCCAAATGCCTGTGTAGCAATTCCTGCAGCCAATGTCCCTGAATTGATCGCAGTCATTCCGGTATATGTGTTTACTCCTGAAAACGTCCAGGTACCACTTCCATTTTGGGTCAATGATCCGGTGGTAGTCGCAATGACTCCACTCTCAGTAGCGGATCCTGTCCCAGTCAGAACAAGATTAAATGTATTCCCCGTAATTCCGCCGCTTAAGGTCAAGGCACCTGAACCTGAGGCATTGATTGTTCCTCCGCTTGCCGCTAAAGTGATCACACGGTCAGAAGTACCGCCCGGGCTGCTTCCACCGGTACCTGTATACTCAAGTATTCCACTTGCACCCAGGGTGATGGTTCCATTTGCAATCGTTGTGGGAGCCCCCAGCGAACTGCCTGTCGTGGCATCTGAAGCAATTGTATTGATTGTATTTATGCTGCAGGTACCACTGGTGATCGTAGTCGCTCCCGTGTAGGTGTTTAGGGCAGAAAGAACCAACGTTCCGCCTCCGGCTAAGGTAAGGCCACCGGAGGTACTGATAATGCCACTGATGGTCAAGTCATTGTTTGAAGTGCCATCCTCATTGATCGTAAACGTACGGGTTGTGGAGTTTGTTAAAGCAAGCGGGCAGGAAATAGTTGAACCTGTACAGGACCCTGTTCCTGTGTAACTTACCGTCACATTTCCTCCAAGGGTTACTGTTCCTGTACCGGAAATGGTTGCACCGCCTCCCCCTCCTGCATTATTCAAAGTAACTGCAGCCGCTGAAATTGCAAAACCACCAGTGGCTAGGATAGCACCCGAATTGACAGTCAAGGTCGTGTTAACAGTGCAGGCAACACCAAGTGTCAGGGTACCTGAGTTTACTTCAAGGTTATTAAATGTGTTTAAAGCAGCCTCATTGGGCAAGGTACCGGTAGAGGTAAATATCACCGTTCCGGTACCTGGAGTAAACGTATTGCCTGTATGGCCTATTGCCCAGCTTCCACAGGTAAATGTTCCGCCATTTGTCATGGTAACTGTACCATTGTCAGCGCAGGCACAGGCAAAAGTAACAGTACCGCTAACGGTAAGGGAAGAGCCTGAATTAAATGATACTGTTCCATTGCCATGATTGGCCCCGTTAAATCCAATTTGCAAGGCACTGGCAACTGCATTAGAAATATCGATTGTAACAGTGAGCCCCCCTTGCACAGTCACATCATCCGAACTACCAGGTATCACGCCAGAACCCGTTCCCCAGGTAAGATTACTGCTCCAGTTTCCGCTGACAACCGCATTAAAAGAAGCGGCATGAATGCTTTCAAAAGCAAACAGCGAGATAAATATCAGAACAATGGAAGTGAAATTAAATCGCATATTCATGAATTAATTATAATGGTTGCATTTATATAGTAATGCTTTAAAAGGCCTTATACGTATGTTATGGTATAAAAAGTTTCAATGATTCGCTGAAGAAATCTTTCAAAGCGTTTAACTGGCTTATTTGCATCACTTCCCACTGTTCATCAATTGTTCAATTTCTTCCGCCTCAATGGGAATTCCGGCCATCAGATCCTGGGGCCCTTTCCTGGTAACAAGAACGTCATTTTCAAGCCTGATTCCTAGGCTTTCTTCACGGATGTAAATACCTGGCTCACAGGTAAACACCATCCCTTCCTCAAAAGGACGGGAAAAGCTGCCTACATCATGTACATCCAGCCCAAGATAATGCGAGGTGCCATGCATGAAGTATCTTTTGAATAATGAGTTTTTAGGATCCTGCTTTTTAATATCCGAACTTTTTAATAGCCTCAGTCTGACCAGCTCTTCCTGCATGATTTCCCCTACCTCAGCATTCAGTTTTTCCAGCGTATTCCCTACCCTCAGCAATTTCATGGCTTCCCTTTGAACCCGCAGGACCGCATCGTAAACTTTCCGTTGCCTCGCACTGAATTTTCCATTGACTGGCAAGCAACGTGTCAGATCAGAAGCATAATTGGCGTATTCAGCCGCTACATCCAGCAGCAAAATATCTCCAGCCCTGCACTGCTTATTATTCTCTACATAATGCAACACATTCGAATTAAAACCGGAAGCGATGATCGGACTATAGGCAAAACCCCTTGACTTATTCCGGATAAACTCATGAATCAGCTCTGCTTCAATTTCATATTCCCAAACGTCGGGTCTAACAAAGCCAAGCAATCTTCGAAAACCTTTCGCGGTGATGGCACAAGCCTCCCGGATGAGATCTATTTCAAGCCGGGACTTAACTGCCCTTAACTCGTGCAGGAGGGGAGCTGATCGCTTGTACTTATGCAATGGGTAATTTTCTCTACACCATTTTACAAAGCGGGCATCCCTGGTTTCCACTTCAATCACTGCCCGGGTATGTTCATTGGTATTCAGGTAAACATGATCGCACTGAGCCATCAGCGTCTTGAAAAGGATTTTAAACTGACTAAGCCAATAAACAGTCTGAATGCCGGAAGTTGTTGAGGCCTCCTCTTTGCTGTATTTATGTCCCTCCCAGATAGCAATGCGCTCATCGGTCTCTTTCAAAAAAAGAATTTCCCGGCTGGCAGCATCCTTGGCATCCGGAAAAATCAATAAAATGCTTTCCTCCTGATCGATCCCCGACAAATAAAACAAATCCGAATTCTGCACAAAGGTCATGCTTCCATCTGCATTGGTAGGCATCACATCATTTGAATTAAAGACGGCCAAAGCGTTCGCCTTTAGTTTTTTTACAAAACGTTTTCTGTTCTCAATGAAAAGTTTATTGTCAATGGATGAATACTTCATTTAAACAAAATTTAATTAAAAGTTTATAAAAAAAAATCATTCTTGTCTGATGAACAAAGATAAATAAGTAATTTGCGATACCATATCAAAGTACATAAAAAACCAAAAATGAACCGTTTCCTGAAATCTTCTCTCGGCAAAAAAACTGTCATGTCCTTAACCGGAATTTTTCTCATTACCTTCCTGATCATCCATTGTTATATCAACGCTCTTATCTTTTACAATGATGGTGGAAAAAACTTCACCGTCGGAGCAGAGTTTATGGGAACGAACCCGATCATACGCGCCATGGAAATTGTATTGTTCATTGGTATCCTTTTGCACATCTACCAGGCGCTGATCCTGACGCTTGAAAACAGTAAGGCAAGACCCATAAAATATTCTGTAAATGCTGGCCATTCGAACAGTAAATGGTATTCCCGTTCCATGGGCCTTCTGGGAACGCTCATCCTGATATTCCTGATCATTCACCTCAGCCAGTTTTGGGTCATCAGCCGCTTCACGAATGAAATTACGGGAGGACATACCACCCTTTACGCTAAAATGCAGGATGCCTTCCATATGCCCTGGGTGGTGATCGTTTATGACCTGGCCATGGTCTCCCTTGGATATCACCTGATTCATGGATTCCACTCGGCTTTCCAGACGATCGGACTAAACAATAAAAAATACACACCCCTCCTGAAAGGGGTGGGTACAGCTTTTTCCATAATCGTTCCATTGATTTTTGCAGTGATGCCGGTGGCGATGTTTATGGGATGGGTGAGGTAGCGAGTAGCGAATAGGAAGCGCCGCGGAACGGCATAAGTCATACTAATGAAGATGGATTTCAATTAAAAAAAATGTTCAATGAAAAAGGGGTATCTATTATTTATTACACTAATGCTTCTCACTTTTTCAGCAACTTCTAATAGAAACAGTGATTGGTATAAAGTAAACCAGTTAGGTATTTGGGAATTGTTTGCAGGATTGTTTTTCTCGGTGGCCTTCTTTTTTTATAATAACGTATGGGATAATATAAATCGAAAATCGAAATAGCACAATTGAAATAATCATTAAAAATGTCTAAACTGAATTCAAAAATCCCCGAGGGTCCTATTGAAACCAAATGGACCAATTATAAATCGACCGTTCCCTTGGTCAATCCGACCAACAAGCGGAACATGGAAATTATCATTGTCGGAACGGGGCTTGCGGGTGCGTCTGCAGCCTCTTCCCTCGCTGAGCTGGGATACAAGGTGAAATGCTTCTGCTTTCAGGATTCGCCCCGCAGGGCACATAGCATTGCGGCACAGGGTGGTATCAATGCGGCAAAGAATTACCAGAATGACGGAGACAGTACTTTCCGTTTATTTTACGATACAGTCAAAGGAGGAGATTACCGATCGAGGGAAGGTAACGTATACCGCCTGGCGGAAGTCAGTGCCAACATCATCGATCAGTGTGTGGCCCAGGGCGTTCCATTTGCGAGGGAGTATGGAGGTTACTTAAGTAATCGCTCCTTCGGCGGTACTCAGGTCCAGCGCACCTTCTACGCTGCCGGACAAACAGGGCAGCAGCTGCTGCTGGGCGCTTACAGCGCACTCGAACGGCAGGTGGGGCTTGGCACTGTCACCATGTACCCCCGCCATGAAATGCTGGACATTGTGCTCATTGAGGGCAAAGCCCGGGGAATCATCGCACGCGACCTGATCAGCGGAAAGCTTGAAAAGCACTTTGGACATTCTGTACTTATCTGTTCAGGTGGATACAGCAACGTTTTTTACCTTTCCACCAATGCCATGGGATGCAATGTAACAGCGGCCTGGAAAGCACATAAGCGGGGTGCCTTCTTTGGCAACCCTTGCTTCACTCAGATTCACCCGACGTGCATCCCTGTTTCCGGAGATCATCAGAGTAAACTGACACTGATGAGCGAATCCCTCCGAAACGACGGACGTATATGGGTTCCGAAGAAAAAAGACGACAGCCGTAAGCCAACGGATATCCCCGAAGAGGAGCGCGACTATTATTTAGAACGCAGGTATCCTGCATTCGGTAACCTGGTCCCCCGTGACGTTGCATCAAGGGCAGCAAAAGAACGCTGCGATGCCGGCTATGGAGTAGGCGCATCCAAAATGGCGGTCTACCTCGACTTCACTTATAACACACTTCGCTACGGAAAAACAGAAGCGAGCAAACGCAGCATACACAATCCCACTGAGGCAGAACTTAAAAAGCTCGGTCAGGAGGTCGTCAAAGAAAAGTACGGGAACCTGTTCGAAATGTATGAAAAAATTACCGGAGAAAATCCCTACGAACTTCCCATGCGCATTTATCCGGCAGTACACTACACCATGGGAGGGCTTTGGGTCGATTACGAACTCATGACGACTGTGCCAGGCCTTTATTCTTTGGGTGAAGCCAACTTCAGTGATCATGGGGCCAACCGCCTTGGAGCATCCGCACTGATGCAGGGTCTTGCGGATGGTTATTTTGTCATCCCCTACACCATTGGCTCCTATCTGGCAAAAGACATCAGTACCAAAGCCATTTCTACCGATCACGAAGCATTTGCGGAGGCAGAGAAAAAGGTGAAGGAGCACCTTGACAAATTATTGAATATTAAAGGAACTAAATCAGTTGATCATTTTCACAAAAAGCTCGGCAAAGTTATGTGGGAAAAATGCGGTATGGGACGTAATGAAAAAGGACTCACAGAAGCCATTTCAGAAATCCAGAACATCCGTAAAGAGTTCTGGACCGACCTGCGTATTCCCGGTGGCCTGAACGAGTTGAATGCCGAACTGGAAAAAGCAACGCGGGTTGCCGATTTCATTGAACTTGGAGAACTCATGTGCCAGGATGCACTGCTTCGCAAAGAAAGCTGCGGTGGCCATTTCCGGGAAGAATCCCAGACTCCTGACGGAGAAGCAAAACGTGATGACGATCACTTCAGTTACGTAGCGGCATGGGAATTCAAAGAAACAGGCAAATGGGATTTACATAAAGAAGAGTTAAAATTTGAGGTCGTTCATTTAACACAGAGGAGTTATAAGTAATCGTTGATGAGTAATCATTAAATAGCGAATAGATAACAGGGAATAGCCAATAGCAATTAGGCAATAGGGAAAAGAAATGGCAACAATTAATTCATATAAAGATCTGATAGTTTGGCAAAAATCGATTGCTATGGTAAGTGATGTTTACACAATTTCAAGGCTTTTCCCTGATTCTGAAAAATTTGGTTTGACAAGTCAATTACAGCGAGCTGCTGTTTCTGTTCCCTCAAATATTTCGGAAGGCTGGGGCCGGGATAGCACAAAGAATTACCTTCAGTTTTTGCGTATTTCAAGGGGTTCATTATTTGAAATAGAAACAATTTTAGTCATCGCCAATAATTTAAACTATCTCAATGAAACCCTGTATCAAGAAATTTCACTGGTAGTTGAAGAAGTTTTAAAAATCCTAAGTGGATTAATCAAAAGTTTGGAATTAAAAATTTTAACTGAATGAAAATAACTAACTGAGTAATAAACTAACCCTAATGGCTATTGGCTAATAACTATTCGCTGATTGCTATTCGCTATTCACTAAAAAATGAACTTCACTTTAAAAATCTGGAGACAAAAAAATGCCAAGGAAGCCGGCAACTTCATCACCTACCCTGTTCAGGACATTTCTGAGGATATGTCCTTCCTTGAAATGTTTGACGTACTGAACGAACAACTTATTCAGAAAGGCGAAGAACCCATCGCCTTTGATCATGACTGTCGGGAAGGCATTTGCGGTATGTGCAGCATGTTTATCAACGGACGACCCCATGGACCGGCAAAAGGAACAACGACCTGCCAGCTTCATATGAGGAAGTTCAAAGACGCTGACACCATCGTTGTAGAACCATGGAGGGCAAAGGCATTCCCGGTAATCAAAGATTTGATCGTCGACCGAAGCGCTTTCGACCGCATTATTTCTTCAGGAGGATTCGTATCCGTCAACACAGGAAACGCCAAAGATGCCAACAATATCCCCATTCCTAAGGAAGATGCCGACAACGCATTCGCTGCCGCAGCCTGCATTGGCTGCGGTGCATGTGTGGCAGCCTGCAAAAACTCTTCTGCCATGCTATTTGTTTCGGCAAAAGTATCTCAATTAGCCCTGCTGCCCCAGGGGGCAATCGAAAGGGAAACCCGCGTATTGAACATGGTTAAACAAATGGACGAAGAAGGGTTCGGCTCCTGCACGGTTACAGGAGCCTGCGAAGCAGAATGTCCGAAAGAAATTTCTTTAGAAAACATCGCAAGACTCAACAGAGAGTACCTGCTCGCTAATTTGAAATAAATAAATTTAGACATTGAGAAAAATTACTTTACTAATTTCTTTCTTCTGTGCTATTGCAGTGGTTCAAAATGCTCAGACGCTGGCGAAGGCAAAAAATAAAGTTTTCCACGGAATTGGTTATACCGCAATTCTTGACATAATAAAGACTCCCAGCACACAGCTCAATTATTCGGGGCTTGATCAAAACGGAAACCCTACATCTATTACCGAAAATGTTCAACTAACCGGATTTTCTTTTATGACTCTTATTTACAGATTCAGATACAATATCTATGAACTTTCAGACAACCGTGCCATTGGATTAAGTGCAAGTCCAGCTCTCGGGCTTTCATTGTTTCTAGGGTCCTCTGATTATCCTAACGGAATTGGAGGAAATATGGTCGGCTTAGGGGACATTGACCTCCCTATTTTTTTGGAATGGGAATCCGGAGCCGGGTCGACTTATAGCTCAAGTTCCAATTATGGCGGGATGTTGGGGGCTGGACTTGATTATTATTATCTTCCATTTTCGAATTCTGGCTTAACAAGTGAATCCGGAGATCCAATTACGTATCCCAAATATTCCTATGTGCAATTTGCATTGGAAGGAGGTATAAGGTACTGGAACAAAATAAACAGGTTGCACGAAATAAATTTAAAAGTTGATTTAGGTGGATCAGAATCTTATGGGTTTCGGTTATCCTGGATAAGATTTCTAAATTATTAAATTGCGCATTGAAGGAAAAATAGTCTTATTGCTCTCCCTTATCATTGAGTTAACCGTTTATTGTCAAACTGCCGTTAAACCAGAGGATGCACAAAAGGCGGATGAATTAAAAAAGAAATACAAAAATGAAGGGATTGTATACCTCGAATCTAAAGACGAAATTACTTTTTCTATAAGTAAATCTAACAGTGGTAAACTGATCAGTGCAAATTTAAAAACTTGCAACGATGCTATCGTTATTCGGGATAATTTTGTGTTTAAGGATGGGCTAATGTATGATGATCAGTCAGAAATTAAATCCATGACTTGTCAGATGGGGGGCCATGGTTCGAAAACACCTCTTAGTTGCACAAGAAAAGGTTATGAATCGGAAGGAATTTTTTATGACGATTCTAAAATTTGTTATTTTGACCTGAATTTAGGTACCCGCGGATTAAGACCTACGTTTGAATACAATAAACTATATAGGGATGTAAAATACTTTTGCTCAATTTTTTTTAACGAATATCATCCAACCTTAAAAAAAGAAATAAAATTTATTGTTCCAAACTGGCTTGACCTTGAGTTAAAGGAGTTTAATTTTGATGGGTACAACATCATCAAAGAAATTACAGACAGCGAAGATAAAAAGTCAAAAGTAATTACTTTTAAAGTAACTGACCTTGTTGCTTTAAAAAACGAAAAAAACGCTCCATCTATATGCCGGAGTTATCCTCATCTTGTTCTTTTGTTCAAAAATTTTAGTGATAAAGGAAAATCCATAAAACTTTTCAATTCAATTGCGGATGTTTATGCCTGGGAAAAAAATCTTTATGATGGTATAGGTAATAATATTGAAACCATAAAACCTCTGGTTGACAATTTAGTTCAAGGAAAAAAAACTGATTTTGAAAAAATTGAAGCAATTTATTACTGGGTACATGATAATATCCGGTACATCGCTTATGAAAACGGAATAATGGGATACAAACCTGTATCTGCGCAGGAAGTGTTAAAAAATAAGTTCGGAGACTGCAAGGGCATGGCAAATTTACTTAAAGAAATGCTCCTATTGGCAGGCTATGATGCACGATTAACCATCCTTGGCACAAATGATCTTCCGTACGATTTTTCAATACCCTCACTTTGCGTTGCAAATCATATGATATGCACCCTGATCCTGAACAATAAGAGGTATTTCCTTGATGGGACAGATGATTACGTTGCTTTTAATGATTACTCCAACTGGATTCAAGGTAAACAGGTATTAATTGAAGATGGGGAAAATTATATAATTGACCAGATTCCTGCTTATGGCAAAGAAAGAAATAAACAAACAGGGGTGTGTCAGATGAGTTTAGACAAGGATGTACTTATGGGTAACATGAAAATGATTATTAATGGAGAACAAAAGACTGAAATTTTAGACTTCCTAGCTGAAACAAAATCCGACAATAGAACTGAAACTTTTAAACAATTCATTACAAATGGAAATAATAATATAACGATAACGAATTGCATTTTGCCCGATTTAACTGATCGAGAGAACCCGATTTCACTTGATTATAATTTTGAACTTAGCAACCAGGTTACGAGAGCAAGCAAAGAAGAATATATTCTATTAGATTACGAAAAAGAACTTGAGAAATTAGAAATTGATTCTAGCCGTGCAAATGATTATGAATTTCATTATAAGGTTTTCATTACTTCCCATATTGAGTTTACTGTCCCTTCTGACCGCACTGTAAATTACGTTCCTGCCCCCATAAAAATCGCTCAACCTGACTTTTCTTTTGAACTTGAATACGAAGTTGAAGGAAATAAAGTAAACTATATTAAAACAATAACGATTGACAATGCAGTTATCAGAAAAAAAGATTTCAAAACATGGAATACCTGCATTAAGTCATTGAAGCAATTTTACAATGATCCGCTTGTCTTAATCAAAAAATAATGCTCATGCATCAAAAACAGCTCCTGACCTTTTTCATAATTTTCTTTTTCTTTCATTTAGAAATTGTATCAGGTCAAGGACTGACTCCGGGTTCAAAACGTGAGGAACAACATTTATCTGAAAATTCAAAAGAAGTTTTTAAATCCATGGATAGGGACTCCCTGTTCCAAGTAACTAAGATTTCTGAAAAGTGGAAAGAAGAATCAGCCGTTTTTATCGCAATCAAATCAACCTATAGTTACATAAGGGAGACAAGGGCCGACAGAATTACTGAATTGGTGGAGAAAAGAATAAAACTGCTTGACAAGGCAGCTGTCTCAGAACTTTCAGAATTCTATTATTATATCGTTTCAGATAACTCTTATGGGGTTTCTAATAATCAGGGCTTTAGAATAACAAAGCCCAGTGGCAAGGTTATTGAAATAAATACAAAAGATGCCGTTGACGTAACTGACCAGGTACCTGATATATATAAATCCTACTACGAAAACAATCCGGTAAAATTCAAAAAAATAGCAATTCCTGATCTACAGGTGGGTGACATTATCGATTATTTCATTAAAAATGAATATTTAAAAGATGTGGTCAATGAAGTTTCCTTTGACCCATTTGTTTTTACATTAAATGGCACCTATCCAATTATTCATCAGGAATTTGATTTCACAGTTGATCGTGGTTTTTATATCAATTTCGGATTCTATAATAATGCACCTTCACTTATTGAGGAAGAGGCAGGAGTTGATAAGACAGGGCGAAAACGGGGAAATTTAAAAACCTATAAATTAATTGACAACCAAAGAGAAAAAATTTCCAATGATTTTTGGTACGATAGCCGCAGAGTAGACCCATATGTAAAATTTCAGGTTTATTATGAAACAAGCGTCACTTTAGAAAATACTGAAAATTTTATAGGTGAAACGGGCAAAATAAAAAGCAGCGTTTCCCCTCTGGAAGTACAGGAAGTTATCACGCGAAAGGTTGAAAGTAATAAAGAAGGAAGTGAATTACTCACCAATCAGGAAGTAAGTAAAGAAATGGCACGGCAAATTGAAAGATACCTGCGTTCGATAAAAGGAGTTTCGAATGAAAAATTAGCTGAAATTGCCTACTGTTATTTCCGGTTTCTATTTACAAACAAGTATAATCATCCGGTAAGATATTTTTCCAGTATTGAATCCACCACAAGGTCAGCCACTGTATTGGAAAATAAGACAATAAGCGAAACTATTTTTGTCAGAACTTTATTGGATGTTTTTAAAGACAGAGAAATAAAGGCTGAAATAGCAGTCCTCGTCCCAAAATCAATAGGGACAACAAAGGATATTTTGTTGTCAGATGATTATGTATTAGGGGTAAAGGTGGATGGAAGTGACAAAATTCTTTTTCCATTTGATAATTATTCAACAGTCAGATACTCAAATCCTGATCTGGACGGGGCAGAAGGATATACATTTACTCCAGTGAGAAACAAAAGAATTAATACGACCAATGAAATAAAAATCCCGTCAAGTGATTATAAAGAAAACATTTACAGAACTAATACAGAAGTTGACATAGACGGAAAATTTGATCTCATAAAAGTCAAAAGAAAAAATAGTAAATCGGGCTTTTTCAAAAATGAATCTTCTCCGATATTATTGCTTACCTATGATTTTTTAAGTAATGATTTGCATAAATATGATCCTGACATTTATCAGAATCAGTTAAAAGAAGATGCAAGTTCTGGTTCTGCTAATTCAAGAAAGGCGGAAGAAAAAAGAAAGGAAGTTTCAAACAATGAGGAAATATCCAATGAAGTGATGCAAATAATGAAAAATAACCTGAAAAATGAATTTGAAGATATTGGTAGTTTAAATAACTTTTATGTAACAGAGAGTGGCAGAACGGATAGTACTCCGCTGATTTATTCCGAGGAATTTATGCTAAAAAACCTGATAAACAAAGCGGGTAGTAATTATAGCTTTAATATCGGAAAGTTAATAGGCAATCAAATGAAACTCAGTGAAAATTATTTAAAACGCAACAATGAAATTAATTTCCCATTTGCGAGAATGATCAGAAATGAAATTGCAGTAAATCTTCCGGACGGTTACTATGCCGATGGCCTTGATGACTTAACCTTTAACATAGAAAATGAATCTGCTTCATTTAAAAGTTCTGCCGAAATGCAAGGAAGTAAAATTTACATTAAGGTAGAAAAAATTTACAAAAAAAGTACAGATAAAAAAGAAAACTGGAAAAACTGGACAGACATGCTTGAAACGGCATATACGTTCAGTCAGAAAAAGGTGATTCTGAGAAAAGGTAATTCTTTTAAAAAATAATGGTTATCATATAATTTGTTATTTTTAAAAAATTATTCACTAACATTAACTACATGATGAGAATATTACGTCTATCCAAAATCAGTACTTCGATTGTCATTTCGTTTTTAATCCTAAGTGCAATCGGTTGCAGAAAAGAAGTCGACCGCGGTCCCAGCTTGGGTAACGAGCTAGTCACAAACACACCTAATCAGAATCAAAATCCCGCACCCATTGCAGCTACACCTCCTTGTTCCATTGCCAATGACCAGCTCTATTTGTCAGGTGTGGGAACTTCTTCCATTACCAGTCCGGTTTGTAACTCCAACGGAAATTTTACTGGAAATTTATCCTACGGGACAATTAGCATTTCCTTGGGAAGGACCCCCGACGTTACACAAACGTATACTATTGATGGCATGTTTATTACTGCCACCCTCAATTCTCCTTCTATTTATGGTAACATGAGCGCCAGTGGCGGAACGTTGAATTTCAATTATTCCAACGGGCAGTACAGTGTTACTCTTTGCAGTGGGGCCTTTTACTCTTACGTTACTGGCAATGCATACACTGTAAATTGCAATATCAAATAAAGCCATCCTTATTCAATTTGACAAGATTGTATTAATTTGATATGGTATATTATTAATTTTATTAAAAGCACTTTATTATGAAAAGAAAAATCACACTTGCAACTTTTATGTTAATCGGCTTGGGAGTATTCTCTCAGATAAAATCGAGCTTTTCTTCAAAAAACAAAGACAAGGACAAAGACAATATGACTTATACGCTATCGAATGACAATGTAAATATCAATTATTATTCTGTGGGGATCGATCCATTGTGCCTACAGGCAGGGAATACAACGTACATGGGAATTTCCCCTGCAGGTACTGTATTATATAATAACATATTCTTACATGCCGAATATAATTATCATTATTTAGCATTTGATGCAAATGACGCCGGAACTGCAGTTTCTGGATCATCCATTTATCAGCCCACCAATTCAAACGACTTTGAATTACTAGGTGGTTACTATTTTACAAGAGTTGTAGATGGGAAAGTCAGAATTGATCTGAAGCAAAAAGGCAAAGTAAATTATTATACAAACGTGAATGCCAAGTATGAAAAGTTTATTGGATTAGAAGGTGGTATTGAAAGAGGTGTAAAATTAATTTATGCTAATGGACAGTTCAATGCAGTGGACGGATATTCAGGCCAAAACACAGCATTCAATGGACTTTTTTCCACAAATATGACTTATACCTGGTTGTACCTGGGAGGAAGTATTGGAAAATTAATTGATGTTACAGGTGACTTTTCTGAAATTGGAAAAAAATCAAATAAAACCCTTAATAAATTTTATGTCCATGCCATCTTTGCACTTCAAAATCAGTTAGATGATATTTACTACTTATCTCCATCTGCAAACGGAAGTCCATTATATTATAAATATCAGATTAACAATACTGTTCCAAAAAGTAATATTGGGATTAGACTAGGCTTCAATCAGGATTATTTTTTCAATGTAATGTCTACAGGGGCAGAATTAGAATTAATGCCCGGGATAAAAGGTAGTTCTTCCACGACATTCATCAGAATAAAAATCCAAATAGGTTTTAATAAAATTTTTAATTCATAATTTTTACCGGCCATAACGAATGATCTCCACCCGCCAGGCTACAACCCAGGATATTCCAGAAATCACAGACATTTACAATGAAGCAATCCTTCACACAACTGCTACATTTGATACGGGGACCAAAGACATACAAGAAAGAACCACCTGGTTCAACGACCGGGATGAAAATTTTCCGGTCATTGTTGCAGAATACCACGGAAAGACTGCCGGCTATGCTGCGCTCAACAAATGGTCGCCCAAAAAGGCTTATGATATCACGGCAGAAATTTCCGTTTATGTTCAATCGAATTACCGTGGCAAAGGCATTGGCAAATTGCTTGTGCAGAGCATTGTTGCCATCGGTGAGCAAACAAAGTTAAAAACGATTATTGCCCGTATCACAGAGGGAAACGACCACAGTATATACCTCCATGAACGGACCGGTTTTAAAATGGTCGGGACACTGAAACAGGTGGGTTTAAAATTCGGGAAATACCTGGATGTAACGATCATGCAGAAAAATTTTTAAGTGGAAGAAGTGGTCTGAGGGCATTCAAGACTTGCGAAGCAAAGATTGTCAGCCCGAAGGCAATTCTTCCACTTTTGCTTTATTTGGCAGTCAATGGATTGCTGACAGATGGAAGCGTTTTAACGATATCCTGTTTTTCTTTGACAACATCCAATTCCTGAAACAACAACCCATCCGGGACGATGAAACTTGCCGGAACCCCTGTTAGTTTAAATGACCAATCATACAAATCACTGTTAATGGGTTTATCCATGGTATTATACACCTGCATCTGGGAGGAAGTGGCCAGGAGTCTTTTAAATGATTTTGTGCTAAGTCCTTCTATTTCAGCCAGACTGACCAATTCCTCTGTACCATCAGAGACCTTCACACGGTAAACCTGAATTGTTTTAGAAAGATCCTTTTTAGAATTAGCATCTCCACCAAAAAAAATCATTGAATTACTTTTTTCATTGAGGTCTCCGGCTGCATCGGAAACAACTTTTCTTACGATGTAGGCATATTCAAGGTCTTCTTCTTTGGCTGCGGCCAATAGCATTTTTTTAAGTTCTGTCTTATTCACACTTGTTGCCGGATTGTTGTTGGTCAATTTTATAACACTTGGGGCAACCACAGTTTTAATTCCTCCATTGCTGATTGCCGCTCTTGCATGTCCGTTTGATCGTTTCATTTTTTGAGTCGGGGTTCTGTTGCAGATTAAATTCCGAAGTACACCATTTTCAACCAGGACTACTTTATCAGGGGCTTTGACTCCTTCAGCATCGACCTGGTAACTTCCGATAAGCGGAACTTTCTCATAAGAAGTCATAGCAGGAAAGGCTTCAATACTAAGGTCCCTGGAAATTATTTTCTTGTTCAACATAGCTTCAAGACTGTTTTCTTTAATTTTATCCCCCGCCATGCCCGACATTTGTTCGCTGCCGACTATTGGTTTTCTGATACCGGTCAACCCGTTCATATTCCCAAAAAATTTCTGCACAAAAACCTCTGCAGCAGCCTCTCCCTCGAACAAAACCGGGCCGCTATAGGGCTCAGAAACCTGATGCGCTGTTGTAAGAGAGGTGATATTTTTTGCCATTTTCTCCGTTTCTTCTATCATACTTTTTTCATCAGGAAGTTGTGAAGGATTTTGGTTAAACCATAATACATGGTCATCGAGTGCCTCTCCTCCGGGAGTTTGTGTAATTGCAATGACTTTTACAGAAACAACCTGAAGCGGGTACTGGCAGGAAGAACCCTCACTGTTTGCAAAAAAAACATTTGCATCGTAAACGAATACATTTACATAGGACCTTTGAATCGCAGGGTATTCCCTAAAAACAGCAGAAAGTTTCCGGGCAAGGCCTTCCAGTTGAGCTTTGTTTATCACACAGCTTGTGTATGGAGAAAATAGTTCTGTTCTGTCGGCAGAACAGAAATCCTCTAATTGCTTCTCTTCATTGGTGAGGCCTTGCTGACTAATTGCTGACATTTTGGCTTTGAATACTGTAATGGCATTCTTATAATTATTATCTGTGACCAGCCACAATGCTCTTCGTATGTCATCCTTATTATCGGAAAAAGGAATTTCATTGCCGTAACGGCTCCAGGACCACATGTTATTTAAATCAAGAAAGTTTTCATTTGTTTTTCCATTCTCTCCGACTGTTAAACGATTTTCAAATGACCTGAAAGGACGCTCTTCCGATTTGACAATGCCACCTAAAACAGCTTCGATTTGCAAAGTTTTTGCATCTACAATGCTATAACTTATGAAATTCGGTGGAAGCATTTTGTCAATCCTTAAACTATCCATACTTCTTTTTAATTCCTGCTTCATGGCATCTGTGAAGGGATTATTCTGTGCCCATGTTGTATTTATCCCCTGTGCTACTATGAGCAAACATGCCAGTGATTTTATCGATCTGTTTTTCATTTTAAGGTCTTGTTAAAATGGGTGTCTTCGTTTGATTTTTGCTTTTTCGCTGGGTCTCAATTTGTTTGACAAATAAAGAGGGGCATACAGTGGTTGTTGGAACTCCTCCTGATTCTGCTCCACAAATCCCAGTAAAAATACCAAGGTCGTTGCCCGCAGCTTCAATATTTGAAAATATCGACAAGGGGGTACCTATCAGGTCAACACCACGGACCAATTCATCCGGACGACCATCGGCAAAGACACGGTAAACTTCAATTGGCATAACATTAAAGGCATTGGGCATATACCTTCCGGTTGTAGTGAATCCACCATTGGTATTTTGAAATAAATAACCATATTCCTTGTTTTGTTTTTTAACTTCATCGATGAGCATTTGCCTTAATTCCTGGGTAGTAAAAGGTTTTTTTGTTTCAACAATCAAATTGGATTGCCTGCTTACCGGTTGCATGCCCGGCTGAGCTCTTCCATGTCCGTTGGAATGATCAAACCCTGTAATAGGAGTGCGCGACATCAGGAAATCTTTTAAAATACCATTTTCCACAACGATGGTTCGTTTACCTTGTTGACCCTGATCATCGTATTTATAAGAACCATTTAAATAGAAATCCTTAAACCGGGAAATCGTCGGGTCAAAAATGATGGTTAAATTTTCATTTAAAACCTTTTCCCCAACTTTTTTCTTAAACGTCTGGGCATCATTTTCATTCTTCATCCGCTGCGCTTCCGTCCTGTGACCAAATATTTCATGGAAAAAGACGCCAGCTGAAGCAGAAGAAAGCAATGCTGGCCCTGTATAAGAGTCGACAATCGGAGCAACCTTCAACTTACTAAGCGTTTCACTTAATTGTTTTGTGTCGGCAATAATCACTTCGTCTGAGGCAAGGTCACCCGGATAAAACCCAAAATAGCTTTTATAAAGGGGTAAATCCATTCCATCATCTGCCTGGCTCTCCCCCTCTATTAATATCCTGCAGGAAACATTATTTTCAGAAATACTGCTTCCATCACTTGCGACAAAATACTTTCTCTCAATTGTAAATGTAAAATAAGCACTTCCTTCCTTAACATCTTTGTTCTTAATAAAAAGAGCAGAGTACTTTTTTATTTTTTCCTCCCACAATTTCGTGTCAATTTTCAGATTTGTCTCATTGATAGGAGGAGCATTGTAAATCACTGGCTGTTCATTTGAAAAATCATTTGATTTATCTTCGTCTTCAACCTTCACAGCGACACTGGCCAATACTTTTGCATATAGATCGGATGATTTTCTGTATTGTCTGTCAGTTTCCTTCCAAAGCACCTGTTTAATCGCATCAGAAATATTTTCAATTGGTAAAACCACTCCTTCATCCCAATCATATCCTTCAAAATTATTTCCTTTTATCGGATGTGTATTATCCAGCTTAGCATCACCCACCCTTACCTGAGTACACAAACGTCTCTCGTGGTCCCAGCCTGAACTAAGAATCTGACCGAAACTGGAACTGATGTGTAATCGATTAATGTCATTTACACGGTAAGAAATATAATAGGGAGCCGGGGTTACATTTTTAAACCCTCCCATATTTCTTGCTAATTCTTCTTTCAGGATTTCAGGGAGCTTATCCTGGGAAAAAGCTGAAATTGAAATTAGGCATCCAAAAAGCAAATAATTCAAACGATTTTTCATGTCAACTGTTTTTTATTAATAATGCACAACCTATCCAAAAGATACATGCCTTGGTAAAATTACCTCTTAGACCTTTATCCCGACAATACAAACATCATCAATCTGAGAAAGTCCGCCCTTCCATTGTTCAAAAATTGCATTGAGCCGCTCTTTTCTTTCCAAAGTTCCCAAATGGGAAATACTTAAAAAGGCACCTTTCATCTGCTTGGACATAAATTTTTTACCCAGTGGCCCGCCAAACTGATCTTCAAAACCATCGCTGAAAAGATAAATACTGTCGTCCTTTTGCAGCTGAAAAGTATGATTTGTAAATGGTTTCAGATTGTCTGCATAGCTTATGGGTTGCTTATCCGGTTTAATTTCGGTTAACTCATTACCGCTCACAAAATAAACAGCATTATTTGCGCCGGCCCATTGCGTTTCTCTTGTTTTTAAATTAATCCTAACCATGGAAATATCCATGCCGTCCTTATTTTCACCATATTTACCTGTCTGTCCAAGCTCTTTGATAAAACGTTTGCGAAGTTGGTTGAGTATCTCAGCAGGTGTTAATAAATCCGGAACTGAATTTATCTCAATAAGAAATGAAGTGCCCAACATGGTTAAAAAAGCTCCGGGCACACCGTGTCCTGTACAATCAGCCACCGCCAGATAATAATTATTTTCCTTTTCCAGCGTCCAGTAAAAATCACCGCTCACAATGTCTTTTGGTTTAAAAAAAACAAAGTGTTCCGGCAAATGAGGGTTTGACAATTCCTGTACCTTCAACAAGGCATCCTGAATCCGCTTGGCATAATGAATACTTTCTAAAATCTCCCTCCTCTTCTCATCCGAAAATTTTCTTTCCAGTTCAGCAACACCCCTTAATTCTTCCGCTACATTCTTTTGTCTTAGCACTTCTTCTTTTTGCTTTTCAATTACCACATTCTGTCTTTGAGTAATTTTGAAGCGGCGGTATAAAAAAACGGAAAATACAATGACGATAAAAAGTGTACCCGCCACTGCGTAAATAATGGTGCTCTCTCTTTTCTTTTCTTCCTTGGCGATGATATTCATTTCAGCCTCTTTTTTTTCAACGGCAAATCCGGTCTTTAAATCACCCAATTGTTTGTTTTTATCGGAGTTGAAAATACTGTCGTTTAACAGTTTACAGTAACCTTGATTGTAAAATGCTTCTTTATAGCGACCCATTTTAGAATAAACATCCGTGAGAATTAAATAGCTCTTAATTTGCTCATTGATGTCCCCGATTTCCTTGGTTATTTTCAAACTGGAATCACAATAAAGAATTGACAGATCATATTTTAATAATTTTAAATACAATCCGCTTAAATTATTGTAACAGGAGCCTATTCTGCTTTTTTCACCCGTTTCCTTGTTAATCAACAAGGCTTCCATATAATATTCTTTTGCTTTCTCAAAACTATCTTTCTTGAAATAAACATTGCCAATATTGGCATAGGTGAACCCCATCCCGTCTTTATTACCAATCTCTTCAGAAATTTTTAATGATTTCAGATAGTATTCGAGGGCCTTTTGCGTATTCGACTGCCTGTCGTAAATGGCAGCAATGTTATTGTAACAGTTTTGAATTCCGTCTTTATCCCCTATTTCATCCAATACTTTCAATGCATTCAGCCCGTATTCCAAGGCTTTCGGATAATCTTTCTGATCAAAATACAATGTTCCGATATTCGTAAAGCAATTACCCATAATCCTTTTATCACCTGACGCTTCAGCGATTTTAAGACCCTTTAAATAATAATCAAGGGCTTTGGGATAATCAGCCTTCAGATAATAAATATTTCCCATGTTCGCATAAATGGGTCCTATCCCGTGATTATCTTTTAGCTCCTTTCTGATTTTTAAGGCCATTAAATAATAGTCCAGTGCTTTGGAATACTCGCCTTTATTCGAATAGGCATTCCCGATGGTGTTAAACGCTGCAGCCTGATACTTTTGAAATTTTGTTTTTTCAGCTAACTGAATTTCCAGTGAGGCAAGGGTAATCGCAGAATCAGGATTATTATTCAGATAGCTCTTGGCAACACTGCCAATGGCCTTTAACCTATTCGTATCCGATTGGGAAGCATTATTGTAAACATTCCAAAGAGAATCCTGCTTTGTATTTTGCCCAAGCAGCGCATAGCAAACAAAAAACAAAGCAACTGAAACTGAATTTCTCCTCATAAGCCAAAACTACTGGACAACCAGTTTTTTAAGCACGTTGAGCGTTTCTGTTTGAAGGGACAAAAAATAAATTCCGGCAGCAAAATCAGTGACATCAATTTTTTCAGATAAGTTGGCGTTTACGGCTGAATTTCCCTTAATATCTCTCACGAAAACCACACTCCCCAAAGAGTTGTAAATACTAAGGTGATAAGTGCTGAAACCTCCCGGAATTCCGACATTTAATTCGTTATTTGTTGGATTAGGAAACAATGAAATACCCTGCTCAAACTTCTGAGCAGCAGCGATACCTGAATTAATAGCGTCATCTGAGTTTCTGATATTTGACTTGGATGTATTGTATCCGGTCGTTGCAGCTGACAACCTTGCGGTCGTCGGAGTACAGCTTAAACTCCAATTGGTTTCAATTCTCCAGCTGGCCGTTTTCTCAAGTCCCGAAGTCCATTCAATATCGGTTTGAGTAAGTTGTGATCCTGAAACGCTGTTCACAAGATGCCAGTTTCCATTGCTCAGATCATCTCTCCATAAATCATATGAAAAAAGAACATTGGGAGGTAATGGGACGGGCATCCCTTCTATCTCGTAAGGATTCCATGTAAATGTTGCATTTGTCTGATTTATAAAAATGGTATTATGGAAAGGGCTGAGCGGACTGTAATTACCCAAAGAATCTCTTATTTGTAATTTGTACCGATAGGTTCCTGCATTGGGGTCTCCGGTATTGGGGAAGTAAAGTTGCCTGGCAGTATCAATGAATTGACTCAATTCATAACCCGGAACAGCTCCAACACGCTGATAACTACTGCCCGTTTCGCGGTAAACAATAAAGGTATCCACATTTGCATACTGCGTATTGTCCCAAAAAACAATGTTGTATTTAGACATGGAGTCTACTGTTACTGCGCAAATATGAGGGGGTGCCGGTTGGGCTAAAACTATAGTAGATTGAATCTGACTTGTATTGGTGCATCCATTCCCATCCGTATAAGAATAAGTGATTGGGAAAGTTCCTGCTCCCGCTTTGGAAGGACTGAATAGGGTATCACTTATCCCTGTTCCCGAAAAAACTCCCCCTGAAGGATTTCCTATCAGGTCAACCGATGGATTATTGTAATAATAACTGGTGGACAACCCTGTAAAAGTCACAACAGGCAAGGGGTTAACAATCACAGAAGAACTTGAAAAATCACTTGCACATCCCCCCGGATGAAGCAATCGTATTTGTAATTGCATACTTTCCCGGAGCACTTGCAGAAAGATCTATTTCTCCGGTCAATGTACTGACAAAGGACAAACCGGAAGGATTGGCGCTAAAAATACCGGCACTGGATCCATTTCCTAAGGTTGGCAAGGGATTACCTGCATTGCTGCAATAAGGAGTTCCCTGGTAACTGAATAGGGCCGAAGGCGCGGACGTAATGCTTAATTTAAACACAGAAGAATTCGGACAAGTACCGTTTGTAGTATAGGTAATTGTATACTCACCCAAAGCAGAGGAACTCAGATTTATCAATCCATTGTTGGGATTTAGGAAAACCAAGCCTGCCGTGGAAGAAAAAGCACCACCGGGAACACCTGTTACCAATGCACTCGGGTCGCTTCCGGACTGGCAAAAGGTACCTGAAGAATAATTGAAACTGGCATTATCCAGGGGATTAAGCAACACTGAAATTTCCTGACTCCCTCCGACACAACCTCCTGCAAGGGAGGTAGGGGTTATGGTATAAACCACATCCTGCACAGTATTGGTTTTATTGATAAGGGAATCATTGATCGAATTACTTGTTTGAGCTGTAGTGCTTTCTCCATTCGCATTTGGATTGCTTGCTGCTATCCAGCTAAAACTCGAACTGATGTTACTGATCAATGGGAAATTTAACTTCACTTCGCTGCAAATGCTTGTGTTCGAACTATTGATCATTACAGGAGCAGGGTTTACAGTAATAGCTACTGTCTGGGGCATTCCGGCACAATTTCCAGAGGTGGATGTAGGTGTAACGGAATAGATAACTTCCTGGGTACTTGCAGAATTATTAATAATGGTATTGTCCAGCGTGTTGCCATCCTGGTAAGAAGTGCTTTCTCCCGTTGTATTTATATTATCAGCAGCAATCCATAAAAAAGAGGAAGATGCATTGGCCGTTAACGGAATATTCAGGGCGATTCCGCTGCAGATGGTAGCAGTCGCAGTGCTGCTCATGACAGGAACCGGATTTACTAAAACGGTAACCGTTTGGGCTGATCCTGCGCAGCCTCCAATCATTGCGGTGGGAATTACGGTATATACCACATCCTGGGGACTGCTTGAGTTATTGACAATGGTATTGTTTAAAATATCCGTTGATTGGTTGGTGGTACTCTCTCCTGTGGTGTTTGAATTGAGCGTCGCTACCCAGTTATACGAAGAAGTTACATTGCTTGTCAGCGGAATATTTACCGTTCCCCCGCTGCACATGGTAGCAGCATTGGAGCTTGTCATGGTCGGTGAAGGGTTCACGGTTACAGCAACTGACTGGATTGTTCCGGTGCATGTTCCGGCAGTGGAAATCGGAGTGACAGAATAATAAACAGTTTGTATGATGTCCGAATTATTTATCAGGGTATTTTTCAGTGTATCGGAAGACTGGGGTGTCAGGCTCTCCCCTGATGTGTTGGGGTTATCCGAAGTTGCATTCCATACAAAACTGGAAAGGATGTTACTGGTCAAAGGAATAGAAACGACCCCGCCGCTGCAAATGCTCGCAGATGAAGCGCTTGTCATTGTCGGCGTTGGTTTTACTGTTAATGTAAATAGTTGTGATCCGGCACAACCTCCGACAATTGCAGTAGGAGTGATGGTATAGGTAACAATCTGGGATGATGTTGTATTATTCACAACCGTGTTGCTTAACGCTCCGGTAGACTGAAATGTTGTACTTTCCCCTGTGGTATTAGGATTAGCTGAACCTATCCACACATAAGAAGCCGCAACATTACTTGTTAAATTAATATTCACTGTTGCTCCGCTGCAAATAGATGCGCTGGAAGCACTTGTCATCGTTGGAGTAGGATTGACAGTCACCAGCAAGGTCTGGGATGCACCCGCGCAAGTTCCTGCTGATGACGTCGGAGTTATTGTATAGGTCACTGTTTGAGGGACAAGTGATGTATTGACAATCACATCATTTACCGTTCCTGAAGATTGTGCAGAAGTGCTTTCTCCTGTCGTGTGCGGGTTGTCCCCGGCAATCCAGCTATACGAAGAAGCTACGGTGCTTGTTAATGCAAGGCCAACCGCTTGTCCGCTGCAAATGGTTAAAGTGGAATTACTTGTCATAACAGGCAAAGGATTTACAGTTACAGTAATGGTTTCAGGAGTTCCATAACAACCACCTGAAATACCAATGGGTGTAACAGTATAACTCACATTGGTGGAAGAGGAATTAGAAGTGTTTATAATTGTATTATTGATAGTACTTGTTGATTGCGTCGTTGTACTTTCCCCTGTTGCTTGCGGATTAGCTGATGCAAGCCAATTATAGCTGGCTGAAACACCGCTGCTTGTTAAAGCAATATTTAAAGTTGACCCGCTGCAAATTGCAGTGGAAGAAATACTCGTCATTACCGGAGGATTTAAACTACATATTATTTCGGGTATTTGTCTTTTCCACACACCCTCCCCGTCACTTCCCAGATAAATCGTATTTCCATTAATCGCAAGTGCGTTAAAGCTTAAATAAGGTAAGTTACTGGTAACACTCGTCCAGGAGGTTCCATTGTTGGTTGTTAAAAACACATTACCAGGGCTGGCCGTAACAAAAATAGCGCTTCCACTCACAGCAAATGAGGTAAAGTTATAGCCCGTTGGTAAACCTGTGTTTACAGCCGTCCAGGAAGTTCCGTTATTAGTTGACATAAACACACCACCGCCTTGGGTACCCGCAAAAATAGAACTGCCATTTACAAACAAGGATGAAACAAACAGTGTTGTTAAGCCAGAATTAACTGCGGTCCAGCTTGTTCCATTATTTGTCGATAAAAACACTCCACCATTGGTCCCAACAAAAATGTCTGAGCCATTCACCGCTAAAGAAGTAACATCCAGATTCGTTAAGCCTGAATTTACCTGGGTCCAGCTTGTTCCATTGTTTGTGGAAATAAAAACACCCTGATTTGCAGTTCCCGCAAAAGTATTGGTTCCGCTTATGGCGAGTGCATTAACATATAGTTCCTGTCCGGTTAAACCAGTATTTACCTGCGTCCAGGTTTCACCATTATCCAGTGACAGAAATACCCCACTGCCATAAGTTGAAGCAAACACATTGCCGTTTCCAACAACAAAGGAGTTAAAGAAATTATTTGAGCCCGCAGTGACAAGCGGTGACCAGGCTATTCCACCACTGCTTGTTAAAGAAAGCCCGGTTTGAAAAACACCTGCAAACAGGTCAGTGCCATTAAACGCCAAAGCTTTCACATTGGTAGCTATTAACCCGACACTGGAGGAAGACCAGCTAACGCCGTTATTGCTGGTTAAATAAACACCACTTCCGGATGTTCCGCAAAAAATATCCGCACCCATAATTGTTACCGCATAAACCGGGAGCGTTGAAATACCCCCATTTGCTGCAGTCCATGAAGTTCCGTTATTGGTAGAAAGATACACTCCATTATTTTGTGTGGCGGCAAAAAGATCTGCTCCATTCACTGCCATTGAAAAAAGGAACAAATTTGGCAAGCCACTGTTAACCGATGACCAGCTGGTTCCATTGTTGGTAGATAAAAAAACACCATAGGCATTAATGGTTGCAAAAATGTTGCTGCCTTTCACTACTATTGAATACACAGTTTGACCTGAATATCCTGTTAAACCTGTATTAACAGCGGTCCAGCTGGCGCCGTTATTTGTAGACAAGTAAATGCCATTGCCTATTGTGCCGGCAAAAATAGTGTTGCCATTGATCGCTAAGGCGGTAATTTCCTGTCCTGCAGGTAATCCGGTATTGCTTTGTGTCCAGGTTGATCCTCCATTTGATGAATAATAAACTCCATCTCCATTGGTTCCTGCAAATATGTTAGATCCATTGGCCGCTAATGACATGATTGGTTCAGAAGACGATATTCCACTACTCAAATTTGTCCAGCTCGCTCCATTATTGGTGGATGAGAATAATCCGCTGCTGCCACCCGCAAAAACGGTAGAACCGGAAATAACCATTGCGTTGATATAGGTGGAATTCAAACCGTTAATCTCCTGGGTCCAGCTTGTTCCTGAATTGGATGAATAAAACACTCCACTACCCTGGGTTCCTGCATACAAATTGGTACCGTCATTCGTCAAACAGGAAACAGTTCCCCCAACAGGTCCATTCGTTTGTGTCCATTGTGCATAGGAATTAAATCCAATAAAAAGAAAGAACAGAAGTGAAAGGTAAATTTTCTTCATGGCAGTATTTTATAACAGTTTAATAGCTGCTAATTTATAAAAAATAAGCTAGGTCAAAGCATTCAAGCCGATATGTTTGTTACCTGAGTGTTAATAAAAAATGGAACGGTTTTCTAAGTAAATTCGATCAGAATTGAAAGAAGACGACTCGAAAACTAAAATGATTCATTCAGACCTGTTTTCAGAAAGAATAATTAAAAAACAAATGGACGATGATTTTCTTACGGCATTAAGAAATTCCTTTACCACCTCCATTTTTAATCCCAAGAAGTTTGAATTAGATGCTTTGAAAAAATACTTTAAACACTTCCCTGACAAAACACAATTATCCATAGTGCGGGTGGCTGACGACAAAGTAACCTTTGGGGGGATAAAAAATGAAAAAGATTTCCTGGTAATCGTTCAGAATCAGGATTCAATGTTTGATATTGGTTCAGTTACCAAAATTTTTACCTCCACCTTGCTTTCTAAATTTATTCACGATGGGCTTCTAAAACAAGATGATCCGATAAAAAACCATTTTGACTTTACTTTAAGGCAAAGCAACCTCGGCAAAAAAGAAATTACTTTTAAGAATCTTGCAAATCATACATCCGGACTGCCAAGGGTGGATATGAACATCCTTTATTGGATGACTCATTTTAATAATCCTTATCAGAATTATGATGAGGTAAAACTTATAAACTATTTAAAAAACAAATTAAAGTTGATGTCTGTTCCTGGTACAAAATACAATTACTCTAACCTTGGAGCAGGTTTGCTGGGGTTTATAATGTGCAAAATGACTTTAAAATCTTACGAACAACTGCTTCAGGAAAATATTTTTATTCCCTGGGGAATGACAAATTCAACTTCTGACGATAGTAAAATTAAAACAGAAGCTATTAATGGATTAAATATATTCGGAAGGCTTGCGAAAAATTGGACGTTTAGCGATGCGGCGGCCGGAGCCGGGGCAATAAAATCAACATGCAAGGATTTATCGCGCTTCATTCAAGCTAATTTTGATCCCAACCCAATATTAGATTTACCTTCGCAAAAGACTTTTACCATTAAAAACAATCTTGGTATTGGATTGGGGTGGCATATTGCATCAAAAGAAAACAAAACGATACATTGGCACAATGGAGGGACCGGAGGTTACCGTTCTTGCCTTGCTATAGACAAGACAAACAAACAAGGGGTTGCCGTATTATCTAATTTATCCCCTCTTCATGGAAAGAAAGATATTATTGATAAAATCTGTTTTCATTTGCTGGAATAATTAACTAATCGCAAATGGCTATTCGCTAATGATGGTGCCCGCCTTCCCCGTGAACATGCCCATGGGCCAGTTCTTCCGCTGAAGCTGGTCGTATGGAAAGGACCTCTCCCACAAAATGAAGCTCCTGCCCTGCCAAAGGATGATTAAAATCCATGCGAACATGCTGGCCAGTCACTTCCTGAACGGTTCCATGCATTCTGTTTCCTTCATTATCCGTCATAGGAAGTGTTTTGCCCACCTTCAGCATTTCATAATCAGGTTTTCCTTTGTCATTATGGAAAACGTCGATGGGAATGTTTACAATATTTTCAATATTGCTTTCCCCGTAACCTTCCTTAGAAGATACATAAAAATCGAATTTATCACCGATCTTTTTCCCCCGTAAGTTTTTTTCAAATCCTTCGATAAGGCCTCCGACTCCAAAGAGAAAAACAAAAGGATCACCCGGTTTGGTTTTTTCAATCTGTGCTTCCTCTTTTTCACCCGATTTTTTTGAGCTGAGTTCATAACTCACGCTCACCACTGAATTGGTTTCTATCGTCATTTTTATATTTATTTTCAGTACAAATTTATTAGTAAATTTGAGAAACATGCCATTTTTTCCGGGAACAATACACTCCAAGTTACCCAAAGCAGGTACTACTATTTTCAGCATCATGTCGAAGATGGCTGTTGACCATGAGGCCATTAACCTGTCCCAGGGATTCCCTGACTTCACCTGTTCGCCGGAGCTTATTGAGCTTGTGCACCAAGCCATGCTGAAGGGTAACAATCAGTATGCCCCGATGCCTGGATTACCAGCCCTTCGTGAAATCATTTCTCAAAAAACGGAAGCTCTGTATAATACCCGGTATGACCCTGATACGGAAATTACTGTCACCGCAGGTGCTACCCAGGCAATCTACACCGCTATCGCTGCCACCATCCGGGAAGGCGATGAAGTGATCATTTTTGAGCCGGCTTACGATTGTTACCAGCCTGCCATTGAAGTGGCAGGCGGGAAAACGATTTACCTTCAGCTAAAAGCTCCTGACTATGTGATCAACTGGAACGAAGTGCGGAAAATGTTTAATCACCGCACACGGATGATTATCATCAATACCCCTCACAATCCAACGGGCAGCGTTTTAAGTGAGAAGGATTTAGTACAGCTTGAAAAAATTGTAAAAAACTCAGATACTATTGTCATCAGCGATGAAGTATACGAGCACATTATTTTCGATGGAATTCAGCATCAAAGTGCTGCCCGGTTTCCACACCTCGCTGAAAGGAGCTTTATCATATCCTCCTTCGGAAAAACCTTTCATACAACGGGATGGAAAACAGGTTATTGCCTGGCACCCAAAAACCTGATGGCTGAATTCAGGAAGGTACACCAGTTCCTTGTTTTCTCTGTCAACACGCCCATCCAGTATGCTTTGGCAGAATACCTGAAAGAGAAGGAAAATTACCTGGGGCTCGAAAAATTTTACCAGCAAAAGCGTGACTTTTTTATCGATCTGATCAAAAAATCACGATTCAAACTAAAACCGGCCAGTGGAACTTATTTCCAGCTTCTCGATTACAGCAAAATAGCAAATGAAAGAGATACCGATTATGCTGTCAGGCTTGTCAAGGAAGCAGGACTGGCATCCATTCCGATCTCCGTGTTTTATCATGAACCGGTAGATAATAAAATGCTTCGGTTTTGTTTTGCCAAAAAAGAAGAAACACTTGAAAAGGCAGCAAAAATAATATGTAACATATAAAAATTATTTTGGAAGACTTAAAAGTTACGCTCATTCAAAGCGACCTGTTTTGGGAAGACATTGACAGAAATCTTGCGCATTTCAGCCAACAGCTGGCGACATTGAAAGACCCCGGCGACCTGATTCTGTTACCAGAAATGTTTAACACCGGGTTTACCATGAGGTCCGAAAAACTGGCAGAGGCGATGATGGGCAAAACCATGACATGGATGCAACAACAAAGCAAGGCAAAAAACTGTGTGTTGACGGGTAGTCTGATCATTCAGGAAAACGGAATGTACTTTAACCGTTTGCTCTGGATCAGGCCGGATGGAACTTTTGACACCTACGACAAGCGCCATTTATTCAGAATGGCAGAAGAAGACACTTTTTACACAGCGGGTAAAAAAAAGCTGCTGACAGAAATAAAAGGCTGGAAAATTTGCCCCTTGGTTTGTTACGACCTGCGTTTCCCGGTTTGGAGCAGAAACAAGTTTACCATCAATCCAGCCTCAGCAAAAGAATATAAGGCCGAATACGATGTACTGATTTACATTGCTAACTGGCCTGAGCGGAGGTCACATCCATGGAAAGCCTTGTTAACTGCCCGCGCAATTGAAAATCAAGCCTATGTCATTGGACTTAACAGGGTGGGAAACGATGGAAACAGCATTTATTATTCGGGTGATTCCTCCGTAACCGACTTCAAAGGTGAAACAATCAGCAGCAACCAATCAGGTCGGGAATACACTGAAACCATCCGCCTTGACTATTCAAAGCTGGATGGTTTCAGGAAATCGTTTCCGGTCGGGCTGGATGCCGATCCGTTTCAATTGAATTAGAAAATTTCTATTTCTGAATAATCAGTTTCTGCGTATTCACAGAATCATCCGAACTGGTTCTGACAAAATAAACGCCATTGCTCAGGAAAGCAAGATTAACATGCTGTGGCCCTTCCAAAATGCTCTTATAACTAAGGTTTCCACATACATCATAAACTGAAAATTCATATTTCCCTGTAGCTCCGGTGTAAACTAAACCTGAACTTGGATTTGGATAAACAATTGTTCCGGAAGAGTTTTGAGTATAAGTAGTGATACCGTTTTTCACAATCTGGTAGCATACACTAACATTCACATTATCAATAAAGGCCCAGGAAAATTTGGATGTTACATTCAAACTAACTCCAAATCCGGAACTGTCAATATCTGCTGAATTCCAGGTACCGCCCCATGCTGAAATGCTGTTACAGCCTCCCGCAGTTGTTGTATCATCCGGAGCAGGGAGCATTGTACCGGCATCAATCTTGGTTCCAACCGGACTTCCGTTTTGCATCAGCTGAACATACAGACTTACCGACTGACTATTCAGAACACTGTCATGTCCAACTACATTAACCGTAATTCCATTTATAGTAGAACCTGTAGGAATGGTAAAATGAAAACCCTCTAAGGTCAGGTATTCCGAAAGGCAAGGTGAACTAACGCTCCCGCAGATAGATCCAAGTGTAGTCTTGGCGTATTTATGATCAATTAATTCTGCGTTTGCAGGATTCACCCATGTACTTCCACTACCATTCTGCGCTGCAACTGTTGGATTCATTTCAGGGGTCTGCACCACCTGTCCGTAAACAGTATGAATACTTGCTAAACTTCCGGCAATAACAAAAGCAGACGATAAATACGTAACTAATTTAACTTTCATAGTATGATTTTTTAATGTTTATGTGAATAAATATACAAAATATTTCCTGAAAAAGCAAATTTTATTGGCTAATCTTCCATTCCTGCTCCATGTCCCAGTTCGAACGGATCGTTATTTTCCCGGGAAAATAAATCACCTTCTCCGGTTGATCGCGTTTGAGGTAATTTCCACCGTCAAATGTCCCGTTCTTGTTTTCATCGATCACAATCCGCATTTTATAATCCTGAGGATATAAAAATTCAAGCGTAAAGGGATTTGAGTCTGCGATCGTCTTTTGCCGAACGACCTGGTCCTTATCATTGAGCAATTGAAAAAGTGAACCATACAAAGCAGGGCTAAGATTTACTTTCATTTTCAAGGTTCCGTAATATTTCAATTCCCTTGTTTTAAAGCTCAACCTTATTGAATCATTTTTCAAACCAAAAATGTCAGAAATCGCACCTGGAAGAATTAAAATGTTATATTTTGCGCCTTCCTTCCAGACACCCGGATCCTTTTTCGAAATTTTTATCCTTTTCCTATAAACACTTATGTCTAGATCTTTTTTAGTGTAAAGAACACTATCTTCTTTTATTTTGATTGAATCGGTAACCAAACTGGAGGGATCGAGGTAATGATTAAATTGAACCCAAAGATCACGGTTCAAATCAAGCAGGCCTTCCGCATTCGTTTTGTAACTCAGTTTGAATTTTTTATCCTTACTTACCTTAGGCGGAATTGCGAATTCGAGGGTGTCCGATATTTTTTTCCCATCACTTGCTAGTAGCTTTAATGAATCCTTTTTAAAGTTTGGCAACCACAAATCAAGCGTATCGCCGAAAGAATTAAACTCCTCCATTTCCCAGTCTTTGCTTTTGGGATTAAAGTTGAGAGGCTTTAAAATAAGATCAGATACCGGCTTATTAAATACAAATTGTATATGTCCGTGTTCTAAGACCTTTGACTTTTTAATGTATTGTTTCTTAGGCCCTTCCATGAACATAAGCAGGTCAACCGTCTTATTTGAATCCAGGTCCACCAGGCTGTCCGAGAACCCAATACTCTCTTCGGGAGTGTCATACAGGTAATTGGCATTTGCATCTTTCAATGCAAAAACTTTATACCTGCCAGCCCTGATATTGTTTATTTTATAAGAACCGTTATCTCCCGTTTTCCCAAAATAATTCGGTATTTTTTTAAATGGTAAAGAATCATCGAACGTATTATAAAGCATGACAAGGACATCCTTTTGCGGAGTCAAGGTGAGTGCATCCCTGACAGTCCCTTTTAAGGACATAGAGTCGATAAAAGAACCTGTTGAAAAAATGTATTGAAAATTTTTAAGCACATTTCCTTCATTGAGATCAGCAACAGCATCCGCGAAATTAAAATCATAGGTCGTATTTTCTGCCAGCGTGTCCGTCAGGCTGATGAACAGTTCCTTGCCCCTTACCTTCACATCCGGAGCGTGTTTCAATGGAGGAGAAATAACCAGCTGGCTGCTCACATTCTTCAGTTGAATAAACTCATTAAATAAAATACGGATCTGCTTCGCCTTAAAGTGCAATGCTGCACTGTCCGGAATATATTTCACCGTCTTTGGAGGAGTTGTGTCCTTTGGTCCACCTGTCGGAGCCAAGGGCTGGGCGCAAGAGCTAAGCAGCCAGATTATTAGGGAATAGAGAGAAGGTTTTATATAATTATTTTTATTCATTTTTTTCCTGGTTCTATTCCCTTATACTATTCCCTATTAACTATTCCCTCAATCAGCTGAACAATACTTTGCAAACATTCTACATCCACCTGATCAAAGTCATTCCGTTTATCACTGTCCACATCCAAGACCAGAATCACTTCGCCCTGTTTATCAAAACCTGGCAATACAATTTCTGATTTCGACAAAATACTGCAGGCAATGTGTCCGGGGAACTCATCCACGTCGGGAACCACTACTGCCTTTTTTTCCTTCCAGGACTTGCCACAGACTCCCTTTCCAAAAGCGATCCGCGTGCAGGCGATCGGGCCCTGAAAGGATCCCAGTACCAGGTCATTCCCCTTAACAAAATAAATCCCTATCCAGAAAAATCCCAAAAATTGTTTTAACGCTGCAATTATATTGCCAAGATTAGCCATCTGGTCAGGTTCAGCTTCCGTCAAGGCAATCAGCTGCGGTAGCAGTGACTGGTATTTTTCTCTCCTGGTTACGCCGCTTAAATTTATTTCTTCAGCCATTAAAGTATTATTTATGAAATTCTGTGTAGGCAATGGCGGCAATACTGACTGTTGTTTTGCTGACTTTCAGCAATTCCCGGGTGCAGGCTTCCAGCGTAGAACCCGTGGTAATGACATCATCCGCCAATAGAATATTTTTTCCCCGGAGGAGCTCAGGACGTTGCACTATAAATTTTGTTTCCACACTTTTCCATCTTCTGTAACGTGAGCGTCCGGTCTGAGTATCTGAATCCCCAACCTTCATCAGGCAATTATCAATCAGGGGTATATTCAGAACCTCTGCCAGGCCCTCTGCAAAATAAAGGCTTTGATTGTACCCTCTTTGTTTAAGCTTACCGATGTGCAAGGGTACAGGAATAATCGCATCCAACCCGATTTGCCAATTCGTGTCCCTCAGCTGAGCAGCAAAATGCTGACCAATGACCCGGGCAATTTCCTTTTTTCCCTGGTATTTTAGTCCGTGAATTAATTTCTGAACCTTGCTTTCGGTTCCATACAGATAAAAAGCCGTCGCTTTTTTTACCTCCGCTCTGCCCCAGAACAGACGGGCAACAGGATTGTCCTCTTTCAGGTGAAAATCACTGAACGGCATTCCGTGCAAACAGGATGTGCAGATCTCCCCCTCTCCCTGATTCAGGACCGAATTACATCCTGCACAGGCAGGTGGAAAGACGAGGGATACTAAATCACTGAGCATCAAAAATCAGAATTACTTAGCCGGCTTATACTTGGATTGGGACAATATGATCTGAGCATCCTTCTCCTTCATGAGTTGTTCCAGCGTGATTCCCTTATGGTGGTTCATATAAGAGCGTACAATCTGCCAGCCAATCCATATTCCAACCCTTGACGGGCTTTCTTTATTAAAAGCTGCAGTAAAAGGTCCTTCGCCCGTATATTTTACAATTTCAGAAGGGTCAGAAACATAAAGCAATTTTTTTTGAACGAAATAAGCCCACATATTGTATTCATTGTCCTTACACCATTTTAGCTGCTTCCCCGTATAGCCGATTTTAACAGTGTCTTCCGCAAGCGGAAGCAGGGCGTCCGACAGGTAAAGCAATTTTCCCTGGTAAATCATCTCGCTCAGCAGGTCTTTCTTTTCCTCGTCCTTCTGAAACTCAGTCATCATCCAACCTTTGACAAAGTCGGGAACCATGTATTCCTTCCTCATACACTGTGTTTTGTATTTTGGAAACTGAATCATCTGGTACATGCTATTTTCAGACCCCAGGTACATTTCAATATCAATTCCGATCGTTGAATCAACGCGCAATACAAAAAAATAAAATGCGGACATGTCGGTAATCACTTTGGGCAGAAGACGGGATGGAAAATAAAAATGAAAATACTTGTAAACTTCCGTAATGTCCTTTTCGAGCCAGTTCAGGTCCGGATAGCTCTGCTGACAATCCTTATAGGTTTGAATCATTTCCGGGTCATGGATGTACATCCTCAGGTTAAACAGATCGCCTGAATCCCTTTTACCAACGGTATTTATAACACTTTGCAAATTATCATAAAAACTGCCGTATTTTTTTTTTAACTGTCTTTGAAGATCCCTTACATCCTGGGATTTGTAATTAAACAAATCCTGCTCCATCCGGTCTATGCTGATTTTATCCACCTTGACCGAAGAAACATCAATGTCCAGCTTGTTTTCCGAACATGCGATCAAAAAAAATACCGGACATAAAAGGAAAAAAAGTCTGGTTCGCATATTAAAATTTTGCTTATTATTGCCAATTGTAAAACTTGTCAAAATTATAAAATTAAACCTATGAACAGAATAAATACTCCTTACAGCAATTACAGTGTCAGGCTTTTTTGCCTGCTCCTGGTGATCAGTTTCTGCTCAGGCATTTATGCTCAGGAAAAAGAAAAGAATGTTCATATTTGTCTGAAAGCGACACCCGGTATTTTCTGGTCATCGGCTACCTCTCCTGCAGCCGGAAACGGTGCTAAATTCGGCTTTGGGTACGGTGCGAACGTTGAGATCGGCCTGACCGAAACAATTTATTTTATCACAGGCCTGGAAGTGAACGCCGCAGGGGTAAAATACAAATCCACCGACAGCCTCGCTATTCCTGGAAACAGCAACAAAGAAACTGTTACAACTGCAGTTAACTCAAGTATCCAATACCTTCAAATTCCACTGTTTTTTAAAATGAAAACCAAAGAAATTGGAATGTTAAAATATTTCGGACAATTCGGGCTTGGTTCGGGCATCGTCATCAGCAACAACACAACCTATACCACTACCGTAACATCTGGGTCGACTACCCTTTCCGAAAACGGCACCGACAGCAAAATAGGAGACCTGAATTTTTTGAGGGAATCTCTTTTAATAGGCGGGGGGATTGAATACAACCTGAGCGGAAGCACTTCTTTGCTGGCCAGTCTGATGTATGACAACGGATTCACCACCGTTCTTCCTTCCGGAAATGGACCAACAGGAACTCCTAATCATTCCATCTATTCCAAAGGCATCGCACTTACCATCGGTATTTTATTTTAATACCCTGGGCTTTTAAATCTTAGCTTTTTACAAATATGAAGCATAAGGAAATCATAGCTCATATTGTAAACTGGCTGAAAAAGTATCACGAAGAATCTAACACCAAGGGCTTTGTTATTGGTATTTCAGGTGGTATCGATTCGGCCCTTACCTCCACTTTATGTGCAAAAACCGGTTATCCGGTCTTTTGCCTGAACATGCCCATCCGGCAACATGCTGCAGAATACAACAGAGGTGTTGAACACATTGCCTGGCTCAAAAAAAAATTCACGAACGTTGTTTCAGAAGAAACCGATCTCAGCAATACCTTTGACAGCCTGGAGAAAACATTCCCTTCAGAAATCCAGGACTGGCTAACGATGGCTAATACCCGTGCGCGTTTACGTATGCTCACACTTTATGCCTTTGCATGCAATAAAAAATTGCTCGTGGCCGGGACAGGAAATAAAGTGGAAGATTTCGGAGTGGGCTTCTTCACAAAATACGGAGACGGAGGAGTCGATTTAAGTCCGATAGCCGATCTGATGAAATCAGAAGTTTATTCCCTCAGCAAAGAACTTGGTATTGTAAAATCTGTCCTGGAAGCCAGGCCGACAGATGGATTATGGGCAGACAACAGAAGCGACGAAGACCAGATCGGAGCCAGTTACGATGAACTCGAATGGGCGATGAAATTTCTGGCTAATCCCGGAGATTTTAGTAAATTATCAAAAAGGGAAGAGACGGTACTCGACATTTATACCCGGTTAAATAAAGCAAACCAGCATAAAATGAGACCCATTCCGGTATGCGAGATACCTAAAGAACTGCATGTGGGAGATTCTTAGAGAATTGCATTTGGGAGATTCATCAAATCACCCAGGTATTCCTGCCCGAAAGTAATTCATCCAACCGGCCCCTGCCCTTTGCCTGAATTGCATCCTCAATTTGTTTATTCATCTGATCTTCGTAGGTCGGACGTTCTTCTTCATAAAATACTCCAAAAGGACGAGGCAAGGCACCGGGCTCACCGGGTTCATCAAAAAACCTGACCAGAACAGAAGCTTTCATCTGATCCTTTTCGTCGTGTATCCATAAATCATTTAATGAAAAATCAGCAAGGTTCACCACCTGCGGGGTGAATCCATCCAGCCTGATACCCTTTGCATTCCCCTCTCCAAAAACCAGGGGCTTGCCTTGTTCAAGCATCAATGCATTCTGTTTCTTGCTGGCCTTTTCCGTAAATACTTCAAAGGCCCCATCATTAAACACATTGCAATTCTGATATATTTCCAGAAGGGAAGTTCCTTTGTGAAGGTGGGTACGTTTTAGCAGTTCACGCAGGTGAATCGGATCCCGATCCATGGAACGGGCAATAAAAGTTGCATCTGCTCCGAGGCACAAGGCCAATGGATTAAAAGGATGGTCGATTGAGCCAAGCGGGCTTGATTTTGTTATCAAGCCCTCCGGTGAAGAAGGAGAATACTGACCTTTTGTAAGTCCGTAAATTTCATTATTAAATAACAGAATATTCACATCAAAATTTCTGCGCAGCAGATGGATCAGGTGATTGCCACCGATCGACAAAGAATCCCCGTCACCGGTAACAATCCAAACACTTAGTTCAGGCCGTGTCGCTTTTAAGCCCGAAGCAATCGCTGTCGCACGCCCATGGATACTGTGCATACCAAATGTTTCCATGTAATAGGGGAAACGGGACGAACAACCAATACCCGAAATAAAAACAATGTTTTCCCTTTGCAGACCAAGTTCCGGAATCACCGTCTGAACTTGTTTCAGAATAGAATAATCACCGCAACCCGGGCACCAGCGAACCTCCTGATCCGTGATCAGTTCTTTTGATGTCATTTTAATTTCCAGATCAACACTCATCCTCTTTTTATTAAATCATTTTTTTATTAAATCCATGATTTTATTTTTTATCTCCGCAGTCGTAAACGGCAGTCCCTTGATCTTGGTGAGACTGACAGCATCCACTAAAAATTTACTTCGAATCATTTTGATCAGCTGACCATTATTCATTTCGGGAATCAATACCTTATCAAACTTTTTAATTAATTCACCGAGGTTTTTGCAAAAGGGGTTCAGGTAGCGGATGTGTAAATGGGAAACCTCATATCCGTCTGCGATTGATTCTTTAACAGCCGTTTTTATCGCACCATAGGTAGAACCCCATCCGATCACCAGCAACTTGCCAGATTCCTTTCCCTGATCAATCGTTTGCAAAGGAATGTATTCAGAAATTTTCTCAATTCTTTCGGCTCTTATTTTTACCATGAACTCATGGTTATCCGGATCATAGGAAATATTCCCGGTTTCATTTTCTTTTTCAATGCCACCAATACGGTGTTCCAGGCCCTTTACTCCGGGAACAGCCCATTCTCTTGCCAATTTCTCATTGCGTTTATAGGGTAAAAACTTTTCACCTTCCTTTAACGTATTCCTGGCGTACCTGACTTCAATGGGTTTTAAATCAGCCGCCTGGGGGAATGCCCAAGGCTCAGCCCCATTGGCAATATACCCATCACTTAAAAAGAAAACAGGGGTCATGTGTTCGATCGCAATCCGGCAGGCTTCATACACCGCTTGAAAACAATCGGCCGGGGTACTGGCCGCAATAACCGGAACAGGCGCCTCTCCATTGCGACCATATACAGCCTGTAAAAGATCAGCCTGCTCTGTTTTTGTTGGTAACCCTGTACTGGGTCCGCCGCGTTGGATATTGCATATCACCAAGGGCAGTTCAAGCATCAGGGCCAGACCGATGGCTTCCGTTTTTAAAGCAATGCCCGGTCCTGAAGAAGCGGTCACACCGAGATTTCCACCGAAAGACGCCCCAATAGCAGAAGTAACGGCTGCAATTTCATCTTCCGCCTGAAAGGTTTTTATACCAAAATTTTTATGCTTAGACAATTCATGCAAAATTTCAGAAGCAGGCGTAATCGGATACGACCCGTAAAACAAGGTCAATCCAGCCTTTTCAGCCGCAACAATCAGGCCAAGCGCGGTCGCCTGGTTACCCATTATGGTCCTGTAGGTACCCGCAGCCATTGGTGCCGCCTTCACCTCATAACGTGACATGGGTGTTTCCGTTGTGTCCGCATAATGGTAACCCGCGCGTAAGATCTTTGTATTTGAATCAATAAATTCAGGATTCTTTTTGAATTTTCTTTTAATAAAATCAATTGTATTATCCAGGGAGCGATTGTACATCCAGTAAATGAAACCAAGCACAAACATGTTTTTAGAACGTTCGACCTCCTTCGTTCCAAGACCTGAGCCAGCCAGTGCATTCTTTGTCAGCTTGGTCACATCGATTTGAATCAGCGTATAAGGATCAAGAGAACCATCTGTCAGCGGATTGACCCCTTCCCGATAATGTGCAAGTTTTAAATTCTGATGCCCGAAACCACTTGTGTTCGCAATGACAATTCCACCCTTTTTTAGTTTCTTCAGATCCGTTTTCAATGCCGCTGCATTCATTACCACCAGCACATCACTCAAATCACCCGGCGTGTAAATCTCGACACTTCCAAAATGAACCTGGAAGCCTGATACCCCCGGTAAAGTTCCCTGAGGGGCACGTATTTCGGCCGGAAAATTCGGAAACGTACTCACGTCATTTCCGAAAAGCGCATTGGTAGCAGTAAATTGTGAACCAATCAGCTGAATCCCATCCCCGCTGTCCCCTGCAAAAAGAATAACAACATCCCTTTTAACCTCCGTCATCTCCGTTTTTTAAACGTTAGAGCTCAAAGTTAGGGAATAAACAGAAGAAGTTTTTAATTACCCTTGATTTTTTAGGTCAATATAGAATCACTTTTTTGAACGAAACGCCCTTATTTGTTTTGCATTCAATGAAGTAAATACCCGTATTTTCAGCCGAAAGATCAAATTGATATACCCCATTAATTAACTCCATCCGGTTTGAACTTGCCACCAGCATACCCACCGAATTATAAACTTTCAGGTCAACATGGTCATTAAATCCTGAAGGAATTTCAACAGTCACCCTACCCGATGAAGGGTTCGGAAAAACCTTGAAATCAAATGAATGAATTTCCTTAATGCCCAGAACAGTAATTGTATCCGCACATTTGAGCGCTTTGTAGGCATTGATCCGGCCAGCACCATACCCCGATACACCCGGATTTACAGAACTAATATTATCACAGGTACTCACCAGGCATGTTCTCACCTGGGAATAAGTCAGGGTGGGTCTTTCAGACAGCATAAGACCGCAAAGTCCGGCAACCATAGGGCTTGACATAGAAGTACCACGGTAAATATCATAATCCATAATACCCGACCTCTGCCCAAGATGATGACTAATCGTACTGAGTATAAAATTGCCAGGAGCGGAAACGGCCACCTGTGAATTATGAGTTGACCAGATTGGAACTGTATCTCCTTTACCCGTAGCACCCACAGAAATTACCGAATCGAAGGAAGCAGGATAATAAAGTTTTGAAGTTCCATCGTCACCGGAAGCCGCGACCAGTATGCATCCCAAACTATCAGCATACCTGATCACGCCATGCGTAAATGAATCATTTACAATTCCCCCCCATGACATATTGATGACACGCGCTCCATGTTCCGCAGCCCATACAACTCCCTGGTAACCATAGGGTTCCCCGCCAGAATTATTCGTAATATCATTGTTGTCTTTAACAGGCATTACTTTAATATTGAAACCAATGGAAGCAACACCAATCTTATTGTCAGTGGCTGCACCTACAATTCCTGCGACATGCGTACCGTGATCATTAAACCCGACAGAAGGCTCATTTGTATTGGAGTCATTATCTGCAACATCCCATCCCTTCACCAATTTAGAAGAAAGATCAGGATTGGTTGTGCATATGTAGTTATCAACAACTGCAACAATTACCGTGGAGTCACCCTTCGAAATTCCCCAGGCAGAATCGGCATTAATCTGGTACAAGTGCCATAAAGCCGTTTGATTGGTGTCATAATAAACGTCATTCGGTTTGTATGGAATTTCAAAAGCATAGGGCAATGCTTCCTTTTCGCAATAGTCAAATAGCTGAATTTGTCTCAGATCGTTTACAAATTGATCGACATCCGACAACTTATTAAATTGAACTTCATAAATCCGTTTTAAATCTTTGCTTTTGCTGAAAAAAAATTTCTGTACAACTTTGCAGATACCATACCGGTCAATCAGATTGTTCAAAAAAGGAAATGCACCCGGCTCCATACTTCCTTTCGAATCGGGTGAAAAAGGAAGATCCACCGGTTGATTCGCTTTTAATTTGAAAATAATTTTCCCGTCCTGAAAATTTCTGTCAATGCATTGGGCCGATACAAACGCAGACCCAACAGTAAACGATATCAAAATAGCCAGACGAAAAAATCCTGAAACTTTTGGATCAAAAATTCTGAAAATCACTATTGG